>VOFG01001694.1_pt1 | contig 47652 bp, 51 predicted proteins | sample 5384171 | NCBI WGS metagenome assembly VOFG01 (sample SAMN12384726, study PRJNA508395) | human gut metagenome | isolation source: healthy gut F | host: Homo sapiens
TTGTCCGAGGGTCGCCCCTGGCGGGTGTTACCCGTTATCCTTGCCCTGTGGAGCCCGGACTTTCCTCACGCACAGCCTTTCGGCTCGTGCCCGCGGCTGTCCGGCCTGCTCGCCCGACTATTTTACACATCCTGCCGCACCGCGTCAAGTCCGGCAGCGATTTATTTTCTTGTAATCGGCACGAATGAGCGGTATAATCTCCACGTATGATTACCTTTTGAAAAAGGAGTGTCTGCATGACCTTTTCGGACTATATGGACTATCTGCGCGGCAAGCGCATCGGCGTCATCGGCTTCGGCGTGAGCAATCAGCCGCTCGTGCGCGTGCTGCTGCGCAACGGCTGCGACGTGACGGTGTGCGACCGGCGCGACCGCGCCCAGCTCGGCGCGACCGGCGACGAGGCCGCGGCGCAGGGCGCAAAATTTATCCTTGGTGCGGATTATCTGGAGCATCTGGACTTCGACGTCATCTTCCGCACACCGGGCGTGCTGCCCATCGTGCCGCAGCTGCGCAAGGCTGCGCAAAGCGGCGCGATCCTCACCTCCGAGATGGAGGCATTTTGCAATCTCTGCCCGTGCCGCATCATCGCCATCACTGGCAGCGACGGTAAGACCACGACCTCGACCATCACGGCCGAGCTCCTGCGCGCGCAGGGCTACACCGTGCATCTCGGCGGCAACATCGGCACGCCGCTCTTTGACCGCATTCCGGATATCCGTCCGGAGGATTTTGCCGTGCTCGAGCTCAGCAGCTTCCAGCTGCACAGCATGCACTGCGCGCCGGATGTGGCCATCATCACGAACATTTCGCCGAACCATCTGGATGTGCATCCGGATTTCGAGGACTATGTGTCGGCCAAGTGCAGCATTTACCGCGGCCAACGGCCGGACGGCTGCCTGGTGCTCAACGCGAAGGATGCCCATACGCCGCGCTTCGCGGCCGAGGCGCCGGGGCGCGTGCGCTATTTCAGCAGCATCGGCCCGGTGGAAAACGGCGTTTACTGCATGGATGGTGTGATTTACCGCGCGCACGACGGCAAGGCGGAGAAGATCCTCGACGCCACCGAGATCCGCATTCTCGGCGCGCACAACGTGGAAAACTATATGGCGGCCTTTGCCGCAACCGACGGTCTGGTCGGCAATGTGGCGTGCGTTCAGGTCGCGCACGCCTTCTCCGGCGTGCCGCACCGCATGGAGCGCATCCGCGAGCTCAACGGCATCACGTTCATCAACGATTCCATCGCCTCGAGCCCCACGCGCACGATCGCGGGCCTGCACGCGCTGCCGAAGCCGCCGGTCATCATCCTCGGCGGGCACGACAAGCACATCCCGTTTGATACGCTCGGTGACGAGGTCTGCCTGCACGCGAAGGCGGCGGTCGTCGTCGGCGAGACGGCGCAGCGCATTGCCGCCGCCATCCGCGCGTCGAAATGCTATGACCCGGGAAAGCTGCCGCTCGTTGAGGCGCCGGATTTTCGCGCGGCGGTCGAGACGGCCTACGGCCTTGCGCAGCCGGGCGATATCGTGACACTCTCGCCGGCCTGCTCATCGTTTGATCTCTTCAAAAACTTTGAAGAGCGCGGCAATACCTTCCGCGCCATTGTGGAATCTCTGCAATAAGCGCATGAATTGCTCCGCCGCTGCATAGCATGGCAGGGGGGATCTGCTATGATTTGTGCACCTCGCCGCTGGAGACCGGCTGCCCGCCGGCGCCCGCTGCGGCCGAACCGGAAGCTGGCGGCGCTGCTGCTGGTATGCATTCTGTTGGGCGGCATGGCGTATTTTACCGTGTCGGTGCTGCACCTGATCACGCAGCTGGCCGTCAACTCCGCCTGCGACCTCATGCAGCTGAAGATCAACGCCGCCGTCACGGCGGCGACGGCGCAGGTGCAGGGCGACTATTATACCTACCGCACGGACGCTGACGGGACCATCACGGCCGTGAGCATCGACACTGAGCACGTGGGGCAGGTGTCCTCGCTCGTGCTCGAGCACATGATGGACGGGGACGACGGGCAGGTCGAGCTGGACATCCCGCTCGAGACGCTCTTCGGCGTGAATTTTCTGCCGGGGCTCAAGCTGCCGCTGCCGGTGCGTATCCTTGTGCTGACGACGTCGGACGTGAACTATCACAACGAGCTCATGTCGGCCGCAATCAACCAGAGCAAATATCAACTATATCTGAACGTGAAGATGGATCTCGACATTCTGGTGCCCTGGGAGCACCAGACCGAGACCGTGGGCACGAACGTCCTGCTGGCCGAGACGGTCATCGTCGGCAAAGTGCCCCAGACGTATGTGGAAGTGGAGTAAACAACATGGATGTACGCGAAGAGATCCTGACGCTGCGCCGTCAGCTGGAACACGCAAATTTTCTCTATTACGTGAAGGACGCGCCCGAGATCAGCGACTTTGAATACGACGCGCTTATGCGCAGGCTCGAAGAGCTCGAGGCGGCGCACCCGGAGTACGCCTCGCCCGATTCGCCGACGCAGCACGTCGGCGGCTACGCGCTCAACACCTTTGCGCAGGTGCGCCATCAGGTGCCGCTCGAGAGCCTGCAGGACGTGTTCTCGTTCGACGAGCTGCGCGCGTTCGGCGCGCGCATGGACGGGGCGCTCACGCAGACGCATGATTATTCCGTCGAGCCGAAGATCGACGGCCTGTCCATGTCGCTCGAGTATGAAAACGGGGTGTTCGTCCGCGGCGCTACGCGCGGCGACGGCATCACCGGCGAAGACGTGACGGAAAACCTCCGCACGCTGCGCAACCTGCCGCTGACGCTTGAAAACGCGCCTGCAAAGCTTATCGTGCGCGGTGAGGTCTATATGTCGCACGAAGTATTCGCAGCGCTCAATGCCGAGCGCGAGCTGCTTGAACAGCCGCTGCTTGCCAATCCCCGCAACGCGGCGGCGGGCTCTGTGCGCCAGCAGGATCCGAAGGTCGCGGCGGCGCGCAAGCTCGATATCATCATCTTCAACCTCCAGCTTGACAGCGACCGCACGTTCACCGCGCACACGGAAACGCTGGACTATCTGGCGTCGCTGGGCTTCCCGGTCGTGCCGTATCAGCGCTGTGAAACGCTCGATGCCTGCTGCGCGCGCATCGACTGGATCGGCGACAACCGCGAGACGTTCCCGTTCGACATCGACGGCGCGGTCATCAAGATCAACGATCTCGCGCAGCGGCAGTATCTCGGCAGCACGGCGAAGTTCCCGCGCTGGGCGGTGGCGTATAAGTACCCGCCGGAGAAGAAGGAGAGCCGCGTGCGCGACATCGTCGTGCAGGTCGGCCGCACGGGTGTGCTCACGCCGAAGGCGGTCATTGAGCCGGTGCGTCTGGCCGGCACGACCGTCACGAACGCCACGCTGCACAATCAGGACTTCATCGATAACCTCGACCTGCGCATCGGCGACACGGTGCTTGTGCAGAAAGCGGGGGAGATCATCCCTGAGATCCTCTCCGTCGTGCGTGACAAGCGGCCGGAGGGCACGGTACCGTTTCATATGCCGGATACCTGCCCGGAGTGCGGCGCGCCCGTTGTGCGCGACCCGGACGGGGCCGCCCTGCGCTGCACGGGCGCGGAGTGTCCGGCGCAGCGGCTGCGCAACATTGCGCACTTTGCCTCGCGCGAGGCGATGGATATTGACGGCCTCGGCATCTCGCTGTGCCAGTCGCTGATCGAGGCGGGACTCGTGCACTCCCCGGCGGAGCTGTATGCGCTCGAGCCGCAGTCGGTCGCAGCACTGGACCACATGGGAAAAAAGTCGGCTGAGAACCTCATGGCCGCCATTGAAAAGAGCAAGGACGCCGGCATGGCGCGCCTGCTGTGCGCGTTCGGCATCCGGCAGGTGGGGCAGAAGGCGGCGAAGGGTGCTGGCCATGCACTTCGGCACGCTGGACAAGCTCATGGCCGCGACGGAAGATGAACTCATGGCCATACCGGACGTCGGCCCGACGACGGCCGCGTACCTGCGCGCGTGGTTTGACAACACGCAGTCGCAGCACCAGATCCGGCTGCTTCGTGACGCGGGCGTCAGCTTCGATTCCAAGGAGCAGGTCGTGGACCGCCGCTTTGCCGGCAAGACGTTCGTGCTCACCGGCGCGCTCGAGCATTTCAGCCGCGATGAGGCCAGCGCCATCATTGAGCGCTTCGGTGGCAAGACGAGTTCTTCCGTGTCAAAAAAAACGTCCTATCTGCTCGCCGGGGAAAACACCGGCTCCAAGTAGCAGAAGGCGCTCACGCTCGGCACGCCCATCATTACGGAAGCAGAATTTCTGGCTATGATCCAGGAGTAACGAAAGAAACGGAGTGGAAATCATGCGAGATTACGCAAAAGAATTTGAAAACCGCGTCGCCTTTATCCGCGACCTGCTCAAGAGCAGCGGCGCCAAGGGCGTCATCTATGGCAACAGCGGCGGCAAGGACAGCGCGCTCGTCGGCATCCTCTGCAAGGCCGCGTGCGACAATACGGTCGGTATCATGATGCCGTGTGCCTCCAAGCGCAACTTCGGCGAGGACATGACCGACGGTCTGGCCGTGGCCGAGCAGTTCAATATCGAAACACGCACGGTCGACCTCACGGCGGAAAAGGAGCTCGTCATGCAGACAGTCTCCGCCGTCACGACGCTCAATCAGATGGCGACGTCGAACATTGCCCCGCGCCTGCGCATGCTCACGCTCTACACCATCGGCGCGGCCGAGGGCCGTCTCGTCGCCGGCACCGGCAACCGCAGCGAGGCGTACATGGGCTATTTCACGAAGTGGGGCGACGGCGCGTATGACTTCAACCCCATTGCCGACCTGACTGTGACGGAAATTTACGAGTTCCTGACCTGGCTGCACGCGCCGGAGAACATCATCCGCAAGGCGCCGTCTGCCGGCCTCTTTGAGGGCCAGACGGATGAGCAGGAGATGGGCGTGACCTACGCCGCCATCGACAGGTACATCCTCACCGGCGAAGCCAACGAGCACGACAAGGCCATCATCGACCGCTATCATAGCCGCAGCGAGCACAAGCGCCGCCCGGCCGCGACCTATCACGCCGAATGACGCAGTATTTCGATACCCACGCGCACTACGACAGCGGGAAGTTCAACGCGGATCGGGATGAGGTGCTGCGTGCCGTGCACGAGAGCGGCGTTGCACTGATTGTTGACCCTGGCGACTGCGCCGTGACGTCCGCGCGCGCCGTCGCCATCGCGCAGGAATATGATTTTGTCTATGCCGCCGTCGGCTGGCACCCGGAAGAGGCCGCCGGCTGGACGGATGACAGTCTGGCGCAAATCCGCGCGCTGGCATCGCAGCCGAAAGTCTGCGCCATCGGCGAGATCGGTCTGGACTATTACTGGGACACCTCCACGAAGGCAACGCAGGAGACCATGCTGCGCGCGCAGCTGGAGCTTGCGCTGGAGATGGATCTTCCGGTCATTATCCACGACCGGGAGGCGCACGGCGACAGCCTGCGCATTGTGTGCGACTATCCGGCCCTGCGCGGTGTGTTTCACTGCTTTTCCGGCAGTGTGGAGATGGCGCGCGAGCTGCTGCGCCGCGGCTGGTATCTCGGCTTTGACGGCCCGATTACATATAAAAACGCCGTCAAGGCGCTGGATGTGATCGCTGCCTGCCCGGCCGACCGGATGCTGCTCGAAACGGATTCGCCCTATCTGGCCCCGGTGCCAAACCGCGGCAAGCGCAACGACTCGCGCAACCTGCCGTACATCGCCGCGCGCATTGCGGAAATCAAGGGCATGACTACAGAACAAGTCGCGGAGGTGGCACTGCAAAATGGAAAACAACTCTTTGGCATTTGAGCGCTGGCTGCTGCGCGGCGCGCCGAACGCGCGCGACTTCGGCGGCCTGCCTACCATGGACGGCCGCATGATCCGGCCGGGACTGCTGCTGCGCAGCGGCGAGCTTGCCGGCATCACGGAGCGGGACGCGCAGACGCTCGCAGATTATCCGTTGCGCACTGTCGTGGACTTTCGCACAGACCTGGAGCGGGAGCAGAAGCCGGACCGTGTCCTCCCGGGCGTGCAGTATGTCCACTGCCCGATCGTACAGCAGGCGGCTGCCGGCCTGACGCGCGAGGAGCATGCCGACCCCTATGCCGCCGTCGTCGCGCACGCGAAAGCAATGGCCGGGCGGGAGCGGGCATTCATGTGCGAGCTGTACCGCAGTCTCGTCACGCAGGAATTCTCCATTGCGCACTACCGGCGGTTTTTTGCGCTCCTGCTCGCGCAGACGGACGGCGCACTGCTCTATCACTGCACGGCGGGGAAGGACCGCGTCGGCGTCGGCACGATGCTGCTGCTCACGGTGCTGGGCGTGGACTGGCCGGTCATCGTGGAAAATTATCTGATCACGAATGAACGCATGGCCGCCTCGACCGACTGCCTGCTGACGGCGGTCGCGGACTATGACCTGAGCGAGGCGGAGCGGGAGGTCATCCGCACGTTTGACCGCGCGGACGCGGCGTTCCTGACGGCGGCGCGCGATGCGATCGCAGAGCGGTATGGCAGCGTGGACGCTTTCCTGTCGCAGGCGCTCGGTGTCGGCGCGCCCGAGCGGGAGACGCTGCGTGCGCGTTACCTGACGACCGAGTAAAAAGACGGCGTGCCGCCCGATTTTGGGCGGCACGCCATTTGCTATTTGCATTGCTTACAGCGCCTGATCCGGCATCCGGTCGGACAGGTAAATCAGAATGGGATCTTCCTGCGCGTGGGCATACGGTACTTTCGGCGCGTGGAAGAGATTCGTCTCCGGCAGCACCGTGCTGAGCACGACGTGGAACGTGGTTCCGCCCCATTCGTTGCTCTCGAGCAGAATGGTGCCGTTGTGTTTTTCCGCAATGCCGAGCGCGACCGTCAGGCCGAAGCTGTTGCTGCTCAGGTCGGAAAAATCCACGCCGGTCACACGCAGCGGGATGAAGATCGTCCCGAGCTTCGACGGCGGGATGCGCACACCGTCGTCGCAGATGGTGATGTCGGCGTGCTCGCCCTCCTGCGCAACGGTAAAACGGATGCGGTCGCCGTGCTTGCAGCGCTCCGTGCAGTTGGCGAGAATGTTGAGCAGCATCCGCTGGATGAGCGCCGTGTCGAGCGCGCAGTTGATCGGTTCGTCCGGGATGCTGACCTCAAGCACGATGCCGTTGGTGTCCGTGATCGGCTGGATGTTGTCCAGCAGCGCCCGGCACTCTTTGCCCAGGTCACACAGCTGCGGGATGAACGCGAGCGTGCCGTCGCTCAGGCCGGAGGCAGTGGAGGCATTGAGGGTAAAGCGCAGCAGCCGGTAGTAAAACTGCGTCAGTTCGGCGGCGTTGCGCCGGAAGCGCACATCGCTGAGCTGCATGGCGTAGTCCGAGAAATACGTCGTGAGCGCGCGAAAGGCGTTGAGCGATGCCAGAAACGGCGCGAACTGTGCGCCGGCCCGCAGGACGTTTTCATCTTGCGGCACGAGCGAAAACAGCCGGAACGCACCAAATGATGTTACGGAAATGATGACGTGCCGTTTTTCGATCGTCGCGGACGTTACGAATTCCGTGGCCGCGGCTTGCGTGATGTGCGCCGGCAGCAGCTCGGAGAGCTTGTGATTTGTGCGGTCGCCGCGGAAAAGCTCCTGTGCCGCCGGGTTCATAAACGCGACGAATTGCTCCTGTGCGCCGAGCACGGCGGTGTTGCTCATCGAGAACAGTGTGTTGAGCGAGTCGATGATCAAAGTATTGCTCATTTTCCAATCCCCCTAAGATGTATTAAAAAACAGTATAGCAGAAATTGTCAATAGATACAAGCTTTAATGAGCAAAAATGCGAAAATTTGTTGCAAATGGACAGCGTCACTTGCCGCGCGGGTAAGAATGTGGTTGCGCTTTCGGCGGAATTGTTATAGAATGTAGCCGTAAGAAATTGCGCTGCGTGCTGTGCGCAGCAGATATTACAGGAGGAATAGAGCATGATTAAAATTGGTATCAATGGCTTTGGCCGCATCGGCCGTCTGGTGTTCCGTGCCGCAATCTGCGCTGACGATATCGAGGTCGTCGCCGTCAACGCGCCGGATAAAACGCCGGAGCAGCTGGCGTATACCGTGAAGTATGATTCCGTGCACGGCCGCTTCAACGGCACCGTCGATTACGAGGACGGCGAGAATCCGGCCCTGATCGTCAACGGCAAGCGTGTCGCGCTGCTCAACAACCGCGACGCAAAGCTCCTGCCCTGGGGCGAGCTGGGTGTCGAGTATGTGCTCGAGTGCACCGGCGCGTTCCTGACCAAGGAAAAGGCGCAGGATCATCTGGACGCCGGCGCGCAGGTCGTTGTGCTCTCCGGCCCGTCCAAGGACGACACGCCGATGTTCGTCTGCGGTGTCAACCTCGACGCCTACACTCCGGACATCAAGATCGTGTCCAACGCTTCCTGCACCACGAACTGCCTGGCTCCGCTGGCCAAGATCATCAACGACAACTTCGGCATCGCCGAGGCCTCATGACCACCGTCCATGCCGACACGGCTACCCAGCAGGTCGTCGACGGCTTCTCCAAGAAGAACTGGCGCTTGTCCCGCGGTGTGCACGGCAACATCATTCCGACCAGCACCGGCGCCGCCAAGGCTGTCGGCAAGGTCATCCCGGCCCTGCAGGGCAAGCTGACCGGCACCTCCATGCGTATCCCGAGCGCGGACGTGTCCATCGTCGACCTGACCTGCCGTCTCGAGAAGGCTGCGACGTATGATGAGATCTGCGCTGCCGTCAAGGCCGCTGCGGAAGGCCCGATGGCCGGTGTCGTCGAGTATGTCGACGACGAGGTCGTCTCCTCCGACTTTATCACCGACCCGCACACCAGCATCTTTGATGCCAAGGCCGGCCTCGCGCTCAACGATCACTTCGTCAAGCTCATGGCGTGGTATGACAACGAGTGGGGCTTCTCGAACAAGATGCTCGACCTGACGCGCCACATCGACTCCGTCCGCAAGGCGTAATCGGAAAAAGCTATTGCAAATCAAGGGAATGCACTGCATTCCCTTGATTTTTTCTGTCCAGTAGTGTAAAGTATACCGGCACGTGAAATTTTTGCGGGGAGGGAGTGCGCTTTGCAGGAAAGCAGCAAGCAGAACTATCTCCACGGCGCGGCCATTATGGCGGCCGGCGTTGTGGTCATCAAGATCCTCGGCGCGATCTATAAGATCCCGCTCGGCAATATCCTCGGCGACGAGGGGTATGGATATTTTTCCGTTGCCTACAATATTTATAATGTCTTTCTCACCATGGCCACGGCGGGTATGCCGGTCGCGCTCTCGCGCATGATCAGCGAGGCGGACACGCTCGGCCGGCCAATGCAGGCGCGCAAGATCTTCCGTGTTGCGTGGCTGACGTTTGCCACCATCGGCCTGATCCTCGGGCTGGTCATGTTCCTGTTCCCGACGGAGCTGGCCGGCATGCTCAACAACGTCCGCGCAGCGCAGAGCATCTGGGCGCTGTCCCCGGCGCTCGTGCTCGTGTATCTGACGAGCACATACCGCGGCTATGCGCAGGGCATGAGCAACATGAAGCCGACCACTGTCTCGCAGATCCTGGAGGTCGTGGGCAAGGTCACCGTCGGCCTTGTGCTGGCGTGGAGTTTTACGCGCGCGGGAAAGAGCCTGCCAGTCGCATCGGCGGGCGCCATCTTCGGCGTCACGGCCGGCGGTGCGTTCGCGCTCATCTACATCGCGATCTATAAGCACCGGCATTACCCGGACAAACCGGTCGCGGACCCGGACGTGCCGGATCCTGCCGGGCGCATCCTCGGCACGCTGCTGCGCATCAGCATTCCGATCGCGCTCGGCTCCAGTGTCCTGAGCATTATCAACCTGATCGACACGAAGCTTATCATGTACCGGCTGCAGACCGCGCTTGGCTATTCCGAGACATATGCAAACGTGCTCTACGGCGTCTACGGCAAGGTGCAGACGCTGTATAATCTCCCGGCTGCCTTCGTAACGCCGATGACGATCAGCATCGTCCCGGCCATTGCGGCCATGGTCGTGCAGAAAAAGTATGATCAGGGGCACACCGTCGCGGAGTCCGCGCTGCGCATTTCGGCGGCGGTCGCCATGCCGATGGGCATCGGTCTTGCGGTGCTGTCGGACCCGATCGTGAACGTGCTCTATCCGCGCAGCAATGCAGCCGGCCCCACGCTGCTGTTTTTGCTTGGCATCGCGTCTGTGTTCGTGTGCATTTCGCTCATCACCACAGCGGTCCTGCAGGCGACCGGGCATGAACTCTGCCCCGTCTGGTCGATGCTGGCCGGCGGCGTGGCCAAGGTCGCGGTCAACTGGTTTTTGATCGCGGTGCCTGAGCTCAACATCATTGGTGCGCCGGTCGGCACGCTCGCATGCTATGTGGTCATCTGCATCGTGAACTATATCTTCCTGTGCCGGACGCTGCACGAACGGCTGCATATCGGCCGCTGTCTCGCGCGCCCGCTGCTGAGCACGCTGCTCATGGCAGCCGTCGCCTGGGGCGTGTATGCGGGCCTGTCTGCTGTCATGGGCGGCGACCTGAGCTGGAAGCGCACGGCGCTGGCCATGCTCGTATCGATGGCCTGCGCGGTCGTGACATATCTGATCGCGGTCGTGAAAACGCGCGCGATCACGCTTGCCGACCTGCAGCTTATCCCGAAGGGTGAAAAGCTCGCAAAAGTTTTGCATATCAGATGACATAACACCGAAAAATCCTGAATTTTCAATGGTTTTTGAAAAAAGGGTTGCAGAAGGAGCGAAATTGTGTTAGATTTTCTCTGCAAAGAAAGCTATGACCTGCGCGACTTTGTGGCGCTCATCACGTTCCTGCGCTCGCCGGGCGGCTGTCCGTGGGATCAGGTGCAGACACATGAGAGCATCCGCCGAAACTTCCTGGAGGAGACGTATGAGGCCTGTGAGGCCATCGACACCGGTGATACGGCGCACCTGAAGGAAGAGTTGGGCGATGTACTCATGCAGGTGCTGTTCCACACGGATATTGAGCGTGAGGCCGGGCATTTCGATATTGATGATGTCGCGGATGCCGCCTGCAAGAAGCTCGTCTACCGCCACCCGCACGTGTTCCGGCGCAATGATCTGGATGCACCGGACTGGGACACGATCAAGCAGCGCGAGCGCGCGCAGACGACCACCGCCGAGGCGATGGACAGTGTGGCGCGCAGCCTGCCGGCGCTCTGGCGCTGTGAAAAGATCCAAGCCAAAGCGGCCAAGACCGGCTTTGAGTGGCCGGATATGGCCGCGGCGCTCGACAAGGTCGCCGAAGAGACACAGGAGCTGAGGGAGGCTGCGGTCTCCGGCGACGCGGAGGCTGTGGCCGAGGAACTGGGGGACCTGCTGTTTGCTGTCGTAAAGGTTGCGCGCTTTGCGGGCGTTGACCCCGAGCAGGCGGCCCATGCCGCGTGCGAAAAATTCATCCACCGCTTTGCCGCCATGGAGGCCGCAGCGGCGGACAGCGGTGTGCCGCTCAAGCAGCGCACGCTCGCGCAGATGCAGCCGCTCTGGCAGCAGGCCAAGCAGACTGTCAGCGCGGACAATGAAGGAAAGAAATCTGCACGGCAGTGAGAGACCTGTGCGGAATTCTATATCGTGGCATATGCCAACACAAACATGAAGTAGGAGGATTACCATCATGAATAAGGCAGAACTGATTGCAACAGTTGCCGAAAAGACCGGCCTGTCCAAGAAGGACAGCGAGAAGGCCGTCAATGCGACGTTTGACACCATCACCGCCAACCTCGAGGTCGGCGAAAAGGTGCAGCTCGTCGGCTTCGGCGTGTTTGACATCAAGGAACGCGGCTCCCGTATCGGCCGCAACCCCAAGACCAAGGAAGAGATCGAGATCCCGGCGACGCGCGTGCCCGTCTTCAAGGCCGGCAAGGTACTCAAGGACGCTGTTTCCAAATAAGAACGCACAAACGCTCCGGGCCTGACCCGGAGCGTTTTTCACAGGAGGATGCCTATGCGCCTGGATAAATATCTGAAAGTTTCGCGGCTCATCAAGCGCCGTACCGTAGCAAATGATGCCTGCGATGGTCAGCGCATCATGGTCAACGGCCGCACGGCCAAGGCGTCATATGACGTCAAGGTCGGCGATGTGATCGAGATTGCCTTCGGCCAACGCACTGTGAAGGTGGAGGTGCTCGCCGTGACGGAAAATGCAAAAAAAGACGACGCTGCGGCCATGTACCGCGAGCTCGCCGAATAAAGCGCACAAAAAACCGCCGCTCCGGATGTCCGGAGCGGCGGTTTTGCTGTTTGCCAGATTCAGATCATGTATTTGGTGATCTCACTGCCGGTCGTTGCAGGATCCATGCTCAGAGACAGAGTGAACTGAATGTGCTCCCGCTCGGAGAAATCATTCAGCCAAGCCAGAAACTCCGCAATCTGCTGCTCAGAGACCTCGGTGAGCATTTTCGTGAAGTTGTCAACGAACACATGGGTGATATCGTAGTTGCCGGCATGCAGACCGCTGAGGAAACCCTTGAAGAAATCGTAAGAGCCCAGCGCGTATGCATAGTCGCAGGCGTAGATCAGGCGAGCCTGATAGGGAATGTCATACGTAAGTTTTTTATCCTTTTCAATGCACACGACAGAACCGGATTCCTCGCGGACGGCCGTGGCGACCATTTCCACCAAACGCTTCGTTTTGCCGGAACCTTTGAGACCCATGATCAGTTGGACCATATGTCAATCACACTCCTTTTGAAAGTCAGGGCGATACCCTATACCTAGATTAGCACGTTTTCGCGCCGACTGCAACGATAACTTTTCTCAGTTTGCCTCCGGTTTGCCAAGCAGAGAGAACATATTCTTCTTATAAGCCTCAACGCCGGGCTGATCGAACGGATTGACGCCGGACATATAGCCCGAAATGGCACAAGCCAGCTCGAAGAAACACACGAGCCAGGCAAACCCGGCCTCGTCGCGCTGCGGCACGCGCACCTCCAGGTTCGGCACGCCGCCTGCGATGTGTGCGGCCTTGACGGCCTCCTGCGCCATGCGGCTGATATTGCTGAGCCTGCGCCCGGCGAGATAGTTGAGCCGGTCGGGGTCGCCCATGGCAAACGGGACGGTGAACTCATTTTGCGGCTGCTCGAACGAGACAACGGTCTCCATGAGCGTGCGCGGCCGTCCTGAATATACTGACCCATGGAGTGCAGGTCGGCGTTGTATTCGACGGAGGCGGGGAAGATGCCGATGCCGTTTTTGCCCTCGCTTTCGCCGTAGAGCTGCTTCCACCACTCGGCCATGAAGCGGAACGACGGTTCGTAGCAGGCGAGGATCTCGGTCGTCTTGCCGAGCTGATACAGGTGCTGGCGCGCGGCGGCATACTGCCAGGCGGGGTTTTCGGGCGACTGCGCGCTCATGGCGGCAAAGGCCTCGATGGCCTCGCCGATCACGGTCTGCACGTCGATGCCGGCGGCGGCCATCGGCAGCAGGCCGACGGCAGACAGCACGCTGTAGCGCCCGCCGACGTCGTCCGGGATGACGAACGTCTCCCAGCCCTCTTCATCGGCCATGTGCTTGAGCACGCCGCGGTGGGCGTCCGTCGTGGCGAAGATGTGTTTTTTGGCTTTTTCTGGGCCGTACTTTGCCTCCAGCAGGCCGCGGAACATCCGGAATGCGAGTGCAGGCTCTAGCGTGGTGCCGGACTTGGAGACGACGTTCAGGTCAAAGTCCAGATCGCCCAGTTCTTCGAGCAGATGCATCAGCGCATCCGGCGACAGGGAGTTGCCGGCAAACAGAATTTTCGGATCGCCGGGCTGCGGATGCGGCCGCAGCAGCTCTACGGCACCCTTTGCACCGAGATACGACCCGCCGATGCCCACAACGACCAGCGCCTGTGCTCGGCCGCGGATGCGGGATGCGGCGGTGAGGATCTGCTTGAGCTCTCCGTTTTGCATGTGCCCCGGCAGATCGAGCCATCCGGTGAAATCCTTACCGGCACCCGTGTGCTCGAGCAGCGTGCGGTGCGCCTGTGCAGCGGCCGCGTAGTCCGGCCCTGCGGGGTCAAAAAATCCGGCCGCGCCGGAGAGATCCACTTTGATCATTGCGATACCTTCTCTCTTAAAGGATATCACCAGTATACACGATAATCCGGATTTCGCAACCGAAAATCTGCTGTCTCACAGTGCGCGCAGCAGCTGCAGCCAGAGATGCGTCGTTGAGATGCGCGCAGCGCCGCCCGGAACGATCAGCGGCAGGATCAACGTGTCGCCGCTGCTGCCGGTGATGGTCACGGTGCCGACCTGTGCGCCCGGCTCGAGCGGGGCGCACAGGTCTTCGTCAAGCGCGATGTCCGTCTGCGGCGCGGCCGTGCCCTTTGCGCACGACGATGGCGTCTGCACCGGAGAGCACCGGCTGCACGCTGTCCGTTTCTGCAAAGCGTACGCGCACGGGCGGAATGACCGTGTTGGACGCGATGGAATAGAGCGAATAGTTGGCAAAGGCAAAGTTGAGCAGCGTTGCTGCATCGGCAAATCGCGCCTTGGAGCTCTCGGCGTGCAGTACCACGGCGATATACTCTACGCCATCGCGCTCGGCGCTTGCCGACAGGCAGTGCATGGCCTGTTGGGTATAACCGGTTTTCAGGCCGGTCGCGCCGGGGTAGGCGTGGATGAGCTTGTTGGTGTTGGCAAGACCGAAGCGGCCGTCGCGCACGGTATCCATCCAAATGGTGGTGTATTCGCGGATGCGCGGATGGCCAGCAGCGCGCGGGACATGCACGCAATGTCGCGCGCCGTCGTGTAGTGGCCGGGGTCATCGGTCAGGCCTGTGCAGTTGAGAAACTGCGTGTTTTCCATGCATAGTTCTTTCGCACGGTCGTTCATGCGCTTCGTGAATGCCTCCTCGGAACCGGAGATGTGCTCGGCCATGGCGACGGCGCAGTCGTTGGCGGAGTTGACGGCAATGCACTTGAGCATCTCGTCCACGCTCATCTGTTCGCCCTCCTTGAGCCAGATCTGGCTGCCGCCCATAGAGCAGGCGTGGGCGCTGGCGGTCACGATGTCGCTCGTGGCGAGCTGGCCGCTGTCGAGCTGCTCCATGATGAGCAGCAGCGTCATGATCTTCGTCACGCTGGCTGGGGACATGTGCTCGTCGGCGTTTTTCTCGTATAACACCGTACCGGTCGAGCGCTCCATCAGGATCGCCGACGGCGCGGATATCTTCAGCTCTTCGTCCGTTGGCTGCTCGAGCGCCATTGCGGGTGTGAGCAGCAGCAGCGCTGCCAGCAGCAGACAGGTCCATTGTTTCATATGCTCAGCCCTTTCCGTTGATTTCTCCTTATCACCCTATGCCGGGGGCGCGTGGAAAAGCAGTCCGGGTTCCCACAATTTGCACAGGCTTTTGCACACCGAACCGCTCAGAGCGTGTCAAGATACGGCACATCGTGTCGCAAATGTACGAAAAGCCCGGTATTACCGGCTTGACGGTGCGGGCACATGATAGTAAAATGAATCAGACCGATTACAGACACAGGCAGGCGCTGTCGGGCGCGATGGGGGAGACGGTTTATGAAGCGATTTGATCCGAAAAACAAATACCTCGGCTGGGGCATCACGGCGTTCGGCGTGATCGCGTGCTGCATTCTGTTTTACATGCTGCTGCAGCACGGAAAATCGATCGGCGATGCGATCAGCTCGCTGTTCGGCATCCTCAGCCCGATCATCTGGGGCCTGGTGATTGCCTATCTGCTCTGGCCGCTGACCAAGGTGTTCCAGCGCAAGCTCTTTGAGCCGCTGCTCAAAAAGATCCGGCCGAAAAAACCGGTGCGCACCTCGCTTGCGCGCGGCCTGTCCGTCGCGCTCTCGATTCTGGTCGCGCTGCTCATCATCGCCGCCCTCATCTGGCTCATCATCCCGCAGATCTATACGAGCGTGGAGAGCATCGTGCTCAACTCGCAGGATTACTATGACACGATCACCGGGTGGATCAACAAGTTCTTTGAGAACAATCCCGAGGTGGAGGAAGTGCTCCTCTCCGCAACCGGAAACGTGTCGGACAGCCTGCTCGACTGGGCGAAGACTGCGCTGCTGCCGTCCATGGGCAAGGTGGTCACGAGCGTGACGACCGGCATTTACGCCGTCCTGCGCGCGATCCTCAATGTGCTCATCGGCTTCGTCGTTGCCTGCTATGTGCTGTCGAATATGGAGCTGTTTCTTGCCAAGTCGAAGAAAGTGCTCTACAGCATGTTTTCCGTCAAGGCCTCCAAGCGCATCCTCAAGGCTATCCGGTTCACGGACACGGCGTTCATGGGCTTTATCAGCGGCAAGGTCATTGACTCCGCCATCATCGGCGTCATCTGCTATATCTGCTGTGCGATCATGCGCATGCCGTATGTCGTGCTCGTGAGCGTGATCGTCGCCGTGACGAACATCATCCCCGTGTTCGGCCCGTTTATCGGCGCGGTGCCGACGGCACTGATCATTTTGCTCGTCTCGCCGATGAAGTGTCTGATCTACGTCATCTTCATCATCGTCCTGCAGCAGATCGACGGCAACATCATCGGGCCGAAGATCCTCGGCAGCTCCACCGGTATCAACGGTTTCTGGATCATGTTCGCCATCCTGCTCGGCGGCGGCCTGTTCGGCTTTATCGGCATGCTGCTGGGTGTGCCGGTGTTCGTTGTGATCTATGCCGGCCTGGAGAAGATGGTCAATGACGGGCTGAAAAAACGCGGCCTCCAGACGGAGACCGCAGAATATATGGATCTGGATTACATCGACGATGCCACGATGCGGCCGGTGCGCCTCCCGAAGGAAGCACCGCCCGAATCGCTTAAGGATACGCAGGATGGTTCAGTGAAGTGACGGGAAGAGGGATTGCTTTGCATCCCGCAGCGCATCACACAGCGCGTCAATGTCTTCCCGCGTGGTGTAGCGCGAAAAGCTGATGCGCAGCGCGCCGTCGATCACGTTCGCCGGCAGCTCGATCGCCTCGAGTACATGGCTCCGCCCGCCCTTTTTGCAGGCGGAGCTTTTTGATGTGTAAATGCCGCGCGCCTCGAGGAAGTTCATCAGCACCTCGCTCCGGTAGCCGGGCAGGGAAATGCTGAGGATATGCGGCGCTCCTCCGCCGATGACGACCAGGCCGTCCACTTCGGCCGTCAGCCGGTCGATGGCGTGGGCACGCAGCTCAGCCATGGTTTTTGTGGCCTCCGCCATTTTCATGCTGCCAATCTCAGCCGCCGTGCCAAAGGCGACGATCTGCGGCGTTGGCTCCGTGCCGGCGCGCATGCCGCGCTCCTGCCCGCCGCCGAGGATATAGGATGGCAGCTTCAGCCCGCTGCGGATGTAGAGCGCGCCGATGCCTTTCGGAGCGTGAATCTTATGGCCACTGATGGTGATCATGTCAGCGCCGAGCGTTCTGGCTGAGAACGGTACCTTCAAAAAGCCCTGCACCGCGTCCGTGTGCAGCAGGGCAATGCTGTTTTCCGCTTTCAGCATCCGGGCGACGGCGGCGATGTCGTTGATCGCGCCGGTTTCGTTGTTGACCATCATGAGCGAGACGAGAATCGTGTCGGGCCGCAGCGCTGCGCGCACGCGCTCGAGCGGGATGGCACCGGTGCCGTCCGGCTTTAGGCGTGTGATCTCATAGCCCTCATTTTCCAGAAAGTCCAGTGACTTGCGCACCGCGTCGTGCTCCACAGCGGAGCTGATGATGTGCCTGCCGCGGCGGCGCATATACCGCGCGCCGGAGATGAGCGCCCAGTTGTCGCCCTCGGAGCCGCAGGACGTGAAATACACCTCGTCCGGCTGGCAGCCGAGCGCCTTGGCGATCTGGCCGCGTGCTTTGTCCACGGCGGCCTTGGCCTCGCGGCCGAGCTTATAGGTCGTGCTCGGGTTGCCGAAGCATTCCGTCATCATATGTACTGCCGCCTCTGCCGCTTCCGGGCAGACACGGGTCGTTGCGGCATTGTCCAGATAAACCATGATTACTTACCTCGATTTGGAGATGTTTTTATGCACTACATTATAACCGCCCTTGGCTGCAAGGTCAACCAGTATGAAGCACAGGCGATCGAAACGCTCCTGCACGCGCACGGCTTTACGGCCGCGGCGGACGGCGATCCGGTTGATCTGATCGTTGTTAACACCTGCGCTGTCACGGCGGAGGGCGGACGCAAGTCACGCCAGATGATCCGCAAGCTGCGCGAGGAACACCCGCAGGCGCTGTGCGCTGTGTGCGGCTGCTGGTCGCAGCTCAGCCCTGAGGACGCGGCGTCCATCGGTGCCGATGTGGTGCACGGCAGTGGCAGCAAGCAGGCGTTCGTGGATGACATTCTGCGCGCACTCCGCGAGCACACGCCCATCACGTGCGTGGATAATCCGTTCCAGCGCTTTGACTTTGAACCGCTGCCGGCAGGTGCTGCCTACGGGCGCACACGCGCGATGCTGAAAATTCAGGATGGCTGCAATAATTTCTGCACCTACTGCGTCATCCCGTATACGCGCGGCCGCATCCGCAGCCTGCCGCTGGATGAAATGGCGCATCAGGCGGCGCATCTGGCCGCCGAGGGCTACCGGGAGCTGGTGCTGACCGGCATCGAGATCGCGTCCTACGGCCGGGATCTGCCGGGCGAGCTGACACTGGCCGACGCCGTAGAGACGGTCGCGGCTGCTGCGCCGCAGATGCGCCTGCGCCTCGGCTCTCTGGAGCCGACGGTCATCACGGAGGACTTCTGCCGCCGTGCCGCCGCGACCGGGCGGGTCTGTCGGCATTTTCATCTCTCGCTGCAAAGCGGGTGCGACCGCACGCTTGCGCGCATGAACCGTAAATATAGCACCGCAGAGTTCCTCGTCTGCGTCGAGCGGCTGCGGCGGTATTTCCCGGGCTGTGCGCTCACGGCGGACATGATCACGGGCTTCCCCGGTGAGACAGAGGCGGATCAGGCGACCGCGGTGGAATTCTTGGAGCAGGTCGGCTTCGCGGCCGTGCACGTGTTTCCGTATTCCCGCCGCCCCGGCACGAAGGCGGACGCCATGCCGGAGCAACTCAGCCACGCGGTCAAATCGGCACGCGCGCACGAAGCACAGCGCGCGGCGGATGCCTGCAAGCAGCGCTATCTGGCGCAGCAGGTCGGCCGGATTTTGCCCGTTTTGTTCGAGACGGAGCACGACGGAAACTGGGTCGGGCACTCGGATAACTATTGTCTGGTGCGCGTCGCTGGGGACGATCTGCGCGGACTTGTGAAAAATGTCAAAATCTCTGCCGTTTCCGGGCAAATGCTTGTGGGGGATTTGGTTTGACGCGCTTCGTGGAACGTGTTAGAATTTTCTCAATCCATGCAGAATGTGCTGTATGTGACGAATTTTGATCCTTGGAGGCGATTTCTGTGACCCGAAGTGAAACGTTCAATTTTTCTGCCGGACCGTCGGTCCTGCCGGAGGAAGTGCTCCGGCAGGCGCAGGCAGAACTGCTTAATTATCATGGCATGGGCATGTCCGTGATGGAGATGAGTCACCGAAGTCAGGCCTTTTCGGATATTTTTCAGGACGTGAAGGCACGGTTCCGCGCCGCTCTGTCCGTGCCGGACACACACGAGATCCTGTTTTTGCAGGGCGGCGGCACGGCGCAGTTTTCCATGATCCCGCTCAATCTGATGGGCGAGCAGGGGGCGGCGGACTATGCCGTGACGGGGCATTTTTCCGGCAATGCGGCCAAAGAAGCCGAGAAGTACGGCAAGGTGCACATCGCGGCGGATACCTCCACCTGCGGCCATACCCGGATCCCGCAGCAGAGCGAACTGCAGCTCGATGCGCACGCGTCCTATTTTTATTACTGTGCCAACAACACGATCTACGGCACCGAGTGGCAGTACGTGCCGGAGACCGGCCGCGTGCCGCTCGCGTGCGACATGTCGTCGGATATTCTCTCGCGCCCGGTCGACGTGTCAAAATACGGTGTGATTTTTGCCGGCGCGCAGAAGAACATGGCGCCTGCGGGACTGACGGTCGCGATCGTTGACCGCAGCCTTGCCGGTCATGAACTGCCCATCACGCCGATCATGTACAGCTATCAGCGCATGATCGACAAGGACTCCATGTACAATACTCCGCCGTGCTGGTGCATCTACATCCTCGGCCTCGTGCTCGCGTGGCTTGAGCGGCAGGGCGGCGTGGCAGGTATGCAGGAACTCAAGCATGCGCGCGCCGCAAAGGTGTATGATTTTCTGGACAACAGCGCGCTGTTTCATGCCTGCGCCCAGCCGGGCTCCCGCTCGGACATGAACGTTACGTTCCGCACCGGGGACGATGCGCTCGATAAGGAGTTTATCAGCGGTGCGGCGGCGCGCGGTCTGCTGAATCTTAAGGGTCACCGCATAGCCGGCGGTATGCGTGCCTCGCTCTATAACGCCATGCCGATGGCTGGCGTGGATGCACTTGTGGATTATCTGAAACAGTTTGAGGTAGAACATCATGTATAAAATCAAAACCATGAACCATATATCCCCCTGCGGCCTGCAGAAACTCGAGGAGCGCGGCTGCGTCGTCGGGGAGAATATACAAGATCCCGACGGCCTGATCCTGCGCTCGGCCGACCTGCACAGTTATGCCTTTGAGCCGAGCCTGATCGCCATTGCGCGCTCCGGTGCCGGCACGAACAACATCCCGCTTGAGGACTGCTGCCACCGCGGCATCGTCGTGTTCAACTCGCCCGGCGCAAACGCCGAGGCGGTCAAGGAACAGATCCTCTGCTCGCTCGTGCTCTCATCGCGCGATGTGCTCGGCAGCATCGACTGGGTCAAGCGCCTCAACGGCAGGGGCAAAGACATTCCTGCCCTTGTCGAGAAGGGCAAGTCCCAGTTCGCCGGTCCGGAGCTCATGGGCAAGACGCTGGGTGTCATCGGCCTCGGCGCCGTCGGTGCGCTCATCGCCAATGCCGCCGTGAATCTCGGCATGAATGTCTGCGGTTACGACCCGTACCTGTCCGTGGACGCGGCATGGCGTCTCTCTCGCGATGTCAAGCACGAGGTGGACCTCGACGGCATCTACGCCAAGGCGGACTATATCAGCATCAACGTGCCGTATACGGACCAGACGTTCCACATGCTCGATGCCAAGGCATTTTCCAAGATGAAAGACGGCGTGCGCATCATCAACGAGTCGCGTGCCGAGATCGTGGACGATGATGCCATGCTCGCCGCCATCGCCTCCGGCCGCGTCGGCAAGTATGTCACGGACTTTCCCAATGAGAAGGTCGTCGGCGTGGAGAATATCATCGCGCTGCCGCATCTGGGCGCCTGCACGCCCGAGAGCGAGGAGAAGTCCGCCGTCATGGCTGCGCGCGAGCTCTATGATTATCTCGCCAACGGCAACATCAAAAACTCCGTCAACTTCCCGGACGCGACGCTCGAGCGCATGGGCGTCAGCCGTGTGTGCATCCTGCACCAGAACGTGCCGACGATGCTCAACCAGTTCCTGGAGATCACCTGCAGCACGGGCCTGAACGTCGAAAACATGATCAACAAGGCCTACGGCGCATATGCCTACGCCATGATCGACCTCAACGGCCGCCTTGACGATGATCAGGTGGCAAAGATCGACCGCATCCCGGAGGTCATCCGCGTGCGTGTGGTATGAAAAGCGATAATAAAACAGCCGCTCCCGGCCGGGAGCGGCTGTTTTGCATATGGAATGGATTTATTTCTGCTTTTTCGCCAGCGCTGCCTCGGAGAAATCGCGGATTTGGGGCACTTTGTTCAGCGCAAAGTACAGTGCCAGACCGCCAACGATGCCGACGGCAGCCTGTCCGGCGTTGCCTGCGATCTCAGCGGCGGCAGCCAGACCGTAACCGAGGACAAAGTCCTCAAACACGAAGTAGCCCAGCACCATCACGATCTCACCGCAGATGGCGCTCAGCAGCGCGAAGCCGAAGCTCTTTTTGCGGCAGGCACGGAAAATCAGCGCTGCGACCACGGCGGCGCACCCTTTGACGACGAGCGTACCGGGGGCATAGCTCATATAGCCGGAGATCACGTCCGCCAGGCCCGAGCCAAAACCGGCTGCCACGCCGCCGTAGAGCGGGCCAGCCAGCAGGGCGGCGAGCACGACCACAATGTCGCCGGCGTTGAGATAGCCGCCGGTCACGGTCGGGATCTTGATGACGAGCGTCGCCACGCAGCACAGCGCCATGAGCATGGCGGTGTAGACGAGGTTTCTGAGTTTCTGGTTCATATGTATCACCTTTTTTTATGTAGTGGCTCAAGGATACGATATTCGACACAAATAAGCAAGGGTTGAGAGCGACGAAAAATCCTGTTATACTAGTATGAGAAATGGGGGATTTGACCATGACCAGGAAATTATACGATCTCGACAGCCATCGGTGCGATTTTTTCCGCGACCGTGCTGCGCTGTGACCCGGATGGGGAGCACTATGCTGTCGTGCTCGATCAGACGGTGTTTTTCCCGGAGGGCGGTGGCCAGCCGGCCGATACCGGTGTGCTCGGCGGCGCGCGCGTTCTGGACGTGCAGCTGCTGCCGGATGCGATCGTGCACTATACGGACGCGCCGCTCACGCCCGGCGCGCAGGTGCGCGGGGAAATCGACTGGCCGCAGCGCTTCCGGCGCATGCAGGGCCACTCGGGCGAGCACATCATTTCGGGACTGATCCACAGTGAATTCGGATTTGACAACGTCGGCTTCCACCTCGGGGAAGACGCGATCACAATGGATTATAACGGCGAGCTCACGTGGCCCCAGCTCATGCACATCGAGCGGCTTGCGAACGAGGCCGTGTATCGCAACGTGCCGATCTGGACAGAGTACCCGGCCCGCAGCGGCTCGCGCAGATGACCTACCGCAGCAAGCTCGACCTCACGGAGGATGTGCGCATCGTGACTGTCGAGGGCTATGATGTCTGCGCCTGCTGCGCGCCGCATGTGTCGCACACGGGCGAGATCGGCGCCATCAAGTTCACATCGGTCATGCGCCACCGCGGCGGCGTGCGTGTAACGATCCTGTGCGGGTCGGATGCGGAGACGGACTATCGGGAAAAGAGCGCGCAGGTTGCGGCGCTCTCGGCGCAGTTGTCCGTGCGGCAGGCGGATGTTGTTCCGGCTGTGCAGCGTCTGCTCGATGAGATCGCGCAGCAAAAGGCAGCGGCCGCGGAGTTGGAGCGACGGCTCAATGCACAGCGGCTGCAGCTGCTGCAGGAGACGCCTGGCAGCATCTGCGTCATCGACCGCTTTGACGATCCCGTCGCCATGCGCGAATTCGTCAATGCCGGCATGCTGCTTGCCGGCGGCGTCTGCGCTGCCTTCACTGGCTGCGACGCAGAGGGCTATCGCTATATCATCGGCAGCCGCACGGTCGATCTGCGCGCGGAGGCGAAGGCCATCAACGCCGCCATCTCCGGCCGCGGCGGCGGCAAGCCGACGATGATCCAGGGCTCATGCACAGCCCCGGCCGCCGTGATCGAGGCGTTTTTCGCCGCTTATCCCGGGAAATGATGCAAACAGGAAACAGGGCCGCGGAATTCCGCGGCCCTGCTTTTTTGGGTTTTGCTCAGATTACTGCATGCCGTTTTCGTAGGCGGCGATCATCTTTTGACCATCTGGCCGCCGATGCTGCCGGCCTGACGGGACGTCAGATCGCCGTTGTAACCCTGCTTGAGGTTTACGCCCATTTCCGCAGCGGCTTCCATCTTGAAGCGGTTCATCGCCTCGCGGGCATTGGGGTTGACAAGGTTGTTGCTGTTGGAAGTAGCCATTTCGTTTTCCATCTCCTTTTCTCGTTTTGGGTTTCTTGACCCGCTACTATTTTCTGCGGACAGTATGGAAGTATGCAGAGCAGAAAAATGCAATTTCTGCAAGCTGTTATTTCTCGCATTTTGGTTTCAGTGACCGTTTTATCGGACACGTCGTGCTGTATATTGAAGACAGATACATGATTCCGCCGTGCGCGGATGATTCTGATTCCGAAAGGAGATGCGCGTATGTACGTTTTGCTGTTTCTGGTGCTCCTGCCTATTGGCGTCTTGATCGAGCTATTGAAGCTCAATAAATAACCGCCTGAGTGGAGCGCGCTGTATATGCGGAGAATTTGTCTGCGCATGCCGAAATACCTTGTGTTGCAAATGATGCGGATGTATAATTGGAACAACCAACCATTTTTCGCTTTGGCGAGAAAGATGTGATGAAACATGACCTATGAGGCAGTTAACAGCATTAGTACCGAACGCAGTTATGATACGGCGGATGAAGTGGAACGCGTTGCGTGCGCCGTGCGTGCGTTGGTCGCCAAGACCGCGCCGGATGACGCGCAGCTTTGGCTGCCGCTTCTGATTCATCTGCGCGATACGGCGGCAGTCATGGAATATCTGACGGCTCGCTGGCTGCCGGAGCAGTATTGCGTGAGCCTTGGCCTGCAACGGGAGAAGTTTTTCCGTCTGGCGATTAGGGCGGCGCTGCTGCACGATCTCGGAAAGGCGATTCCGTACTTCCAGCGCAAAATCACGCTCGAGCGGCCAGAGTTGCGTCAACGCTTGGAAGCGGCCGGCTTGGAGATCCGGTTTCAAAAGGGAAAGCAGCTCGATGTGAATGTTCCGCATGCGGCAGCCGGCGCTGAGATCCTGCGCAGCGAAGGATTCACGGATGACCTTGCGGCTGTCGTCGGTGCACATCATGGCAGGGGACCGAAAAATGTATGCCTACCAGCTATTGTTGTATGCCTACCAGCTATTGTAAGGAGGCGCCTATTGCGTTTGGCTGGAGCGGTTCGGGTGACAGTGATACGCTATGGGGTTCTGTCCAGCGGCATATTATCCGCTGGGCGGAGGATGAACTTGGGTGTGGGAGTCCGGCGCGCGATGCTCCGTGTTCGGTGCCGGTGCAGATGGCGCTGAGCGGCTTGGTGATCATGGCAGACTGGATCGCCAGCAATACGGCCTATTTCCCACTTATCTCCATGGACGCGCAGCCGGATCGATATGACCCGCGCCGCGCCGATCGGGCGCTGCGGAAGCTGGATCTGCCGCGGCCGTGGCAAGTCTCTGCCGACTGGAGCACGGCGGACTATTTTCAGCGGCGCTTTGGCTTTTCGGCAAATCCCGTCCAGCAGCAGATGGAGCAAGTCGCAGGGACGGTGAAAACACCGGGCGTGATGATCCTTGAAGCGCCGATGGGACACGGCAAGACGGAAGCGGCACTGGCTGCGGCAGAAATTCTGATGAATCGTTTTGGCCTGGGCGGCGCTGCGTTTTTCCTCCCGTCGCAGGCGACGTCCAATGCAATGTTTACCCGTATGACACAGTGGGCGCGGCATCAGCCGGACGCGGTCCGAGTTGCAGTGGAACTGGCGCACGGTCAGGCAGAGCTGAACGCGGAATTTGCGTGTCTGGAATCCGGGCACGTGCAGATCGAGCAGGGCGAAGCGGATGCCGACCCGCTGCAGACACATGCCTTCTTCCGCGGCCGAAAGACGAAGCTGCTGGCAAATCTGGTGGTCGGCACGGTGGATCAGCTGCTCATGGCTGCGCTGAACCGAAAACATGTGATGCTGCGCCAGCTTGGTCTGACCGGCAAGGTGGTTATTCTGGACGAGTGCCATGCCTATGATGCGTATATGAATACCTATCTGGATCGTGTGCTGAACTGGCTGGGCGCTTATCATGTGCCGGTTATTTTGCTGTCGGCCACACTCCCGGGGCAGCGCAGGGCAGAATTGCTGCGCGCCTATCTCGGGGAGAAAAAGCCTGTAGATACGGCGATCGCCGCGTGTCAGGACTATCCGTTGCTGAGCTGGACGGAGAATAAGACGGTACATATGGCTGCCGTCTCTGCGCAGGGGTGCAGCCGAGATGTCTGTGTGCAGCGTGTGGAGCAGGAGCAGGCGCTTGCGGCGGCAGGCGAGGCGCTCAAGAGCGGCTGCGTTGGACTGATCGTCAACACGGTCAAGCGGGCGCAGATGCTGCGCGAGGAGCTGCGGCAAGCTTACCCGGATGCGGTTGTTTTGATGGATCACTCCCGCTTTCTGGCGCCGGATCGGCTGGAGCATGAGCAGGAAATTTTGCGGCGTGTCGGCAAAAACACAGATGCGCAAATGCGGCGCGGTGTGCTGGTGATCGGCACACAGGTGTTGGAGCAGTCACTGGATTTGGATTTTGATCTGCTGATCACGGATCTGTGCCCGATGGATCTGCTGCTGCAGCGTATCGGCCGTCTGCACCGGCATACCCGTATCAGACCGCAGGGGCTGGAAGTGCCGCGCTGCCTGGTCATGGGGGCGCTTGGAGAGCTGGACGCCGGGAGCAAGGCTGTGTACGGCGAATACCTCTTGCTGCGTACGCGGCGGTTGCTGCCGGAGCACATTCGTTTGCCGGAGGACATTTCTCCGCTGGTACAGCGGACTTATGACGCGGAGCACTTCCCGCCGGAGATAAGCGAGGATGTCAGTGCAATATATGATAAATATCAAAATGAGCAGAAGCATCAAAAGAGCAAGGCGGAAGTTTATCTGCTGGCGTCTCCGGATGATGATGACGATGCCTCGCTAGTCGGCATGATGGACAATATCGATCAGTTTACGGATCTGCAGGCGCAGGCTGCAGTCCGTGACGGGACTGCAGCCGTTGAGGTGCTGGTCGTGCAGCGGTCGGAAGACGGAATGCTGCTGCTTTCCGGGCTGCAGAAGGGGGTGCGTCTGCGCGCGGATACCCAGCCGAGCGCCGATGAGGCGCGCTGGGTCGCGGCACAGCGTCTGCGGTTGCCGTCGTATTTCGGCGCGAGGTACTGTGTGGATGCAGTGCTGAAAGCGCTTGAGGATCAAACACGCCAGTCTCTGCCGCTGTGGCTGCAGGCGCCAATGCTGGAAGGCGAACTGTTTTTGATCTTAGATGCGGACGGTACAGCACTGCTGGCCGGTAAGACACTGCGATATGACCCGCAAGTCGGATTAACAGAAGAGGAGGAGACGCATGGAACAAATGGAATTCAATCTGCTGGATGAACCGTGGATACGGGTGATGACCGAGGACTGCACAGTCGTGGAGCGTTCGCTGATGCAGGTGCTCTTAAACAGCCACCAGTATCAGCGGCTGGCGGGCGAACTGCCGACACAGGATGTGGCGCTTTTGCGCTTGCTGCTGGCAATTTTGCAGACGGTCTTTTACCGCGTAGATCCGGAGGGTGAGGATGACCCGATCGAGGACCGCGCGGCTGCCATCCGGCGCTGGCAGGCGTTGTGGAACGCCGGTCGTTTCCCGGTGCAGCCGATTCGGACGTACCTGGAGACATGGAAGGATCACTTCTGGCTTTTCCATCCGGAGCATCCGTTTTATCAAGTCCCGGCTGCGGCGGTGGGGACGAAATTCAAAGCGTCAAAACTGAATGGGGAGTTGTCAGAGAGCGCCCATAAAATGCGCCTGTTCCCGCTTCGTGACGGCGAAGAGAAGGAAACTTTAAGCTATGCAGAGGCGGCGCGATGGCTTGTGACACTGATTGGCTTTGATGATAGTGCCTCAACCAAAAAGGAGACCGGAACTGGCACTGGATGGCTCGGGGATCGTGTTAATGTGTATGCAATTGGGGAAAACCTGTTTGAAACGTTGATCCTCAACCTCGTTTTTTTGAAAGATGGAAAATATGTGTGGGCGGAAAACATCCCGGCATGGGAACAGCCGACAATGACAACTGCAAAGAAAAGGGAGATTCCCCTACCAGATAATCAGGCTGAGCTTTTGACATTGCAGTCTCGCAGATTGATTTTGAGCCGCGAAGAAAACAGGGTTACTGGTTTTTCCTCAACAGGTGGTGACTTTTTTGGTAAAGAGGGCAGAATAAATGCCTTTTCCGAGCAGATGACACTCTGGCGAGCGGGTAAGACACCGAAAAATGCTGTGCCGCAATTTGTTCCGGCGTCTGTGGACCCGTGGCGGCAGATGTGGAGAGACTTTGAGGTGATTCTTGGAAGACGTGAAGATACACACATTCCAGGGGGAGTTGCATGGCTGACGGAGCTGCGCAGAAAAAATGTCATTCCAAGAAAATATGTCCATATCGCTTCTGTTGGCGTCACATATGATTCGAAGAAAGGTTCGATTGCGGATATCATCTCGGATCATTTGGATTTTCAAATGAGTCTGCTTGACGCGGCCGGAGAACTATGGATTGTGCTTGTTGGCGGCGAAATTCATCTAATTGATAAGGTGGCGAGAGCGTTGGGCGCTTTGGCAGAGGGGCTCTATTTGGCGCAAGGAGGGCAGCTGGATGGGGCAGGAAAGAAGGCGCGTCAGTCACAACGAGATGAAGGTATGCGTTTGCTCTATGCCGCTGTTGATTTGCCGTTCAGAGAGTGGCTCGCACACATTGGCGCTCAGCACGGAGATGACGAGAACACCCGCGCGCAGGAGCAACAGTGTTGGCGTAGTATTGTATTCAGAATTGCGGACAATTTGGGCAGAGAGATGGTACGGGATGCCGGGACGGCTGCATTTACAGGTCGTTGGATTGTGAATAAAATGGCCGAAACGAATGGCCGTTTCTTCACTAAGACGAACGGAGAGCGAAAAAGTGTGTTTTATTCTTCTCCAACGGAATACAACCTCTATTTGAACAACCTGAAGTCCCTGCTAAAGAATGCAGCAGAATGAGGAGGTAGCTGATGAGTGACCAAAAAGCAAAGGTGAAAAGCTACGTGCGCAGACGGCTGGAATCGTGGCAGCACGAGCCCAATCCACACCAGATCCGCGCGGATCTGGCAAATTTGCGCCGCGGCATCGGAAAAGCGCCCGGAGACCTGCCGGAGCTCTGGGGGCTGCTGTTTCGGGACTTTCCGGAGGAACTGATGAGCAGCACCGGCGAGCCCACATGGGCTGAATGGGCGGTGTCGGGCGCGCTGACGCTGTATGCGCTGCATCAGCAGGGCGCACAACGGTCGATGCAAGCGGACGGTCAGCGGCTGGGCATGGCAATCCGCAAGCTTGCCGGAAACGACACGGATCGGCTCAAGGCGGTGCAGCGGAGATTCAATGCCTTTGCCACTGCGCGGAGCATGCCGGAGTGCCTGCACCATCTGCGCGGACTGATCCAGCTTCTGAGAAGCAAGGACATCCCGCTGGACTATGTGGAGCTGGCCGGAGATTTGTACGAATTCCAGACGCCGGACGGAGCTGCAAGAGTTCGTCTGCGCTGGGGACAGGATTTTTACCGGAATGCGTTCCGGACAGAACAGGGAAAGGATGACGACCATGCATAACAACGAGAGAATTTACGTAGACGTCCATGTACTTCAGACCGTTCCGCCAAGCTGCGTGAACCGCGACGATACCGGCAGTCCGAAGACCGCTGTCTATGGTGGCGTGACGCGCGCCAGAGTGTCCAGTCAGGCGTGGAAGCGCGCCATGCGCCTGAAATTCCGGGAGATGCTCTCGGCGGGCGATGTCGGCCAGCGGACGAAACTGGTGGTCGATCTCATCGCCGGAAAGATGTTGGAGCTGCAGCCCGATCTCTCTGAGAAAAAGGCGCAGCAGATGGCGCAGAAGGTGCTGGAGGCAGCCGGCGTGGAGGTCAAAGAGGATAAGGAAAAACTGAAAACAGACGCGCTGTTTTTCATCAGCCCCGGTCAGATCCAGGCACTGGCGGAGATCGCCCTGCAGCCGGAGGATGGGAAGCTCGACAAAGCGGCTTGCATAGATGCCTTAAACAGCATGCCTGCGATTGATTTGGCTTTGTTTGGCCGCATGGTGGCCAAAGAGAAACGCCTGAATTTCGACGCAGCGGCACAGGTCGCGCACGCGATCTCGACGCATGCCGTGGAGAACGAGTATGATTATTTCACTGCTGTCGACGACTGTGCGCCGGAGGACAATGCCGGTGCGGAGCATTTGGGCACGGTGGAATTCAATTCATCCACGCTGTATCGCTATGCGACCGTGAACGTTGAAGACCTCCGGAAAATGCTCGGTCAAAAGACGCCCGAGGCGGTGCGCGCGTTCGTGGATGCGTTCATTCGCAGTATGCCCACCGGCAAGCAGAATACGTTTGCCAACTGGACGCGGCCGGATGCTGTGTACGTGACCGTGCGCAAGGACCAGCCCATCAATCTGGCCGGCGCGTTTGAAAAACCTGTTCGCGCTGGAAATTCCGGTTATGTGGACGGTTCGATCCGCGCGCTGGTGACTTATGCGCAGGAGACATATGCAGATTTTGCCTCTGCGCCGGTGCTTTCGCTCGCTGTAGGCGGCGGTCTGGAGGCTCTGGCCGAGCCGTGCTCCGTGAATACGCTTCTGGATGCGTTGGAGGCGTGGCTGCAGGGCGGTGAGGAGCAGCAATGAGTACGCTGCTGTTGCGCTTGGCCGGCCCGATGCAATCTTGGGGGACGGACTCGAAATTCGATGAGCGGCGTACCGGACGTGAGCCGAGCAAGAGCGGCGTGATCGGTCTGGTCGCGGCGGCGCTGGGCATCGCGCGGCAGGATCGAGAGGCGCTGCAGACGCTCAATGGTCTCCGCTTTGGTGTGCGCGTTGACCGCGAGGGTGTGCTGCTGCGTGATTATCATATTGCGCGGACAGCTAAGGACGTAGCTTATGTGACACATCGCTATTATCTCTCGGACGCGGAATTCGTGGCCGGGCTGGAAAGCGACGATCGTGCGCTGCTCGCGCAGATCGCGCAGGCGCTGCAAGCTCCGGCGTTCCCGCTGTATCTTGGTCGCCGCTCCTGTCCGCCGGTCGGCAGAGTATTTTTGAAGATTTCGGATGAGCCGCTGGAGGCGGCGCTGTGCGCCGATGCACTGCCGGGCGCAACGCGCCTTGTGCTGGACGCTGCGGCAAGTGAGCCGGGCGGGCTTGTGCGCGACGTTCCGCTGTCGTTTGATCCGGCACGCCGGGAGTATACATACCGCCGCGTGACCGAACGTGTGCTGCATGGTGCGGCGGAGCATGATCCCATGGCGGAATTGGAGGATGCGATATGTACCTGACGCAAATGCTTTTGGATCAGAAAAATCGTCAGACGCTGGCTGCGCTGGCGTCGCCGAGTAAATTCCATGGGGCGATCGAGGCTGCGTTTCCTGGCCTGAGGCAGCGAAACCTCTGGCGGATCGACAGCCGCGCCGGTCAGAAATATCTTCTGCTCCTCAGTGAGACACCGCCGGATCTCACGCGGGCTGCGGCTCAGTTCGCGCCGCCGGGGGAGCATTGGCAGACAAAGTCGTATGATCCGCTGCTCACCCGCATTCTGCCGGGCAGCTGCTGGCAGTTTCGCCTGTGTGCAAACCCGACATACAGTGTTCCTGCAGGACCGGGGCAGCGCGGGCGCGTCTGCGCGCACAGCACCACGGAGCATCAGCTTGTGTGGCTGCGAAAGCAGAGCGAAAAGCATGGTTTCGCCTTGCAGGATGATGCGTTCACGGTTACAAACGTGAAGTGGTATCGGTTTAAAAAAGGCGGTACAGGCAGCCGCGTGACCTTCTTGGCTGTTACCTATGAGGGGATCTTGGAGGTTCAAGATCCGGAGCGTTTTTGTGCTGCGCTCTGCCGCGGGATCGGCTCGGGCAAGGCCTATGGCGCGGGGCTTATGACATTGGTCGGGGCAGGGCAGTCGCATGGCTGACCTGCCTGGCATGATCCGTCCGGAGCTTCAGGCGCTGCCGCAGATCGGCGATCGCATGACGTTTCTCTACTTTGAGCACTGTGTTTTGAATCGTCAGGACAGCGCCATTACCGTGACGGATGATCGTGGAACGGTCTTTGTGCCCGCGGCGGCGATCAGCGTGCTGCTTCTCGGGACCGGGGACAAAGGTGACGCACCGCGCCATGGAGCTCATCGGGGACGCGGGTGTCAGTGTTCTCTGGGGAGGGGAACACGGTGTGCGTTATTATGCCGGCGGCCGAGCGCTGACGCACAAGGCCGGCCTGCTGATCCGGCAGGCCGCCTTGGTCAGTAATACGCGGTTGCGTCTTGGTGTGGTGCGGCAGATGTACAGTATGCGCTTTCCGGGTGAGGATGTGTCTGCGCTGACGCTCCAGCAGCTTCGCGGCAGAGAAGGCGCACGTATTCGCAGTGTCTATCGGCAATCGGCAAAAAAGTGGAACGTCCCATGGAGCGGACGGACATATGACCCGGAGAATTTTGACGGCGGCGATGCCGTCAATCAGGCGCTGTCTGCCGGACACGCTTGCCTATACGGCGCGACGCATGCGGTCATCCAGGCGCTCGGCTGTTCTCCGGGACTGGGGTTTGTCCATACCGGACATGAATGCTCCTTCGTCTATGATATTGCGGATCTGTACAAGGCGGACATTACGATTCCACTGGCGTTTGAACTGGCGGCCACGGTCAACAGCGAAAACATCGGCAGTGAAATGCGCCGTCGAACGCGCGATGCCATGGTTCAGAACCATCTTATGGAGCAGATGGTGCGTGACATCCGAACCCTGCTCTCTGACAGCGGTGAACTGTCTGAGGAAGACAATGCGGTCTATCTTTGGGACGATAGGCGCGGTCAGGTCGCCAATGGCCGCCTGTACGGTGCGGAGGGTGAACCATGATCGTCGTGACGGTGACGGACTGCCCGCCGCGTTTGCGCGGTGACCTGTCAAAATGGCTGCTGGAGATTAATACCGGTGTTTATGTCGGCCAACTGAATCCCCGTGTACGGGAGGAACTGTGGAAACGGATCTGCAAGCATCTTCCCAGAGGACGGGCAACAATGGTGTACTCGGCAAATAACGAGCAGCGGATGTCGTTTCATGTCCATAACACGACGTGGCAGCCCGCTGACTATGAGGGCATCACGCTGATGCGCCGCCCGCTTGCAACACCGCTGCCGGAAGGGGAGAAGCCGCCGCTGAGCAAGTCGGCAATCATCCAAATGGATCGAAACAAGCAGTCGGCCAAGCAACGTCGTGCCAAGCAGCTCGGCTACGTCGTGATTGATGTGGAAACCACAGGACTTGACTGTGACAAGAGTGAAATATTGGAGCTGGGTGCGATCCGTGTGATCGATCATCAGGTCACGGATACGTTTTCGGCACTGGTGCGGCCTGAGCAGCCAATCCCTGCAGAGATTACGACGTTGACTGGCATCACGCAAAATGCGGTGTCGGCGCAGGGGACTGCGCTGCAGCCGCTGTTGGAGCAGTTTTGGGCATTTGTCGGTCAAAGCCCTGTGATGGGGCACAATCTGGATTTTGATTTGGCATTTTTGAAAAAGGCGAGTGCCCGCTTCGGGCTTTCCTTGCCGAATGTGCGCATCCGTGACACGCTGAAACTGGCGCGCAGAAAAGTTCCCGACCTGCCGGATCATCGGCTGGCTACGCTGGCTGCATATTTTGGCATCGAGTATGCGCAGCAGCACTGCGCGCTGCCGGACTGTATCGCAGCGTTTCAGGTCTATGAGAAACTGAATGAAATCTGATGGCAATGGGATCAAAAGTCCTTATTTTTTAAGGCTTTCTTTAGTCTTTTCCCCGCACACGCGGGGGTGATCCCGAGTATGAGGTGTATGTGTCCGATAGCCCGTGCTTTTCCCCGCACACGCGGGGGTGATCCCCATGGAAAGGGAAAACACGACAGGCCAACAGGCTTTTCCCCGCACACGCGGGGGTGATCCTCCCAACGCACTGACGATCAAGATCGGCGGTAGGGGCTTTTCCCCGCACACGCGGGGGTGATCCCCGCCTCGGCGTCCAGTTGAACCGGATCCAGCGCTTTTCCCCGCACACGCGGGGGTGATCCCTTGGTATTGCATCTGTGGCGGCGATTACCGCCCTTTTCCCCGCACACGCGGGGGTGATCCCTTCACCGCCAAAGAGAGCCGATCGTTTGTCAGCTTTTCCCCGCACACGCGGGGGTGATCCTGTTAAAGTAGGCCTTCATGGCCGAGGTATAGACTTTTCCCCGCACACGCGGGGGTGATCCTATCGTGGCAAACAACGGCAAGGGCTGGTTTCCCTTTTCCCCGCACACGCGGGGGTGATCCTTTAACGCATGGCGCGTGGCAATCCCGAATATGCTTTTCCCCGCACACGCGGGGGTGATCCCGCGCTGAGCGACCAGTAGGCTTAATGCGCTTGCTTTTCCCCGCACACGCGGGGTGATCCTGCACCGAGTAAAGCGCTGGAGCTGAAAGCGGCCTTTTCCCCGCACACGCGGGGGTGATCCCACTTCCCGGTCATAGCCCGCACCATAGCAGTACTTTTCCCCGCACACGCGGGGGTGATCCCACGGACGCTGTCGTCGCGCTGACGGCGCGTATCTTTTCCCAGCACATGCGGGGAACGGAGGCTGTTTCTTTGGTTAACGGAAAAACCCACGGTGCAATTTGCACCGTGGGTTTTCGTATTTTAAGTTCAAAACCGGCTCAACGGCCGCGTTACAGCTTAGTCACGGACGCTGCAGCCGCCTGCTTTTGCACACGCTCGATGCCGCAGAGCTCCCGCAGCTTGGCAGCCACCTTCGGTCCTATTTTGTACAGCCTTGTGTCCTCAAACGGCAGGAACGCCTCCTGTCCGTCCGCAGTCACGTAGCTGATGATGAAGACAATTTTCCGAACCTTCTTTTCCTTTTTTGCCGAGACCGCTGAGTGCGCCGACAAAAGCGCCGGTGCTCCCAAACAGCAGTCCGCCGGCAAACGCGCGTGCGATGGGGGATTTCTCCTTGAGCTGCAGCTGCGTTTTCGAGCCGTAAAAAGTATCGGTGATCTGACTGTAGGCGAGCGTCGCCGTTTTCTTGTTTCCGATGGCATTTTGCAGCTCGAGATGATCAGGGAAGAGCGCGCTGTCCACCGCATTGCCTTTCTTGAACTGACCGAGATCTGTCTCTATACTGAAATAATCGCTGATGATGCTGCCTTTTTACTTTTGAAGAATCCCATAGCTGCGCCTCCGTTCTTTCTCACCTGTATTTTACAGTTTTTTCGCTCGTTCTGCAAGACATGATGTGAAAAGTGCACCCGATGCCGTCACAGCGGTGTGCATAAATATGCGCCGGACGCGTGCTGCGAAACCGAAACTTGACACGAGCCGCCAAACGGTATAAAATTTAGCATGCTATTTTGGCATTCTGTACGTATTTGCAGGGTGTCGGCATAGAATCAGGATAAGACGGATTTTTATAGAACTATAAGGAGAACCGACTATGTGTGGAATTGTTGGATACGTCGGCGCGCAGCAGGCTGCGCCGATCCTTCTCGAAGGGCTGCAGAAGCTCGAATACCGCGGCTATGACTCGGCCGGCATCGCCGTGCTCGACGGCAGCACGATCGAGCTTGCCAAGGCCTGCGGCGAGATCAAGAATCTGCTGGCCAAAACGCATGACGGTAGCGACCTTCACGGCTATATCGGCCTCGGCCATACGCGCTGGGCAACGCACGGCGCGCCGACGGAGGCGAATGCCCACCCGCACGTGAGCAACGACGGCAAGTTCGCCATCGTGCAAAACGGCATCATCGAAAACTTCATGGAGCTGCGCGAGATGCTGCAGGCCAAGGGGTTCCGGTTCCATAGTGAGACGGACACGGAGGTTATCGTCCATCTGCTGGATATGTACTACACCGGCGACGGCAACCTGAAGGACACCGTCATGAAGACGCTTGGCCGTCTGGAGGGCAGCTATGCGATCGGCATTCTGTGCGCCGACTGCCCGGAGCAGATGTTCCTCGCGCGCAACGGCTGCCCGCTGATCATCGGCGTCGGCGCGGGTGAAAACTTCTTTGCCTCTGACGTGACGGCGCTCGTGTCGCACACGAAAAATGTGGTCTATCTCGACGACGGTGAGCTCGCCGAGGTGCGTGCCGACGGTTATACCGTCTTTGACTGCACCGGAAAGCCCGTGCAGAAGCCCGTCTCCCGCGTCGCGTGGGACATCGAGGCTGCCGAAAAGGGCGGCTACGAGCACTTCATGCTCAAGGAGATCATGGAGCAGCCGCGTGCCATCAAGTCCACGCTCGACCCGCGTGTGAAGGATCACCGCGTCGTGTTTGACGAACTGAAGATGACCGACGAGCAGCTCATGGGCTTCAACAAGATCATGATCACGGCCTGCGGCTCGGCGTTCTACGCGGGGCAGGCGGGCAAGTATGCGCTTGAAAAGCTCACGCACATTCCGGTCGATGCTGACCTTGCGAGTGAGTTCCGCTACCGTGACCCAATCGTGGACGAGCATACGCTCATGATCATTATTTCGCAGTCCGGCGAGACGGCGGATACCATCGCCGCCATCCGCGAGGCGCAGTCCAAGGGCGCTTATGTGCTCTCGATTGTCAACGTCGTCGGCAGCACGATCGCCCGCATCTCGGACGATGTCATTTACACCTGGAAGCCGGCCCGGAGATCGCCGTTGCGACCACGAAGGGCTACACCACGCAGGTGTCGGTGCTGTATCTGCTGGCGCTCTATCTGGGCGAGAAGCGCGGCTGCCTGAGCAGGGAAGAGGCGGCAAAGCTCACGGACGATCTTATGATTCTGCCGCAGATGGTGCAGCGCGCCATCGATCTCAACCCGCAGATCGCGCAGCTTGCCGAGCGCTATAAAAACAATCCGTCCCTGTTCTTCATCGGCCGCAATGTGGACTACGCCGTCTGCATGGAGGGCTCTTTGAAGCTCAAGGAGATCTCCTACCTGCACTCGGAGGCCTATGCCGCCGGTGAGCTCAAGCACGGCACGATCGCGCTCATTGAGGAGAACCGTCTCGTCATCGCCGTCGCGTGCTACGAGCCGCTGTTTGACAAGACCATGAGCAACGTCAAAGAGGTCAAGGCGCGCGGTGCGCGCGTGCTTGGTGTGGCGCTCGAGGGCAATCGCGCCATCTATTCCGAGGCGGACGATGTGATCCTCGTACCGCGCATGGACGACCTGTTCGTCGTCCCGGCGGAGATCGTGCCGCTGCAGCTCTTTGCATATTACGTCGCAAAAGCCAACGGCTGCGCGATCGATAAGCCGAAAAACCTCGCGAAATCCGTTACTGTCGAATAAGGAGAGCGTCATCCATGCCGAATCAGTCTGTCATCGTCCTCGATTTCGGAGGACAGTATAATCAGCTCATTGCGCGCCGTGTGCGCGAGTGCAATGTGTATTGCGAAGTCAAGCCGAACACAATGACCGTGGATGAGATCCGTGCCTTTGACCCCATCGGCATCATCTTCACCGGCGGCCCGCAGAGCGTGTACGCTGAAGGTTCGCCGCAGGTCGATCCGGAGATCTTCCGGCTCGGAATCCCAATCCTCGGCATCTGCTACGGCTGCCAGCTCATGGCGCAGTATCTCGGCGGGGAAGTGACCGCTGCCGGAAAGGGCACCGCACGCGAGTACGGCAAGACGCAGACCTGGTTCGATACTGACTGCCGTCTCTTCCGCGGCTTGCCGGAGCAGAGCATCACGTGGATGAGCCACGGTGACTATATGGCCAAGGTGCCGGAGTCGTTCCGGCTCGTGGCGCATTCGGATGCCTGCCCAACGGTCGGCATCTGCGACGAAGCGCGCGGGTTTTATGGCGTGCAGTTCCACCCAGAGGTCAATCATACCGAGTATGGTCGGGCCATGCTGCGCAACTTCCTCTATGAGGTCTGCGGCGCGACCGGCGAGTGGACGATGGGTGACTTCATGCGCAAGTCCATTGCGGACATCCGCGCCAAGGTCGGCGACGGCAAGGTGCTGCTGGCGCTTTCCGGCGGCGTGGACTCCTCCGTTGCGGCGGCGCTGCTGGCCGAGGCCGTCGGCAGCCAGCTCACGTGCATCTTTGTCGACCACGGTCTGCTGCGCAAGAACGAGGGCGACGAAGTCGAGGCCGCATTTAAAAACTGGGACATCAACCTCGTGCGTGTCAACGCCGAGGAGCGCTTCCTTACGCGCCTGAAGGACGTCTCCGACCCGGAGACCAAGCGCAAGATCATCGGCGAGGAGTTCATCCGCGTCTTTGAGGAAGAGGGCAAGAAGATCGGCTCCGTGGACTATCTGGCTCAGGGTACGATCTATCCCGACGTGATTGAATCCGGCACGAATGTCGCTGCCGTCATCAAGAGCCACCACAACGTCGGCGGCCTGCCGGACTTTGTGGATTTCAAGGAGATCATTGAGCCGCTGCGCCTGCTGTTCAAGGACGAGGTGCGTGCGCTTGGCCGCGAGCTCGGCCTGCCTGAGTATCTGGTCATGCGCCAGCCGTTCCCGGGGCCAGGTCTGGCCATCCGCTGCCTCGGTGCGGTGTCCAAGGATAAGCTGGACATCCTGCGCGACGCGGACTTCATCTTCCGCGATGAGATCGCCAAGGCACATCTCGAGCAGACGATGAATCAGTACTTCGCGGTGCTGACGAATATGCGCTCTGTTGGCGTCATGGGCGACGGACGTACCTATGACTATACGCTCGCGCTGCGCAGCGTTACAACGACGGACTTCATGACTGCCAACTGGACGCGTATTCCGTATGACGTGCTCGACCGCGTCTCCGTGCGTATTGTCAACGAGGTCAAGGGCATCAACCGCATCGTCTATGATATTACGTCTAAACCGCCCGCCACGATTGAGTGGGAATGATCCAATAAATATAAACGCATAAACAATATAAACGCAAAAGTGCAGCCGGATTTCCAGCGGAAATCCGGCTGCACTTTTTATTCTTGCCCCTCACAGCGCGTTGCGCTGCTCGGCCGGCATGCGATACTCCGGCTTGACGTGGTAGGCAATCTCGGCGTACTGCCGCGCGCGTGCGCGCAGCGAGAAGTTTCCTTTCTGGCTGGACCAGACGTACAGCTCGTGGCAGATCAGATCCGTTGCGATGCGCGACAGCAGATCCGGCGGCTCTTTGGAGTCGATAATGCCTGATTTGGCGCAGTTTGTGGCCAGTGTCGCAAACAGATCATCGAGCGCGTGCACAGCTGCGCGGATCCCCTCGGGGGATTCGAACTGCATGATGAACAGCGTGCTCGTGAGCTCGGGGCCGAAGTCGTAGGCGATGGCAATGAAGCGGTCAAACAGCTGCCAGATGCGCTCGAAGTCATTGTCTGCGTGCGCAAATTTCATAAAGCTCGCATCATCGTTGTGCTGCGGTTTTTCTACCATGTATTCCAGAATGCTGCGCTTGCCGTTGAACGAGGAGTAGAACACGGAGCGGGAGATGCCGCATTCCTTGCAGATCTCGTTTACGGTCACGTTGTTGTATCCGTTGCGCTTGAACAGGGAGATCGCGGCTTCCGCGACTTCCTCTTTGAACTTTCGGGCAGAATCTTGCATCCATAACACTCCAGACGAAAAATGTTCTTGTATTTCAAACATTATACGACGTTTGTCTCCTCGATTCAACACGCAAAAAAATCTATTCGCAATTTCTTTGCAGATTTTTTGTGACTTGTTTCAAAAATGCTCTGGACTCCTTGACATTGCAGGGTTAATTAATTAACATAGCTGCATCCGAATCCGTTCTTGTGTCGGAACGCGCGGATGTCGTTTGACTGCAATCTAAAGAAGAAGGAAGCGATAACATGACAAAAGACGAGAAAATTGCAAAGCTCGGCAAAGAAATCACGGATCGCGCAACAGTCTTGCTCGGCAAGGACAAGATCACGCCGGATGCCCCGGAGTATCTAGGCATCAACTCCGCCCTCAAGTTCACGGCGGTGAAGTACGATGAGAAGATGGCGGACGATATCCTCGATATCGCCCTGACGATGAAAAAGCGCGTGCCGCTCACGATCGAGCAGCTCGCGAAGAAGAACCCGCAGTTCGACAGAGCCTATCTGGAAAAAGCGATGCAGGCCATCAGCGAGAGCGGCCTGGTTGAGTTCCACTGGGAGAACCTCGACGGCAAGAACCCGAACCACGAAAAGCGATGGGTGCTGGATATGTTCGTTCCCGGCAGCGCCGAGATTATGATGATCAACCCCGAGCAGTCGGATATGTTCCCGGAGACGGCCGACTTCTTCGAGCGCATGGCGTATCTGCCGCTGGCGGGCATCACCGAGATGGTGCCTCCCGGAGGCGCCGGCATCGGCATGCATGTTATCCCGGTCGAAAAGGCCATTCCGGCCGAGAGCAAGTCTCTGCCGATCGAGCACCTGTCCCACTGGCTGAAGAAGTACGAGGGTCACATCGGCGTGTCCGTGTGCTCCTGCCGCAAGCAGCAGCGCATCCGCGGCGAGGGCTCCGGCGATGTAGAAGGCGAGTGGTGCATCGGCGTCGGTGACTTCGCTGACTACTGCCGCGAGACGAACCACGGCCGCGACATCACTTATGAAGAGGCCATGGAGATCCTCCAGAAGGCAGAGGATCGCGGCTATGTCCACCAGATCACGAACATCGACGGCGAGAACAAGATCTTCGGCATCTGCAACTGCGCTGTCGGCGTCTGCAATGCGCTGCGCACCTCGCAGCTGTTCAACACGCCGAACCTGTCCGCCTCCGCTTACGTGGCCGAGAGCGACCCCGAGAAGTGCGTGGCCTGCGGCAAGTGCGTCGAGACCTGCCCGGCTGGCGCTGTCCGCCTCGGTCAGAAGCTCTGCACCAAGGAAGGCCCCATCCAGTATCCGCACCACGAGCTGCCGGATGATACCAAGTGGGGCGAGGATCACTGGAACAAGAATTACCGCAACGAGAACGGCTGCATCCAGACCTGGCCGACCGGCACGGCGCCCTGCAAGGCTGCCTGCCCGGCGCACATCGCCATCCAGGGCTACATCAAGATGGCGGGCGACGGCCGCTATGCCGACGCGCTCAAGCTCATCAAGAAGGATAACCCGTTCCCGGCCGTCTGCGGCAGCATCTGCAGAAAGTACTGCGAGGACGCCTGCACCCGCGGCACCGTCGACGAGCCGCTGGCCATCGACGAGATCAAAAAGTTCATCGCCGAGCAGGACATGAAGGCCGAGCACCGCTACGTGCCGCCCATGAACTCCTGCACGCACGAGAAGTTCGACCAGAAGATCGCCATCATCGGCGGCGGCCCAGCCGGCATGTCCTGCGCCTACTTCCTGGCCATTGAGGGCTACAGCCCGGTCGTGTTCGAGAAGGAAGCCGTGCCCGGCGGCATGCTTGTCAACGGTATCCCGAGCTTCCGCATCGGCAAGGACGTTGTCAAGTCCGAGATCGACGTGCTGCGCGAGATGGGCGTGGAGTTCAAATGCGGCGTCGAAGTCGGCAAGGACATCACCATCCAGCAGCTGCGCGAAGAGGGCTACCAGGCGTTCTACGTCGCGGTCGGCCTGCAGCAGGCGGCGAAGCTCAACATCGCCGGCGAGGATCTCACCGGTGTCAAGAGCGGCCTTGACTTCCTGCGTGAAGTGAATGCCGGCAAGCTCAAGAAGCTCTCCGGTGATGTGGTCGTCATCGGCGGCGGCAACGCGGCCATCGACGTTGCGCGTGCGGCTCTGCGTCTGACCAAGGGCAGCGTGAATATGTACTGCCTCGAGAAGGACGAAGAGATGCCCACCGTTCCGGACGAAAAGAACGCAGGTATTGCCGACGGTGTCGTCATCAACAACTCCTGGGCCCCGAAGGCCATCCTTGGCGAAGGCGGCAAGGTCACCGGCATCGAGCTGATGCGCTGCGTGTCCGTCCGCGACGCGAGCGGCAAGTTCGCCCCGGTCTATGACGAGAATGAGACCATCACCGTCCCGTGCTCCAACGTTCTGGTCGCGATTGGCCAGCGCTCGGTCTACGGCGATGTTCTGACCGGTACGGCGGCTGAGACGGCCGACGGCCGCCTGATCGCACATGACGCCGTGACGTTCCAGTCCAACGAGCCAGACATCTTCGTCGGCGGCGACTGCGCCACCGGCCCGAAGTACACAATCGACGCAATCGCGACCGGCCGCGAGGGTGCGGTGTCCATCCACCGCTTTGTCAACAAGGCCAGACCCTGACGATCCACCGCAACACCCGCGAGTTCAAGGAACTCAATAAGGACGATATCGTTCTGCCGACCGAGAAGATCAAAAAGCCTGCACGCGCTGCCGTTGCCATCGACAGCAGAAGGTGCGCACCATGCAGGACGACCGTGTGACGTTCACAGAAGAGCAGATCCGCTCTGAAGCGTCCCGCTGCCTGAGCTGCGGCCGCAGCGTTGTCGATCCGAACAAGTGCATCGGCTGCGGCATCTGCACGACCAAGTGCGAGTTTGATGCCATTCACCTCAAGCGCGTGCGTCCGCAAAACAGCAAGATGATCCCGGCTGAGGATAAGTTCAAGGCCATCGGCCCCTACGCCGCCAAGCGCCAGGTGAAGATCATCAAGAAGTCCCTGACGGAAAAGAAAAAGTAATCCATCATCATGAGGCGGGTACAGAACCCTTCCCGCTGTGCCCGCCCGTTTGAAAGGAGCCCCCATGCACGAGCTGAGTATCGTTACTTATGTCGTCAAGCAGGTGCAGGAGATTGCCAAGGAAAACAACCTCACCGAGATTGAGTCGGTCACGCTCGAATTCGGTGAGGTCTCCGGCATTGTGCCGGAATATCTCGAGGACTGCTGGAACTGGTACACCAAGAAAGAGCCGATCATTCAGGGCACGAAGTTCCTGTATGAGATCATTCCGGCCGTCACCTGGTGCGATGACTGCAAGAGCACTTACCCGACCATACAATACGGCAAGACCTGCCCCCACTGCGGCAGCGGCAACACGTGGCTGCAGCAGGGTAACGAGATCAATATCAAGCAAATTGAGGCGCGCTGACAACAGCACGCCTCCCTGCCTATGGGCAGCAAAAGAGACAGAGGCGGTCGCGCAGCCGCTTTTGATAGAAAAACAAACGAAGAGGGAGTGAACCATGAAAGACCTGAAACATCTTTTGTACTTCGAAAACCTTTTGCAGGAAGCGCACAACGACCTGATCACACAGGCGCAGAACGAGGGGAAAATCTGCGTCGCCTATGCCTGCGAAAACACGCCCGAGCCGCTGCTGAACCTGCCCGGAGCGTTCTCAACGCGCCTGCGCGCGCCGCGCACCGGCTCCATGGAAATGGCCACGTATTATATGACCAGCTTCCTGTGCGAATACAGCCGCGCGCTGCTCGAGCGTGCCATCGAGGGCGGCTACAATTTGCCGACTGCATGATCACGCCGGACGGCTGCACGATGATGAACCGCGCCGTCGAGAACATGGAGCTGCTCAAGACCATGGGCAAGAGCAAGCCGAAGTTCTTCTACGAGTACATGGAGATCCCGATGAAGGCGGATGACAACGGCCTGAACCTGTACGTGCTCCAGTGCCGCAACCACATCCTCACGCCGCTGCACGAGCACTACGGCATCGACGTGTCGGACGAGGCCATCCGCAAGTCCGTTGCCGAGCACAACCGCGTGTGCGAGCTCATCCGCGCCATCGGCGAGTACCGCAAGGGCCCCAACCCGCGCATCACGGGCTATGAGTTCCACGTGATTACGCTTGCAACCTATGTTGCGCCGAAATATCTCATTATCGACAAGCTCGAAGAAACGCTCAAGGAGCTCAAAAACCGCAGACCGGATAAGAAAAATCCGTACCGCGCGCGCGTGGTGGTCGTCGGCTCTGAGGTCGATGATATCGACTTCATCAAGCTGGTGGAGGAGACCGGCGCTTACGTCTGCGCAGATCGGTTCTGCTATGGTTCGTTCCCGGGCCGCGATCCGATCGTGCTGACAGACGATGAGGACGCGCTGACCCAGGTCTGCCGCCAGTACATGAACCGCGCGCAGTGCCCGCGCTACATGAACACGGCAAAAATGGTCGGACGCCGTGAGTATGTCAATCAGCTTGCCAAGGAGTACGAAGCGGACGGAATTATCTACCAGCAGATCAAGTTCTGTGATCCGTGGGCGTATGAGCGTATGCTCGGCTCGCACATTCTCCATGATGACTATGGCTATCCCGTCCTGTCCGTTGATCGACCGTACAGCATTGCTTCCTCCGGCCAGATGCGCACCCGCGTGCAGGCGTTTGTGGAAAGCATGGAGATCAAGAAGATTCAAGGGGGGAAACAGTAATGTCCAACAAGAGAATCGGCTGTGAGAATTTCGGTAAATATTACCTTGAGGGCAAGCGCTACAGAAGCCGCCGTGAATGGCGTGGTGTTACCGATACCCTTTATGATTACTCCAGATGGCTGTATAACTGGGTCAATATGTTCCGCATCGTCCTGGTCAAGCCGCGCAATATCAAGGCGATGTTCCGCTACCGTTGGATGGCAAACTATCTGGCTGTGCCGATGATGATCGACCGCCACACGCAGGGGCTGCGCGGCGAACATCTGCGGATCTGTCATGCGGAGCAGGACATTATTGTTGAAGACGTTGCAAAGCTGTTGGATAAGCTCTTCCGCGGCGACCGCCGCATCGGCAACGACACGGAATTCTCCAAGAAGGTCGTGCTCGTTGACGAGAACGAGATGCAGTCGATCATGATGGGCTTCCCGACGGTGGTCCCCCTCAGCCGAGAGATTGCGTCTACCTATATTCCGGTGCTTCTCAATCAGCGTGCGGCAATTCATTACATTGATGTTGCGCAGGAATATGGCCTTGCGGGCGACGTCTGCCCGATGCCGGAGGCCGAGGCCGGCGTCTCCATTGATGACGATGCACCGATCCTCGGATGCTGTGCCGTTCAGTGCAACACCACCTGCGACGGATCGCTTCTCAGCAACGGCGTCATCTCCAAGCGTATGGAGTTTGAAGACGGTATTCCTGTATTCCAGCTTGCAGCTCCGCTGCGCCACACAAATGACGATGTTCAGGACTATGCAGCGCAGGAAATTCGAAATGCAATCGCCTTCATTGAGGAACATACCGGAGAAAAGTGGGACTGGAAGTATTACTTTGAGTGCGCAAAGCGCGTGAACTATGCCACCAAGTGCCGTCTGGAGTGGCTGGAAATGAGCAAGTCTCCCCTATCCGCAGGTCTTTGGTTCCAACCTGGCGCTCTATACGGAGACCAACTACATGGCAATCAGCGGCAGACTTCCGGTATTCGAGGAGACGGACCGCAAGATCATGAAGCTCGCCGAGAAGGCATATAAGAAAAAGAAAATGGCCGCAAATGAATATCGCCACCGCGCTATTGTCTGGGGCGTGCAGTCACACTTTTATATGGACTTCCTGGTCTGGCTGCTCAACTGCTGGGGCATTGTTCCGCTGACAGATATGCTGTCCATGGACAATACGAAAATGATCGCCGAGGAGGATACGCCGGAGAACCGCGAGCAGGCGATTTACGACATTGCAATGCTCACCGAAAAGATGATCATGCGCAACCGCACACACGGCGGCTACAAGGTCCTGCTGGATGACCTTTGGGAGTTCGTGAACGAGTTCAACGCAGACATGGTCATTCTGTGGGAGCACATGAGCTGCAAGGCGCTCGACGGTATGCACGGATTGTTTGAGGAGCGTGCGCGTGAGCTTGGTATCCATCTTGTCTGGGTTTCCCATGACCTGTTTGACCCACGTGTTGTGAACCGTCAGGGTGTTCGTGACCAGATCAATAATTATATGCGAACGGTCATGGGCGAAGAGCCCGTGGACCCGAGTCTGGAAATTCTGAAGGACGATGAGTCCTGGTAATCGGAGAGGAGATCGAACATGAACAATCTCAAAAGCAAGCTGCTCAAGGCCCTGATGCGCGTGTCGCTCGGCGCGCTCGGCGCGTTTGTGGTCACGTTTGTCGTCTATTTTTGGAACCTAGACATGAAGCTGACCTCGGTCATGGAGGGCATCATGCTCAAGCACTACGACAAGATCGACCGCGATCAGCACCTGTGATTCCTACATTTTTCAGCGTCCGTCTGCCATGGCAGACGGGCGCTTTTTGCGGCCATTTTCGCGTGTAAACAATTTATGAAGTCTCTTGACGTTTCGCGTGAATGTCCTTATAATGCGTAGCGTGCTACACATTCGGAGGTGTATCATGGAGCAATTCCAAATCGGATGTCTATTAAAAATGATCACGGATAAGATCAAAATGCGGGCGGATGCGAATCTGGCGCAGCAGGGGCTGACGCTGACGCAAAGCCGTGTACTGGGCTATCTGAACCACAATGGCGGGCAGGCGACGCAAAAGGAGATCGAAGGATTCCTGCAGGTGTCGCACCCGACGGTGGCCGGCATCATCGGCCGCATGGAGCAAAACGGCTTTGTGTACTGCTGGCTTGACCCGGCAGATAAACGCAGCAAGATCGTCTGCCAGACGGAGCGTGCTGCCGCGATCGCGCAGGATATGCACGCCACGATCCAGGCTACGGAGCAGCAGATGCTGCGCTCGCTGACGCCGGAACAGATCGCGGCGCTGGAATCGACCCTGCGCACGATCTATGCCGACCTCGGCTGACCGGCCCGTGATTCAGGAAGGAGGAAATCCATGCTTCATACCTTGTCCCGCAGCCTGCGGGAAAACAAAGGCCCCGCGCTCGTGACGGTGCTGCTCTCGGCGCTGGAGGTCGTGTTCGAGATCGTGATCCCGCTGTATATGTCCAACCTCATTGACTTCGGCATTGATGGCGGCAGTATGGCGGCGGTCTGGAAGTTCGGTGCATTTTTGCTGCTGCTGGCGGCGTTCCAGCTCGCGACCGGCGTGCTCGCTGCGCGCATCGCGGCGCGCGCGTCCGTTGGTTTCGGTGCAAACCTGCGCGAAGATATGTACAACAACGTGCAGACCTTCGCATTTTCCAACATCGACAAGTTTTCCACCGCGTCCATCGTCACGCGCCTGACGACGGACGTCACGAACGTGCAGAATGCCTTTCAGATGCTCATGCGCATGGCGATCCGCTCGCCGGTCATGCTGATTTTTTCCATGATCGTGTCGTTCCGCATCAGCCATGATATTTCCATGACATTTCTCATCATCCTGCCGATCCTCTCGGTGGCGCTGTTTTTCATTATCCGCAGCGTATTCCCGGTTTTCACGCGCGTGTTCCGCACGTATGATGAGCTCAACAACGTCGTGCAGGAAAATGTCCGCGGTATCCGCGTCGTCAAATCCTTTAATCAGGAGCAGCACGAGATCCGCAAGTTCGGCGCCATTTCCGAGCGCATCTATAAGGACTTTTCCAAGGGCGAGCGGCTCATCACGCTCAACGCGCCGCTGATGCAGTCGTGCATCTATGCGTGCATGATCATCATCTCCTGGCTTGGCGCCAAGGCCATCATCGCCAGCGGCAACGATCCGGCACTTGGCCTGACGACCGGCAACCTCACTGCACTCATCACCTACGCCATGCAGATCCTCTCGAGCCTGATGATGCTGTCCATGGTCTTTGCCATGCTGACGATCTCGCTCTCGTCCGCGCGCCGCATTGCCGAGGTGATCGAGGAAAAGACGGACATTCAAAATCCGGAGCAGCCTGTCATGGCCGTGCGCGACGGCGCCATTGATTTTGACCATGTGAGCTTTGTTTACGCATCCAAGGCGGATAAAAAGGTGCTCGATGACATTGACCTGCACATCCGATCCGGCGAGACGATCGGTGTTATCGGCGGCACGGGCGCGTCCAAATCTTCGCTCGTGCAGCTCATCCCGCGCCTGTATGATGTCACTGCCGGAAAGCTGACGCTCGGCGGCGTGGACGTGCGCGACTATGATCTGGAGACGCTGCGCAACGCCGTCGCCATGGTGCTGCAGAAAAACGAGCTGTTTTCCGGCACGATCAAGGAGAACCTCCGCTGGGGCAATGAGAATGCCACGGACGAGGAACTCCAGCACGCCTGCGTGCTCGCGTGTGCGGATGAGTTCATCTCCGCCATGC
>VOFG01003054.1_pt1 | contig 47637 bp, 47 predicted proteins | sample 5384171 | NCBI WGS metagenome assembly VOFG01 (sample SAMN12384726, study PRJNA508395) | human gut metagenome | isolation source: healthy gut F | host: Homo sapiens
AGGAGCACCAACGTTTATCAACGCGCCATGGTGGCGCCGGGCCAGGAGGTAACATCATGTTCCAGGCTGGAGATGTCGTCGAGACCGACTTCGAAGGATTTCTGAAGCTGCTGCGTTCCAAGACGCGCGCTTTCGTGTCGATTAACGATCACGAGTACTACATCACGCACACCGATGGCTATTGGCGTGTTCAGGATTGCGAGGCCCTCAACGATAAGGGCCACTTTACTGACTGCCCGAGCTGGTCAACACGGTCTGCGAGGTCGTCGAACTGCCAAGTGGATCTGCGGCAAGAGCCTGCACGACAGCTTCTCGGGTGCCACGGTCTACGAGGCCGTCGCTGCTTAACAGCCAACACTCGATATTTTCTCGCAACCGCCGGCGCCGCCCCGCGCCGGCGGTCTTTTTGTCGATATGCTTATGTAGAGCCGACCATAAACAACGAGCTTGTTGACGATAGTCAAAACTCGGACTAATATAGAGATACAAATTGGTCAAAACTCGGACTATCGAATGGCGGGGAGATGAATAGTACAGTTAGCCCGGTCGATTTCGACCGGATGCTCAACGGCTTGTCCGTATCTATTCGGAGTTCGCGCGCGCCTGCGGTCTTTCGGACTGCGCCTACTGGATGCTCGTCGACACGAGTGCAGCGGGCGGAAGCGTTGCCGTGAGTCGGCTGACGAGTGAATGGTTCTACAGCAAACAGACCATCAATTCGGCGATCAAGACGCTTAGGGCGCGAGGGCTTGCGACGTTGGAGTTTGCCGAAGGTAGTCGTAAGAACAAGGTTGTGCGACTGACCGAAGAAGGCGTGCAGTTTGGCGCTACGCGTTGCCGGCGCAAAAGCCGAGCAACAGGCATTCGAGGCGCTCGAGCCGTGGGAACAGCGCGAGATCATGCGCTTGGTCGGTAAGTTCTCCCACGTTCTGAACGAAGAGTGCGAGGCATTTAAACGGCAAGTGGCCGCCGAGAACGAGGCTGACGATAAGGGCGAGGGGGGACACATGCGACTCTTTAATGAGGTTTATGAGGCCGTACCGCGGTCTGATTGCGGTGACGCTGTTTGCGGTGCTGATAGATAACGTCGGTACGCTGTTGGTTCCCACGATGCTGGCGAACATGGTCAACACCGGTATTACCACGGGCGATATCGACTATATTTTACGCAACGGCCTGTACATGCTTATCGCGACCGGCATGGCCAGCGGCGGCACGGTGCTGGGCTGTTATCTTTCGGGCGCGCCTGGCCGCCAACGTGGCCTGCGATATCCGCAATGCCGTGTACGACAAGTCGCTCGAACTCGCGGCTAGCGACTTTGAGCGCTTTGGCACGGGTTCGATGATCACGCGCTCACCAACGACATCAACGTGATTCAGCAGGCTGTCCTTCAGACGATTCAGTTGGTGCTGCCGGTACCGTTCTTGGCCGTGGCGGGCATCATTTTTGCCTGGGTTATCGATCCTGCCATGGGTACGCTGCTGGGCGTGGTGGTTGCGATCGTGCTGGTGGCGGCGGTCTTTACGGTGGCTAACGCCGCGCCGATCTTTATGCGCCTGCAGAGCTTTATCGACCGTATGAACGTGGTGCTGCGCGAGAACATCGTGGGCGTGCGCGTCATCCGCGCATTTAACAAGCGAGCGCCACGAGGAGCGGCGCCTGGACGAGGTGTTTAGCGATTACGCGGCCAACGCCATCAAGGTCAACCACCTGTTTGTGGGTCTCGACAGCTCCAGCTTCTTTTTGATGAATATCGCCGAGGTGGCGGTGCTGTGGGTGGGCGGCAACCGCGTGGGCGTCCACGCCATGCAAATCGGTAGCATCTCGGCCGTGCTGGAGTACGCGATCCCCGATCCTGTTCTTTGTGATGACGGCGCAGATGGTGATTCTGACGCCCCACGCGCCGCCGCATGCCTGAACCGTGCGCAGCAGGTGTTGGAGATTGAGCCGAGCATCGTGGACGGCAAGCGCACGCTGGACACGTGCGCGGCGGAGTCTGTTGACGGTGCCGACGCGGTGGCCGTGTTCGACCACATGTCGTTCCGTTTTGACGATGCCGACGAGGATACCCTGTGCGACCTGAGCTTTGCCTGTCGCCGTAGCCAGACCACGGCGATTGTAGGCTCGACGGGTTCGGGCAAGTCGACGGTGGCAAAGCTCTTGTTGCGTTTCCACGATGCCACGAAGGGTGCCATTCGCCTGAACGGTGTCGATCTGCGCGACCTTTCGCAAGGTGAGATTCGCGGGCATATCGCTTACGTGCCGCAGAAGGCATGGCTGTTCTCGGGCACCGTTGCAAGCAACCTGCGCTTTGGTAACGAGGGCGCGACCGAGGCTGACATGCTCCATGCGCTGGAGGTTGCCCAGAGCACCTTTGTGCTCGACCAGCCCCAGGGGCTCGATACGCCGGTGGCCCAGGGCGGCACGAACTTCTCGGGTGGTCAGCGCCAGCGCCTGGCGATTGCCCGCGCACTCATGAAGCATGCCGATATATATCTTCGACGACAGTTTTCGGCCCTGGACTTTAAGACCGATGCCGCCCTGCGCCATGCGCTGCAGGACGAGACGTGCGATGCCGCGGTGCTCATCATCGCCCAGCGCATCTCGACTATTTTGCATGCCGATCAGATCGTGGTGCTCAAAGACGGCGAGATCGTGGGCCTAGGCACGCACGACGAGCTCATGGAAACCTGCGAGGTGTACCGCGCAATCGCGGAATCGCAGATGAAGGGAGGTGAGTAGCATGACCGAGGAGCTCAAGAAGCAGGGCATCGCCGATGATGCCGCGGTTGTAGAGACAGTCGAGGAGACGGGCGTCGCGCCCGACCTGGACGAAGCCGCCAAGGCGGCGGAGCGCGAGGCTCGCCGCCAAGCGCTCTACGAGGAAAACGAACGTGCCGAGGACGAGCGCGCCCGCGCCGAGGCAGAGCGTATGCGCGACGTGGACGACGAAGACGAGGACGAGACGCCTCGGGATACCTGGGCGACGGTGCACCGCCTGTGGAGCGAGGCCGCCGGCGACCATTGGCGCTTTTACATCGTGTTCGCGAGCATTGTGTTCTATGTCATCTTTAACACCGCCGCGCCGGCATACAGCGCCCGCGTGATCGATGAGCTGTGGGGCCATTCAGGTGGCGTTTGCCAACGACACCACTTTCAGCATCACCTGGGAGAACTGCGGCAAGACCATTTTCGTCTACTTTATGATCGGACTACCGCTGCTCTCGTTCTATGCGCTCCAGAGCTTTTGATGTCGAGCGTTGCCGAGCGCCTCAACCTGCGCCTACGCAACCGCATCGCACAAAAGCTCAACCGTCTGCCGCTTGCCTACTTTGACGCGCATCGTCCCGGCGAGGTCGTCAGCCGTGCGACCAACGACCTGGACAAGATGTCCGAGAGCATGCAGCGCGGATTGCTGCAGCTGCTCGTGTCGATCGGCACGGTTGTTGGTGCTGTGAGCGTGATGTTCGTGTTCAGCGTGCAGCTTACGCTCGTCTTTCTGTTCTTTACGGCACTGTCGCTGCTGGTGACGAAGGTCGTCTCGCGCCGCACACACGATGTGACGGGCGAGCGCCAGGAGTGGGTGTCCAAGATTACGAGCGCGGTCGAGGAAGGCTACTCGGGCCGTCTGGTGATCCGTGCGTTTAACCGCGAGCGCCAGAGTTCTGCCGAGGTGCACCAGGCCTCGGGCGAGCTGGCACGCGTGAGTGCCAAGGCCGACTTCATGATTAACGCCGTCGGCCCCGCGGTGCGCTTTATCGGCCGCTTGGCGCAGATCGTGATTGCGCTTGTGGGCTGCAGCATGTTGGTTGCCGGGCATATGACCGTCGGCGTGTTCCAGGCGTTCTTCCAGTTTATCTACGAGGCGTCCGAACCCATGACGCAACTGTCGTTTACCTTCAACTCGCTGCAGAGCGCGTTGGCGAGCGCGGAGCGCGTGTTCGACCTGCTCGATGAGCCCGAGATGGAGGCCGATCCGCTGCCGGGCGGACGCCGCCAAGCTGCCGGGTCGCGTGGAGGGCCGCGTCGCTTTGAGCATGTGCGCTTTGGCTACACGCCCGAAAAGCCGCTCATGCGCGACGTGTCGTTTACCGCCGAGCCGGGTCAGAAGATTGCGGTGGTGGGAACCACGGGTGCGGGTAAGACCACGCTCATCAATCTGCTCATGCGCTTCTACGAGATCGACGGTGGCCGCATTACCCTCGACGGTGTGGACACGAGCCGCATGGACCGCGGCGAGCTGCGCCAGCAGTTTGGCATGGTGTTGCAGGACGCCTGGCTGTTCGATGGCACGATTGCCGAAAACATCGCCTACGGCTGTCCCGAGGCGACGCGTGAGGAGATCGTGGCGGCTGCGCGCGCCGCGCAGGTCGACTTCTTTGTGCGTACTATGCCGCAGGGCTACGACACGCGCGTGGCCAACGATGCCGAAAGCATCAGCCAGGGCCAGCGTCAGCTGCTGACCATCGCAGCGTGCTGCTCAATAACCCGGCGATTCTCATCCTGGACGAGGCGACCTCAAGCGTGGATACGCGTACCGAGCTTGCCATCGGCCGGGCCATGGACGCGCTCATGCGCGGGCGCACGAGCTTTGATGATCGCGCATCGCCTGTCGACGATCGTGGACGCCGACCTGATCTTGGTCATGGATCACGGCAACATTATCGAGCAGGGCACGCATAAGGAGCTGCTGGCTGCCGAGGGTGCCTACGCCGACCTCTATCTGAGCCAGTTCGCATAATGTGACAAAGGGACAGTCCCTATGCCACATCACAAATAAAGGCGCGCCGGGGATGAATTCCCTGGCGCGCCTTTGCGTTGATGCCGATGTCGTTTTGTGCCGCTTGCGTTCCTAGCGTTCGTCCACGAGCTTGGCGACGAGGGCCTTGAGCTCGGCCACCCTCGCTCGAGTTCCTTGACGCGGCGGGCATTCTCGGTGATGCCCTGGCGGTTGAGTGCGGACTGCTCGGCGGCGTCATCGGGCATGTACTCGCGATGCTGCTTGGCGTCGAAACTCTCCTCGAACACACGGCAGCCGTTGCGCTTGATGATGCGTCCCGGCACGCCCACGACGGTGCAGTTGTCGGGGACGTCCTTAACGACGACCGAGTTGCCGCCGATCTTGACGTTGTTGCCGATGCGGATGTTGCCGAGCACCTTGGCGCCCGTGCCCACGGTGACGTTATTGCCCAGGGTGGGGTGGCGCTTGCCGGTTTCGTTGCCGGTGCCGCCGAGCGTAACGCCCTGGTAAAGCACACAGTTGTCGCCCACAATGGTGGTCTCGCCGATGACGACGCCCATGGCGTGGTCGATAAAGAAGTGCTTACCGATCTGCGCGGCAGGGTGAATCTCGACGCCGGTGATGTGGCGGGTGATTTGCGAGAGCACGCGGGCGAGCGAGCGATGACCGTGCTCCCACAGCCAGTGCTCGGGCACGTGGTTCCACTTGGCGTGCAGGCCAGGATAGGAAAGGAAGATGACCAGACCGTTTTGCGCGGCGGGGTCCTGCGCTTGGACGGTCTTGATGTCCTCGCGAATGGTATTGATAAAGCTCACCGGCCGCCCTCCCTTAGCGCCATGGCAATGCGATTCAATAAAGTATAGCGATTCGCTAGGGATTAGGAAGGACAATCTTGGCGGCATTGCGCGACAGGTGTCAGTTATGCAAACTTGCTGGTAATGGAGTCATGCTTTTGCGGGGTTGCGCACGAGGGGACGCCGCAACCGTATACTGGTCAACTTGGACGTATCCGCGCCCACAACTGAGAGGTTTTACTTCATGGGTTTCATTAATTTTATCGCCGAGCTGCTCAAAGATCCGCGCACCGCGATTGCCAGCTGGATCGCCGCCGGCCCGCTTATGGCCTACGGCTGCGTGTTCCTGATCATCTTTATCGAGACGGGCGTGGTGTTCTTCCGTTCCTTCCCGGCGATTCACTGCTGTTCGCCTCGGGTTTCTTTGCCCACAATGGCGGCTTTAACATCGTGGCGCTTCTGGCTACCGCATGGGCCGCTGCCATTTTGGGCGATCAGTGCAATTTTATGATCGGTCACTTCTTTGGCAAAAAAGATCATCGCCTCGGGTAAGGTTAAGGCCATGACGCCCGAGCGCATCAAAAAGTCCGAGGACTTCCTGGACAAGTGGGGTCACCTGGCCATCTTCCTGGGTCGCTTCTTCCCGTTTATCCGCACCTTTGTGCCCTTTATCGCTGGCATGGGCGGCATGCACTGGCGCAACTTTGTCATCTACAACGTACTGGGTGGTATTACCTGGTCAACGCTCTTTACACTGCTGGGCTACTTCTTTGGTGGCATTCCCTTTGTGCAGGAGCACTTTGAGTTGCTGATTGTTGGCATCGTTGCTGTGTCGATCATTCCGACTGTGGTCGGTCTGGTTAAAGGCTAAGCTGGGCAAAAGAACGCGTAGCTCGAGCCAGCGCGCAAACCGTGCAGTTGAGGCCCGTCACCGCTTACGGTGGCGGGCCTCTTTTTAGTTTCGGTCAAATGAAAATACTTTACTTAGTTAAAGAAAAGCGTTTTATCCGACGCGCGTGCGGAGTACAATCTCGTGCATGCGAATCGACGTGCCATCGGCTTTGATGCTGCTCGCGTGTCCCGTCCGGCTCTACGCTCCGGGCGTGCGACGTTGCGACGCGGTCGGCCTCGGTCCTTGCGTGCGAGTTCGCGAGTATGCAACTGTGTATGTAAGGAGCGACATATGACTGTCGAGAAGAAGGATATCGATTGGGGTAGCCTCGGCTTTGGCTACATGAAGACCGATTACAGCTACGAGGCTCATTGGAAGGATGGCGAGTGGGACGAGGGCGGCCTGACCACCGACCACACCCTGCATGTCTCCCGAGTGCGGTGGTATCTTCCATTACTGCCAGGAGGTCTTTGAGGGCCTGAAGGCCTACACCGCCGAGGACGGCAGCATCGTCTGCTTCCGTCCCGACATGAACGCCGAGCGCATGTATAACTCTGCCCAGCGCCTCGAGATGCCCCCGTTCCCCAAGGACAAGTTCGTTGAAGCCGTCAAGCAGGTCGTTTCTGCCAACGCCGCCTGGGTTCCGCCCTTCGGTTCCGGTGCGACCCTGTACGTGCGTCCGTTTATGATCGGCTCCGGTGACGTGATCGGCGTGGCTCCCGCTCCTGAGTACACGTTCCGCATTCTCGTGACCCCGGTCGGTCCGTACTTTAAGGGTGGCCTCAAGCCCGTTAAGCTGCGCGTTTCCGAGTACGACCGTGCCGCACCGCACGGCACCGGCAACATCAAGGCCGGCCTGAACTACGCCATGTCCCTTAAGCCCACGATGGAGGCTCACCGCGAGGGCTATGCCGAGAACTTGTATCTCGACTCCGAGTCCCGCACCTATGTCGAGGAGACCGGTGGCGCGAACGTTCTGTTCGTGAAAGAGGATGGCACGCTCGTCGTTCCGCAGTCGCACACCGACTCCATCCTGCCCTCTATCACCCGTCGTTCGCTCGTTCAGGTTGCTCAGGACCTGGGCATGACCGTTGACCAGCGCCCCGTCGAGTGGGCCGAGGTCAAGGCCGGCACCTTTGTGGAGTGCGGCCTGTGCGGCACCGCTGCCGTCATCTCTCCGGTGGGCGAGATTGACAACAAGGTCTATGGCGCCGATGAGACCGTGACCTTCCCGGCTGGCTGCACCGAGATCGGCCCCGTGATGAAGAAGCTTCGCGAGACCCTGACTGGCATCCAGTCCGGTGCTGTCGAGGATAAGCACAACTGGGTTTACACCGTGGCGTAATTTGTCTTACCTATCGGGCAGAGAACAAGTTCCCTCCCGGCGCGTCCTCGGACATGCAGAAGCCCTCGCTGCGCACTTCGTGCGGCGAGGGCTTCTTGCGTCCTGCGGAGTGCGCCGGGAGGGAACTTGTTCTCTGCCCTGCGGGTTCGGCGATGTCACAACGGGCAATGATTAATCTGAATAAAGATGGTGCGCGGCCTTTTAGGCTGCGCTTTTGCTTTGCTTCGCGCCATGTGGGGGCGGTGTCGACGGGCATTTTTGCGAGTATTCTGCAGTCGAAGGTCCCTGCATACCGATCTCGGGCAAAAAAATCGGGAGTTCTCGATGTTTTCTACGAATGATGGGCGGGGTTATGGGCTGGCAGCGTTTGATTTGCAGGGATATTCGCGGTCTTTGGCATTTATCGTGGCGCCCGAAGCTCTTGGTTATGTTGAATACTCCTAAAATGCACGACGCTTAGAGGGGACCTTCGCGAAAAAAAACCGCCCCGTCGAAGTATGCATTCGACGGGGCGGTTTATGCATTTGGCCGATTAAGGATGCGCTGTCAAACTACTAGAACTTGACGGTCGGGGCCTGGCGGGCTGCTTCGGCGGCCTCGAAGCCCTGGCGCCCTTAAACTGGAAGATGCCGGCAAAGATGACAGCCGGGAACGTCTGAATGGCGTTGTTGTAGCTGAGCACGCAATCGTTGTAGCTCTGGCGTCCATAGCTAATCTTGTTCTCGGTATCCTCGAGCGATGCCTGCAGCTGCGTAAAGTTGGTGTTTGCCTTAAGATCGGGGTAGGCCTCGGCCACGGCAAAGAGCTGGCGCAGCGCACCGGTCAGCACGTTGTCGGCTTCCATCTTGGCTTCGGGCGTGGTGGCCTTGACGGCGGTGTTGCGCGCGCTGATCACGGCGGAGAGCGTCTCCTGCTCGTGCTTGGCGTAGCCCTTGACGGTCTCGACCAGGTTGGGGATCAGGTCGTTGCGGCGCTGCAGCTGCGTATCGATGTTCTGCCAGGCGTTATCGATGCGGTTACGCTTGGTGACCATGTTGTTGTAGATGCCGGCGATGGCGCAGGCAATCACAATGACAACAACGATGCCGATGATGACGGGAAGCATGATGTCTCCGTTTCGAATGGCCGCGGCGGCATGCGCCAGCTGCCGTTGGTATAACGCTACTAGTATACCCGCAACGTTTTGTCGTGCCGAACTTTCCGGTAAGCGTTGTGTTTTCGGCGGGGTTGGCACCGGGGCAAAGCGCGCGAGGTACAGGTGTAAGATATGCGACAGATTGACGAGTGTTGTCTTTGCCCTGAGGATGGCGATACCAGTGGACCTTCGCATCAAGAAAACCTACCGCGCCCTGTTCGATGCCTTTACCGAGCTTCTCGAGGAGCATCGTTTTGAGGACCTGACGGTTGCCATGCTGTGCGACCGCGCCATGATTCGCCGCACGACGTTCTACAAGCACTTTCGCGACAAGAACGATTACTTTGCCTTTTATATCGATGAGCTCATGTCGGGCTTGCCGCAAAAACAGCCCGATGAGGCCGGCGCAGTGTCTGCCGAGGACGTGCGCGCGCTTCGGCACGCGATTTTGGCCGATGCCATGGATTTGATTCTGACGCACGAGCGGCTCATGGATAACATTTTGGCAAGCAGCATGTCGGGCATGTTGACCAACGTTATTTGCGACCGCATTGCCCGCTCCATCCGCGAGCGTGTGATGAACATGCTTGCCGAGGATGCCCTGGCCCCCGTGTCACTCGAGACGACGTCTGAGTTTGTCGCCGGCGGTATTATTCGACTTTTCACGATATGGTGGGAATCGGGCCACGATCTTGAGCGTCGACCTGAGATAGCCGACGTGGTCGATGCACTGTTTGAGCGGACCATGACACCGGTGAATCACTAAAGTGGCGGAGAGAGGGGGATTCGAACCCCCGGAACGTTCTCGCGCTCAACGGTTTTCAAGACCGCCGCATTCAACCGCTCTGCCATCTCTCCGTGAGTCGTAATGATAGCATCGTTTTGAATTTGCAACAGGAAGGCGAACGATGACGATCACCGAAATCGACGAGAAGTTCATGCGCGAGGCGCTGGCCGAGGCGCGCGCCGCCGCGGCGGTGGGCGAGGTGCCCATCGGAGCCGTAGTGGTGCGCGACGGTGAGATCGTCGCGAGGGCGCACAATCGGCGCGAGCTCGACCAGGATCCTTCGGCTCATGCAGAGTCCGCGGCCCCTGTGCGCTGCCGCTCGGTCGCTCGGTCGTTGGCGCCTTTCCGATTGCACGGTCTACGTGACGCTCGAGCCATGCTGCATGTGCGGGGCTTATGGTTAACGCGCGCGTGGGGCGCTGCGTGTATGGCGCGAGCGACGCCAAGGCGGGCGCGTTGGGATCCCTATACGATTTGAATGCTGACTCGCGCCTGAATCATCGGTTTAACGTGACGGCTGGGGTCCTGGCGGATGAATGCCGCGAGCTGCTGAGTGGCTATTTTGGCGGTCTGCGCGGAGCGGGCGGCGCTGATTGCGGTTGTGGGGCCGATCTTGAGGCGCATGCCGCTCATGCCGAGGCGCTCGCGTGTGCCGGAAGATATCGCCGTTGAGGCGGTTGACTTTGGCCCTGCGTGCCGCCGGCCCCGCCGTGTGCTGCTGGCGATCGACTCCTTTAAGGGCAGCGTTTCGAGCGCGCAGGCGGAAGCGGCGGTTGCCGAAGGCGTGCGCCGTGTTTGGCCCGATGCCGAGGTGTGTACATTGCCGCTGGCAGATGGTGGCGAGGGAACGCTCGATGCCGTTGCCGCGCGCGGCGGTGAGATTGTGACCTGCGAGGTGGCAGGTCCCTTGGGCGACCGCGTGTCTGCCCGGATGCTGGTGGACGACGAGCGCGACTCGGCTGTAATTGAGATGGCCGAGGCGGCGGGTATTGGGGTATTCGCCTTGTACGGAGTCGTCGGCGCTGGCTGCTACAACCTATGGCGTGGGCGAGCTCATGCTTTGCGCGGTTCGCACGGGCGCAAAGACTATCTATATTGGTCTGGGCGGTAGCGCCACCAACGACGGTGGCGCCGGCATGCTGCAGGTGCTGGGCGCGCGTGTGGTCGATGACCAGGGCTGCGATGTCGCCCCCGGTCTTGCCGGACTTGAGCGGGTGGCGAGCGTTGATTTGGCGCCAGCGCTTCGGGCTTTGGATAGCACTCGTATTGTTGTGCTTTCGGATGTCGATAATCCGCTCGTAGGGCGTCGCGGCGCGCTTGCGGTGTTCGGCGGACAGAAGGGTCTGCCGACGGATGATGCCGAGGCGCTGAGCAGGTACGACAGCTGGATGGTCGGCTACGGTCGCTTGCTCGATGCGGCGATTGCTGGGGGCGCGGGCTCAGGGGTTGCTGCGCGTGCCCGAGGGTGCACGGACATTTGGCTCGGTGCTCGGCGTGCCCGGTGCCGGTGCCGCCGGCGGCCTGGGTGCCGCGCTGCTGGCGCTTGGCGCGGAGCTGCGCTCGGGCGTGGAGACGGTGCTCGATCTGATTAGGTTTGACGAACGTATGCGTGATGTCGATCTGGTCATAACGGGCGAGGGCAATATGGATGAGCAGTCCGCCGCCGGTAAGGCGCCGGTGGGTGTGGCCCGTCGTGCGAAGCGATATGGCAAGCCGGTGGTTGCCATCGTGGGTGGTCGCGCCGTCAACCTGGATGCGGTGTGTGAGCAGGGTATTGACTTGGTTTTGCCGATTTGCCGCAAGCCCATGGACCTGGAACAGGCACTCGATTCGCAAGAAGCCACAACCAACCTCATCTGCGCCGGCGAGGCAGCTGCCCAAGCCTACGACCTCGGCCGCCTCTAAAACTCATCCCCCAATAACTTGCGGTGGAATACGGGTGTTTTTGCCTTTAAGGGGCCAATTCAGTCCGTATTCCACCGCAACTTCGAGAACGTCCATTCGAGGTTGGCTGCCTTGGGTCTTGGGTCGGACCGTTTGCCACGAAACGTGGCCATCTACTACGTTAAACCGGCCACCTGTTAGCGTCGGAATAATTTAGCCAAATATAGTCGGCCGAGATTGACCAATCCCGGCCGACCCATTTTAGCCAACACGCCCGCATCTATGACTTTCCTATCGCTTCCCTACATCCCCTCGGGCTGGATCCCCCTCACCTTCACCGCCTGGGGGACGGCCTCCACCGAGTAGGTGTCGAGCCCCCTGCCGCGGTAGCTCGGGCCCCGCATCACGAACACCGACGCCTTGTCGAACAGCCTGTCGAGGGCGCAGAGGAGCGTGTCGTCGCCCGTGAAGAACTCATCCCACCCGCTCGGGGCGATGTTACTCGTAAGGACCATCGCGTTCGGCCCCTCCTTCTCGTAGCGCCTGTCGACGACATCGAAGAACAGGTCGGTGCACGGCCTGTCGTAGACGCATCTCCCCACCTCGTCCACGATGAGGCACGACGGCTTGACGAGCGAGGAGACGACCCGCGAGGTGTTTCCCCGCTGGACGGCCTTCTGGAACCTGTCCCTGAGCTCGGTCGCCTTGATGTAGTAGGTCTTGAGCCCCCGCATGCAGCACTCGCGCCCGTAGGCCTGCGCGAGGTGCGTCTTCCCTATGCCGCCGGGCCCGACGAAGGCGACGTTGCGGTGCGCGTAGAGGTCGGCCAGCGACGGGAGCTTGCCCAGCGCGGCCGCGTCCCGGCCCTGGATCCTGGAGAAGTCGAAGCCCTCGAAGGTCTTGGGCTCGCGCCTGGGCAGCCTGCTCAGCCTCAGCAGCGTCTCGATGGAGGCGAGCCTCCTCTTCTCCGCAAGGTAGGAGAAGGTGGCGGCCACGGCGGCCATCTCCCCGTCGCCGAGGTCGAGGTCCGAGGCGAGGGTCGCGAGCTCCTCCGCCCCGACGGCGATCCCGAGCCTCGACGCGGCGTCGCTCGCGAGCTCGTAGGGACTCGCCCCGCGCCCGCCATCATTCGGCCCTCCCGAAGTCGAACCTCTCGAAACCGGGCTTCGCACGGGGCGGGGCGATCTGCTCGACCACGGTCCCGACCGGCTGGGTCGGCAGCTCCTCGGGCTGCGCCGGCGATGTCTCCCACTGGCCCTCGCACCAGCTGTCGGCGCCGGCGCCGACGGCGTGGGCGACGAGCTCGCGGGAGAGGTCGTCGCTGTATATGTGCACCACGCGCCCCTCCCGGCTCACCCTGCACTCGCGGCGGCCGTACCAGTAGGGCACGCCGTAGCGGTGCCCCTCGAAGCTCACGAAGCCGTCGAAGGAGATCTTCCGGCGCGGGCACAGGTACCGCTCGACCTCGGCCGTGACCTCGAGCGGCCTGGTGTTCGCCGAGCACGCCGCCTCGTGCTCGCGCATCGGGACGCATGCCGCCGGGCGCCGCCAGCGGCCTCCTGCTCGGCGCACCAGAGGGCGGCCTCCCGGTTGAGGGCGTCAAGGTCGGTGAAGGACCTTCCCGCGAGGAAGTTCCCCTTCACGAAACGGACGAGCCTCTCCACCTTGCCCTTCGTATAGGGGTGGCGCGGCCTGCACAGCCTGGTGCGGAAGCCGACGACGCCCATGAACTCGGCGTAGTCGGCCTGCCAGACGGGCCGGCCGTCGGCATCGCGGCGGACGACCACGCTCTTCATGTTGTCGGTGAGCACGGTCGCGGGCACGCCCAGCGCCGAGAACGCGTGCAGCATCCCGATGAGGAGGTTCTCCTGGCGCGCGTTCGGGAAGAACTCGACGTGGGCGCTCCCGCAATGGTGGCAGACCATGGCGAAGCAGGCGATCCGCGCCCGCTCGCCGCCGGGGCGCTCGACCGCGACGAAGCCCCAGTCCATCTGGTAGGCCTCTCCGGGCGCCGTCCTGAAGCGCTGCCCGCGGCAGCCCTGCGGGGCCACCTGCCGCCTCTTCGCGGGCACGAGGTCCCGGTGCGCGGCGATATAGGTCTTCACCGTGGTGAGGCCGCCGGCGTAGCCCTGGCCGAGCAGCCGCTCGAATATCACCTGCGAGTTGGTGACGCCCTTCCGCAGGAGGTCGTCCACCAGGCCGGTGTGGCCGGCAAGCACGCCCGGCGCGGCCCCCTCCTCCCGCTGTTCCCGTGGGGCAGGGCCCTGAACCCGTGTGCCCTGACCGTCCTCGCACGGGAGCGGGTGAGCCCCGTCCTCCTGCAGAACTCCGCGAGGTTGCATGCCTGCGGGTCGAACCTGTCGCCCTCCTCCGCGGCCATCTCCCGGAGCGCCGCGTCTATAATCTCCTGTAGGTCATCGTGTCTCTCGTTCACTTCAATGGTCCTCCTAACGCCGGCGTGTTGGCACCACCAGCGTAGTGGCGGCGGGGAGGCACGGTGGCCATTATTCGGTGACCGGGATTGGTCAAAATAGTTTGACTATTAGCGGCTAAAATCGCCCGGCGCTAAACACCCTCGACCATCCCGGAATTTACAAAAAACAAAACCGCAGGTAGAAAGCTTGCCGATTTTCGAAAAAGCACGCTATGGTTGAACTCTGTGACCAAAACGTAGTAGATAGGCCCTTCGTGGCACGGCACCAGATCAGTCTATTTAGGATGGGGCTTACTTGACTACTTTCGCCACCCTGATGCCCCTCCAGTCAAAAAAAGTGGTCAAAAAGCCCCGTCCCAAATTAGCTACCTTGCTCTGGTGGGCGGGAGCAGGTAAGATATACCGAGAGCGCCTAGCGCGTTCGATGGGTTCGGATGACGACATGTTCCGAATCTGGTCAGGTCGGAAGGAAGCAGCCATAAGGAGCCTCTGTCGGGCATCCGAATCCATCGAGCGCACGGGTCTTTCTTTTTGCGCGGTTTTACCAAACCGCGCAATGCTCGACGACGCTGCGCGCCACCCAGAGCGACAATTTGTCATTCAAAAGGCAGCATGACCAGAAGGTCTATGCCCTGCCTTTTGAATGCCAACTTGTTCGCTCTGGGTGGCGCTCGCTGGCTGCGCCAAGACATGGGCGGCCATGTGTTCCGGGCGTGACGGAGTGGTGTCTCGCTGGTCCTCGGCTTTGCCTGCGGGATCGCTCGACTACCAAGCGCCCTACCGTCACTCGCGGGTAGCCGACCGAAACCGCCTGAAGGGTCACATTTATCTGAATAACTAAATCCCGTGCCTTTTGCTGCTCGCTGGTGTTGTCTGGAGCGCGGTGGCTATGTGGTTCAGGAGGCGGCGGCACTGTTGCTTGAATTATTGCAGTTAACGAGGTCCGTTTCCCTAGGTGGGGAAACGGACCTCTTTTTGTCTCTGGGCTTGTGGATTGGCGAAGACAATAACCGCTGGCAGCTATTTTGAGTTCTTGATGCGGCGTGTGGCAGTGGCGGTTATTCCGAGGCCTGCGGCGGCGATTGCTGCGAGTGCGATTGCGCTCGGCGCTGTGTCGCCTGTGTTTGCGAGCTTGTCGGCGGTCGTATTTGTTTGCTTGCCGTTGCTCGAGTTCGCTTGCTTGGTGGAGCTTAGCGAGGTGTCTTTACCGGTCGCGGACGAGCCGGCGGGCGGTGTCGTCTCGGCGGGTTGCGTTGAGCCGGAGGGAGGCACTGTCTCGGTCGGTTTCGTTATCTCGGGCGAGGTGGCCTTGTCTGCCGCGGCCTTTGCCTCTTCGTATGCTTTGCAGGCGTCGTCATAGGCCGCTTGCGCCTTTTCCAAATCGTCGAGGAGCGCGTTTTGCTTGGTTATGTCCTCGTCGATGTGGGCTTTAGCTTCCTCCGCCTCACTTTCGAAACGCTGAACCTGTCTTTCCTGGATTTCGAGCTGGCGTTGGTAGGAGTGAAGATCATCTTCACAAGATTTTTCTCGCCTTTCTGCCGACATGATCTCACTTCGCAACTGCTTAATAGTTTCGTTAGAAGCTCCGTCGCCGATTGCCTTATTTAATTCTGCCTGAAGGCCGCTTGTCCGGTTGTGGGCCTCATCGTATTTGGCTTGGGCTGCATCGACGTTCGCTTGCATGGCGGGAAGGGGTTTCCTCCATTTGGCGGCTTCCGCCACCACCATGTCGTAGAGTTCTTGAAATGCGGCAATGTCATCATCGATTTCCGCAAGTTTCGGGACTTGCGGCGTCTTTTGCGGCCTCGAGGTTTTGAGCGCTTCCTGCATGGCCGCGTACGCTTTTTTCTTTTTCGGTGGCCGCGGTTTCGCTCGAGTTCGCGGCCGCTGTCTGCAAGGCGACTGCATCGGTGGGGGAGCTGATTTCTGCCGCGATCGCCGTTGCGGGGGCGATTCCCGCGACAAGTGCCGCGGAAAGGGCGATGCCCATAGTTGCTCGTCTTGCTCTTCTTGCGAGAATGTCGTTCATCTCGGCACCTCATTTCAAGGGTTGGCGACTCACTTGGTAGCACTAAGGTAAGTATATCAGGCGGTTTACCTGCTCTTGAATCTCGCCAGAAATAACGAGCTGTTTACTCGTCTTTTGGGGCGGCAGTACTATCATGGTTCGAATTGAGTGTGAATGATGATAGGGAGCGCCTTTTTATGATTGAGCTGCTCAGGCGTTTTGGTGGTAAGTTTCGCCGGTATATGGTGATTGGCCCTGCGTGCAAGTTGATTGAAGTGATCTTTGACCTGCTGACGCCGCTGGTGATTGCCCAGATGATCGATAAAGGTATCGGTGCGCACGACGTGAGTGCCGTCGTCCGCTACGGCATGGTGCTCGCCGCCATGGCTGTAATCGGCATCTCGTTTACGCTTGTTTGCCAGAAGATGGCGGCGCTCACCTCGCAGGGCATGGGTACTGACATTCGCGGCGCACTCTACCAGCACATCAACAAGCTGAGCTATGCCGAACTCGATCGCTTTGGCACGCCGTCGCTCATCACGCGCATTACCAACGACGTCAATCAGGTGCAGCTGGCCGTGGCGCTGGGCGTACGCATGCTCATCCGCTGGCCCTTCTTGGCGGTGGGCTCCATGTGCGCGGCCCTTGCCATCGACCTTAAGCTCGGCATGATCTTTTTGATTTGCACGCCCGCCATCGGCCTGGTGTTTTGGCTTGTCATGGCGCACTGCATCCCGTACTACAAGCAGCTGCAGGCAAAGCTCGATCGCATCGCGCTTATTTGCCGCGAGGGGCTTTCGGGCGCCCGCGTGGTCCGGGCGTTTGTGCGCGAGGGTCACGAGCGCGAGCGCTTTGCCCAAGCCGCCGATGACCAGGCCAATACCGCCATCGCGGTGGGCAAGCTCTCGTCAATCCTTAATCCCGTCACGTTTTTGGTGATGAACCTGGGCGTGTGCGCCATCCTGTGGGTGGGCGGCATCCAGGTCAACGTGGGCGAGCTCACGCAGGGCCAGGTCATGGCGTTTGTGAACTACATGACGCAGACCCTGACCTCCATCGTGTACGTCGCCAACCTGGTCGTGGTCTTTACCAAGGCGAGCGCCAGCGCGTCGCGCATCAATGAGGTGCTCAACTGCGAGCCGAGCATCACCGACGAGGGCAACCAGCCGGTCGCACTGCCCGAGCCGGGCGAACTGGCGGGTGGTGCTGCTCCAGTCCCTGCGCTGAGCTTGAGCCATGCGAGCTTTTCGTTTGGCGCGGGCGCGGCAAACGCCGTGAGCGATGTGACCCTGAAGCTGCCGCTGGGCAAAACGCTCGGCATTATCGGCGGTACGGGCAGTGGTAAGTCCACGCTTGTCTCGCTTATCCCGCGCCTGTACGATGCGAGCGCCGGCAGCGTGTGCGTGATGGGCGCCGACGTGCGCGCTTGGCCACTCGACCAGCTGCGCCATGCGGTCGCGACCGTTCCGCAACGCGCATCGCTGGTGAGCGGCACTATCCGCAGCAACCTGACCTGGCGCGACGGGGCGGCAACCGACGAGGATCTTTGGGCGGCGCTCGATATGGCGCAGGCCAGCGAGTTCGTGCGCAACAAGCCGCAGGGGCTCGACGCCCCGGTCGAGGCGGGCGGCAAGAACTTTAGCGGTGGCCAGCGTCAGCGCCTGACTATCGCGCGCGCTCTGGTGGGCTCGCCGCAGGTTTTGATTATGGATGATTCTGCCTCGGCGCTCGACTTTAAGACCGATGCGGCGCTTCGCCACGCCATCCGCGAACGCAGCGTGCGCGGTGCCGCCGAGGGCGGGCTCCCGCTGACCACGGCGATTGTGAGCCAGCGCGTCTCGACCGTGCGCGACGCCGATATGATCTGCGTACTCGACCACGGCTCGGTTGCGGGCCTGGGTACGCACGACGAGCTGTATGCAAGCTGCCAGCTCTATCGCGAGATTTGCCAGTCGCAGCTGCGTTGCGAGGAGCTCGAGGGTCAGCAGGGGAGCGCGGCGCCCGCGTCCGCTCCGATCGCCTCCGCATTCGTCTGCGCAAAGGAGGGCTGCTAAATGAATCCGTATACTTCTTCCGGTTCGGTCGCCACGATGACGGCCAACGTGTCCGGTAACGATAACCTCAACGACCTGAGCGACAGTCCGCGCCAGTCCGGCGATCCCGAGCGCTATCCCGCCGGCGCGGTGACCCGCCGCCTGCTGGGCTATGTTCGCCCGCATCGCGTCTCGTTTGCGGCATCGTTTTTGAGCGCTGCCGTCTCGGTTATCTTGCAGCTCTACACGCCCATCCTCATTGGTGAGGGCATCGACCAGATCGTTGCCGCCGGGCGGGTGGACTTTGACGCGCTGCTGCCGCTCGTTACCAAGCTCGCGATTGTCGTGGTGGGCGCGGCGGCCTTCCAGTGGCTGCAGGGCTATTGCGTCAACCGCTTGTCCTACGAGACGGTGCGCGACATGCGCGTGGAGGCGAGCGATAAGCTCAGTCGCATGCCGCTCAGCTTTATCGACAGCCATGCTCACGGCGACCTTATGAGCCGCGTGGTCAACGACGTCGACCAGGTGGGCGACGGTCTGCTGCAGGGCTTCACGCAGCTCTTCACCGGTGTTATTACCATCGTGGGCACGCTCGCGTTTATGCTTTCCATCAACCTGACCATGACGCTCGTGGTGGTACTCGTCACGCCGCTTTCCATTTTTGCAGCCGGTGCTATTGCCAAGCTCTCCAACAAAAGCTTTACTGCTCAACAGCGCATCCAGGGCCAACTCGGCGGTCATATCGAGGGAGTATGTGGGCGAGCAAAAGCTCGTAGATGCTTTCGCCTATGGACCCAGCGCGCAGCAGCGCTTTGATGCCCTCAACGCCGAGCTCTATACGGCGGGTGAGCGCGCGCAGTTTATGGGTTCGCTCTCCAACCCCGGTACGCGTTTTATCAATAACATCATCTATGCCGTTGTCGCTGTGATCGGCTGCGTGGGCGTGATCACGGGCGTGCCCGCGGCGCTTACGGTGGGCGGCGTGCAGATCTTCCTGTCCTACGCCAACCAGTACACCAAGCCGTTCAACGAGGTCACCAACGTCATTACGCAGATCCAGACCGCGTACGCCTCGGCGCGCCGCATGTTTGCGCTGCTCGATGCGCGCGAGCAGGAGCCCGACGCGCCAGATGCCGTGGAACTTGCCGCCCGCAGGGCGAGGTGCCCTTTGAGCATGTGGACTTTAGCTACGTGCCCGACCGCAAGCTGCTTCAGGACATCTGCATCGAGGCTAAGCCCGGCATGCGCTTTGCCCTGGTCGGTCCTACGGGCTGTGGCAAGACAACGCTCATCAATTTGCTGCTGCGTTTTTACGATATCGATGCCGGTCGCATTGCGGTCGATGGCAAGGCCTCGCGCGACTACACGCGCTCGAGCCTGCGCCGTGCCTTTGGCATGGTGTTGCAGGATACGTGGCTGTTCGAGGGCACGGTGGCGGAAAATATCGCCTACGGCTGTCCCGACGCCACGCGCGAGCAGGTTATCGAAGCCGCAAAACGCGCGCACGCGCACAAGTTTATCGTGCAGCTACCAGGCGGCTACGATACGGTAATCGGTGAGGACGGCGGCACGTTTAGCCAGGGCCAAAAGCAGCTGCTGTGCATCGCGCGCGTCATGCTCACCGACCCGGCGATTCTGCTGCTGGACGAGGCGACCTCGAGTATCGACACGCGCACCGAGCTGCAAGTGCAGGCGGCATTCGATGAGCTTATGGCCGGTCGCACGAGCTTTGTCGTAGCGCACCGCCTGTCGACGATCCGCAACGCCGACTGCATTCTGGTCATGCGCGACGGCCAGATTATCGAGCGCGGCACGCACGACGAGCTGCTAGTGGCAGACGGCTTCTACGCCGAGCTCTACCGCAGTCAGTTTGCCCAGTGAGCAAGCCCGTGGGGCAAATTAATCAATCGACAGACGGTGGTTTACATCTGTCACGTTAGTACTAAGATATTCATCTAATAAATTGCATTAGTGGCTTTAGTTTTGGGGGAAACGAGCAACGTGACTATGACATGCTCTTTGGTGGTCAACAGCAAGAGCGGTAATACCAGGATGGTTTCGGGTGCGATCAAGCGTACGCTGCAGGCTGCGGGTGTTGAGTTTGTCCACGCCGCGGCGTTGAGCGACGATGCGGATGCAAATCAGGTTGCGCTCGAGGCGCAGGGCGCCTGCGCGGCCGACACGGTGCTCGTCGGTTTTTGGTGCGACAAGGGCGCGTGCACGCCTTCGGTCGCGGCGTTGCTCTCCGCTTTGCACGGCAAGCGCGTTTTCCTCTTTGGTACCTGCGGTTTTGGCGCCGACCAGAGCTATTATCAGCAGATTATCAATCGCGTGACCTCCAATTTGGCCGATGATGCCGAGCTGGTGGGCTGGGCAATGTGCCAGGGCAAGATGGGCCCCGCGGTCAAACAGCGCTACGAGGCCATGCTCGAGCAAGATCCCGACAATGTCCGCTTTAAGATGCTGCTCGATAACTGGGTCGCCGCAAAGGATCACCCCACCAAGGAAGATCTGGACAACATGGCTGCAGCCGCCAAAAAGGCCGTGCTGGGGGAGTAGCTTCGCCGTTCGCGGTCCTTCGCGCAAAACAATACAAATGTGAAAGCCTCGAAATCCTCGAGGCTTTTTTCTTGACACTCGCGGGCGCAACCGTGGCAAGCATTTGGGGTGACATTTTCCATCACCCCGATGACGAGGCCGTCCTGGACGACACACTCGCATGCGTTCGCTGGATGTATTGAGCGTGGGTCGGGCTTTCCGGATGCAAAAAGGCCACATGACGTGGCCTTCAACTTATATATGTTGCGGATACCCCTATGACAAGCCATGCTCCAACAACAAGGCGTCTGTCCGGACGGAGGTATGTAAGGTTCATCGCGAGTTCCGCACGCAAAGGAGGCCACTTAATGTGGCCTCCGTCTTGCGCAGGACTGTCCGAGCAGGGAACCTTACATACCTCCGTCCGGACAGACGTTTCAGTTATGAACTTGCCGCCAGCCGTTACTTGATCTTGGTCGTACCCGGCGCCAGGTTGGGGTCGGTCTCGTTGGCCTCGGTCTGGAAGTGCTCGGTGTAGACGTTCTTGCCGTCGCGGAACATCTCGTAGTACTGCATCTTGGCGTAATCCTCGCGCGCCTTGGTGGCGGCTGCGGCCGCGGCGTCGTCACCGGTGACGTTGGAGGAGAGCGCCCAACGCAGGCTGGCGTCCTCGTAGCCCACGGAGTTGATGGCGGGCAGCGACTCGCGCAGCGTCATGTGCGCTTTCTGGTAGTCGGTCAGCGGTGCGCCGATCAGCTGCATGAGCTGCGTGGACAGGTAGTTGGTGGACAGGTCGTCGACCTCGCTCGTCTGGTCGCAGCCGGCAACGTCGTAGTTGGCCCAGATGATGTAGTCGGTCTGCCACAGACGTTCCTGGTGCGTGGCGTCGTCTTCGCCGGTAAACCACTTGTCGTTGAACTTGGACGGGAAGAACGGCTGGTGGTCGCCCCAGAACACCACGACCACCTTACGGTCGAGCTTGCTCAGGGCGTTTAGGAAGTAGCGAAGCGCCTGGTCGGACTGCTCGATGCACGAGACATACTCGTCGACATCGGACAGTGTGCCGTCCTCGACGGTCTTGGCATCCAGATCGGTCGTGTCGATATTCAGGTGCATCTGCTTATCGACCGGCAGCAGACCCGTATCGTAGCCCGAGTGGTTCTGCATGGTCACGCCGAAGATAAACTGCGGATCGGCGTTCTGGTCGAGCAGCTCAAGAATCTTGTCGTAGGTCGCCTGGTCGGTCACCATACCGCGCAGGGTGTCGGCTCCCTGGAAGTCGTTGATAGACAGGAACTGGTCAAAGCCAAAGTCCTTGTACACGTTCTCGCGGTTCCAGTTGGTTGCGTGGTTGGGGTGCATGGCCGTGGTGGAATATCCGAGCGACTTGAACTGCTCTGCCAGGTTCCCGGTCGTCTCCATGTTGTAGATGGTGTACGGATACACGCCCGAGCCCAGGTTGGCCATGGAGTTGCCGGTCATAAACTCAAACTCGGTATTGGCGGTGCCGCCGCCGTAGGCGCTCACGTAGAGCTTGCCGCGGCTGAGGCAGTTGGACAGGTTCTTAAAGTACTGCGGGCCCTCGTAGCCGGCGCGCATGTTCTGGTAGATGGACAGGTCCGAGAAGGTCTCGTTCATGATGGCGATGACCGTGGGCTTCTCGCTATCGAACTGCTCCTTTGCGGCGGCGCGCTCGTCGCTCTTGGCCGCGTCGGACTTGTCGTAGGCCTTGGTGTACTTTTTTTGAGCGTGGCCTTGGCATCGTCGACGGAGTAGTCGGCGGGTTTGGGCGGCTTGATGGACTGCGCTGCGCTAATGAAAGCGGGCAGGTAGCCCTCGCGCCAGTAGCTCTCGAGCGGGCGCCAGGTGTAGACGGTGATGCCGAGGGTGTTGTAGTAGTCGATGAGCGTGACATGCGCGGTCACGCCGCCCAGGCACAGCACGGCGACGAGCAGGTTGGTGAGCAGCATGCGCTTGGCGTTGGCGGCGCCCTTCTGACGGTGCGGTGCCACCAGGCCGGCGTACTCGCATAGCAGCATGGCGATGGCGGTAAAGCCCATGGACAGCACGCAGAACAGCGAGATCGAGAAGGTGTAGCCGGTGCCGGCGACCGCGGCGGCGGTGGAGATGGCCGAAAGGTCGCCCGGCTGGATGGGCATGGACTTAAACGTGATGACGAAGAACTCGGCAATGCCCAGGACAAAGAGGGCGAAGGCCAGGACGGCAGGAGCTGCGCCGTGGCGCTGGAACAGGAAGAACAGGCCGGCCATGAGCGTGGTGATGATGGCCCACTCGAGCAGGATGCACAGGGGGTAGACCCAGGTAAAGTCGTGGTTGGACGAAACCTCCATGCCCAGCAGCGCAAAGACGCCGGCGAGCAGCAGGCACAGGACGGCCGCGACGAGCGGTTGGCCCACAAAGGCGCCACGCAGGCGAACGAGCTTACCGGTGGGGGCGGGGGCGTCGGTAGCAGCGAATGCAAAGACGCGCGGGGCGATGCGGTCGCGGGCGATGCTGGCCCAAGCGCAGCCGGTGAGGATGGCGTTGGTCAGGATGAGCATCACGAAGGCGAGCGGCTCGTTCTGCGCGACGAGGCCAATAGCGCCCCAAATGATCAAAAAAAAGAGCTGGAACAGGCCGAAGGCGACGCTCCACCCAAGAGCGCTTTTGGTAACGGTGCCCGACTGAGCGCGAATGGCCTTGGCCTCGCGCAAGACAAGGTAGACGGTCGCCGCAAGACCGACGAGCGAGATGGCGGCAGCGAACATGCTGAGACTCCTCACAAACTTAAAACCTACGAAAGCGGGGGTTTACCCGATTGTTACCAAGATATGCGCTGCAATTGGTGGCTGCGCACAACAACCAGCCATATTAACGCGCACGTGTGGCGGTGTTGCGCAATGGAGCGCCCGCCTGCGCGATAATGGACGGGAATTACACGGAAACGTAAAGGCTTCTTAAAGAATTGGCGAGGATAGAGCTATGGGCGAGCAGGTTTGTATGACGGGTGCCGAGTACTGCGGCGGAGCTGCGGGCGTGGATACGTACGGCTACCCGGTCGAGACCACGGGCAATGCGGTGCTGGACATCTTGGAGCATCGCTCGTCTACGCGTGCCTTCGCGCGCGATGACGACGACCGTCCCGTGGCGGTGACCGACGAGCAGCGGGCGGCGATTCTGCACGCGGCGAGCCGTGCGCCGTCGGCGGGTGCCATGATGATGTATTCCATCGTGAGCATTCGCGAGCAGGCTACGCTCGACCGCCTGGCCGACCTGTGCGACCACCAGCCCATGATCGCCAAGGCGCCCTGGGCGCTAATATTTGTGGTCGACTATGCCAAGTGGATCGATCTGTTTGAGCATGTGGGTTGCTTTGAGCCCGAGTTTGTAGAGCGTACGGGCAAAGTCGCCCCGTCGTGCACCGGGTTGGGCGACTTTGCCATCGCGGCGCAGGACGCCGTGGTCGCCGCGCAAAACGCCGTGGTTGCCGCCGAGGCTCTGGGGCTGGGGAGCTGCTATATCGGTGATATCGTCGAGAATGCCGAGGAAGTTGCCGAGCTGCTCGATCTGCCGCCCTATACCATGCCGCTGTCGATGCTCATCATCGGCACGCCCCGTAAGGAGCGTCCGGCGATCGCGCACCCCGTGGTGAACCTGGTGCACGAGGAGCGCTACTGCCGTGCGGATGCCGCGACTATGGATGCGCAGGTGGCCGAGATGGACGCGATGTTTCGTCCGCATGCCCGCGAGGTGGGGGAGCGCGTCGTGGATATCTATACCCGCAAACACACCAGTCCCTTTATGGCCGAGATGAGCCGCTCCATGGAGTGGTGGTTCAAAAACTGGCTCGGAAAATGACGGATGTGACAAAGGGACAGTCCCTTTGTCACATTCCATATCGCCGCGGTAGCCTAAAGACTGTATAAATCTTTATCTAGCTGGGAAAACAGTGCCATTAAAACATAGGCCGATTACCTATAATTCTTTCGAACATTAAAGTTGGGAGGAAACCGGCTTATGGAACAAAAGGCCAAGGAGGCAGCCTCGCACGCTGCGATTCCTGTGAGCATCTCGGCGATGCTCGTCACGCTGGGCGTGGTGTATGGCGATATCGGCACCAGCCCTATGTATGTAACCAAGGCGCTCGTTGCCGGCAACGGCGGCATCGGAAGCGTCACGGAGGAGTTCGTACTCGGCGCGCTCTCCCTTGTCGTATGGACGGTCACGCTGCTGACCACTATCAAGTATGTGCTCATCTCGCTGCGCGCCGACAACCACGGCGAGGGCGGCATCTTTGCCCTGTACAGCCTGGTCAAGCGCTGCGGTAAATGGCTTATCATCCCTGCCATGCTGGGTGGCGCCGCGCTGCTCGCCGACGGCATCCTGACGCCGGCCGTTACCGTTACCACGGCCATCGAGGGCCTGCGCACCATCCCGGCGGTCCATGCCGTGCTCGGTGATGACCAGGGCCGCGTCGTCGCCATTACGCTCGCCATCATCATCGCGCTCTTCTTGGTGCAGCGCATCGGTACGGCCAAGATCGGTCACGCCTTTGGCCCCATCATGACGCTGTGGTTCCTGTTCCTGGGCGGCACGGGTCTGTTCTTTGTCTTCCAGCACCCCGCGGTGCTGCTGTGCCTCAACCCGGTGCGCGGCATCGCCTTTTTGTGGAGCCCCAACAACCACGCGGGCATCATGATTCTGGGCAGCTGCTTCCTCGCCACCACTGGTGCCGAGGCGCTCTACTCCGACATGGGCCACGTCGGTCGCGGCAACATCTACGCTACCTGGCCGTTCGTTAAGTGCTGCCTGCTGCTTTCCTATATGGGCCAGGGCGCTTGGCTTATGAACAACGCTGCCAACCCCGAGCTCATGGGCATTGCCGACCTCAACCCGTTCTACCAGATGCTCGCCCCGGGCCTGCGCCCGTTTGCCGTAGGCCTTTCCACCGTCGCGGCCATCATTGCCTCGCAGGCGCTCATCACCGGTGCATTCTCGCTGGTGTCCGAGGCCAGCCGTCTGGATCTCATGCCGCACATGCAGGTCTTCTACCCTGCCGAGACCAAAGGCCAGCTCTACATCCCCATGGTCAACAACGTCATGCTTGTCGGCTGCGTCATCGTGGTACTGCTGTTCCAGAACTCGGCGCATATGGAAGCCGCCTACGGCCTTGCCATTACGCTGACTATGATGTGCACCACGCTGCTGCTCTTCTTCTACCTGCACGAGGAGCGCAAGCTCAAAGGTTGCTCCGTGGATCTTCGCGGCCTTCTTCCTTTTGCTCGAAGGCTTCTTCTTTGTGAGCTCGCTCACCAAGTTCTTCCACGGCGGCTACTTCACCATCCTCATGGCTGCACTCATCATGGGCATTATGGTGTGCTGGTACAACGGCACGGCGGTCGAGCAGCGCCAGTTTACGCTGCTGCCGCTGCGTAGCTACCTGCCGCAGCTCAAGCGTCTGCGCGACGACGACCGTTACGAGCGCATGAGCGACAAGGACAAGCATCCCAAGCGTGCCCACGCCTGGTGGTTTGTGAATGTCGAGACCATGGACGAACCGCACACCTTTGCTTATTCGGTCGAGACGTTCGGCACCGACTACGTGTTCCGCGTGCATCTGTACCCTAGGCTACAAGATCAACCAGCGCGTCAATGCCTACCTGCGTCAGGTTGTTCAGGACCTGGCTGCCACCGGCGAGCTGCCGCCGCAGACGCATGACTACTCGGTCTACAAGGATCCGGGCAACATCGGCACGTTCAAGTTCGTCATGATCCGTAAGCTTCTGGCGCCCGAAAGCGACGTGGAGCCGAGCGAGCGTACGGCCATCACGCTCAAGTACATCATCCGCCGCGCCGCCGGCACGCCTGCGCGCTGGTATGGCCTGGAGAACTCCAACGTGAGCTTTGAGTATGTGCCGCTGTTCACCAAGTTTAAGGCTGTGAGCAAGATGCAGCGCCTGGCTCCCAACGAGCGGCCGTAGACGTCGGCGGCTACACGGAGTTGGTTTTTGATGGATAAGCATGAGGCCGGGGAGGTAAACATGGATACAAAGGCGCTCGATGGCCGTGAGGCGGTGGTCGAAATGATGCGTGAGGCGCGTGTCGACGCCGCCGAAGATCGGTTCTTTACGAATCGGGCCAACATGGACATGGCCGATCGCGTAATTTCGATCGTGGCACTGGTATTTGGAGCGGTGTGCGTGTGTGCCCTGCTCGCGCACGTGCTGTTTGTCTAGCGACTGCCGGTCGTAGAAGGCTTTACACTTAGAACCACCACGAGGGAAAACCACCACAAAGGTGCCTGTCCCTTTGTGGTGGTTTTTGTTTTTGAGAGAGGGGCGGGTCGCTGATGGACGTCCGTACGGACGGCGATATTGCCGATAGCTTTTGGTGGCGGCGCACAACGCTGACGCGCCGCACTCCTCTGTATGACGCCTGCGTATCGGCGGGGCTGCTGGTCGCAGCGACGATTGTGGGCGCGCTGCTCGACCATCCGGGTCTTGCGCCGAGCATCATGATCGTCTATGTGTTCGCCGTTCAGCTGTGCGCATTCTTTACCTGGAGTCGCCTGTATTGCTTGCTGAGCTCGGCTGCCGCCGTGGCGCTCTACAACTTCTTGTTTGTCGACCCGCGCTACTCGCTGTCGCTTATCGACCGCGTCTATCCCGGCATGTTCTTCATCATGTTCGTGGTCTCGCTTGTGTCGAGCTCGATTGCGTTGGCCCTGCGCCGCGCCTTGGCACAGGCTGCCGCTAGCGACCGCCGCACGCATATGGTGCTCGAGACCAACCGCATGCTGCAGCGGTGTGCCGATCAGCAGCAGATTGTGCATGCCATGGCAACGCAGCTGGCGCGTCTTTCGGGCTGTCCGGTCGTGTGGTACAGCGCCGACGCCGAGGGCGATGACCTGCTGCCGCGTGCGACATACACGGCCGTGGGCGATGCCGCGCCGGTGCACGAACTGGCGCCGCAGATGCCGCCGCGGCTCTCGGCGTCCGCCTATGTGGGGACGCCGCTCGACGCCACGTTTGGCGGCTCGGCGTTTTATGGCATCTACCTGACGGTCCGCACGGGTGACGGCTTCGTGCGCTCGGGCGACCCCGCCTCGGTGGTGGGCGTGCTGGCTATCGTTGCCGAGCCCGACGTGCTGACGCACGAGGAGCGGACACTTGCCGATGCCATCGTGAGCGAAGGCGAGCTGGCACTCGATCGCGCCCGCGCCATGGAGGCCCGCGAGGAGGCGGCGGTGCTCGCCAAAAACGAGCAGCTGCGCGCCAACCTGCTGCGCTCCATCTCGCACGACCTGCGCACGCCGCTCACCAGTATTTCGGGCAATGCCGATGTGCTGCTCGACCAGGGCTCGACCGGCACCGCCGTGCTCGATAGCCAGACGCGCCGCGGCATGCTTCTGTCCATTCGCTCGGATGCGCAATGGCTCAACGCCACCGTCGAGAACCTGCTCGCCATCACCAAGCTCGAGGGCGGCGGTATGCGCCTGTCGACCACGCTCGAGCTCATGGACGATATCGTCGAGGAGGCGCTGCGCCACGTGAACCCTGCCGTGCGCGAGCACGACCTTAAGGTGGTGGCGTGCGATGAGCCGGCGCTCGTCAACGTCGATGCGCGCCTGATGGTGCAGCTGGTGGTCAATCTGGTGAACAACGCCATCACCTATACGCCCGCGGGCTCGCATATTTTGATTTCGATTAGCGTCGACGATGGACGCGTGGCGTGCTCGGTGGCCGATGACGGTCCGGGCATCGCACCCGAGGACCGCGAGCGGATCTTTGAGTCGTTCTATACCGCCAACCATGGTCTGGCCGACAGCCATCGCAGCGTGGGCCTGGGTCTTTCGCTCTGCCGCTCCATTGCGCTGGCACATGGCGGTAGCATAGAGGTTGCCGCGGCGGATCCGCACGGCTCGGTCTTTACGATTGAGCTTCCCGCCGCCGACGTTTCGTTTGATAAGGAGTAGCGCTGTGCCGAACTCTGCCGTGAAACCGCTCATCTTGGTCGTTGAGGACGATCCCGCCGTTCGCAACCTTATCGTTGCCGCGCTCGAGGCGCACGGCTTGCGCCATATGGCCGTGGAGACCGCCCATGCCGCCATCGCCGCTGCCTCATCGCAGGCACCGAGCATCGTGCTGCTCGATCTGGGCCTGCCCGATATGGACGGCGTCAAGGTGGTGGAGTCGGTGCGCGCATGGTCGGGCATGCCGATCATTGTGGTCTCGGCGCGCAGCGAGGATGCGGACAAGATTCGCGCGCTCGATGCCGGCGCCGACGACTACCTGACCAAGCCGTTTTCGGTCGAGGAGCTGCTCGCGCGCATTCGCACGACGCTCAGGCGCCTTTCGTATGCGCAAACGGGCGGCGTTGTCTCCGAGGGCTCGTTCGATACCGGTGAGCTGCATATCGATTTTGATGCCGGCATCGCCACGATGGATGGCGAGGAGCTGCATCTGACGCCGATCGAGTACAAGCTCCTGTGCCTGCTGGCGCATAACGCCGACAAGGTGCTGACGCACCAGTTTATCCTGCACGAGATTTGGGGCACGGCAACCAAGAGCGACCTGGCGAGCCTGCGTGTCTTTATGGGCACGCTGCGCAAGAAGATCGAGTCCGACCCCGCGCACCCGCGCTATATCCAAACGCACGTGGGCATCGGCTATCGCCTGGTCACCCAAGGGTAGGACGGCGTCCGCCATTCCAACATGAGTTGCGGTGAAATAGTTCCTGTTTGGGCCTTTACCAGGCTTTTTAGGAACTATTCCACCGCAACTTTGTTATTGGCCCTTGGGCTTGCTGGCGTAGAACTTCTTCTTTTTGGGCTTGCCGGCGGGGGAGGGTTTGCCGGCAAAGTTGGACTTGCCGTTGCCGGCCTGCGCGTGCGCGGGTGCCGTTGCGCGAGGCTTGCGGGCTTCGGGGTTGCGCAGCTCCTCGGTTCGCTCTGCAATCTCCTCGGCACTAAAGCCGACCTCGGCCATGGCATCCTCGATGGGCAGTCGGCGCACGATATAGCAATGGTGCACCTTCTGGTTGCGTGCGAAGTCCTCGGGAATGGTCTGCGCCGTAATGTCCTCCAGCACGACGCCCGCGCGCGCGAGCTTGCGCGTCTCGGGGCGGAAGCCGCGCAGGTTGCAGCTAAAGATGGCATGGCCGCCCTGTGCGAGCAGGCGAGATACGCCGGCCAAAAGCTCAACATGGTCGCGCTGGACATCCCAGGTGCGGCGGCCCATCTTGGACGAGTTTGAAAACGTGGGCGGGTCGACAAAGATCAGGTCCCAGCGGTTGCGCGTCTGGCGCTGGTCACGAATCCAGGCGAGCACGTCATCGCGCACAAAGTGATGCTGCGGGCCCACAAAGCCGTTCTGTCGCATGTTGCGCTCGGCCCAGTCCAGATAGGTGTTGGAAAGGTCGACCGTCACAGTTTCCTCGACGCCGCCGTCTGCCGCATAGCAGGTGGCGGTGCCGGTGTAGGCGAACAGGTTGAGGAAGCGGCGCGCCTGCTTGGCGTGCTCGCGCACCAGGTTGCGGGTGACGCGGTGGTCCAGGAAGATACCCACATCCAGATAGTCGTCAAAGTTGACGGCAAAGGTGAGCCCGCCCTCTTCGATGAGCGGCAGGCGACGGCGAGCGATGTTGGCACGCTCGCCCGATCCGCCCTTGCCGGCTCCCTGCTTGCCGTACTGCGAGCCGCCGCGCGAACGCATGCGGGCCTTGGCGTGCACGTGCTCGGCTGGGACATCCAGGATACGCGGCGCGATGGCCAAGATGTCGAGCATGCGGGCCTGGGCCAGTGCGGGGTCGATGGTCTTGGGCGCAGCGTATTCGGCGATGACGAGCCAGCGGCCCGGCGTCTGCGGGCAGCCCTCGTACAGGTCGATGGCGGCGGAGTAATCGGGCAGGTCGGCATCGTAGACGCGGTAGCAGCTCACGCCCTCGCGCTTGGCCCACTTGCGGCGCAGACGGGCATTCTTGCGCAGGCGGTTGGCGAACTGCTCGGACTCCGGGATGAGCACGGGCAGCGGCTTGCCGTCGCCCAGGTCGAGCGTGGCGGCAGGTTCGGGCATGGGGGTGTTGGCGGCTTCGTCCACGGCGTCCGTGGTCTGTTTCTCGGCGTTTGCGCTGGTCGCAGCTTCGAATGCCGCGGCGGCGTGGTCGAGCGAGGGCCAAACCTCAAGAGCCGCCTCCTCGTTATTGGGCATGACGGCGATGGAGCGCGCAGGCTCGGCATGGAGCGCGCGGGCCATAAGTCCATCGCGGGTGAGCGCGGCGACCGGCGCGGCGGTAAGCTCGGGCGCGCGGCGCAGCTCGCCGATGAGTGTCATGGCGTCGTGCATGAGCGAAAGCGGGGTCTCGGTGGTATCTGCGACCACGGCGGCACCGGCGACAGCGCCCGCATGGTCCAGTACGGTGGCAGATTTGGCAGCGCAAAAATCGACAAAGCGCTTGTAGCCGGCACACTTGACCATGCGCTCAGCGGTCTTGCGGGCGGCGGGGTCAACATCCACGGCCACGATGCGCGCCTGCCGCTCGCGCGCTGCCGCCTCGCGCTCGCGCGCCTCGGCAAGCAGCTGCTCCCACAGGGCGGCATCATGCAGCTGCCAGCCCTCAAAGCCCCAGCGCTCGCGTGTGGCGCCCGGGGCTCGGTCGGTCAGAATGTTCACGGCCTCCAGCAGCAGGCCGCCGCCGGCGCACGAGGCATCGATTAGCGTGGGAAGGGCTTCATTCTCGTAATCGTCGGCCGTCAACTCGCGCTCGCACAGTGAGGTCCAGCCGACCTGCGCCAGCACCAGGGCGGCGTAGTCGGGGCGCAACACGTGCGCACCCTCGCCGGCACGGGTCGCCGCGGGCGGCAGGCGCTTGAACAGCGGGTCGCCCGAAAGGTCCAGGCTGATGCTCGCGCGGCGCTGGCGCAGCGAAAGCAACAGGTGAACGTCGGGATCGGCGGCATCGACGTCGGCGCGACGCCCCGTGGTCTCGGCCAGGCGGTCGCACAGCGCGTCCTTGGCGCGCAGGGCCGAGAAGCGCGTGTTGCGCAGCTGCTCGGTCACGCCGCGGGCGGTGATGGCAATGGTGGCGCCGGGGCGGACGATGTTCTCCCAGGCGATGTCGTAAACGCTATCGTACAGCTCATCGGCATCCTGCGCCTCAAAGCGCCCGAGCACCGCAAACACGCGGCTCGCTAGGCGCGACCACAGACAGGCGCGGTAGCCTTCTTCGAGCTCGCCCTCAAACGTGGCGCGGCCCTTCAGCCGGCGAACATGCGAAAGCCCGAGGCGTTTAAGCTCATCGGCGAGTGCGGACTCAAAGCCTTCGGGGCAGCTTGCGTAAAATTCCATGGGTGACCTCTCTGGTTGCGTCGCTCCATTATATGATGGATACTTCGTTTACTCTCGCCCCCGAAAGGAACCCATATGATTGATGCGTGCCCCGATTCCGCCGTGCTCTTTTTTGACGTGGACGGCACGCTGACGTCGTTCGATCCCGACAACATGACCGACAAGGACTTTTCGGCGGTTCACCCCTCGCAGGCGGTCGTCGAGGCGTTTCATCGTCTGCGCGACGCGGGACACCAGGCATTTATCTGCACGGGTCGTCCCCTGTGGCTCATCGCCGATAGCTTGCGTGCGCTCGACCCCGCGGGCGTCGTTGCCATGGCGGGCGCCACGCTCGAGGTCGAGGGCCGCGTGGTGTATGAGGACTGCTTTGACGAAGACATTGTTGAGGAGCTTGCACGCCGTATGGCCGCGGCAGAGATTGAGGCCTTTTTCGAGACCAACGTGGCTACTTTTGCCCTGGAACCCGCGGGTGTTGAGCAGTCGTCTGATTGGCACTTCTGTGGCGCACAGCACCGAGGAGATGCGCGTCGACGGCAGTCTGCGCGTGGGCAAGGTAGGCATCGTCGCGAGCGACCTGGCTCGCGTAGCCAACGATGATGGCTTTATCGATCGCGAGTTTGAGCTGTGCAACACCGGTGGTCAGAATCGCGAGCTGAGCCCCAAGGGCATCGACAAGGGCGTGGGCGTGGCGCGAGCGCTGGAATACCTGGGTCGCACCGGCAACGCACGCACCTTTGGCTTCGGCGATTCGGGTAACGACCTGGGCATGCTCGCTGCGGTCGAGACGGCTGTCGCCATGGGCAACGCCATGCCTGAGGTCAAGGCGGTCGCCGACTACGTGACCGACGATGTCGCACACGACGGCACCGTCACAGCGATGCAGCATTTCGGCCTCATCTAATGAATCCCGCGTTCTGACGTTTGCTCAAACTGCGACTCTTTGCTTTTGCATGCTCAATCGATTTATCAATCCAAACACTGAGGTGTTTATACCGTTCGCCGAGAAGATAAAAACCCGCAGCTCACGCATTGATAAACGTAGGTAAAGTGTTTAGCAGTTTATCGCCCGCGTGCAAACGAAAGGAATCAGGCAGATGGCAATCAAGGTGTTCGCTGACGGTGCAAACCTCGAGGGCATGCTCGACATGTACGAGAACGGCAACGTTCAGGGTTTCACGACCAACCCGTCCCTTATGAAGAAGGGCGGCGTGACGGATTACCGCGCGTTTGCCAAAGAGGTCTTGACCCACATCACCGATGTCCGTCTCGTTTGAGGTCTTTGCCGACGACGTCGAGACCATGGAGGTCGAGGCCCGCAGATCGCTACCTGGGCCGAGAACGTCTACGTCAAGATTCCGTGCGTGACCACCAAGGGCGAGTCCACCGCCGAGCTGGTCCGCAAGCTTTCCGCCGACGGCATCAAGGTCAACGTCACTACCATCTTTACGCCTAAGCAGGTCGATGAGATGGTCGAGGCCGTTGATGCCGAGACGCCGTCCATCATCTCGCTCTTTGCCGGCCGCATTGCCGATACCGGCGTCGATCCCATTCCGTTTGTGACGGAGTCGGTTAAGAAGGCCGCCGTCAAGCCCAACTGCGAGGTCCTGTGGGCGTCCACGCGCGAGCTCATCAACATCTACCAGGCCGAAGCCTGCGGTTGCCAGATCATTACGGTGCCCAACAGCATCCTGGCCAAGCGCAAGAACATCGGTCGCGACCCGTACGAGGTCTCGCTCGACACCGTGCGCGGCTTTGCCAAGGATATCGCGGCTTTGGGCTTCCATATTCTGCCGTAAGCAAGGGTACCCCCTGCAGCGACGTGCAAAATCGCGAGTTTTCAGCATGGTTAAGACTTTTACCAGCTGGTTGAAGCACGGAACGGCCCCCGTTTTGGCTCTAGAACCGCCAAAACGGGGGCCGTTTTTGCTTTTTATGGCCCTTTGAGGCGCTGCGGGGCTATCGGGAGATGCTGAAAACTCGCGATTTTGCACGCCGTGAAGAGGGGGACGTCCGCTTTGGCGGCTATTTGCCCTGCACCATGGTGAGGGAGATCTTTTTGCGGTCGCGATCGACCTTCTCGACCCACACCTTGACCGTATCGCCGACGCGCACCACGTCGCTCGGGTGCTTGACGAAGCGGTTGGCCAGCTTGGAGATGTGCACGAGGCCGTCCTGGTGCACGCCCACGTCGACGAAGGCGCCAAAGTCCACAACGTTGCGCACCGTGCCCTTGAGCTCCATGCCGGGTTCCAGGTCATCGATGGAAAGCGCCGAGCGGCTAAAGACCACCTCGGGCGCGTCGTCGCGCGGGTCGCGACCGGGCTTCTTGAGCTCGTTGACAATGTCGATGAGCGTCAAGGTGCCGCAGTCCAGGTCGCTAGCCAGCGCCGAGATGCTGCCCAGACGGCGCTCGATGTCGGGCACGCCGCCGCGGCTGAGCTCGCTGGCTTTAACGCCTGCGCGCTCCAGGACGGACGTGGCCACCTCGTAGCTTTTCAGGGTGGACGCTTGTCGCGTCGAGCGGGTTCTTACCGCCGCTGATGCGCAGGAAACCCGCGGCGTTGAGATATGCCTTGGGCCCCAACTTGGGGACCTTCTTGAGCTGGCGGCGATCGGTAAAGGCGCCGTTTTCCTCGCGGTAGGCCACGATATTCTTGGCCACGCTCGGCGTGATACCCGACACGTAGCCCAGCAGGCTCGCACTCGCGGTGTTTACGTCGACGCCCACGCGGTTGACGACGTCCTCCACCACGTGGCCCAGGGTGCGCGAGAGCTCGGCCTGGTCAAGGTCGTGCTGGTACTGGCCTACGCCGATGGACTGGGGCGGAATCTTGACGAGCTCTGCCAGCGGGTCTTGCAGGCGGCGGCCCAGGCTCATGGCGCCACGTACGGTGACGTCCAGGTCGGGGTATTCCTGGCTGGCGAGCTCGGAGGCGGAGTACACCGATGCGCCGGCCTCGTTGACGATGGTGTATCGCAGCCCAGGTGCCTGCTCGGCAATGAACTCCGAGACGACTTCCTCGGTCTCGCGGCTGGCGGTGCCGTTGCCGATGACGATGGTGTTGACGCCGTCCTTCTTGACGAGGCGGGCGAGCTCGCGCTTGGTGCCGGCGACGTCGTGGCGCGGCTTGGTGGGGTAGACCACGCCGTGGTCAAGTAGCTTGCCGGTCTCGTCCATGGCGGCGACCTTGCAGCCGGTGCGGTAGCCAGGATCGAGCGCGAGCACGCGGGCGCCGCGCACGGGACGCGCCGAGAGCAGGCCCTCGAGATTCTTGGCAAAGACGTTGATGGCCTCGGTCTGGGCGCGAACGGTGAGTTTGGCGCGGGCCTCGCGCTCCAGCGAGGGGGCCATGAGGCGCTTGTAGCCGTCGGCGATGGCGGCATCGAAGACGGGCGCGAAGACGCCCTGACGGCGGGGCCAACGGCTGCCGAGGCGTGCCGTGGCGGCGGCGCCGTCGACGTTCACACGCACACGGAGCTTGCCCTCGCGCTCACCGCGGTCGATAGCCAACACACGGTGGTTGGGTATACGGCGCAGCGGCTCGTCATAGCTGTAGTACGGCTCGTAGGGGGTCTTCTCGGCGGGGTCGGTGGCCTCGACGACGATATCGGCGGCGGTGTTTTGCGTAAAGGCGCGCAGGTCGGCGACGTTCTCTGGGTCCTCGGCTACCGTCTCGGCCACGATGTCGGCGGCGCCGGCGAGCGCCTTCTCGGGCGTGTCGAAGCCGGCTTCCTCGTTGACGTATGTCGCGGCGGCGTCGAGTGCGCTGCCCTTGGCGGATGCCTGCATGATGATCATGTTGGCAAGCGGCTCCAGGCCTGCCTCGCGGGCCTTCTGCGCGCGGGTCATGCGCTTTTTGCGGTAGGGCTTGTAGAGGTCCTCGACACGCTGGAGCTGCGTGGCCTCGCGAATTTGCTGTTCGAGCTCGGGCGTAAGTTTGCCCTGGGCGTCGATGAGCAGAATGACGTCCTCTTTGCGCTGCTCAAGATTGCGCAGGTAGGACAGGCGCTCGTCGAGGGCGCGCAGGGCGACATCGTCCATGCCGCCCGTGGCCTCCTTGCGGTAGCGCGAGATAAAGGGGATGGTGCTGCCCTCGTCGATGAGCTTGACGGCCGCCTCGATGTTGGCGGCCTTAAGTTTGAGCTCGCGGGCGAGCTGGGCGATAAGATCCATGGGACTCCTTGCGTTTAAGGTGCGTTTGCAGCACAGGGCTACCAAGGATACCACCCGTCTCAAAAGACTGTTTTGGGGCCGCGCCACGAAAACGGCCTATCTAATACGTTTAACCCGTATGGGCCGACCATACTTGGGTTTTCCGAAAATTGGCAAGCCGTCTACCTGCACTGATAATTGTTCTCGGGGGAAGCGGGCACTGCGGGGCGCGGCAACGGCGCGCGATTTCCGCGTCGCAGCGCTACCCTGATGCTGAATGCCGGGACGATGACCCACTGACCTGCTGACGCCTCTTCGGCCGTCCTCAAATCCGACCTGTCTCGCCCCGGCATCCGCGTCCCGGAGTCCTGCCATGACCTAATAGGAGCATGAGCGCGGACAATCGGACAAGCCAATTGGATTGTAGCGCTCCCGTCAGTGCAATGTCTGGGAGACCCGGGCGCGGAGCAGGCGGCAGACCGAGGGGAGCGAAAATGGAAGGCGAAACGGTCATCGCGGGCGTCGACACGCACAAGGACGTGCATGTTCTGTGCCTGCTCGACGGCCTCGGGAGGAAGATCTGGGCGGGAGCTTCGGGGCCGACCCCGAGGGCTACGACAGGCTGGCGGAGGCGATAGGCGACCCGGGGAGCTGCATGGTCGTCGGCGTCGAGGGCACGGCATCGTACGGGGCCGGGCTGACGAGGAGGCTCGTGGAGCTCGGGTACAACGTCGTCGAGGTGCTCAGGCCCAAGAGGGACAAGGTGAGGCCCGGCGAGGGGAAGAGCGACCCGCTGGACGCCGAGCGCGCGGCGCGCAAGGCGGCGTCCGGGAAGGGCTGCTCCGTGCCGAAGTCGCAGGACGGCTGGGTCGAGGCGGTGCGCCAGCTCTACGTCGCGCGCAGGCTGGCCGTCGCGACGTCCACGTCCTGCGTGGCCTGCGCGAAGTCGATGCTCACGACGGCCCCGAGCGCCCTGAGGGAGCGGTTCAGGGGCCGCGAGCGGCCGAAGGACCTCATGCCGCTGCTCGCGCGCGGGAGGAAGGCGGGCGACGCGCTCGAGGAGAGCGTGCTGGCCTCGCTGCGGTCCGTCGCGGCGGTCTGGAAGGAGGCCCGCAGCCAGGTCGAGTCCCTCGACGAGCGCATCCGCGCGCTGCTGGAGGCGAACGCGCCCGCGCTGCTCGGCGTCGAGGGCTGCGGCGCCACGACCGCCGCCGCCCTGGTCGTGGCCGCCGGCGACAACCCCGGCAGGCTGAAGGGCGAGGCGGCGTTCTCGATGATGTGCGGCGCCTCCCGATCCCCGCGTCGAGCGGGAAGACGGACCGGCACAGGCTCAACCGCGGCGGCAACCGGCAGGCGAACTGGGCGCCCTACGAGATCGCGATCAAGCGCATGGCGTACGACGAGAGGACGAGGAGGTACGTGGCGAGGCGGACCTCGAGGGGAAGTCCCGGCGGGAGGCGGTCCGCTGCCTGAAGCGCTACATAGCGCGGGAGGTGTACCACGTGCTCATGGACCCGAACCCCGACGGCGCCGCGCCGGAAGGCCCCGAGCTCGCGAAGATGCGCAAGGCGATGCGGGTGACTCAGAAGAAAGCCGCCGCGGAGCTCGGCCTGTCCGCAGCCACACTCGGGCACTTGGAACGGGGGAAACGGCGGTCGACGAAACTGGAGAGGAGGTATTACGAGCTCCTGTGCGAATTGGAGAGAGCGCTCCCGCAAACTGCCTCTTGACAACTTATAGGAGCGTCGGTTTTTATTTCGCGAAATTTGGCATGGTTGAGGGCGATCGATTAAACGTAGTAGATGGGCGCATTTCGTGGCGAACGAATCAGACCGAGGTACAAAATAGCCCCCGCCCCAGAAAAATCGTCGGCAAGGTAGCAAAATGCCCCGCGGGCAGGAGGCTGCTCGCGGGGCAAAGAAGAGGGGCTTGTTGGTGGCGGACCAAGGGGCTCGGCATGGAGTCTGCCGCGGTCGCTCTTAAGGCATTACAGCTCGACGAGCTGGCCGGTCTCGGCGGCCTCCTTGATAGCGTTGAGCAGCGTGAGCGTCTTGACGTTATCGGCGGGGGTTACGACGGGCTCGACCTCGCGGCGGACAACCTTCACAAAGTGCTTGAGCTGCATCTTGTGCGGCAGTGCCGGGTCGACGGCCGGAATCTCCATCTGCAGCGGCTTGTGCCAGTTGGAGGCGCCGTCGTAGGAGAACTGGTGCAGGCGGGGCAGCGACAGGGCACCCTTAGTGCCGCCGATAAAGTAGGCGTCGGCGTCGAAGGGGCGGTACTGCGGATCCTCGCGAGCGGTGGCCTCCCAGTTCCAGGGGCTGGCGGTGGCGTCGGAGATGGTCATGCTCGCAAGTGCGCCATCGGCAAAACGGACGTTGACCACGGCGGAGTCCTCGGTCTCAAAACCGCGGGCGGCGCTGGACTGCATACCCTGGACGGCAACGGGCTCGCCCAGCAGGTAGCGGAGCAGGTCGACGTCGTGAACCAGGTTGACCAGGATCGGGCCGGCACCCTTCTTGCGACGCCACTCGACATCAAAGTACTCGTCATTCTTATAGATCATGTAGTGGAAGCTCGACACGGTGAGCTTGCCCAGCTCGCCGGACTCGATGATCTCCTTGGCCTTGTTGACGAAGGGGTTGTGGCGACGGTGCTGACCCACGAGCACGGGCACGCCGGCGGTCTCGGCCTCGGCGGCGAAGGCCTGGGCATCCTCGAGATCGTTGGAGATCGGCTTTTCGACCAGCGGCACGATGTTGCGCTTCACAGCCTCGCGGGCAACGCCCAGGTGCAGGTCGTTGGGGGTGGCGATGATGACGGCCTCGGGCTTGACCTCGTCCATCATCTGGGCGGGATCGGTGTAAAACGGCACGCCGGCGGCCTCGGCCGTGGCGCGGGCGCCCTCAAAGGCGTCGGCGATGGCGACGAGCTCGGCCTCGGGCTCCTCGGTGACAAAGCGGATGTGGTTGCGGCCCATGGCGCCGGCGCCGATAACGGCAATGCGGACGGGGTTGAGCTCAGACATTTCGACTCCTTAATACTGGTGACCGGTGGAATGCGACAAAGGGGCTGTCCCTTTGTCGCATCGGTAAAACTAGGCGGACTTCTTCTTGCTGTCGGAGACCATCATGTAGACGGTGAGCACGACGGCGATGGCGGCGATCACGATGGCGCCGTAGAAGGACTGCTGGTAGGCGGCGCTGCCGGCCTCGGCGTGATACAGCACGGCGGTGATGGGCTGGCTGATCCAGGTGGAAGCGGCATAGCCTAAAAACATGATGCCGTAGTTGACACCGATGTTGCTGGTGCCAAAGGCGCCACCGGTGAGCGGCGGGTAGATGACGAGCAGGGCGCCAAAGCTAAAGCCGAGCAGGGCGAGCGCCACAAAGAACATGGTCTGCGTAAAGCTCATCGACATGATGACGAGGGCGACGATGGTGACGACAAGGCTGATGAGCAGCGACTTGTAGGCGCCGAGCTTGTCGATGATCTGGCCAAAGGACAGACGGCCGACCAGGTTGGCGCAGGTGTTGACGGAGACCACCACACCGCCGAGGGCGACGGCCGCGGCGCTCGTGGGGTCGGCGAAGAGCTGGACGGCGGCGATGGAGGCAACCTTGCCCACGAGCAGGGTGCCCGCGGTGGCGGCAAAGGCGAAGGTGACGATGAGGACCCAGAAGCGCGGGGTCTTGACCATCTCGCCCGGGGTGAGGTCACCGAAGGTGCCGGCGTGCGCGCCGCCCTTGGGGGCCTCGAAGCCCTCGGGCAGCCAACCGGCCTCGGGGGCCTTCAGGAACAGGGCGGAGGCGGCGATCGTCACAAAGAAGATGACGCCGAGTGCCTTGAGGGCGCCAAAGATGCCCAGGCTCGGGATGAGCAGCGAGGCGAGTACCGGGGACAGCACGGCGGGACCGGCGGTCGAAGCGGCCAGGGTGATGCCGGAGGCGAGACCCTTCTTGTCGATGAACCACTTTTGGCCGGTGGTGAGCGCCGGGTTGTAGCCCAGGCCGTTGCCGACAGCGGCGACGAGCGAGAACCACAGGTAGAACTGCCACGGCTCGGTGACGGTGCCGGACATGAACCAGCCCAGGCCGTAGCACGCGGCGGCGGCGATCACGACGTTGCGCGGGCCGATCTTATCGGAGATGCGGCCGGCGAAGATGCCCGTCACGGCCATGATGGTCTGGAAGACGGGAAAAGCCCAGGTAAGGGCGCTCGACCACTCGGGGTAGACGGCGAGCAGGTTCTTGCTCACGACGGAATACAGCGCGATGGAGCTGATGAAGAACATGGTGACGCATGCGGCGGAAAGCACGACGGCGCGACCCTTGTTGGAGTTGGTGGAAGCCATTGGACTCTTTCTAATCGATACGGGGGAGGAGCAGGCGTATTCGCGGGCCTCCCTGTTAGGTTGGTTTACTGGTCAGTCGGCTTGGCGACGCCGGACTCATCGGACCAAAGCTCGACACCCTTGTTCTTGAGGTAGTTGTCGGCATAGGCGCGACGGCCGCCGGGCTTGGCGGTGAGGTCGCCCATCATGTTGGAGAAGCCGCCGTCGACTTTGATGGCGTCGCCGGTGGTAAAGTCCGAGCGCTTGGACGCCAGGAACATGACGGCGTTGGCGATATCGCTGACCTCGCCGATGCGGCGCGTGGCGATCAGACGGCTGCGGCTCTTCTCGACCTCGGGGTCGGCGTAGAAGTTGGCCGACATCGGGGTCTTAACGAAGCAGGGCTCGACGCAGTTGGAGCGGACGCCGTAGGGGCCCCATTCGGCGGCGAGCATCTTGGACATCATGTTGACGCCGGCCTTGGTGGAGCTGTACACGCCCGAGAACGTCTCGGGAGAGTGGCTGGCGACGGTCGAGATGTGCACCAGGCGACCCTGGCCGGCCTTGATCATCTCGCGACCAAAGCGCTGCGAGGTGATGAAGTAGCCGGTGAGGTTGACGTTGAGCACCTGCTCCCAGTCGCTCAGCGGCAGGTCTTCCATAGCTGCGAAGCGCAGGATGCCGGCGGTGTTGACGAGAACGTCGACGCGACCGAAGTCGGCGATGGTGGCATCGACGGCGGCCTGAACCTCGGTTTCATCGGTAGCGTTCATCTTGTAGCCCTCGGCGTGGATGCCAAACTCGGCGGCGAGGTCGGCGGCTGCGGCCTTGGCCTTCTCCTCGTCCAGGTCGAGCAGGACGACGTTGGCGCCGTTGCGGGCGAACTCGCGGCAAATCTCGACGCCCATACCGCCGAGTGCGCCAGTCACGGCGCAGACATCGCCCTCGAGCTTAAGCCAATTGCTCATAGTAACTTCCCTTCTTGTGCCTCCCAGTGGGTCGCTCCCAGTAACCGACCCACGTGGTTTTCGCTGGTTATCGTATGCTTTGCGTTTGCGCAGGTGAATTGCATATTTGTTAGAATAGCGTTAACCGTAGGTTTATACCGTGCGATGCGATTTGTATCCGATTGAGCGCGTGACCTGCGAAAACAACCCCCTGTGGCACCATGCGGTCACGGGCGCGAAAACGGGAGATTGACGTGTACGATCGACGACTTGAGGCCATATCGGCCGCCGCGGAGCTGGGAAGCTTCTCGCGTGCGGCGGCAAAATTGCGCGTGTCGACGCCGGCGCTCGTCAAGCAGGTATCGGGTTTTGAGGCGGAGTTCGGTATTACGCTGTTCGAGCGCTCGCACTCGGGCGTCAAAGTGACGCCGGCGGGTGCGTTGCTGGTGGACGATGCGCGCTCGATCATGCGGCAGTCCGAGGACGCGCTGCGCCGTGCCCGACGCGCGGCGGGCGATGGCGGTGCCGTGCGCCTGGGCGTGTCGATGATGTGCCCGGGGCGCCAAACGCTGTCGATGTGGTCGGGCATCCACGATCTGGAACCGTCGCTGCGATTTGAGATTGTGCCGGTAAGCGACCTCTACGATGAGCGCGAGACCGTCATGCGCAGCTTGGGCCGCGAGGTGGATGTAGTGCAGTCGAGTTTTTCGACTCCGCGCTGGGGCGACACCTGCCAAAAGCTCCGCATTGTCAACGTGCCGTTTTATATCGACCTGCCGCGCACGAGCCCGCTGGCGCGCAAGACGCGCATCACGGTTGCCGACCTGGAAGGCAAGCGCCTGCGCGTGCTCCGCCACGGCAACGATGCCATGGACAGCCTGCGCATCGACCTTTTGGCCGACGGCGGCGTGGACGTGATCGACGTGGATAGCTTTGACTTTGCGCTCTTTAACGAGGCGGAAGAAAAGGGCGACGCGGTGCTCACCTGCGGGGCGTGGTCGGGGTGCACCCGGCCTTTGTGGGCGTGCCGTTCCTGTGCGGCCGCGAGGTGCCGGTCTTTCTGCACTACCCGCTCGAGCCAACCCTCCAAGTACAAAAAATTCGTCAACGCCATGGCCCAACTCCTTAACTAGCTAATTTAGGACGGGGCTTTTTAGCTACTTTCGCCGCACTACCAGCACAATGCGAAAAATGATGCGAAAAAATGACTGCAAACGGTCACGCATGATTTTGCTTTTTGCCCTGGGCTGGTTGTAGAATCAAAAAGCTTAAACGAACTACTTGTGCAGCTTGCGCGAAAGCTCGGGCTGCGGCTGGGGGGATGCGCCCGTGCAGGGTCCTTTCGGTCATATTGCGTCGATGCGCCGCACCTTTATGATGTTGGCAGCGGCCTTATGCGTGTTCGTTATGGCCGGGGGGGTTGCCCTCGCGCGCGTACGGTGACGATGGCAACCTTATAACAAACCCAAACTTTCTTAACCAAGCTACTGGCTGGTCGACGACCTCTCCGAATGAGAGAATCGGCGAGACGATGAAGCTCGAGCTTTCCACGCAGCTCCTCAAGCCCCAAACGAACACCAAACAAGCTAACGGCAATCACTTTGCGCTTGCGTGGAATTTTAGGCCACAGGGCACCAATCTTTATTTTGAACCTGGATCAACCTACACCACCTTTTTCCACCCAGAGCGGCGCCACGTACGAGTGGGGCCTAAACCATCGCGCCGCAACCGACCACGACCTGCTGATGCTCACGATGGGTCCTCAACAGGAGAATCTGTCGATTAACAGCGCAGGCCAAGACCAGCTTATGCAGCTGCGGGCTTGGCTTAAGGCGCAGGTCAAGATGCCCCAGGGAAATACCGTTGAGCAGTACACCGTTTACAGCAATCCCTTTGCTGCAAACGGCGGATTTGCTGGTAACAGTGCTGATGGATCCCACTTTTCGTTTGAACAGAGCGACGGTCGCATCGCGCTTTCTGTGTGGCTCGTAAGCTCTAACGGACAGGGTTGGTTCTCCTTTGGCACCAACAGCACGCATTATTATCGAAATCTTCCCGAGGAAGACGATGAGTTTGCCTATCAGGCTGACTATACCGCAGCGTCCGACAAAACGATGCTTGCGCTGACTTGCTACGATTCAAATCTTACGGGGAGAACGAACAATACCGGGAGTGGTTTGGTAATCTGCTCAACGACGTTCACGTGGAAAAGCAGGGCACACGCGACATCTATAGCGACTTTGCCAAGGTGTATTGGGAAAATTCGTCCGAGACCATGACAACGCTCACAAACTATGCGTTCTCGACCTCGAATCTTAAGAACGAGAATACGAACATTGCTAACGGCAGCTTTGAAGAGGATATACATCTAGGGAACCAGAGGCCCAGCAAGTTTACGTTGTGCTCGCCCCATTGGCGTACGACCGAGACGGACCATCGTATCGAGATCGTTGCCAAGAACGACTACTATATCGACCCAGTTGGGCATTCTGTTACGTTTACGCCCTCCGATGGTGACTATGCAGCCGAGCTCAACGCACACGAGGCGAGTTCGCTCTACCAATATGTGACGACCGAGCCGGGAAAACAGTACGAGTGGGGGCTCGACCACCGCGGCCGCTCGGGTCGAGACGCCATGGCCCTTATCATCGGTCCGCGACAAGAAAACGAGCCGTACAAGGACAATCAAAAGGCACCCGATCAGTACCAGCAAATTGTTCAATGGATTCAAATGAGCGTCGACAACTATGTCGGCTTGATGTGGTCAATTTTTCCCAATCGGGCTGCAGCAAAAAAGATCATCCTGTATTCAACCAAGTTTGACAAAGTGGGCGGATTTGCCAATGCGTCCAGCGGAAGCGCGTTCTCATGGACGGCCGATGCGGAGCATACCGAAAAAATGGTGCGTATGGATCATGGCGTCCGAAAACGACGCGTGGGCTTCCTACGGTTCCAACGCGCTCGAGCAGAGCAAAAAGGTTGACTACGACTATACCTACACCATTCCGGATGGCCAAAACCAGAGCGTCTTTGCTTTTTTGTGGCCTACAACACGGCCAACGGGGAGCAATTCGACCGGCAACTTCCTCGACAATATCTCGTTTAGGGAGTTCTATCGCATCGAGACATACACGACGCCCAACGGAAGCGGAACGTATTTTATAACGCCAATACCAAGACGGCGGACTTTACCTATGCCAAAAACTACGTAGGTAAACAGGAGAAGAACTCCTACTTTATGGTCGATGCCAAACGCGACGACGGGGCAGTCTTTATCGGTGCTTTTGTCAACGGCGAGTTCTATTCCGCAGACGACGACGCACATTGGACCAGATTGGAAGATGGTACCTATCGCTTTGAGGTCGACAAGGTCACAAAAGCACTACAAAGTGCACCTCGTGTTTTCCAAGGCAGGCGTTCAATACGATGTGAACGGCGGCAAAGCGTATCACTACGATCCGTACAATGAGTCCACGGGCGATTTCGTACAGCTTTCTGGCGCTGGAGCGAGCTATACCTCCCATGCTGCCGTTGGACAAAACGACGACTGGAAGTTTATGGGCTGGGAGTACGCGGGCTCGGGAAAAGCCGTTCGCTTCGATGCCAAACACACGGTGACCCATACAGCTCCCGAGGGCACCACGGATTCCGGCACTCTTACCATTAAAGGGCAAGAAGGTCAATCCGGATACCGGTGCTGTGGGCGATGCGGTAACCGTCGAAAACATTCCCGAGAGCCAGGGCGCGACGTTCGTGGCGCAATGGAAGTATCGTCAGGCCTTTGTTGCCCAGCTTAAAAATGCCGATGGCACGTGGAGCAACGTAACGACGGGCGGCACGGTCAGCTCCAAGCTTAAGGGGGCAAAGGGCTCCATCGATGCCGGGGATGGCTCGGGCAAGGACGAGGACGCGTACAAAAAAATCGGGCGTTGCCTACTTTGTGGATGACGGCACGTTTGTGGAGGCGGTGGCCGCTCCCAAGGAGGGCTATCACTTTGAGGGTTGGTACGACCTATCGAATCCGGACGCCCCGGAGCTGCTGTCGTCTTCACCCACCTATACGTACAACGTAAAAGATCGCCATACGGGATGCGTATACGCACGATTCACCCCGCGCACCTACACACTCAAGGTTTCCAAGAGCGTTACGGGCAATATGGGCGACAAGCGTGCCTACTTTAAGATGACGGCGACCTTTACGGGCCTCAAGGCTGGTCAGACCTACGCCATCGAGTATTCGGATGCGTCTGCCCAAGGCAGCCATGCGCTCGTGGCGCGACCGGAATGATCGGGCCGAGACCGTGGAAAAACAAGACGGCCTTTACGGCCGATGGCCAGGGCAAGGCGACCGTGCCGTTTGCCGTTAAGGACGGCCTGACCGTTTCGATTAAGGCGCTGGATTACAACGCGGTCTATACCGTGAGCGAAGACGATTATTCGTCGTTGGGGGTACCACGCCGAGCTTACGGGTGCGAGCGGCACGCTCAACGGTCCGCGTGTGACCGTTGCCGTTGAAGCTAAGGCCACCAATTCCCGACAGGTCGCGGTGCCTACGGGTATTACGCGCAACCCCATCTATGCCCTGGCGATTTTGGCCGCCGGCGTGCTGTTGGCTACGGGCATGGTTGCGCTGCGTTTACGCCGCGGCTCCAAGAGGGCGGGCGCCTATGAGAAGACATGGCGCCAGCAATGCTGGTGATGGGCCAGCCGCACGAGCGGCCCGCAGGAAGACCCCTGGGGCTCGCGGTATTCGGCCGCGTCGAACGTGAGGTTGGGCGCCCATGCGGCGCCAGAGCTGGGAGAAGCGGACGACCGGCGCGATATCGTGGGCTTTCTGGCGCGCCTGGCATTTTTTTGTCGTGACGCTCTGGCTGCTCTTTTGGTGTGGTCTTGGGCGTGGGCGCAGTCACGACTGGCGAGATGGCCCCCGCATCTGTTCGGTGACGTCATGCTCTACTGGAGGCTCAGCCAGAGCTTTAACGAGGGTGACGTGGTGGTATACACCGCGGATGGCGAAGAGCGCCTGGGTCGCGTGGTTGCCCGCCCCGGTGATGAGGTCACAATTACCGAGTCGGGCGAGCTCATGGTTAACAGGGCTGTTGTGGTGGAAAGCGATATCACCACGCCGACGCCGCGCTATGAGTCTGCTGCTGGACTATCCGCGTGCATCTGGGAACGGATGAGCTCTTTGTGCTGGCAGATTTGCGCGAGGGCGGCACGACAGTCGCCTGTATGGACCGATTGCCCGTTCGCAGATCAAAGGCAACGTGATCAGCGTGCTGCGCAGGTCGAACCTGTAGGCACGAAGCCTGGGTTTTATTAAGGGCATGTGCCCGAGGAGAGGATACAACATGAAAACTGGAAAGAGGCGACTGGCGGCGTTTGCAGTTGTGGCCGCCACGATGCTGCTGGCTTTGGTGGGAGTTGCTGCGCCGGCGTGGGCGGAGGAGGGCTCTGCTACTCCGCATCTGCCGGTAAATGACAACAAGGTCACAATCACCTCAAAACTCACCATGAATGAGAAGCCACGGTGCCGAGTGTGATGTTTAACTATTCGATCGCGCCGGCAAGTGAGAACGAGCTTACGAGCACGGGCGGTATGCCCGTTACTGCTGGAGTGGACGGTGCCGTCTCGCTTTCACCGGCTTCCGTTAATTACTCTGATAAAAGTTGAAGCATGAGAACGCCGACGGCACTACGACAATAACCGCTCAATTGAGTGCCGTCCTTGATGCCTCAAAGTTCATGGCTCCGGGCATCTACCGATACAAAATTACGCAGCAGAAGCCAGTCTTGATGGCCTCAACGTTACGCATGAGGCGCTGTTCTCGATGTTTACGTAGAAAATGATGGCACGGACTATGTTGTCAAGGGCTGTACTCTTAGCGCAGAAGCAGGTTCGGCCGAGAAGACCGATGGCTTTGTAAACGATTATGCCACCCATAAGCTGACTATTAAAAAGATGCGTCGCGGGTAACCAGGGTGACAAGAACAAGGACTTTGACTTTACCTTCACGATTAAAGGCGGCGTTGACGGGGAGAGCTATGAGTACGCCACTGTGAAAAACGATGCTACCACCATGAGCCAAACTCCAGCTACATCGGGGAACTGCGGTTGCCATAAGCCTTAAGCACGGAGAATCCGTCATCGTTTACGGTCTCTCATCGAACGATTCATACGCCATAAATGAGGCAGATTACAGTAGCGCCGGTTATAAGACGTCGTATAAGATCGGTGAATCCGGCACCGAGGTAGAGGGTAAAGTT
>VOFG01004500.1_pt1 | contig 47590 bp, 72 predicted proteins | sample 5384171 | NCBI WGS metagenome assembly VOFG01 (sample SAMN12384726, study PRJNA508395) | human gut metagenome | isolation source: healthy gut F | host: Homo sapiens
ATGGGGCACTTTCCTTGATGTGAAGCATTGGCCGGAAATTAAAAATCCGAAGAAATATGCCGGACAGCGGGTGGTCATCGGTTCTGTGACAGATGGCTACAATCCACAGGAGGAGCAATTCAGGGGAATACCAGAAAACTTCTGGAGCAGCTGATCGGCAGTGACGCAGATATTCTGATCTGCACAAAGTCGGATCTTGTGGTACGGGATATTGATCTGCTGAAGAAGCTTGGACGTGTAACCGTTTCATGGTCGATCAACACACTGGATGAAAATTTCAAGAACGATATGGATTCTGCTTCGAGCATTGAGCACCGTATCGCTGCTAAGATGGGTTAATTCTTCAATTTACATATTTTTTTAAGGTGTTCCGGCATGGTATTATGGTACTTATAAAGAACCTATTATGTCTGTTGGAGAGAGCGGTGAAAAGTTATGAAGCTATTATTTAAACAAAGGCTGTTTTCATGGTTTGACAGCTATGATATCTATGATGAAGCAGGCAACACTGTTTATGTAGTAAAAGGCCAGTTGTCCTGGGGACATAAACTTGTAATTTATGATGCCTATGGAAATGAAGTAGGAATGGTTGTTCAGAAAGTACTTACTTTTCTTCCTAAATTTGAGATTTATAAAAATGGCAGTTATATCGGATGCCTGAGCAAAGAATTTCTCATTCCTGACGCCACATTATAATATTGATTACAATGGATGGCATATTGATGGAACCATTATGGAATGGGACTATAGCATTCTTAATCAAAACGGTTATTCAATTGCACGGGTTAGTAAAGAACTGTTTCATATGACTGATACATATGTCATTGATGTGCAGGATCCAGGAAATGCGTTGGACGCTCTGATGTTTGTACTGGCAATCGATGCAGAAAAATGTTCCAGAAATTAAATAATTGATCTTGTTACTGTAATTATTTGGGGCTGGGGATGAAGCATGGGATTATTCAAAAAGAAAATCGTGAAAAAAACATATGACCGAGAACATATGAAACCAGTTATTCGTGCAAGCATTTGTACTGGGGAAGAAGTAGCAGGATTCAAAGACATACGGACCGGAAAAATCGAAGAAATCATGCTGATCAGATCGCCAGAGGAGCTAGAAAGATTCAAAGAGATATATGAGATAACAGAGGAAATCTCAAAAAGAATATTAGAGATCTTCTGGTTCGTGGATGAACGCCAGGTATTCGTCTGTAAGCTTATAGGGAAAACGGAGTTATTTTATAAAGGTGATATGATGAAAATTACTTACATTAACCACAGTGGATTTTTAATTGAAACTAAAGACTGCTACTATATTTTTGACTATTATAAAGGGTGAATTACCACTTCTTGACAAGAAAAAAAAAAGTAATTTTTTTTTGCAGTCATTTTCATAAGGATCATTTTAATCCTGTGATTTTGAGATCCTTGATGACATGAGCATGACATATCAGGCAATTTTGGCGAAAGATATACGCAAAAGAAAACATTTGTCAGATATGAAGATCACATATGTTTATCATGATCAGACTTATAATCTGGATAATGGCACCCAAGTCGATACATTGCTATCTAACGATAGTGGTGTAGCATTTATTGTCAAAACAAAGGAAGGCACCATTTATCATGCTGGTGACTTAAATGACTGGTATTGGGATGGTGAGCCAAAGCTGATAACCAGAGACTTACTTCAGCATATCGTGCCGAGATCAGGAAAATCAAGGGTATGCATTTTGATGCTGCATTTGTTCCCTTTGGATCCGAGACAGGGAGATCATTATGCCGACGGGATGCTGTATTTCCTTAAAAATGTAGATTGCAATGTCATTTTTCCAATGCATTACTGGAATGATGCCAATGTAATTAAGCGGTTTATTACGGAATATCCGCAATATAAAGTCACGTATTAAAAACACAGAATGTGCAAAAGGAGAAGAATTATGAAGTTTAAGATGATTCACGAAAACTACAATGTATCAGACCTGGACCGATCTATTAAATTTTACAACGAGGCCCTTGATCTGCACGAAGTGAGAAGAAAGACTACCGATGATTTTATCATTGTGTATCTGAGCAACGATGTAAGTGATTTTGAGTTGAACTTACCTGGCTAAAGATCATTAAAGATCATCCACAGCCATCTACTGGCTTGAGATTCTGCCGTAAAGCTGGTTGAGAAATCGAAAAAAACGATGTATATTGATAATTTTAAAATCGTTCACATAAGAAAAATATATTTGGAAACATTGTCTCAGGAATAAGAAGTGATTATGAAGTATTGCAATGGAGACCAGAGAGCAATCAATAAACCAGTGCAGGATCTTGATATCCAGTACCGGTATTATTATTTTATAGAGGCATCTTGCATATGTTATTAACAGACAATATAATAAATACATTGGAGCAGTTTCAAGAAATGAAGAACTTTCAATTTTTGAAGTGGGTGACTATATGAAAACAATACATCAATATTATCTTCATTGATTTCTACTAATAAGGTCAGTCTGCTTCAGATCTGAGGTGCTTATCCGAAAATGATTATTGCTCTCGAACAAACATCCAAAATATAGCTATGAAGGAATCAAGATTCACGACATAGCTGATTGGTTGTTGCAAGAATAAGCACCTTTGTATTTTGATAATGTATATGAATAGAAAATAACTGCCATACTGTGCAGTTGTACCCAAAATAAATTGTATGGGAAAGACAGTAAAAATAATACCGTCTGTAAGAATATACGGACGGAAATGGGATGTGGAGGCATGAGGTATGTTTAAAGAAATTGGGGATGAACGGGCTTTTAACGGATTTTAAATCAGATCATAGAGAACATTCAGAATGGCAATCTCAAAGCAGGAGCTGCCCTTTCCGGCAGAGCGGACAATGGCGGAGACCATGGGAGTGTCAGACCGGCAGTCAGAGAAGCTCTGAGAGCACTGGAACTGTTGGGAATAGTAAAGCCGGTGCCGGGAGGCGGGAATTATATTACGGAGGATCTGGATACCTGGCTGATCGAACCTTATCCATACTTTTTAAATTAAATCATGGATATCTGCGCCAGAATCAGCAGTTCCCGGCACTGGAAAGAGAAGCAGCAATTCTCGCAGCGAGAAGGTGCACACCGCTGGATGCAGCAAATTAAAGGGTGATTCTTGCACGGCTGGACGTAGCAGAAGATGAAAAAGATGGGGGGGTGAACTGGATCGCGAACTTCACCAGAAGATTGCAAAGATCGCAGATAACCCGATGGTTTACAGTGTCCTTGCGGCAGCGGATCAGCTGACTGAGAATATTGTTTCCGGGACGAGACTACATTATGAAAAAGAATAATTCTGCCAAAAAGAGGTTGATGACCAGCATCATCGGCTTGTTGAGGCGATCATCAACGGAGATGCAGAACAGGCGGAACGATGTATGTCCGAACATATGGATACGATTGAACGCTATATGGAAGAAATGCAAAAAAATCCTGAGAAATTTTGGGCATTTTACAGGATAAATTGATATGACCTCTATTGCGTTTTGGTAATACCAGTGGTATAATCAAAATACAAATTGGTAATGCCAATAAACAAAACTGGCAATGCCGGGAAGAGGGACGAAAACAATGGGATATGTGAAATGGTCATATGAGACACTGAATCATTTTTGCGGAGACGTATTCAAGGCGTTTGGTTTTACAGAGGAAAAGCAATCAGATCAAAGGATGTGCTTCTTACGGCTGACCTTTATGGAATAGAGAAAGTCATGGTATGCAGAGAGAATGGTGCGTTATCATAAGGGAATCGAAAAGGGAACGATCCATCCGCAGGCGAAGCCTGAAGTTGTATTTGAAACACCGATATCTGCAGTGATTGACGGCCGATAATGGAATGGGACAGCTTATTTCCGTTTATGCAATGAAAAAACCATCGAAAAAGCCAAAAAAACCGGAGTTGGAATTGTAACTGTCCGTGAGTCAATCATTTCGGTATTGCCGGATATTATGCAAAGATGGCGTGCGATGAAGGGACTTTTGGGAATGGCCTGCACCAATTCAGAGGCTATTATGGTTCCTACGTTTGGTAAAAGCCGTGCTTGGCTCAAACTAGTGCAGTAGCTATGCCACGGCAGACCCGTATCCGTTTTTTCTGGAAGCTGTTCTACCACGGTAGTTACAAAGGAAAACTCGAAATGTACAACAAAATGGAGAAACCGCTTTCCTGATGGATGGCGCTGGATAAAGATGGTCATGCAAGCACACAGATGCACCGGATGTCCTTGCCAATATTGTTGCAAAGAAGAAGGGTGGCGGAATCATGCCTCTTGGTGGAAATGAAGAGGTTACAGGAAGCCACAAAGGGATATGGATATGGTATGCTGTGAACTGTTCAGTTCCATTCTTTTCCATGGGTGTCACTTCGGATCATTGCTGCACATTCCGGATAAAACAGGAATCTGCCATGGATTTATGGCAATCGATCGGCTTTTTGGTGATCCTCAGGCAATCCGCAGACATTTTCAGAATACCCTGGAAGCTTTGAGAAAGCCCGAAGAGGCAGAGAGGCAAAGATCGTATTTATACACATGGTGAAAAAAAGTTTTTGCAGAAAAGAAAGAAGAGCATGGATTACCTGTAAACGATAATACGATGGTCGAACTTGCTAATCTATTGTGGATATCTCAAACTTGACTTTGATAAATATTTTGATGGATATGAGCTTCCAAAAGAAAGCAAATTCTTACCGGTAATTATTAATAGATTAGAAGATTGCTGTGAACAGGTGAACAACAACAATAGAAGAGTCGAATGATACGTTTCACAAAATTTAAGATATCAGGGAGGGACAATGAAATGGATTGTACAAAGAATCTTTAAGATTGCATGGAGAATGGAAAGGTAAGATTGGAAGTTGTAACAAAAGGTACCTGTAGAAAATAGGATGATTTGTCTCTTTGCCTATACGCAGGTGTTGCACAGCCTTGTCTCGAAATCCAAGAAGGATGTGGATAAAATCTTGTAATCTTACCAGAAGATGGAACATGTGTCTGGTAATGACTTGGCCAACTCAGCTGTTCTTGGACTTGGAAACGGATCAGATGGGGCCGGAATGCCGGTAATGGAAGGAAAATGTACTTTTCAAGGCGCAATCTCTATTGCGTCTCCTTCTGACAGCAGGATTCAAAGATATCACTCTCTGCGACAGAAGGGTGCAATCTACGAGGACGCCCGGAAGGCTGAATCCGGTCAAAGAAATGAAATGGCTAAAGTTACTAACCTGGCTAAAAAATCGGTTCTCTTGCAAGATATGTTGGATTTAGCGCAGATGTATTTATCGGTGTTTCTGCACCGAGGTGCTGTTACAACAGAGATGGTTAAGACCATAGTTCGAGAATACGGATTGTTTTTTGCATGTGCGAAGACCCGACTCGGAGATCTTCCCGGATGACGCAAAGGCCTGAGGCAGCAAAGAGAACCGGCAGCCCACAATGACCCCAAAAGATATACAGTAACTATTCAGAAGGTAGTATCCCGCGGGCAGATTTTGGCATGTTGTTTGCCAAAATCGAGACAACCTGGTGTTAATAATCAAGATGGACAATTCTCCCCGGCGTAACCTGTAAGGACAGCAAGGACGTGTGACAGCAATAGATTTTACTTCAAAGGGAAACGTCCGCGGTATGCCCGGGGAGTGTTAATGTATTTATGCACAAAAGGTCTGTTCCATAGAAAACTGTTCATTCGTTATAATAACATAATCAGGACGCAAAGAAATCTTTGACAAACATAGGAAGAATATGTACAATAGCAAATATGTGAAAGGGACTATGACATGGTAAACTGGGAAATAATATCCGCAGAGTTGTTCGTATACTCGGGGAGAACAACCTGACCAACCGGATATGATCAAACTGAACACAAATGAGAAATCCATATCCACCGGCTGGGAGTAAGAGAAGTGCTTCGTGGCATGGATACAGACACCTTACGACTTTACGGACCCAGCTACCATTAAGATCTCTTGTACAGCCACGATTGCTGATAATTACGGGCTTCAGGATGATCAGGTATTTGTAAGGGTAGGATCTGACGATGTACTTATTAGGTTTTCTTACGTTCTTTAACAGTGAGAAACCGATTCTGTTTCGGACATTACATATTCTTTTTGTGATGTGTGGAGCAGACCTTTTCAGAATTCCATATGAGAGACCTGCACTGGATGAGCATTTTCATTCGAAAAGAAGACTATTTCTTCAGAGAAAACGGGGAAATTATATTCCCGGAATCCAAACACCACCTACCGGTGTTGTAATGCCGCTTTCTGACACAAAGATATCGTGGCACAATCAGGATGCGTGATCGTGATCGTGGAGATGAAGCCTATGTGGACTTTGGCACACAGTCAGCACTTCCGTTAATCGAGAAATATGAGAACCTTCTGATCGTTCCAGACCTTTTCCAGAGTCAAGATCTATGGCAGGTATGAGAATCGGATTTGCTATGGGCTCCACCGAAACTGATCAAATATCTGAATGATGTAAAATATTCATTTAATTCTTATATTAATGGACAGAACTGCTCTGGCAGCAGTGTGGCAGCGGTGAAAGATCAGGAGTATTTTTGTGAAACCTGTCATAAAATTATAGAGACAGAGAATGGACAAAGAAGGAACTGGTGAAACTGGGATTTTCTTTCGAGGATTCCAGGGCAAACTTTTATTTTTGCAACGCATGAGGAGCTGTTCGGCAGAGGAACTCTTTAAGGCGTTGCGTGAGCGTCATATTTATGTAAGATATTTCCCGGCAATTAGGACTGGGAAAATCCATCTTCGCATCACTGTAGGGAACGAGAGAAGAGATGAAACCTTCCTGGATTTTCTCGGGAATATTTAAATAAATAAAGGAGAATTTATTGGAAGTTTTAGTAAACTGGTTTACAGACACTCTCGGACAGCATGTATCAAGAGAAGTGGTGATTTTTATCATTTCAATGATCCTGATCCTGGAATTAAGGGAGGACTTTTATGGCATCACTTAATGTTCTATGATGAAGGCAATTCCTATCTGTATCATAGGAAATATTATTCGATCCCTGTTTATCCTTCTGTTTATCAAACAGATTTTTAAATGGCTCAAAAAACAAGCTCTTTCCGTGGCTTTATCATAAAGCTGGAAAAATCGTGCAATGGGTCTTTATGGGTTTATCAAAAATGTCAATCGCAATTTTCTTCCGGGGAAAATGATATTTATGGTGTTGTTGGAAAACATCACGCTTCTCAGATACGCAGATTTAATCTGAAAACAGGAGATATTATTAAGGGGAATATCCGTACAAAACACAGGGAGAGAAATTCAGTGCCCTGCTATATGTGACCTCTATCAACGGATTCCATCCCAGTGAAGGGCAGAGACGATATAATTTTGAAGATATGACACCGATTTTCCCAAATGAGAGACTGATAATGGAAAGACCGGGCGGCACAGTTGCCATGAGGATCGTAGATCTGATCAGCCCTATCGGTAAAGGACAGAGAGGAATGATCGTATCTCCTCCGAAAGCTGGTAAGACAACTTTGCTGAAAGATGTGGCAAAGTCTATTCTGAGAAACAATCGGACATGCATCTGATCATTCTTCTGATCGATGAGCGTCCTGAGGAGGTTACAGATATCAGGGAGGCCATTGTGGTGATAATGTAGAGGAGGTTATTTATTCTACATTTGATGAATTGCCGGAACATCATAAACGTGTATCAGAAATGGTCGTAGAACGTGCACGTCGTCTGGTGGAACATAAAAAAGACGTTACGATCCTTCTTGATTCTATTACAAGACTGGCAAGGGCATACAACCTGATCATACCGCCCAGCGGACGAACTCTTTCCGGTGGTCTTGATCCGGCGGCTCTTCATATGCCGAAAACGTTTCTTTGGTGCGGCCAGAAATATGAGAGAAGGGCAGCCTTACTATTCTTGCTACAGCGCTTGTGGATACGGGAAGTAAAATGGATGATGTAATTTATGAAGAATTTAAAGGGAACCGGTAATATGGAACTGGTGCTTGACCGTAAACTGCAGGAAAAACGGGTATTTCCTGCAATTGATATTCAGAAATCCGGTACAAGAAGAGAGGATCTGCTTCTGAGTAAAAGAAGAACAGGAAGCGGTTTACATTATGCGAAAAGCTCTCAATGGAATGAAGTCAGAAGATGCGGTAGAACAGATCCTGAATATGTTTACCCAGTACGAAAAATAATGCTGAATTTGTACAGACTGCAAAAAACAGAAAATTTTATAAATAACTTGCGTTCTCAGTAACAAAAATATAAATAAATTTTTAAAATCAAATTTTAAAATAACTTGCATTCCATGGGAATGTTATACTCATTCGTTTAATAGTAAATTCGTCAAATGAAGAATAGAAAATAGAATCTTTAGAGAGGTGAAAATCATGAGAGAAGGAATCCATCCGAATTACTATCAGGCAACTGTAACCTGCAACTGCGGTAATACTTTTGTAACAGGTTCTACACAAGCAGGACATCCACGTAGAAATCTGCTCCAAATGTCATCCGTTCTATACAGGACAGCAGAAAGCAGCTCAGGCTCGTGGACGTATCGATAAGTTCAATAAAAATACGGCCTAAACAAATAATCAGAATGAATAGTAAGAATGAGACAGGTTGAGGTTGGGAAATCTCAACCTTTCTTTGCTTTTTTAGGGAAAATGGAGATAATGAAATCATCGAATATTGGCGGTCAGGCGGTAATGGAAGGCATCATGATGCGCCATAAGGACAAATATTCCATTGCAGTCCGCCGTCGGATAAGGAAATAGAATTAAAAAGTAGAAGATTACAAATGTGTATTCGGAAAGGCGGCAAAATTTTGGAAAATCCGATCATCCGGGTGTGGTCAGCTTTGTGGACTCTGGTGGTCGGAACCAAATGTCTTATGTATTCTGCTGAGATCGCAGACGATGAGGAGGGACGAGGAAGAAGGCTGCAAAGAATGCTGCACTGACAGAGGAAGAACTTTCTGCAAAGAAACAAAAAGAAGCAAAGCAGTTCCAGTGGCTGTTGTACATAACCGTTGCCTATTTCCATCGTTGTTTCTGTTGCAGCATTTATGTTGCTTCCGTATGCACTGGCAAGTCTTTGCAGAAAAGGTAGGAGCTTCTGAGTTTGAGTTACAGTAGTAGAAGCATTTGTAAAACTTATACTGTTTATGGGATATATGCTTCTGATTTCCAGGAATGAAGGATATTAAGAGAACATTTATGTATCACGGGGCAGAGCATAAATGTATTAACTGTGTGGAACATGGAATGCCGCTGACAGTAGAGAATGTAATGGCAAGTTCCAGACAGCACAGACGATGTGGGAACCAGCTTTCTGTTTCTTGTCATGCTGGTGAGCATTTTCTGCATTTTATTTTTGTACTGGTTCCGGTTTACTGGGTGAGATTATTCGGAAGACTTCTCATGGTTCCGGTTGTTGCCGGGATTTCCTTTGAAATGATCCAGTGGGCAGGAAGAACAGACAGTAAGTTGGCAGATTTTTCAGCAAACCAGGTCTGGCAATGCAGAAACTCACAACCAAAGAGCCGACAGCAGATATGGCAGAAGTTGCTATTAAAGGCAGTAGAAGCTGTTTTTTTTGAACATATCTGGAGAGAATATCTGAAGACGAAAGGAATAACTGTTCGTGAGAGAACAGTAACGAGAATGAGAAAAACCATGACAGACATATAATGAATTGCTGGACACAAGGGATATCCTTGCATGAATGCAGGATTCAGGAAGCCAGGCTGGATGCCTGGCTCCTTCTGGAATATACAGCAGATATCAGGAAAAAGCCGGGCGTATTATTTGCATCCTGGAGTCAGAAGTGAATGAAGAGATCAGTGTCGGAATATCTGGAACTGTCAGAAAAGCAGAGAGCACATCCACTGCAGCATCTGACGCATCAGGCTTTTTTATGGGATATGAATTTTATGTGGATGAAAGAGTCCTTGTACCGAGACAGGATACAGAGGTTCTGGGTGGAAGTGAGGAACTGCATCAGTTAAGGAATATGGAAAAACTGAGAATCCTGGATATGTGTACCGGTTCCGGATGTATTCTTCTGAGTCTTTCTTCATGGAATTGCCACAGGCATTAGGAACAGGTGTGGATATTTCTGTGCGGAAACTTGCACTGGCAGAGAGAAATCGAAAGAATCTGGAAATGGAACAGGGCTGTTTTGGATAAAAAGATGATCTGTTTTCGGAGATTATTTTCAATGAAAAAACAGTGGAAATATATCCATGGAATATGATATGCTTATTTCAAATCCGCCATATATCCGACTGAAGATATTGAAGGTCTGATGGAGGAAGTGCGTTTCATGATCCGGTGCTTGCACTGGATGGCAATGGAAGATGGTCTGTATTTTACCGGGATCACAGAACAGGCGGGCAAATCATCTGAACCCGGGCGGCTGGTATATGTATGAGATTGGTTGTGAGCAGGGGGCAGATGGTCAGCTGGATTATGAGGGAAAAGGATTTTGAACATGACCGTGAAAAAAGATCTTTGCCGGGCTGGACAGGGTTGTTTTGGAAAGAAAAAATGCAGGAGGAACAGCATGTTTGATAAACTTGATGATCTTGCTGATTCGTTTCGAGGAAGTTCTGAACGAACTGGGAGAACCGGGCGTGACAGACAACCAGGAACATTTTCAGAAGCTGATGAAGGAACAGAGCGATCTGCAGCCTATCGTGGACACTTATACAGAATATAAGAAAAACAAAGAAACCATCCAGGACAGCCTTTCCATGCTGGAAGAGGAGAAGGATGAGGATATGCGGAAATGCTCAAGGAAGAACTTTCCGATGCAAAAGAAGCGTGTGGAAGAACTTGAAAAGGAACTGAAGATCCTTCTTTACCAAAAGATCCGAATGACAGCAAAAACGTTATCGTGAGATCCGTGCAGGTGCGGGCGGTGATGAGGCGGCACTTTTGTTGCTGAGATTTACCGTATGTATGTGAAATATGCAGAATCCCGAAGCTGGAAGACAGAGATGATGAGTCTGAATGAGAATGGGATTGGCGGATTCAAAGAAGTTACATTTATGATCCTGGGCGGGAGCATATTCCCGTCTGAAGTATGAGAGTGGGGTACATCGTGTACAGCGAGTCCCGGAGACAGAGTCAGGCGGACGTATCCATACATCTACCTGTACAGTTGCCATTATGCCGGAAGCAGAGGAAATTGACTTCCATCTGGATCTCAATGAGTGTAAGTTCGATGTATTCCGTGCGTCCGGTAATGGCGGACAGTGTGTCAATACTACTGACTCTGCAGTACGTCTTACTCATATTCCTACGAGGTATTGTAATTTCCTGCCAGGATGAGAAATCTCAGCTTAAGAACAAGGACAAGGCACTTGAATGTACTTCGTTCCCGTCTGTATGAGATGGAACTGGCCAAACAGCATGATGCTGAGGCGGAGGCAAGAAGAAGCCAGATCGGAACAGGTGACCGTTCTGAAAAATCAGAACTTATAATTTTCCCGCAGGGACGTAACAGATCACAGAATCAAACTGACACTGCACAGACTTGAGAGTATTCTGGGGCGGTGATCTGATGAGATGACATTGACAGCCCATCGCAGCAAGATCAGGCAGTTGCAAAGCTTCAAATTAAGCTCGTTAAATGACAGAAGATGACTGAAAAAGTAAAGGAAGGAACCTCAAATGAAAAAAAACAGCACTTGTAATTATGGCAGCAGGAATGGGAGCCGTTTTGGAAAAGGGATCAAGCAGCTTGCGCCAGTAGGACCGAAGGGTGAGATCATTATGGATTACTCTATTCATGATGCACTGGAAGCTGGTTTTAATAAAGTTGTATTTATCATCCGCAAGGACCTGGAAGAAGAGTTTCGCAGAGTGATCGGCGAGCGTATTGAGAAATTACGGAAGGATGATGTATTCCAGGACTGGATGACCGCCGGAAGGATTTAGAAACCGGCAGACCGTACAAAACCATGGGGAACAGGGCAGGCAGTACCTTGCTGCAGCAGTTCTTGACGAGCCATTCATGGTAATTAATGCAGATGATTATTATGGCAAAGAAGCCTATGTGAAGGTTCATGATTATCTGGTACAGGAACAGCCAGAAGATGGAAGATTCACATCTGCATGGCAGGATTCCTTGGAAATACACTTAAGTGATAACGGAAGTGTTACCAGAGGAATTTGCCATATTGAAGATGGCGCACTGGTCAGGTGTTACAGAAACACATAATATCTTTAAGACAGCAGATGGTGCAGAGTCAAGAGATGACGGACGGAAGTGCAGGAAACTGGATGTGAACGATCTTGTTTCCATGAATATGTGGGGACTGACACCGGCATTTATGGATACTTTCAAAGGGATTTTGAGCACCTTGAGGAATGTAGAAGAAGGCGAGATCAAAAAAGAATATCTGCTTCCGGAAATGATCGACCAGCTGGATCAAAGAAGGTAAAGCAAAAGTAGATGTACTTGAAACAAAGATACCTGGTTTGGTGTAACATATCAGGAAGATAAGGATATCAATATTTTGGAACAGATGGTTTTCGAGGAGAAGCAAATGTAAGACATTAACAGTAGAACATGCATTTAAGGTAGGACGTTATTTAGGCTGGTATTATGGTCATCATAAGGCAAAGAATCGTTATTGGAAAAGATACAAGACGTTCAGCAGTTATATGTTTGAATATGCATTTGTAGCTGGTCTTAACTGCAAGTGGTGCGGATGCATATCTTCTTCATGTAACAACTACCCAAGTGTTTCTTATGTTGTTCGAACAGAAGATTTTGACTGTGGAATTATGATTTCTGCAAGCCATAATCCATTCTATGATAATGGAATCAAGCTTGAATGGAAACGGACAGAAAATTGAGGCAGAGATAGAAGGAGCGGATCGAAGCATATATTGATGGAAGACTTGAAAAGCTTCCGTATGCAAAAAGAGAAGACATCGGACGTACTGTTGATTTTGCTTCAGGACGAAACTGCTATATCGGATACCTGATTTCATTCCAAGCCGTGATTTCAAGAATGTAAAGTTGGACTTGACTGTTCTAACGGAAGTTCTTCTGCGATTGCAAGAGTGTCTTTGATGCACTTAAGAGCGAAAGACCTATGTGATCAATAATGAACCTGATGGAACAAACATTAACAGAAACTGTGGTTCCACACATATTGAGGTCCTTGCAGAAATATGTAGTGGATAATGGTCTGGATATCGGTTTTGCATACGATGGTGATGCAGACAGATGTATCGCAGTAGACCATCGTGGAAATATCATCGACGGCGACAAGATCATGTATGTATGTGGCAAATATCTGAAAGAACAGGGCAAGATTAAATGGCAACACTGTTGTTACCACAGTTATGTCAATATGGGACTTTACAAAGCCTCTGGAAAAGATGGCATGCGTTATGAGCAGACTGCGGTTGATAAGTATGTTGCCGAAATATGATGGCAAAACAACTACAGTCTTGGAGGAGAACAGTCCGGACATATTATTTTCAGCCGCTATGCTGCAAACGGGAGACGAATCCTGACTTCCCTTTATGATCATGGAAGCCTGTGTGGAAAAGAAATCCAAACCCCCAGATCTGGCAAAAGAAATGAAGTTGTATCCGCAGATTCTCAGAAATGTCCGCGGCAGAAAAAACTGCAAGGGAAAATATAAAGGTAGTAGAAGGCGGCACAGGAAGCAGCAAGAGCGCTTGGCACAGAGGACGTATTCTTGTAAGAGAAAGTGGTACAGAGCCGCTGATTCGTGTCATGGTAGAGGCAGGAAACTCAGGATATCCAGTGCAGAACATGTAAATAATGTGTTCAAGGCAATGGAATCAGAAGGATTAATTGTAAAAGAATGAGAAATCAAAGAATCATGGCTACTGTCAGTCGGTCTTGGAGCAATTTTTTCCTGACAGGCTGCAGCGAAGAAAAAAAACATACAATCAGGCAGCACAGGGGAAGATGGGACAGATGATGCACTGACCGGCAGGGCAACTATGACTATGCAGAGCTCAGAGGAGCAGGAATCGCCAAATTGCACTTGGAAACTACTCTCAGAAGCAGCTGATTATTTTTACCAGGTCTGAAAGAAGACAAAAACTGTCAAGATTCTGAAAAGAGATATTCTGGTCTTACAGAGAAATTGTGCACTGGAAGCAGGGGATTATCATGTGAAGGCAATCGATGATTGTCAGACTCTGCATTGAATGATGAAGAAAACAGGGAAATCTGACAGGAAATGATATTCTGAACATCGAGGAACCTACCTATGACAGAACTAGGGATGAGGCAGAACCTATGATATGGGCAGACGGCTGACTGTCAGCAGCCCTTCAGATGAAGCCAAAAAAGTGCAGAGGAATTCACTGCAGCAGAGGTCAGGTCTATTATTACATGGAAGACTACAAAAATGCTCAGAAAGAGCTGACAGAAGCAGTCAAAGTAAAGAAGAGTACAGAGAGGAATGCTTCTTCTGGGAAGCGTTTATATGGGCACAGGAGATACTGCCAATGCCAGATCCATGTATCAGCAGTATGGATGCGGAAGGCAGTGATCCTGCCAGAGGTTACAATGGCTGGCGCTCTGGTGATATTGCAGATGGCCTCTATGACAAGTGCCCTCGAAAATATCATCACTGCAGGTTTAAGTGATGCTTCCACAGATAAAATGGTTTTCTTTAATGAGATTGCAGTTTATGAGAAAAGCTGGATTTTGCAACTGCATTATCAAAAACCGAGGAATATGTCAAAAATGTTCCCAACAGATGAAACAGAAGAAAAGAACTGACATTTCTTCAGTCACGTGAATTAGGGAGACGGTATGCAGTTTTAGTATGATTTTAAAGAAATAGAAGAAAAGTCATCCCTCATCGGTGTTCAGACAGGTGAGGATGAAGATGTAGGCAGCTTCCTCTGGATGAGCTGGAAGAATTTTTGCCCGTACTGCAGGCAGTGACTGTGGTGTGCGATCCGGTAAACAGAGAAGCTGTTCATCCAGGTACCTATATAGAAAAGGTAAGATTGAAGAGGCCGCAGCTCTTGCGAGAGCACTGGATGCAAATGGCGTGATCTGTGACGATGAGCTGTCTCCCTGCAGATGAAACAATCTGGAACGGGAGCTGGACTGTAAAGTTAGCGGACAGAACACTTTGATCCTTGATATTTTTGCAGAAGGGCAGTATCCAGTGAAGGTAAGATTCAGGTGGCAGCTCCGGGTATCGCGCAGCAAGACTTGTCGGGACTTCGAATCTCTTTTCAGTCTGGGTGGTGGTATCGGTACAAAGGGCCCTGGAGGAAACTGGAAAACGGACAGACGTCTGATCCGCAACCGCATTTCTGCATTGAAGGCAGAACTTTCACAGGTGGAGAAGCACAGAGACCTGATCCGGGGAAACGTTCCCAGAGGTAGCCTCAAGACGGCCGCTATCGTGTATTATACGAATGCAGGCAAGTCGACCTCAATACACTTACCGGTGCCGGGATTGGCGGAAGACAAACCGTTTGCTACATTGGACCCAACTACCAGAGTGCTGGAACTCAAAGATGGGCAGCAGATTCTTCTGACAGATACTGTAGGATTTATCCGCAAGCTGCCACATCATCTGGTAAGAAGCTTTAAAAGTACGCTGGAAGAGGCTAAGTATGCAGATTATATCATTCATGTGGTAGATGCTTCCAATCCGCAGGCACGAGCATATGCAGGATGTTTACAGTTTATGAGACACTGAGAGAGCTTGGGCAACTGGTAAAAAATCAATTACGTTTGAACAAGCAGGATAAGGCACCAGAAACCAGATCCGTGACCTCAGGCGGATTATGTAATAAAAATGCTTGCGCAACGTACAGGAGAAGGTCTCGATGAGTTAAATATTCTGGCTAAAATTCTCGCAGAAGGACAGATCTATCTGGAGCGTCTATATCCTTACAGAGAGGCAGAATTACGGCAAGATCCAGACACGGATCCGTGGAATATGGAACCCTTCTCTCTGAAGGAATATGAAGGAAGGATGGAATTTTTGTCCAGGAACGGAAAGAACCGGCAGAACTCTTCCGGAAAGGCGGTTTTCCTTTTGATAATCCTGGAAATGTACGGAAATTCGAGGAAAAATAAGGTACAATATAAAATGTATTGAAAAAAAAACACTATATAGTTGTCGAACAACAAATGGACACAACATATAGTGTTTTGGAAATTGACGAAGATAGAGTTTGATACAATAGTCCTACATCGTTTGAGACAGCAAAAGGGAGGATGGAAGAATGTTTCAGGTCGTTAAACGTGAGGGGAAGATCGCAGACTTTCAGATGTCCAAGATCACTTCAGGCCATTGACAAAGCATTTGCAAAGGAAAAAAAATTTACAGTAAAGGATATAGATCGATCTTCTGGGGCTTCAAACTGCAGATTTTCCAGAATAAGATCCAGGATAATAAAGTAACCGTTGGAGGATATTCAGGACAGCGGAAGGATGTGCTGATCCAGTGCCGGTTACAGTGATGGCAAAGGCATATATCCTTTATCGCAAACAGAGAGAAAAAAGATAAGTAATATGAAGTCCACGATCCTCGATTACTATAAAGAAATCGCGGACAGCTATGTAAAAGTCGAGGACTGGCGAGTAAAAAAGAAACCTGACAGTAACATATTCTGTCGGAGGTCTGATCTTAAGTAACTCCGGGCAGTAACAGCCAATTACTGGCTTTCAGAGATCTATGATAACGAGATTGCAGAAGCGCACAGAAATGCAGATATTCATATTCACGACCTTTCCATGCTGACAGGATACTGTGCAGGATGGTCACTGAAGCAGCTGATCAGGAGGGACTTTAGGGGGAATAGAAGGTAAGATCACTTCCGCACCTGCCAGACATTTAAGGGTTCTCTGTAACCAGATGGTGAATTTCCTGGTATCATGCAGAACGAATGGGCGGGAGCACAGGCATTTTTTCTTTTGATACTTATCTTGCTCCATTTGTCAAGGCAGACGGACTTACTTATCCGGAAGTAAAGAAGTGTATAGAGTCCTTTATTTATGGAGTCAATACTCCAAGCCAGATGCGGCAACAGGCACCATTTTCCAATATCACACTGGACTGACTGTTCCGGATGACCTGGCAGAACTTCCGGCGATCGTTGGCGGAAAAGAGATGGACTTTAAATACAAAGACTGAAAAAAGAGATGGACATGGTCAACAAGGCATTTATCGAGACGATGATTGAGGGATGCTAATGGAAGAGGGTTCCAGTACTGATTCTTTATTACAAAAAGAATTTGACTGGTCTGATACAGAAAAACAACTGTCTTTTTTTGAAATGACAGCAAAATACGGTAACGTATTTTTCCAACTATATCAACAGCGATATGCAGCCGAGCGATATCCGCAGCATCTGCAGAGTCTTCTGCGGAACCGCAAGAAGAGAGCGGTGATCTTTGGCTGGATCAGGTTCTGATGGATACGATCAATATGCCAAGATCGCATATCCTTCCACATATTAAGAGGGATCGGCTGATGGATCATTTCTGCAAGGTCACTTCTGAATGAAGGACTGTACCCATATACAAAGAGATATCTTGGGAAGCTTTGACAATCATTTTTTCAACGATTGGCCTGATAGGAATGAACGAGGCAGGATTAAACGCCAGATGATATTTGGCTGTGATATGACTGATGTACATGCCAGAAATTCACAAAAGGGTTCTGACGCATATGAGGAATCGTCTGTCTGACTATCAGGAGGAATATCCGGGAGAACTCTTTAATCTGGAGGCAACTCCGGCAGGAGTCAACCTCGTATCGCCTGGCAAAGCTTGACCGCGACGCTGGTAGGACATTCGCAGCAAAGTGAGGGGAGATACACCGTATTACACCAATAGTTCTCATCTTCCGTTTGAATTCAGTTCGAATATTTTGATGCGCTGGATGTCAGGATGAGCTTCAGACACTGTATACTTCAGGAACTGTATTTCATGGTTTCCTCGGAGCTTCGGACTGGGCAGCGGCATCCTGGTCCCTGCAAGATTGCAGAAAATTACAGACTGCCATTATACGATCTCTACCCAACCTATTCTGTATGCAAGGAGCATGGTTATGGCGGCGAACATTTCACCTGTCCGAAGTGTGGCAAGAAGGCTGAAGTTTACAACCGTATCACAGGATACCTCGCCCAGTACAGAACTGGAATGACGGCAAGGCTCAGGAATATAAAGAATCGTACGTTATATGATTGACATTCCACTCTCAAAAAGTCCACACCAGCATTGACAGTGACAGAGGATGATGTCAAAGTAGAACCGGTGGAAACACAAAATACCTTTTACTACAAGTACCTGTCCGAACTGCCGTATGGCAAGAAAATGCTGGAAGGCGAAGATCTGGAGATCATTGCAGAGAAAGAATCCGGACATGGCGCGCCAGTTCGGGATCATGGTACAACTCTGGTCATCACAGATGGAGGCATCTTAAGAAATATGTGAATGCATCCAATATCCAGAATATATAGATGGAACTGAAGAATTAGTAAATGGAGTAAATAATAATACAAACCGTCAGGAACATTAAATGTTTCACGGCGGTTTACTTTTTATCAGTAAAGGGAGTATAATGAAAAAAGCTGGAAAGATTTATACATACAGGACGAGGAGAGAGACAAATGATCAAACAGAATATCGTATTCATCGAAAACAAAGCAGGAAGCCTCAGAAAGTAACAGAACTTCTTAAAAGAAGCAGGAATTGATATCTATGGGTTTGCATGTTTTTGACGCACCAGGTTGCATTGTTGTTCCGTATGGTAACAGACAAAGCAGAGGAAGCAGAAAGAAGATCCTCACAGAGAATGGATATATGAATCGTGTGACAGAGGTGATTGCAGTTAACATCAAAGATGAGGTTGGCGGTCTGAATACAGTACTTTGAAGGTACTGGGAGGTGTAACGTAAATCTTGATTACATCTATACATCTTATCACAGAGGAAACAGTCCTTCCAATCATGATCCTTCAGACAGATGATGTCTTTTGTCACAGAAAACGTGCTGCATAACAATGGCTTCCATGTACTGAATAGTCTGGAGGGCTAAAATCATGAACAGTGCAGCATTTAAGCGGGGACTGCATGACGGTGTTCCTATTGAACTTGGATATTTTGCAGTATCCTTACACGGCATGATGGCGGCGGCAGTTGGGATTTCCGCGGGGAGCCGCCGTACTGATCTCACTGACAAACCTTACCTCAGCGGTCAGTTTGCAGGATCCGAGATTATTTTTTGCGTCCGGTTCATTGTGGGAGATGGCACCTGACAGCTTGTTATCAATCTGAGATATTGTCTGATGTCTTTCACTTTCCAGAAAGCTGGAACGAGGTGTACTTCTACAGGGCAACAGACTGGCTGTTGCTTTTGGTGACGGATGAGATTCTTTGGTGTAGTGCCAGCCAGGAGGGGCGTGTCAGCCCATGGTATAATTATGTGTCATGGCAGTGGCAATTCCGGGATGGACGCTGGGAACTCTGGTCGGGGGCAGTATCCAGGAAACCTTCTGCCGGACTTTCTGGTCAGTGCTTTAAGCGTGGCAATCTACGGCATGTTCATACTTTGTGATCATACCACCGGCAAAGAAAAACAGAGGGCAGTCCTTGGTGTTGTGATCGGAGCAATGACAGTCAGCACATTTTTGCAGTTGTTCCATCGGTGAATAAAAGTATCTGCTGGCTTTGTGATCATCACAAACAACGGTACTGGCAGCCGGAATCGCAGCATATTTCTGTCGGTTCCGGAAGAGAAGGGAGGCGTAGAGAGATGAAGCCAAACATATATGTTTATATTCTGGTCATGGCAGGCGTCACATATCTGATCCGTATGCTTCCCTGGCTCTTTTTAAGAAGGAGATCACAAGTCTCGTTTGTGAAATCGTTCCTATATTATGTACCATATGCCTGTCTGGCAGCAATGACCTTTCCGGCGATTCTTACAGCAACAACAGGAGGGATCCTGTCCGGGCTGGCAGGACTTATGATAGCTTTGATCGCGGTACAAAGAGAAAGTCTTCTCTGAGTAGCACTATTTGCCTGTGCGGCAGTGTTTGTGACAGAGCGGATTATGGGATTTATGATGCAAAAGAAGAAATGTACATAGGAAAAAAAACATTCTGCATAATATGTGGAAGTTTTGTTGATTGACACTCAATGTGCGTATGTTACTATGGTAGTTGCATATATTATTGTGCCGAAGGCATATGGAAATATGCCTAATAAAACAGAGGAAGGGAATTATACGATGTTAGAGAATTTGAATTCATATCTTGATGATCCGCTGGTAGACGGAAACAGACAGGATGATGAGGTAGAGTGATCTGCTTGGAGATTTTTTTTGTACTGAAATCTAAAATTTTGATTCTTCTGACAGTGGGACTGCTTGTGGGATGTCTCTGGAGTCTTTACAAAGGTTGCAATGACTCCGGTATACATACCTCGACATCAGCATACTGGTTCTGTCAAAAGAAACGACACTCACTTCTCTGGCGGATATTCAGCTGGGGAACCAGTCTGACAAAGTGATTACACCGTATTGATCAAGTGCACTCCTGTTCTTGAGCAGGTGATTAAGAATCTGAAGCTGGATATGAACTCAGATGTTCTGAGAAAAGTATCTCTATAGTGAATCCGTCAGACAACCGTATTCTGGATTTCCGTGCAGAATACAGATCCGGAAATGGCTAAGAAGATTGTAGATGAGATTGCCAATGTGGCATCTGCTTATATCGGAGACAAGATGGAGGTTATTCACCCTAAAAGATCATTGAGATAGGCAAGATTCCGACAGTTCAGTCTTCACCAAGCATGAAGAAGAATGTCGTAATGGGATTTATTCTTGGTATCGTTGCAGCAGCAGCAATCGTAGTTGTGATCACAATCATGGATGACACTCTGAAATCAGAAGATGATATTGCGAAATATCTCGGGGTTTCTGTTCTTGCGGTAGTTCGGACAGAAAGATTATGTTAACTACAAAGGAAAGAAAGCGTAGGAAAAAGAGACATTGATTCAGATGGAGGAACCTTGGAGGAAAGTTTGATAAAAAGATATCAGAAAGCCGGATTATTTTTACAGTGAATCAATTAAAACTCTGCGTACAAATATTCAGCTTTCCGGCAAGAGCATTAAGACAATCCTTGTGACAAGCTGTTTCCCGAATGAGGGGAAAAAGTGATATTGTCCTCAGCCTGGTACAGGAGTTAAGCAGTATTGGCAAAAAAAGTTCTTCTTATCGATGGTGATATCCGTAAATCTGATTTTGTGATTCCATCTGGCATAAGCAGGAAGTAATTGGGCTTTCTCCAGTTCCTCAGTGGACAGGCAGAAATCAAGGATCTGATCTGTTCAACCAGTTACCCGAATCTTCATATCATATTCGGTGGTCCGTTGCACCGGAATCCATCAGGTCTTCTCAGTGAAGATCTGTTCCGAACCTTCATGAAGGAGATTAAATTACTATGATTATATTATTGGTAGATACTCCTCCGGTTGGAAGTGTCATTGATGCAGCAGTGATCGCAAAGATACTGTGACGGGGGAATCTTTGTTATCGAACCAGGAGTCGTAAGTTATAAGCTTGCACAGAAATGTATCCGTCAGATAGAGAAGAGTGGATGCCGCGTTATTGGGGCAGTAATGAACAAGGTGGATACCAAGAGGGATAAATATTATTCTTCTTTACTATAAACACTATGGCAGTTACTATCAGAAACTGGCAACGGCAGAACAGACTGAAAACACAAAATAAAAAGAAAGCAGGTTGAACGTGAGCTGGAACAGTAGAAAAAATAACAAGTTTACGAATATTATTCTGGTGATCATCTGTATTGTGTTGATTGTGATCTTGGGAAGCTTACTGCTGACAAATCGCAAAGAAATAAAACAGGAATCAGAACGTCTGGAGAACCTCTCTCAGAGAAACAGGAGACAGGGATTGAGGATTATGAAACTGTGAAGGAGCATGCATCTGAATTGAAAGAAGAGGCTGATGAAGAAGACGAGGATGCAGCAGACGCTTCCAAACAGAAGGCAGAAGCCGACAGGACATCTTCAGATGCCGATGAAACTGCAGAGGATGACAAGACCTTTGAGACAGATAAATCTTCAGATGCCGATAAGGCACAGAGTACTGACAAGAGTAATACAAAGTCCGGGGACAGTGATAAGAAATGAAGAACTACAGGAAGGAAGACCTCAGAGACAGAAGTTAAGACACCGGTGATCTTCATAGTTGCTCATTGTGATCGTTCTGGCAGGCATTGACAGTCGGATATTTCCTGTGGAAACAGACACAGGGAGTTGTAAAGACCAGTACAGGTAGGCGGAGAGAATGAAATGGTTTCATCATCGGATCAGAATACGGTGGAGTATGAGGGAAGTACATACACATGCCAATGATCATCTGAGCAATTATCTGTTTATGGGGATCGATTCATCGGAAGAAGTCAGCAATATGGAGAGTCAGATGGATGCTGGTCAGGCGGGATTCCATCTTTATCGTTTTTTTTTGGATCGTGCAGACTGAGACAGCTTCAGGTGCTTTCTATTCGAGAGATACGATTACAGAAATCGAGGTTTTAACCCGTCAGGAACCAGTCTGGGAATGACGGATAACCATATCAACCTTCAGTATGCCTACGGTGATGGTAAGGAAGAAAGCTGTGAACTGATGAAAACAGCAGTTTTCGGAACCTCCTTCATGGCCTTCCGATTCAGGGATATTATTCTATGAACATCAGCGGTATCTCCGAGATTGGGAAAGCTTGTAGGTGATGTGGAGATCGTTGTACCGGATGACAGCCTGTGGAAGAATATGACCCTTACTTTAAAAAGAAGGGCAACGGTCGTATCAATGGCGACAATGTAGAAAAATTTCTGCGTTATCGAGATACAGGGCAAGAGTCAAGAGTGCACTGAATTTCGTCCAACGGCAGAAGACTTATTCTGAAAGCATTGATACCAAAACTTCAGGGAGAAAATGCAGACAAACTCCTCCTCATTTTGTAGGAAGTCTGCTGGACGATATCCAGCCATATACAGTAACGAATATGGGAAATGATGTCTTTGTAAAACTCCTGAATGCAGCAGGGAAACAGTACACGTTGGAACACAGACAGTTCCTGGTGAGGGCGTAGAAGGGGAATATTATGATAGTATCATGTGAATGAGGACGAACTATATAAACTGATTCTTTCTATGTTTTATAATAAGTTGTAAGAGATAGTTAGCACGTAAGTACTATTATCTAAATAAAACCCAAAGGAGAGATGAAGATGAAGCTCAAAAAACGTATCATGGCATGTGTTGTTGCAACAGCAGTAGTAGTTACTTTCAAGTGACTGCAATGGCAGGGAAGTATTGAAGAATGGCAAAGTAAAGCAGACGGATACCAAATGGCTTGCAGTTGTACAAAGAAGACACACCTATTTACCGGAAATTCCAGAAAATATACACAAAATTCTTCCGCAGGCAAGCTTGTTGAAAAACAAGGGGCGAAGACAAAATGAAAAGATTTCGTGCTGACATGAAGAAAGGAAGCTGCAGAATACAGACCTTACTGAAGCTGCCAAAAGAAAATCTGACACAAAGACGCTGAAAACTGGAAGGAACAGAATTCGTTACTGTTTTCTATTCTCTGAAAACAGAAGAGAACTTGAGGCGTGAGATCGAAAACAGGAAGATGGCAAATATAAAAGTACCTCTTACTGTTGAGAACCTCACAAAAGATTTAACAGGTCTTAAAGTTCTTGCTTACAATACAAAAAGGTGAATGGGGAGATCATTGAGATTCCGGCAGATGCTATCGACGTAGAGAATCCACACAGTTACATTTGCACTGCAAGATATTTCCCATGTTCTCCATTATTGCTGATGACCCGGCAGCAGCGAAATAATTCGCTTCGGAGATTTAAGATTAAATAATCAAACAAATCAAAAACCCCTCTGATGATCAATAAAAGATTGTCGGAGGGGTTTTTTTTATACTGTGTAATAAGAATTTGTTGATAAAGTTTTTCAAGTAAGAAAACTGCGGCATTGACAATAAAGATAGTTTAAACTAACATAATAGTCATAAGGTTACACCGAGCTAACAGGATATGAAAAGGAGACAATTATGTTTTTGGAAAAAGATATCATAAGTCCTTCGGAACGGGAGAAAGTCGGATAGAGGTACTGAAAAGGGCCTGGATGGAAATCGGGAAGGGGAATTCTGCATTGCTGCTGGGACCATCCGGCTCCGGCAAATCCACACTTCTGAATATCATCGGCGGCATCGAGTGCAGATGAAGGGAGCATTTCCATAGAGGGTGAATATCTGGCTGATATGACGGAAAAGAAATTATCACAGTACAGGCGGAAACATCTGGGATATATTTTTCAGATGTACAATCTGATCCCGAATCTGACTGTCCGTGAAAATATCGAAGTTGGGGCATATTTGGAGTGACCGGGCACTGGATGTGGACGAGCTTCTGCAGATTCTGGGACTTACAGATCATCAGAAAAAGCTCCCGAACCAGTTATCCGGGTGGCGACAGCAACAGAGAACTGCAATTGGTAGTGCAATCGTCAAAGAATCCGGATATTCTTCTCTGTGATGAACCTACAGGGCACTTGACTACAATACCTCAAGGAAATACTGAAACTGATTGAGACTGTTAACCTGAAATACGGAAATACAGTTGTCATGGTTACGCACAATGATGCGATCAAAGGATATGGCGGCAGAGACCGTGTCGTAAAACTCCCGTGATGGAATGATACGTAAAAACTATCTGAACGAACATAAGATCCCGGTGGTGGATCTGGACTGGTAAGGAGGCGGATGATGAAAAATCCATTAGCGTATTCCGAGAGAACTCAAAAGCGAGATTGGAAAAATACCTAGTGATTTTTTCTGCTCATGCTCGGAACCATCGGTATGGTATCCACGGTTTTCTGGTGGCGGATGGGTATGATCAAGGCATATAATATAAGCTTTGAAAAATACAATATTGAAGATGGGAAAACTTCCGCACGGGGAAAAGGTAACATACCGTGGGCAGAGAGAAGTAATGGAAGACAGGGAATTAAAATCCAATGAAAATTATTATATAGAAGAAACTTTGACAAACGGAGCACGATGCGGTTTTTCAAGAACAGAGATGAAGTCGACAAAGTATGCATCATGGAAGGAAGATTACAAAACAACTGGAGAAATTGCGATTGATCGTATGTATGCCGACAATAACAGCCTCAAAATCGGAACACCTGAGCAGTGGCGATAAAACCTGGAAAATTGCAGGGCTGATAGCACTGTCGGACCACAGTGCCCTCTTTCAGAATAATAATGATTCGATGTTTGACACCAGTTAAATTTGGAGTTTCTGTTGACCACGCCGGAGGAATTTGATTCTCTGGATCAGGAGAAAAACTGCAGTATAACTATTCCTGGATCTATGATAAAAGCCGAAAGACGAGAAAAGAAGAAAAAGAAGTATCAAGAGGATCTTATGAAAGAGATGGGGAAGGTTGTCCTCTGGAGAAAATTTTGTCGAGGTACCAGAACCAGGCGATTATTTTTACCGGGGATGACATGGGCGGGAGACAAGGCGATGATGGTCATGCTTCTTTATATTGTTATTGCGATCATGGCATTTGTCTTTGGTATTACGACTGGCAATACGATTACAAGGAAGCGGGTGTGATCGGTACTCTCAGAGCTTCCGGTTATACGGGAAACGAGCTGATCCGACACTATATGACCCTTCCGGTGCTGGTCACGCTGGCGGGTGCACTGGCTGGAAATGTCCTTGATATATGCTGTGTTCAAAGACGGCTGTGCGGGGATGTACTATGGAAGTTACAGCCTTCCGACATATGTAACGGTCTGGAATGCAGAAGCTTTTCTTATGACGACAGTGATACCGATCGTAATCATGGTACTGGTGAATTATGGAATCCTTCATCACAAAATGCGGCTTTCCCCCACTGAAATTTCTGAGGAAGAGATCTTTCCGGAAAAAAACAGAAGCGTGCAGTTTCTTTAAGTCCGAGGATGAAGATTTTTACCAGATTCAGATTTCGTGTGATCTTTCAGAATATCAGCAATTATTTGGTGCTTTTTGTGGGGATTCTTTTGCAAACCTGTTGTTAATGTTCAGTTGTTGCTTCCGTCGGCTCTGGATCATTATCAGCTGGAGATCCAGAATAATATGCTGGCAAAATATCAGTATATGCTGTCAATGCCGGTGAGTATCCTCGAGGCGGAAATAAACTGGACAGTCTGGTGGATATGCTGCTTTTTTTCGGGCACACACAGACGGATAATGAGGGATGCGGAAGAATTCAGTGCCTATTCACTGAACACACTTCCGGGGAAATATAAAAGTGAAGAAATAGTTCTCTATGGAGTGAAAGAGAACAGCAGATATATCCAGGCAGATTTTTCGGAGGGTGTTTATATTTCAGAAGCTTATGCGGAGAAATTCAGGATAGATCCGGGAGATACCTTAATTACCTTGAAAGAAAAATACGAGGATGATGAGTATTCCTTCTTGGTTTCAGGAATTTATGATTATACAGGTTCGCTATGCATCTTTATGGAGCAGGAGAAATTAAACCGTATGTTTGATCTGGGGATGATTATTTCAGCGGATATTTCAGCAATACCGAGATCACAGATATTGACACAGGGTATATCGGCTCTGTCATCGATCTGGACGCGCTGACAAAGATCAGCCGTCAGCTGGATGTTTCTATGGGAAGCATGATGGGAATGATCAATGTTTTTGCAGTTGTGATCTATATGATCCTCATTTATCTGCTGTCCAAGATCATCATAGAAAAACGCCCAGTCTATTTACATGACCAAGATTCTCGGTTATACAAATGGAGAGATCAGTAGACTTTATATCCTGTCGACCTCTCTGGTGGTCATTCTCTGGCTGCTGTTGAGTCTTCCGATAGAAACTGCGATCATGGAAGTTCTTTTCCGGGAAATGATGCTCGCGAGTATTTTCGGGCTGGATCACACTCTGGATAGATCCGGAAGATTTATGCAGAGATGTTTGGTGGAATTCTGACCTATGCAGTGATCGCATTGCTGGAATACAGAAAAATCTGCAGGGTACCTATGGGGGAAGCTCTCAAAATGTAGAATAAAATTCGCACTTCATATTGTTAAAGCGTTAAATAGCTGTTATAATAAGAACACGAAATTGTTCACAGTAAAGAATTCTATCAATATGAGATATAAGTAACTGTGAGGGTACTGAACAGTTACAGATATAAATATAACAGAGGTGAACGGAAAAGAGGAAACGATATGAGCCAGTTAGATGTACTTAGAGAGAGCCTGGGACAGTGTGACGAGATCCTTCTGGATGCACTGCTCATGCGTAACAGAATTGTAGAGGATATCATGGTTTACAAAAGAGGTCAATGATATTCCGATTCTTCAGCCGGAGCAGGAGGCAAAACAGAAGGAATGGCTTTCCAGAAGAATGGAAGGCAAGCGTCATAAGAACGAAGTAGACGCAGTATTTGAGGAGATCACCAGAAACAGCAAGAAGATCCAGGCACGTAAACTGTTTGATTACAATATCGTGCTGATCGGTTTCATGGGGAGCCGGCAAATCTACAATCTCTGATTTTCTTCGGACAGTTTTTGCCATGGAAGTTGTTGAAATGGATCAGATCATCGCGGAGAGAGAGGGAATGTCCATCTCCGATATCTTCGAGACCTATGGAGAAGAATACTTCCGCAATCTGGAGACAGAACTGCTGATCGAGATGCAGTCCAGGAAAACGTGGTTATTTCCTGCGGCGGCGGTGTGCCGATGCGCGAGCGCAACGTAGTCGAGATGAAGAAAAAACGGACGTGTAGTTCTTTCTCACCGCTAAACCGGAGACCATTCTGAACCGTGTCAAGGACAATCATGACAGACCGCTTCTGGAAGGCAATAAGAATGTCGATTTTATCGCAGAGCTGATGGAGAAAAGACGCGAGAAATATGAGGCTGCCTCTGATATTGTTATCGAGACAGACGGCAAGGACAAGCTGGAGATCTGCGAAGAACTCGTACACAGCCTCCGCGCCCTGGATGCAGAGAGTAAATAAGGCAGCAAAATAGCATACAACTCCCTGTCAATAGCATAATTTTACTATCATTTATAAAGATTTTACTAAAATATCCAGATGAGTCCCATCTGGATATTTTTTCGCAAAAATTGAAAGGTGCATCAAAAACAGTCCATTTTGTTTAATATATCCATATGGTATTATAATCTCATCAAAAAGCTATACGAAATAGCTAATAAGAACGAATAAAAAATGGGAGGTTTCTTATGAAGAAAAAATTAGTTTTAGCGATGGCAGCAGCAATGGCAATCACATCCTGTGCAGTTCCTGCATTTGCTTCTGATGATGCAGCAGGCGGCGGAAAGATCGGAATTTCCATGCCGACACAGTCTCTGGAGCGTTGGAACAGAGATGGTTCTTATCTGGAAGAACAGTTCAAAGCAGCTGGCTATGATGTAGAGTTGACATACTCCGACAACGAAACAGACCGTCAGGTAAATGATATCCAGAACCTGATCTCCGACGGAGTTGACCTTCTGGTAGTTGCAGCTATCGATGGTGAAGCACTTAACACAGTTATGGATGAAGCTAAAGATGCTGGAATCCCGGTTATTTCTTATGACCGTCTGATCAAATCCGATGCAGTTTCCTACTATATTTCCTTCGATAACTACACAGTAGGTACTCTTCAGGGACAGTACGTAATCGATACTCTGGATCTTGACAATGCAGGTGACAAAACTTACAACATCGAGTTCACAGCAGGTGACCCGGCAGATAACAACGCTGGATACTTCTTCAACGGTGCTTATGATACTCTGAAACCTTATCTGGATGCAGGAACATTAAACGTAGTTTCGGACAGACAGATTTCGACTCTGTTGCAACAGCTCAGTGGGATACACAGACAGCTCTCGAAAGAATGCAGAACATCCTCGCTTCCTACTATGCAGACGGAACACAGCTTGATGTAGCTCTTTGCTCCAATGACTCTACAGCACTTGGTGTTACACAGGCGATCGAGTCTGACTATGCAGGCAAAATGACGTTCTGATCACAGGACAGGACGGTGACGAAGCAAACCTTGCAAACATCGTTGACGGAAAACAGTCCATGACCGTTTACAAAGCAGTTGCAAACGAAGCAGTCGTAACACTTGACCTTGCAGAAGCAATGCTGAAAGGTGACACAATTGATGAATCTCTGATCACAAACTCTGGCTGGGATTTCGATTGTGCATATGATACAGAATCCTATGAAACATCTGATGGAAACAAATGCCCATCCTTCCTGCTTGTTCCTACAGTTGTAACCAAAGACAACATGAAAGAAGAACTTGTTGACACAGGATACTACACACAGGACGATGACGGATACCTTCATCCAGCAGGCTGATACTTCCGCAGAGTCATATAGATATCAAGAAGATGTGAATCATGCTTGCATGAATGAACAGATTCTTGTATATTATATGACGAGCAAACAACATGAGCAAAAAAAGAGAGCTGTGAAACAGCGGTTTTGCGAATGGAGTTCTGCTTAGGCAGTGAGCAACCAGTAAATATATAAACTTGAATTAAATGGGCGGGGTGAATGCCCCGCCTGCTTTTTGAAAGGGGGCGCCATTTTGGCAGACAATATTTTAGTAATGGATCACATTACGAAGGAGTTCCCCCGGTGTCAAAGCTCTGGACAATGTAAATCTTGAGGTCCAGCGAGGAGAGATTCACGCGCTGATCGGTGAAAACGGTGCGGGAAAATCCACACTGATGAACGTATTAAGTGGTCAGTATCCATATGGAAGTTATACAGGTACCGTTACCTATGAAGGCGAGGAATGTAAGTTTAAAACCTGAACGACAGTGAAGCGAAAGGTATCGTCATTATTCATCAGGAACTTGCACTGATTCCGTTGCTTTCTATCGGAGAGAATATGTTTCTCGGAAACGAGATTAAGAATAAAAAGAGGCAGCATTGACTGGGACAAAACACAGTGAAGCAGAAAAACACATGGCTCAGGTTGGGCTCCATGAATCTGCACAGACACTGATCAAAGATATCGGAACAGGTAAACAGCAGCTGGTAGAGATCGCCAAGGCATTTTCCAAGAAGGTTAAACTTCTGATCCTGGATGAGCCTACCTCTTCTCTGAATGATGAAGATGCCAAGATGCTTCTGGATCTTCTGATGGAATTCAAGAAAAACGGTCTTACCTCTATCATCATCACACATAAACTGAATGAGATCATCTATTGTGCAGACCGCTGTACGATCATCCGAGATGGTACAACGATCGAAACACTGACAAAAGGCGTAGATGACTTAAGCGAAGACCGTATCATCAAAGGTATGGTTGGCCGTTCCATGGATGACCGTTATCCGCACAGAAAGCATAACATCAGCAAAGATGTCATGCTGGAAGTAAAGAACTGGACCGTACATCATCCGCTTTATCCGGAAAAGTCGTAGATGACAATATTTCCTGTAAAGTACATAAAGGCGAGGTTATTGGTTTCTCCGGACTGCAGGGTGCAGGACGTACTGAGTTTGCAATGTCCGTATTCGGAAAGAGCTACGGAAGCAACATCAGTGGTGAACTCTATATCAAGGGAGAAAAAGTAAACCTCAAGAATCCGCGTGATGCGATCCGTCATGGTCTTGCCTATGTAACAGAAGACCGTAAGACAAACGGTGTGATCCTCGGAGAATCTATTCGATTTAATACAACGCTTGCACGACTTTCCAAAGTCTGTGAAAAGGGCGTGATCAACACAGATCTGGAAGTGCACCTGGCTGATGAGATGACAAAGGAAATGGGAACCAAGACTCCTTCCAATGAGCAGAAGATCGGCAACCTTTCCGGTGGTAACCAGCAGAAAGCACTTCTCGGCAAATGGATGTTTACAGAACCGGATATCCTGATTCTGGATGAGCCGACACGAGGCATCGATGTAGGTGCAAAATACGATATCTATTGCCTGATCAACAAAATGGTAGAAGATGGAAAATCAGTTATCATGATCTCATCCGAAATGCCGGACTTCTTGGTATGTGTGACCGTATCTACGTTATGAGTGAGACGGCCGTCTGGCAGGCGAACTCAGTGCCGAAGAGGCAACACAGGAACGTATTATGGCTTCGATCATGCAGGAGCAGAATAAGAAATAAGGTCGAAACGTGAATTCGATTCTACCGGGAAAGGGGTAAAAATGAAGTTTAATGTAAAAGATTTCTTAAGAAAATATACAATGGTCATTGCACTGGTAGTTGTATTTATCCTGTTCTGTGGCCTGACAGATGGAAGACTTCTGTATGCACAGAATATGTCAAACCTGATGCTTCAGAATGGTTACGTTCTGGTTCTTGCATGTGGTATGTTGTTATGTATCCTGACAGGTGGTAACATCGACCTTTCTGTAGGTGCTGTTATCTGTATGGTCGGCGGTCTTGCAGCCGTCATGATCGGTAACAAAGGAATGAACCCATATCTTACCATTATCATCTGCCTCGTTGTAGGTCTTCTGGTAGGTGTATGGCAGGGTTACTGGATCGGTTACAAACGTATCCCTCCATTTATCACAACACTTGCAGGTATGTTCATCTTCCGTGGATTTGGACGTCTGATCCTGGACAACAAGACTGTTTCTATCCAGGACAAAGGTTTCCTGAATGTATTTACATCCTACATCAACATTCCTGGACTTGACGACACAGCAAACTATTCTGCACTGATCGTTGGTATCGTGGTTGCAGTTTATGTGATCTTCAACGTAGTTCGTTCCAGAGCAAACAAAGCAAAAAAAGAGGATATCGCCAGAACACAGCATTTTTCTGATTACAGCAAAGCAGTCATCATCGCAGCAGTTATCCTCTGGTACTGCTACAAACTGTTCAGTACAAAGGTATCTCCATCATGTTCATATGGGTTGTTGCAATCTGCCTGATCTACAACTTCATCACATCCAGAACAGCATTTGGACGTTACTTCTACGCAATCGGCGGTAACGAGAAAGCAACACAGCTTTCCGGTATCGATACAAATAAGGTTTACTTTCATTGCATATGCAAACATGGGCTTACTTGCTGGTCTTGCCGGTCTTCTTATGTGCAGCGCGTGTTGGTTCTGTAAACGGTAGTACAGGTACATCCTTCGAGATGGATGCGATCGGTTCCTGTTTCATCGGTGGTGCTTCCGCATACGCGGCAGCGGTACTGTAGGCGGTGTAGTGATCGGTGCTCTTCTCCTCGGTGTCATCAACATGGGTATGTCCATCATGGGTATGGTGATTCCTGGCAGTATGTAGTAAAAGGTGCCGTACTTTTGATCGCAGTTGTATTTGATGTATTATCAACAGAAAAGAACGGCTGATCGATCTGATCAGATTAACAAGAAAGTCATTGTGCAAAGCAATGGCTCCTTTTGCAATGCTGTCATAATTGTGTTACAATATGAAAAAAAAAACAAAGGAATTATGATGAATTATGAAAAAATTTACACTGACAGTTTTTTTTGCATACTGGCAGGGATGCATCTTTTTCTGTCAGGGATCTGGGTCTACTTTCAGAAATCCATGGATAAAGGTGGATCTGGGCGAAGGAGAATATGCAGCGAGTTATCAAAAAGCACTATCTGATGATCTCAATGACAAAAATACCCTGATGTGGCAGTCCATCTACCAAAAGCGCCAGCGAAACTGCCAAAAGCCGATGCCTACGTCGAACTTCTTTCACCGGAACAGATGAAGAAATTACACACAGGAAGACTGTCTGCGGATCGGGATCGCATCTCACGTTGACGGGATCATTCTTGAAGCAGACGGAAGCAAGCCGAGCAGAAACTGATCGAAGAGGCTGCCCGCGAGGGAATCCCGGTTGTCACGATCCTTACAGACGATTCTGCATGCCCAGGATCAGCTTTGTCGGTCTGAACAGTTATGAGATGGGAAGTGCTTATACTGACCAGATAGCAGGAATGCTGAATGAAAAAGGGACTACACAGATCCTGTTTTTTCGACTTCCAGTTCCAAGACACAGGAGACCAATCTCGTTTACTACCAGGAAAAAAGAACTGGAATCAGGAAAAAAAAAAAGTATCAGTCTGTCAATCTGTCAGAAGTACTGTGTGGATAGCAGTGCAGATTTTGGCACGGGAAGAATTTGTCCGGGATATGTTTGTAAATGAGGAAAGTCTGCCGGATGTCCTGGTATGCATGGATGAAGTCGTGACAGAGCGCGTTTGCTGGTCGATTATAACCAGGTTGGAAATGTCAAGGTGATCGGTTACTATTATTCGATGTGATCCTGAATGCAATCGACAAGGGAATCCTGTCCTCCACGATCGCGATGGATATGGATGAAGTAGGAAAATACAGCGTCAACGCATTGGAAGAGTATTTATCTCTTGGGCACAGCAACGGATATTACAGTGTAAATCAGCATGTGATCACAAAGGATAACACCGATGAGTACAGAACGGAGGGCGAAAAATGACAGAAAAAGGACACCCCTTCCGTAATAATTCCATACAGACCAGACTGAGCGGAGTCATGCTCATGGTGCTTGTCTTTGCACTCGGGATCAATTTCTTTATTTTCAGTCAGATCCAGAATGCCGTTACCAGGATCGATGCGGTCTTTTCCAGCAATGTCGATGTGAATGAGCTTTCGGAAGCACTGGAACTTGTTGAGAACACAGTCTATGAATACCTGAATACAAAAGTACCGGACACTGGAAAACTATTACCGTTATGACCAGAATTACAAAATCTGATCGAAGATCTCAACGACAAAAACATGGACAGCGAAGTAAAGATGCTCGAAAAAACATCCGCAGGATGTCCGAGAGTTATCTGGATCAGACAAATGAGACAGTTCAGGCGAAGCGAGGAAGAAATGTATAGAAATACAAGACTTCCTACGAAACAGAAAATCAGCTCTATGAATATATCAACACTTACATATACAAATTAAATAATTTGCGCTTTAAGACAAACTCAGCAAATTATCAGTTATTTATTGTCATCGATGAATGTGCTGTACAGACTCTGCCTGGTCGTACTGATCGTCGTCTATGTGGTTGGGCTTGCAGTGACGGTCCTTCTGGTGCGGAATATGATCGCCCGCTGACCGCTCTTTCAATACGGCACATGAGGTTGCAAAAAGGAAATCTCGATGTTCCGCAGCTTCCTATTGTTATGGATGATGAAGTTGGAGTCGTGACAAGAAGTTTTAACCAGATGCTGGAGAGCATCCGCGAACATCGACCAGCTCAAGGAAAAGCATGGGCGGCAGGCGCAGATGAAGGAACGAGAGCTTATGATGGAGGCACACCTTAAGGAAGGCACAGCTGAAGTTCCTTCAGGCGCAGATCAATCCGCATTTTCTGTTCAATTCCCTGAATGCAGGTGCACAGCTTGCGATGATGGGAGATGCGGACAAGACAGGTATATTTCTGGAAAAAATGGCGGATTTTTTCCGGTATAATGTGCGCAAGATGGAAGAAGATGCGATGCTCTGGGAGGAGATCGAGGCGGTAGATATTATATCTACATCCTGAATGTGCGCTTTGCCGGAGATATTGTATATATCCGGGAAATAGATGAACATCGAAAACATCCGCATTCCAAGCATGATCCTTCAGCCGCTGGTAGAAAATGCCGTCAGCATGGAATCCATGACTGCATGGAGACAGGACGCATTGTGATGTCTATCCACAGAAACCAGGATATGATCGATATCACGGTCAGCGACAATGGTGCAGGAATGACGGAAGAAATGATCGCGAAGGTTATGGAAGGAAGAGCAGTGCAGGATGAAGAAAACCGCTATTCTACAGGAATCGCGGTACATAATGTCATAGAAAGACTGAAGCTGTATTACAAACAGGAAGGACTTATGACGATCGAGAGTGACGGACCTGGAACCGGAACGAAAGTTCATATTGTCATTCCGATGGAAAAAGAGGAACTGGAGTAGCATAAGAAAGTGGAGGAAACAAAACAATGTATCGTATATTGGTAGCAGATGACGAGGGAATTATGCTGGAAGCTTTCAAAAAGTGTGATATCCAGTACATTTGGGGACAGCTGTATCACAGAAACTGCCAAGACAGGAAGAGCAGTGACAGAAAAAAAGCAGAAACTTTTCATCCGGACATTGTCTTTATGGACATTCATATGCCGGGAATCAACGGGATCCAGGCAATGCGGGAAATACGAAAAATTCAATACGACAGCACTTTTTTTATGTAGTATCTGCTTATGACAAGTTTGATTATGCAAAGAGGCGATCGATCTTGGCGTGGGCGTTATCTGACAAAGCCGATCTCCAAGGCAAAGATCATCTCCGCGGTGGAAGAAGCCATCGAGAAGGTGGATAAGAAGAGAAATCAGAGAACCTATTGAAGATCCAGGAAAACTGGAAACGGTCATCCCTGTTGTGGAAAACAGCTTTGTAGGAAGCCTTTTGTTCCAGCAAGGAGGAACAGACAGACAGACTACTACCGGCAGCTTCTGGATATCCGAGGAAAAACAGGGCTATGTCATGGTCATCCAGTTTGGCCAGTCGTATGAAAAAATGGTAGGCTGATAAGCCCTGTCGGAATGAATGTGAAAAGCACAGAGTTTTTATGATGAGCTGAGGGATGTGGTGAAATCCTCTTTTTCCTGTGCAGTGGGATCGGTGATGTCAAACCGTATTCCGGTGATCGTGCCGTGCAGCCTGCCTGAGAATCCATATGAAGAAAGGATCGACCTCGTGGAACAGGCGAGAAATCTTGTGTCAAGGCTGGAAAACAGGATCGATGCCAGATTTCGTATCGGGCTTGGCAGGATCCTATATGCGAATTGGGCGCTCTTACCGTGAAGCACTCCGCGCGCTGAACGGAAGCAAGAGCAGAGTGATCCATAAAGGACCTTTCGCAGAATGGTGTTTATGATGAGGAGTTTCCTGTCGATATGGAGAAACGGATCTTCCGTTATCTTGGTGATGGGGACGAAAAAAGAAATGTGTACAGGAGCTGAATACGTTCTTTGACTGGATGCTGGAACATTACGCGGAGGATATGAACAACATCCGTCTGAAGGTTCCTGGAATACATTATCTGGGGCGAAAAGATCGCTTTTGAGGCAGGTGCTGTCAACTATGGATTCAGCTACAGGCGGGATTATCTGGATGTAGCGATGGCATGCAGCGGTTACGAAGAACTCAAGCTGGTTTCTGGATAAGATGGTCAACATCTGTCGTTCCATCCGTGATCAGAAAGAGGAACAGTCAATTCCGCTGTCAAAAGGCAATGCTCTACATCCAGGAAAATTTCAGCAAGGACATTTCACTGGATGAAGTTTCCGGTCAGATAAATATCAGCCCTTATTATTTCAGCAAGATCTTCAAAGGAGGAAACGGGCGAGAACTTCATTGAATATCTCACCAGGATCGAATAGAAAAAAGCGAAAGAATTCCTGAAACAGCCGGAAGTCAGCGTCAAAGAAGCCGGCGTAAAAGAGCGGCTATACAGACCCGAACTATTTCAATAGGATCTTTAAAAGCAGACAGACATGACTCCAAGTGAATTCAAGACGAGGTACGGAAAATGAAAAAAGAAAAAGAGGGATAGTTCTTCTTATAACTGCCCTGATGTTTGTTCTTTGCGTGACAGGATGCGGAACACAGAAAATTGAGACAACAAAAAAAGAAACAACAGAAGAAAAGAAAACCCAGATCGGACTCAGTTTTGATTCCTTTGTGATCGAGAGATGGCTTCGCGACCGGGATATGTTCGTATCTACGGCACAGGGGCTTGGGGCAGAAGTAAATGTCCAGGTGGCAGGCGGTGATGTGGATGAACAGATCTCACAGATCGAATACTTTATCCAGAAGGAAATGGACGTGATCGTGATCATCCCGATCGACGGAGATGCTCTGTATGATGGTAAAAGAAGCGAAGGACAAGGGGATCAAAGTAGTCTGCTATGACCGGATGATCGCAAATGTGGATGCAGACCTCTATATCACGATCGACAATGAGATGGTAGGAACCCTGATGGGAGAGGCTTTGGTCGAGGCATGCCCGGACGGTGGAAATATCTTCGCGATCAACGGTTCTCCCTACGGACAAAAATGTAGAGGAGGTAGAACTTGGTTTCCGTAAAGGCTCTGAAAGGAAGCAAACTCAAGATCGTCTATACAGGATACTGTGATAACTGGCTCGCTGAGATGGCAGCAACGCATGTAAACAAACCTTGAGGTGACAGACGACATTGTGGGCGTGATGTGCGGCAATGATGATCTGGCAAGCCAGGCAGTCAAAGTCCTGGCAGAAAACCGTCTCGCAGGACAGGTGGCACTGGTTGCGCAGGATGCAGACCTGGCAGCCTGCCAGCGGATTGTAGAGGAACACAGACCATGACAGTCTACAAACCGATCGAGGCAGGAGGCAAGCTTTTGGCGGCGATCCTCGCAGTGGCACTCGGAAACAGTACAGACATTACCTCAAAAGACTGTGAGATCGGTACAGAGAGACCACAGATGACGGTTCCGGCGAGATCCCTATTACAAGATCACACCGATCGCGAGTGACTGCAGAAAACATGGACGAAGTCATCGTGGATGGAGGATTCCATTCAAAAGAAGATGTATATCTGAATGTAAAAAGAATAAAAAGATGTAATAAGAAAAGGAACCTCGTACAGCGCTTTGGAACAGGCTGTGCGGGGTTCCTTTTGAATCTTTGATTTAGATGACCGGCAAAGTTACTGCTCGATCCCTTCCATATAGGAATTATAATATCGGGATTGATCTTTTCCCTGATGGAATCGTAAACGCCCTGAAGCCTCGCAGGATCTCTTTGCGTGTCATCAGAAAGTTTGATGATCTGTGTTCCGCTGTCCTCGATCACGGCGACTTTGTCTGCGATTCTGGCATCGGACTGTTCTCTTGCGTATTCTGTGGCTTAAGCTGGGCAGCCTCTGTCATGATCTCCTGTTCATCCTCCGGAAGATCCTTGAAAAAATCGTCATTGACGATCAGGAGATCAGATGCGGAAGATGGTTGGTTTCTACAACATAATCCTGCTGTTCATAGAGATTGTTGAAACGATGACCTCGTATGGGTTTCCTGTGCATCGATGGTGTGCTGCTGCGAAGTGATGTACACTTCGCTGAAAACTCATCGGGGTTGGGTTTGCGCAAGCGCTCCAAGCAAGATGGTAGCTGTTTTCCATGGTACGGATCTTCTGACCTTTAAAGTCTGCAAATCTGTTTCCGGTTTGTTTGTACTCATCACACGGAAGCCCTGGTCAGCCATGCCGAGCAGATGATAACCTGCTTTTTTCAATATGAACGTCACTGATCAGGCTGTTAAATTGTGGATCATCGATTTTTTGCGGCAGTCATCGAGAGAATCAAATACGCATGGAAGGTCAAATACAGCAAGGTCACTCATGAAGTTGAAACCTGTGGTGCAGTGTTCTGTACAACAAATGGAATGTCTCCGTCAGCACAGGTTTCAAGTAAGTTCGCGGTCACCGCCGAGGGTGTTTGCATAAACCTGTATCTTCATTTGCCATTGCTCAGGTCAGGAAACCTCTTCTGCAAATTTCTCAGCAAATATCTGAGTTACGGTATCTTCGGACTTGCGGTTGCCATATGGTAGGAGCTAACGCTGGACTTCCTCATTGGAAGAATCGCCACTGCCGGTAAGTGCGGTATTTAAGAGACCGGCTGCAGCCAGCATGGGATTCATGCGTTAAAAGCAAACCGGTTTTTCTTTTGTATGGTAAGTAGTAAAATTTTCATGTCTTTCCTCCTATAAGATTCAATAGAGATTGCCGGAATAAAGGTGATCAAAAGAAGAACCAACAGGAAAAAGATGATCATTGGCATAGCTTTTTTTGGCGATATCCATGACTGGGAACATCGGTCAGTGAACTTGCAACAAACAGATTGACTCCGATAGGCGGGTAACAAATCAATGCAAAGGTTTACAACCATGATAACCGAACTGGATTGGATCCATTCCGATTGCTGAACAATTGGAAGCAGGATCGGTGTCAGAATCAGGATGGCCGGGGTGGTATCCATCACCATTCCCACCAACAACAGGAACAGATTTATCACCAGCAACAGAATAACCGGATTGGAAGTTGTTCAGGATCCATTCACTGATTGTCTGTGGAACCTGCATCAGAGTCAATACTCTGGAAAATGCAGTGGAGGCCGCCAGAATAAACATGATTGGTGTAAGTCCGAATCGACTCCACCAGAATCGCCCAGATATCCGGAAATGAATCTCCGATATGCAAACAGGCTGATGATCAACGCATAGAACACAGAGATAACCGCTGCCTCTGTTGGCGATGCCACCGGTGTAAATACACCCCAGGATGATCACCGGACTTAACAATGCCAGAAAACTTTCTTTTAATACGGCAAGGAAGCCTTTTTATGAAGTTCTCCCACGACCTCCCGGATCCGCTCTTTATCTTCTCCATAGCGTCGGCAGTGAAAAACCGCATAGATCATAAGCAGAATACCGATCAGAAGTCCTGGGAATAATTCCTGCCAGAAACAGGTCGCTGACAGATGCTCCGGACGCCATGCCGTACATAATAAACGGATACTTGGTGGAATAAACCTGAGTCCTCCGGCCACTGCTACCATCGCAGTGGAAAATTTCAGGTCATATCCCAAATCTGATCGGAATGATCGTCATACTTCCCACTGCTGCAACAGTCGCAGGACCCAGAACCGGAAATTGCTCCGTAAAACAGGCAGGTCACGATCACCGCACAAGGCATTCCAGCCGTACGGTTTCCCATAAAGTATGCAAACACATCGAATAATTTTTGGAGATTCCGCCACGCGCCATAATGATTCCCGACAACACGAACATTGGAACCGCAAGCAACGGAAAGGTCCAGTCCTCCAAACATGGACGGATCGATATTTCGCACTGGCGGTAAAGGAAGGATCGAATGCGATGGAAGGAACAGATGCAATTCCCAGTGAGATCGACACCGGAACGCAATCATCAACAGAACAAAAACAAAATAAATACTACAACTGGCCGACATCCGCATTTGAATGTTTGATGGTTTTATGCGGTTTTTTTCAGTAGCATACCCTCAGTTTCTGCATTTGCCACCGGTGTATTCCGCTCCGCAAGCCGGATCGAACACCACCAGCAATTCAATGAAGCGCTGCCGGGACGTGGTGCAACCAGGATGCACAAATGGAGCTGCCTGGATGGTTCAGGGATGCCGCATGCCGGGAAAGCTGTCCGCTTACGACAGAAGACATCATATAGGACCAGGCAAACGGGATCATATAAAAGAAGATAAGCTCAAAGGTGTGGTTTACAACTTTAAAGAGTGCTTTACCTCTGCGGGGGAAAAATTGCAACAAACTGCTCGATTTTGATGGAAAGACATTTTCTTGCTGCAGTAGCTGACGCTTAAGAAAAGCCGCACCAGATAAACAGATATCTGGTCAGTTCCTCGGACCAGGACAGAGAGACATTCCAAGAACATATCTGCATAATACCTGAATCCCCATGATCAGAGTCATGGCGATCAGGAAGATGACCAGGATAAAACTTCTTCGAGGTTTCTCGTCCAGCCAGTGAAGTGTTTTCTCATGGATGACCTCCTTTAATCGTTAAAATTTGATGGATATTTGCTGTAAAAATGAAAACATCGGCATTTCTATTTTAAATAAAAATACCGATGGGTTCAAGAAGCAAATATAGGTATGATAATAAGATACCTGCGGATAAATCCGCGGTGTCATTACATAGCGTTGTGAAGAAGTCCGAGGACTGTATTCAGATCATTTACTCCCCATCTGTCCCGGTGCGGATGCTTTTTTCCAGCACCAAAAGTCATGGAGGAGCCAATGCTTCACCGCAGAGACGGCTGATAACGCCAGTGCCTGCCATGGACATGGTGATGATCGGTCTGTCAGCGTAATTGGTGGTCATTTCTTCTGTTGCAACAAGAAGAGTCAGGACATCTTTTCTTATTCTGAGGCATAACTGCGATCTTTGGAATGTCGGCATTCATATCCTGCATCTTGCGGAGACGATAGATGATGTCTGCTCTTTGGCAGGGGTTTTGAAAAAGTCATGGTTGGAGGCAACAACCTTAACTCCTGCGGCATGGGCACCGTCGATGATTTTTCTTAACAATCTCATCGCCTGTAAAGATTTCTACATCGATCATATCCACATATCCAGTCTGGGCTGCTTTGATGTTAAGTTCGGCATATGCTTCAGGCTCGATTGTTTTTCACCGCCTTCTTTGGAAGTACGGAATGTCATAAGGATCGGAGTATTGCCAAGAGCAGCACGAAGATCTTTGATGGTATCTTCTACCTGTGCAAAATCAAAAACGCCTTCAAACCAGTCTACACGCCATTCAACAACATCAACCGGAATAGAATCAAAGGTTTTTGCTTTTCGATGATGTCTTCTTTTGTAACACCAACGATAGGAACGATAATCTTCGGTGAACCTGCACCGATTTCGATATCACTTTATTTTAACTGTATTCATGATGGTATCCTTTCTGTTTTATGTTTGGACAAATATTTTCGCCTTTGGTTCTCATTTTAATTCTCAGATTCAAAGCAAGTGCAACCATTTTTTTGTAACGGATGTTTTACATACAGTCCAAGTACAACACCGACTGCTGTAAGAACGATGTTCATGGTCATAACCTGAGCCGGCTGCATTTTGGATGCGGCTGTCAGGATCGTATAGTTGCAAAGGGAAGATGCGATCATAACGAGCGCGGTTACAGTTCCCTTGATTTTAGGGAAGAGCATGTTGCATACAGAAGTTGCAATCTGGAGAAGTCCGCCTGCGCCGGCCCATCCGATGATGAAAGCACCGGCGAATCATCATGGTCTGATTCTTAACCCATAAGTACAACGATCAGAGTTGCAAGACAGATAACCGGATAAATTACGATAAAACGTACATCTTTGATCTTTCTTGTGAGCAGTGCTGTTACAACAAGTGCGATTAGGGTTCCTGCTGAGTAATAGGTCTGCATGACGTAGACGGGTCAGCCCAGCCTACGTTTTCTTTTGCAAAGTTCTGTGCACAGTTCAGCCACAGCTGGAAAGTACCTGTACAGGTGAATCCGATCAGGATCATAGCGATGGATTCAAAAGAGAAATGAGTATGTTTCAGGCTGGCGATCAGTCCTTCTTTTCTCGCCGGCTGCTTTCTGATCTGCATCAGGAAGCGGGAACAGAAATACCAGTACAAAAAGTACAAGGTAGATGATTCCGCAGCCGTAGAATAAACGGTTGTAGGAGGTAAGTCCGGCAGCAGTTGAAGCTAACAGAAGCACCAGTACAAATGGAAGAAGCATCTGTGCGATTGCGATGAAGAATTTAATTCCCATTGTGGCAACGCCAGGAGCTTTGTAGATGATCTCTCGAAACAGCCGGATAAATACCAGTGTCGAGGAATGAGTTTGCGATACCGCCGATGACAGCACATACATATGCAATGGTGTAGCCGCCGTTTGTTCCAGCGTTAAATGCGAGGGCAAGACCAATCAGATGAATTGCATAGGAAGCACTTCCGATCGCTGTGGAAATACGGCGTCCTAATTTGTCTGAAAAGAGGTCCTGCAAAAGGAAGGGCGATCAGTCGTCCAAGACCTAATGCTGCTGAGATTGCGGTGATTGCCATGGCTTCCACACCCCATGCGATTTGCCAGAGCTTCCTTAATAACCGCTGTCCTAGATAGAACATCAACACCGTGGATAAAATAGTTCAAGTACAGAATCAATGCACTTGGCAGATACTTTTTGTTCATGGTTCTCTCCTTTTCCTGTAAATATTTGTGTTTTTTTTTGTTTTGTCACAAACAATGAATGCCTTTTTGAGCCAGGTTTTTATCAAAAGCCTGTTAAAAAAATAACATTTATCTGTATTTTAACAGGTACAATCCGTACAGTCTAATGCTTTTTAAAAAGCGAAAAACCAATGCATTGAATGCATTAATGTGGTATACTATGGACATTTTGAAACGCATGAAATGTAAGTGAAGTTAGCCGGAATAGTATGTTTCTTTATAATAAAGATGCAGAAAACTATCTGGCAGAGGAAGGAAATCATGACATTAAATCAGATTCTGTATTTCAGGAAGGTTGCACGGCTGGAAAATTATCATCAGGCAGCGGAAGAACTGTATATTTCACAGCCGTCCCTGAGCCGCTCCATGGCGTCTCTTGAAAGCGAACTGGGGGTTGCCTGTTTGAAAAAAAAGGCAGAGGTGGCGCTTACAAAGGCAGGCAAGCTTTTTCTGGAACATGCAGACCGGATCGCGGGGACTGCGATGTGGCAGTTGGTAAGATGCAGGAAATTTCTTCTGATGGCGGCAAAATAGATATTGGTTATATTTTCCACTTGCAGGGCATTATATTCCTCATAACGTCCGTAAATTTCTGAATAAAAAGAGAACAAAAATGTTGTCTTTAATTTCTGGCAGAATCACACGCCGGCCATTGCAGAGAAGGTCAGAACAGGTGAACTGGACGTTGGTTTCGGCGGCTATCTCAGGGTGGAAGACATGGAGTTTTTCCGCTCAGTGCGCAGGAACTGGTAATCATAACACCAAAGGAACATCTGATCTCCGGAAGGAGGATATCCTGCTTGCAGAACTGGGACATTATCCTGTGATCGGTTATGAACAGGCATCCTGGATGGGAACCTATGTGAAATATCTGTACAGGAAATATCAGGTAAATCCAAATACGATCGTGGAATGTCCGGATGAATATTCAATTGTATCTCTCTGGTAAGGGAAAACTTCGGTATCGCACTGATGCCGCAGACAGATATCCTATGAGTGAGGGGATCAAGATACACAGGATAACAGGACTTGATATTTACCGTCAGGTATTTATGTTCTGGATGAAGGATCGATACCGTCTTCCGGCAGTGGAACGATTTATCGAATATATGAAGGAACAGCAGGCAGATGATGCAAATGATACCGAAAACGCAATATCAAAATTTATCTGAAAGATATTGTTAATTTTTAATACAAAGAGTTATGATAAAGGTGTCACAAACAAAGGATGGTACTCGTGTTATGAATATGATGTTAATGAATAAGGAGATTATTTCATGAAGAGTGAATACCCAAAGATTTTTGAACCCATAACAATTAAAAAGAACAACAATCAAAAACCGTATTGCTATGACTCCTATGGGAACCAACTACGGTGAGACAAGCGGCGAGATGAGTAACCGTCATATGAATTATTACTCTCTTCGTGCAAAGGGAGGTACAGGCCTTATCATTCTGGAGAATGCCAACATTGAATATCCGGCAGGTTCCAACGGTACAAGCCAGATCCGCATCGATCACGACAGCTTTATGCCGCGTTATTATCAGCTGGTAGAGAACCTTCATAAGAATGGCGCTACTGTAGCAATTCAGATCAACCACGCCGGAGCTTCAGCCTCTTCTGCAAGAACCGGAATGGAGACCGTTTCTTCTTCCAATATCCCGACAAAAGGCCGGCGGAGAAGTTCCGCGTCCGATGACAAAGGAAGAAATCCTTACAACTGTTAAGAAATATGGAGAGGCTGCAAAGCGTGTCCAGGCGATTGGTTTCGATGCGATCGAGATCCACTGCGGACATTCTTATCTGATGAGTCAGTTTATCTCCCCTTACTATAATAAGAGAACAGACGAGTTCGGAGGATCTGTAGAAAAACCGTCTTCGTTTCCCACGTATGGTACTCGAAGAAGTTCGTAAGAACGTAGGACCGTGGTTCCCGATTATCGTTCGTATCTCAGCAGAAGAGAGAGTACCAGGTGGAAACACTCTGGAGGACACACTGGAATATCTGGAATATCTCGATGAGTTCGTAGATATGTACGATGTTTCCTGTGCCCTGAACCCATCTCTTCAGTATCAGATCGACTCAACTACCTTCCGGATGGATGGAGATCCTATATGTCAAGAGCTGTGAAAGACAAGTTTGGAAAACCGGTTATTAATGCAGGTAACTACCGTGACCCGAAGGTAGTAGAGAAAGTACTTGAGAGTGGTGACGTAGATATCGTCGGAATGGGACGTGGACTTTATTGCAGAGCCGAACTGGGTTAAGAAGGTTGAGAATGGCGAGGAAGATCTTCTTCGTAAATGTATCTCATGTAATGTTGGATGTGCAGGACACCGTATCGGTTTAAACCAGCCGATCCGTTGTACCGTAAACCCGGCTGTACCGGAAGGCGATATCTATAAAGCACTCAAAGTCAACAAGAACTGCAATGTTGTAGTTGTTGGTGGTGGTACAGCAAAGGTCTGGAAGCTGCATGTACAGCAGCAGAAGTAGGCTGTAACGTTTCGTTCTGGAGAAGAAGGATCACCTTGGAGGTCTCTCCACATTCATCTCAGATCTTCCGAGCAAGACCCGTATGAAAGACTTCCCGAAATATCTGGAAGCCCGTGCTGCAAGACTGAAGAATCTTTATATCTTCCTGAACACAGATGCAACTGTTGAAAAGATCAGGCAGTTCAAACCGGATATCGTTGTAAATGCAACTGGTTCTGTGCCGCTTGTTCCACCGATCAAGGGTCTTAAAAGAAAATATTGAGGCCGGAAAATGTAGCTACCATTTTTGATATGATCAATAACCTGAATGCCGGAAAATATCCGGATGAAGCCTGTCAGGGCAAGAAGGTCGTTGTAGTCGGCGGAGGCTCCGTAGGACTTGACGTGATCGAATATTTTGCACCTCGTGGAGCAGAGTGTACGATCGTAGATATGCTGCCGCAGATTGGTATGCTTGCGGATCCGATCACCAAATGTTCCATGCGCGAGACACACGACAAATATGGTGTCAGAGAGTATGTGAATACAGCACTTCAGGAAGTTAAGGAAAACGCATTCACAGTAAAACTTCCGGATGGACAGATCAAGGATCTGGAATTCGACTTCGGATTCAACTGTCTTGGAATGCGCTCCAACAACCCGGTACTTCCGCAGATCGAAGAGGCATTCAAGGATACAGATACTTATGTATACACCATCGGTGATTCTGTGCGTGCCCGCCGTATCATGGAAGGTACCATGGAAGGCCGTGCTGTGCTGAACGTACTGGAATCTCAGGGCTTTCTGCATTTAGAACCGCTTGAGTGATCGATAGCAGCGATTTAAGATGCCAAATGCTGAACCATGCCTGCATGGGGAAGCATAAATACATATCATTCATCATAAAAGAAAAGAGGAAAAATCATGCCAAACGTAACAGGACATACAGAATTAGTAGGATTAATGGCTTACCCGATCCGTCATACACAGTCACCGACAACTCATAACCTCGCATACGACAAAAACGGCGATGACGTTATCCAGCTTGCATTTGAAGTAGACAACGATTCCCTCAAAGACGCTGTTCAGAGTATCCGTGCTCTCAAAATGCTTGGATCCAACATTTCCATGCCGAACAAAACAGTTGTTCACAAATATCTGGACGAAGTTGATGAAGCTGCCAAATTATGCGGTGCTATCAACACAGTTGTAAATATGCGTGATGAAAACGGACAGGTTACCGGTAAGCTCAAAGGTTACAATACTGATGGTATGGGATACTGGCAGGGCTTACAGAAGCAGGCATTGATTTCAGGGGCATGAAGATGGTTCTGATCGGTACCGGCGGAGCTGCAACTGCAATCGCTGTACGTGGAGCTCTTGATGGAATTGCCGAGATGGAAATCTTCAACATTAAAGATAAATTCTACAGCCGTGGAGAAGAGATCGTAGATCTGATCAACAAGAATACAAACTGCAAGGCTACCATGAATGATCTGGGGAGATCTTGAACTTCTCAAAAAAAAAATGCATGCAGCAGATATTTTCTGTGATGCAACAGGTGTGGGAATGCATCCGCTGGAAGACCTCTCCAACATTCCGGATCCATCCTACTTCAAGAAAGACCTGATCGTAACAGATACTGTTTATGCACCACGCGAAACTGTTATGATGAAACAGGCAAAAGAAGCCGGCTGTGAAAAAAGTTTACAATGGTATGAGCATGATGCTGTTCCAGGCACTGATTGCTATCAAACTTTACACTGGAAAAGATACTCCGGTAGATTACATGAAAGAAAAACTTGGAATCTGATAGAAAATTTAGAGTTGACTTTTTTTGTGATAATAGCATATGCTAATAACAGCTAAGGAATGTGACGAGATTCCATGAAGCAAAACAAAAGCCTCAGAGTTGCCGCTCTGGGGGTTTTCTTGCTCGTTATGGTGAGCTGTTTCATTTAGGCTGCTGCTGTTTATCGTCTGCCGCTCAGCCATTTGCATATGTAGTAGCTAACTACGTTTGCTAACACGGAGACAAGAAATGTGACAGTATTTCTTCCACGAAACGCACCTCCTTTCTGCTGGAGGTTCAACAGCTCTTTTAGGATAATAAGGGG
>VOFG01003934.1_pt1 | contig 47579 bp, 66 predicted proteins | sample 5384171 | NCBI WGS metagenome assembly VOFG01 (sample SAMN12384726, study PRJNA508395) | human gut metagenome | isolation source: healthy gut F | host: Homo sapiens
AGATCACGTTGGTAAAGAATATGCGCCGGAGGAACCCCACGACGGCCTGGTAGTATTCTGGGTCAAACTTCGCCGACGCGGCTACACCAGATCTATCTCCGGGCTGTATAAGCTGCTGCGCCGGATCGGCGGTGCTCCGATCAAGCTGCCGAACCCGAAGTATATTCCAAAGCCTTATGAACAGATGCGGTATCCCGGTCAAAAGGTTCAGATCGATGTGAAATACGTTCCTTCTGTGTGCCTTGTTGGAGAAGCAGCAGAGGATGCTAAGGAGTGTGGCGGTTACTACTACCAATACACCTTTATTGATGAATACAGCCGTTTTCGTTATCTGGAGGCTTTCAAGGAAAAAGACACATATACCTCCACCGTTTTCCTGAAACACGTAGTGGAGAAGTTCCCGTACGCCATAGAATGCGTTCAAACAGATAACGGATTTGAGTTTACAAATGAGATGGGGAGCAGCAGGAAAAGCTGCCTACACTCTTCGAGAAAACGCTTGAACAGCTTGGTATCAAGCATAAGAAGATCAGACCGTTCACACCCAGACATAACGGCAAGGTAGAACGCAGTCATAGAAAAAGACAACGAGGAATTCTATGCTTCTCATCGTTTTCTATTCTTTTGACGATTTTGCAAAACAGCTTGCCGTCCGTCAAAGGCAGTATAATAATTTCCCCATGCGTCCGCTCAACTGGAAGTCTCCTCGTGATATCCTTTTTCTTTTCCTTCTTTGTAACGCATCATTGACTAACCTACACCGGTCATAATGCGCGTTATCCGCGAATATTCTCTTCGTGCCGAAACATTTTTTATCTAGGAGGCACATTATGGTCAAAACACCTGTTTTTAAGGGTTCATGCACGGCTATCGTCACCCCGTTCAACGAGCACGGAGTAGATTACGACCAGCTCAGAAAGAACATAGACTTTCAGTTTGAGAACGGCACGTCCGCCATCGTGGTATGCGGGACGACCGGCGAGAACGCGACCGTCACACGCAATGAATACGAAGAGCTCGTCCGCTTTGCGATAAGGGCAAATAACTCCCGCATGAAGGTGATTGTCGGCGTTGGCAGCAACAACACCGACACTGCACTCAAGAATGCCGAGAACGCGCGCTTTGCCGGTGCGGACGGCATACTCATGGTCACGCCATATTATAATAAATCCACGCAGAAAGGGCTTGTGGAGCACTTCACGTATGTCGCCGACCGGGTCGACATCCCTATGATACTCTACAATGTTCCCAGCCGCACGGGCATAGGCATCGCCCCGGAAACGTACAAGGAGCTCGCCGCGCACCCGAACATCGTCGGCGTGAAGGAGGCCTCCGGCAACCTCAGTCTCGTCGGTGAGATCGTCAGCCGCTGCGGGAACGACCTTTACATATGGGCGGGAACGACGACAACACCGTGCCGATGATGGCGCTCGGCGCGCTGGGCGTTATATCCGTCGCGTCGAATATCGTGCCGGGGGTAGTGTCAAAGCTATGCCAGCTCTGCCTCGACGGCAGCTTCAAGGACGCGACGGAGCTGTACGCGAAATACGCGAAGCTCTTCTCCGCGCTCTTTATCGAGACCAATCCTATCCCCGTCAAAGCCGCGATGAAGATGCTCGGCATGGACTCTGGAATGCTCCGTCTGCCGCTCACATCAATGAGCGACGAGCATTTCACCTACCTGCGCAATACCCTTGCGGAAGCCGGGCTGAATGTAAACTTTTCGTATACCTGTATCACAAAGCGTGACACAGGTATGCGCAGCGTATATCCTGTCCGGCACAAAAATAGAGCTGCTTTATCGTCAAAGCAGCTCTATTTTTTCTATCACGTCGGGCTTCACGCTCTCCTGCCCCGGAACACACACTGCAAGCTGACAGCCGTCAGGCGCGCAGTGCCATATGCCGGGCATATCCATCACCGAAAACGACGGCAGCGGGGTCGCAAGCCCTGTACCGAGAGCCTTTATATAGCTCTCCTTCCTGCACCAGATCTCGGTGAACGCAAGCCCCGCATCCGCCGCGCGGGCTATGTATTCTTGCTCATCGGCGGCAAAGAACCGGCGCGCCAGCGCGATGTTCGGCGGCATACTGCGCTGTATGTCAAGCCCGAAGTCCTCGTCACATACCGCGGCGGCGGCATACGCGCCGGAGTGCGACAGCCCGATATACACCTCTCCCCCGCGCAGTGCGGGCTTGCCGTGTTCGAGCGTCACAATGTCGAGCGGGAGCGGGAAATCGCTCCACCAGTCCGTTATAGCGCGGTTCAAAAGCAGCTCCGCCCCGATGCCGCACCGGCGCGAGGCGTCCGGCCGGACGCTCTCCAGCCGCGCGCGCCGGTATTCCGACAGCGCATAGTCCCCGGCGGGATCAAGCCCGGACACGTACGCGTAGTATATTCTCAGCATCAGGCGCGCATCGCGTCAATGGTCCTGGCAATAAGCTCGTTAAGCTCCACGCCCATCATCTCCGCGCCGCGGCGTATGACATCGCGCGAGCAGCCAGCGGCGAACTTCTTGTCCTTGAACTTCTTCATCACGGACTTGACCTCCATGCCCTCAAGCCCGGTCGGGCGCATGAGCGCGACTGCGCCGATAAGTCCCGTGAGCTCGTCCGTGGCGAAGAGCACCTTTTCCATGTATTTCTCCGGCGCAACGTCAATGCATATGCCGTAGCCGTGGCTTATCACGGCGTGGATGACGTCCTCGTCAACGTCCAGCTCGCGCAGCATCTCATTTGCCTTGACGCAGTGCTGCTCCGGGTACAGCTCAAAATCTATATCGTGCAGCATGCCCACCGTGCGCCAGAAGTCGACGTTCTCCGGGTCATACTCTTTTGCGAACTCCCCCATGACTTTCGACACAGTCTCGCCGTGCTGAATGTGGAACGGCTCCTTGTTGAAGCGCTTCAGCAGCTCTTCCGCCTGTTCGGGTGTTGGTATATAGCTCATGTCTTTGCCTCCTCTTTTGATCTTCAACCATAATAGCGCGGCGGACACGCTATTTCAAGAGGCAAAATAGACAATGAGCCTCGGAAATGAGGCTCATTTGTGAACATTTTTATTTCTTGGGTGCGGCGGTGGTGTCCGTGCCGATTTCCGGGCTTGCCGTGTTGGCGGCGCTGTCCGTCACAGCGGCGCTGGGCGAGGCGGCAGTGTCGCCGATAATGCCGTCGGTATCAGTGACAGCGCCGTCGGTAACGTCGGGCGTGATGATGGGCGTGACCTTCGCAGTGGCCGTCGGCATCGCCGTGGGGACGGTGTTGTCAACGCCGGTGTCGGCGGGCATATCCGCGCCGCAGCCGCACAGGGGAAAGAGCCAGTATGCACATCATGACAATGTAAACGATAGCTTTTTTCATTTTTATCCTCCTGAATTCGGGTCAATAATATTTGAGCATTAGTATTATCTGAGCATTCCTTATAAATATGCTGCAAATGTTTTCCTTGCATATGAGCACTCTTGAATTGCCAAGCGCGGCAAAATGTGATATTATTTTTTATTATGAATGATTTGAAGAAAAATGATATGTATACAGCCGAGATTGAGGGGTACTCCTCGGAGGCCTGCGGCGTCTGCCGCGTAGGCGGGCGCGCCGTGTTCGTGCCGCGCGTCATCGTTGGCGAGACGTGGGATATCCGCATAGTCAAGGTCACGGCGAGCGCGGTGTACGCGCGCCCGGAACGGCTCATTGTCCCCTCTCCCGCGCGCCGCTCGCCCGAATGCGCGTATTTCGGCAGGTGCGGCGGGTGCGACACGTGGCACATGAGCTACGACGAGGAGCTGCGCTTCAAGCTCGCGCGCGTGAACGACGCGCTGGAGCACATAGGCCGCCAGAGCGTGCGCGCGGCGGAGATAATCGGCGCGGACTGCTACGAGCACTACCGCAACAAGGGCATTCTTGCTGTCGGCAATATTGGCGGTCGGCCGCATGCCGGGTTTTACCGCGAGCGCAGTCATGAGCTTATTGCCGTTGACGACTGTCTCATCCAAAATGAGCTGTGCCGCCGCGCGGCGGACGCCGTCACGGCATTCATGTCGGCAAACGGCATTCCCGCGTATGACGAAGCAAGCGGCAAGGGTACCGTGCGGCATATCTTCTGCCGCCGCGCTGTGCACACGGCGGACGCGGTCGTCTGCGTCGTCGCCGCGCGCGGCTTCGGCGCGGCAACGGGCGCGCTCGTCGACGCTCTGCGCAAGGTGTGCCCGGAGCTTACAGGTGTGGTGCTGAACGTCAACAAGACTGTCGGCAACACCGTCCTCGCCGGGGATTTTTACACGCTCTGGGGGCGTGCCGACATCACGGATACTCTCTGCGGCAACATGTTTGATATTTCCCCGCAGGCGTTCTTTCAGGTAAACCCGCCGCAGGCCGAGCGGCTTTACGGCAAAGCATTGGAATATGCCGCGCCGTCGTCGGATTCGCTGGTTTTTGATCTATACTGCGGCGCGGGTACGATCAGCCTTGCGCTTGCGCGCCGCGCGGGGCGCGTCATAGGGGCGGAGATCGTGCCGGAGGCGATAGAAAACGCGGCGAAGAACGCCGCCGCAAACGGTGTCACGAACGCGGAGTTTATCTGTGCTGATGCCGGACAGGCGGCGGAAATGCTCTCTGCGCGCGGCTTGCAGCCGGAGGTCATTGTCGTTGACCCGCCGCGCAAGGGTATGGATGAGCGCGCCGTCGCCGCCGTTACCACAATGCAGCCGAGGCGCGTGGTGTACGTCTCCTGCAATCCCGCAACTCTCGCGCGGGATATTCTCCGCTTCGCTGAGCTCGGGTATGAGTTGAAAGCCGTGACCGCGGTGGATATGTTCCCGCGGACGTGCCACGTTGAGACGGTATGTCTCTTAGTTCTGAGAAATCCGGTAACACATATCAACATTGATGTGGATGTGGAAGAAATGGTGCAGGATAAAAGAGGACTGGCAACCTATGGGCAGATCAAGGAGTATGTTCTGGAACGCAGCAGCTTGAAGGTCAGTAGCCTTTATATCGCTCAGGTAAAGCAGAAGTGTGGTATCATTGAGCGGGAGAATTACAACAAGCCCAAGTCTGACGATGCCAGACAGCCCCAATGTCCGCCGGAAAAAGAGAAAGCAATCAAAGAGGCGTTGAAGCACTTCGGAATGATTTAGTTCAATATAAGATTCGGCAGGCAGGTCTATTCAAGAAAAAGAGTAGACTTGCCTGCTTTTTATGCGCTCTATAGCTACAATCATATGTTATCAGAGTTTTCCTAATAGAACCTGAACAGCCACACAAAACGGCTGTGCTGTGAGACATCATCGGTTCATTTTCCATACGTTTTAGGCATATTTTGACATAAGATATGTTGAGTTGACGCAGAAAATCTGCTATAATCATTCTAATTCAAACGAGGTGAAGGATATGGAGCTAAGAGTCTTGAAGTATTTCCTGATGGTGGCAAGAGAAGAAAATATAACCAAAGCAGCACAGCTCCTGCATGTGACGCAGCCTACCCTCTCCAGACAGCTCATGCAGCTGGAGGAAGAATTGGGAGTGCAGCTATTTCACCGTGGAAAACACAATGTCACTCTGACCGAGGACGGGATGCTGCTACGTCGGCGGGCGCAGGAGCTGGTTTCTCTGTCCGAAAAAACGAAGATGGAACTGCAGCACAAGGAGGAAATGCCCACCGGTGAAATTGCCATCGGCTGCGGAGAGACGAAGAGCATGGCGGCACTCTCCGAGAAGATGGTCTCTTTCCGCCAAAAGTATCCTCTGGTTCAGTTCAGCATTTACAGCGCCATTGCAGATGACATCAAGGAACGCCTTGAAAAAAAGGGCTGCTGGATATGGGGCTGCTGGTGGAGCCTGTGGATATTTCAAGTACGAATTTATCCGTCTGCCGCTAAAAGAACAGTGGGGCGTATTGGTGCGAGCCGATTCGCAGCTGGCGGAGAAAGAATTTGTCACGCCGGAGGATTTGCGTGGCGTTCCGCTGCTCATGGTGCGCCGAGAGCTGGTAAAAAACGAACTGGCCAACTGGTTTGGTGATTCCTTTGACCAGTTGGAAATCGCGGCAACATACAACCTGATTGTGAATGCGGCGTTCATGGTGGAGCAGGGGCTGGGTGTTGCTTTGTGCTTTGATCTGAGAGCTGTTTTTGAGAATCTTCGCTTTGTTCCGCTTACTCCCCGGATGGAAACAGGCTCCGTGCTGGTCTGGAAAAAGAATCAGACGCTTTCAGCGGCGAACGCGCTGTTTATCCAGCATATTAGAAATACGATTTAAGCATTTTTCGAAATAGAATATAAGCATTAGACATTTCTTAAGCTTAGCGATACGATATAGGTGTTCGAAAGGACACCTATATTTTTTGTGTGAAAGTGAAGGAGAAATCATGACGAAGCAGGAAGCGAGTGAGCGCTACAACATCCCAATCTGGCTTCTGGACGAATATGAAAGCTGGGGGCTTTGCCAGGAAGTCAAAAAAGTGATGGGGTCCTGGCAGTACGATGACAGCGATCTGGAGCGCCTCAGCATGATTATGACGCTGCACGATGTGGGATTTACGGGAAGCGAGATCGAGACCTATATGCGTCTGCTCCAAGAGGGAGATCGCACAAAGGAGCTGCGAATGCAAATGCTCACGCAAAAACGGGAGCATGCGTTGGACGAGATCCACTTCAAGGAAGCACAGCTCGCAAGGCTGGACTACCTGCGACACAGTATTAACACCAAGAAAAAGATTTAACTGGAGGTATTCCCATGAAAAAACGAATTTCTATGATTATGGCTATCTGTCTGTTGCTCTCCCTGACAGCCTGCGGCGTGAACAGCGGAACGAACAGCAATACGGAACCATCCGCAACCCAATCCCAGGCCGAAACGCCGCCCTCCGGACCTGCGGCAGAACCGACAGAAGAAGCCGCTAAAATGCTGGTTGTGTATTTCTCCGCCACCGGCAATACAAAGGGCGTTGCGGAAGAAATCACTCGGCTGACAGGAGCGGATCTGTACGAGATCGTCCCGGCAGTTCCCTACACCGACGAAGACTTGAATTACAACAACAATGAATGCCGTGCCAATCAGGAGATGAATAATGCCTCTGCCCGTCCTGCCATTGGCAGTGAAGCCATGGATGTTTCCTCCTACGATACCGTGTTTATCGGCTATCCTATCTGGTGGGGAACGATGCCGCGGATCATCAATACTTTCCTGGACACGTATGATCTCTCCGGAAAGACAGTGCTTCCTTTCTGCACATCCGGCAGCAGCGGTATTACCCAGTCTGTAACGGATATCCAGACTGCGGAGCCGGATGCCGATGTGCGGGATGGCCTGCGTGCAAGCGGTGCCAACGACAGCAGCATTGAAAACTGGATCGCGGATAACGGAATTTCTGAATAAGGCGATGCAATATCAAAATAACAGGAGGATTTCAAAATGAAGAAGAATATCGGCGCTAAACTGGCCCTGTATCCCACCCCGTTGGTGGTGGTCGGCACCATGGTAAACGGGAAGCCCAACTGGACTCTGGTGGGGCATCTGGGCATCATCGGCCATGACCGGGTGATGGTGAGCATGAGCGACAGCCATTATTCCAATCAGGGCATCCGTGCGATGAAGACCCTGTCCATCAATATTGTGGATGAAGCCATGCCCAAAGAGGCTGATTATGCAGGGTGCGTCAGCGGGGCAAAAGAGGATAAATCCCAGCTGTTTGTCCATCACATCGCAGATGGCGGCGTACCGATCATTGACGCTGCCCCTGTTTCCATGGCCTGCACGGTCGAGGATGTCTACAAGACGGAAGGCCTTTGAGAGCTTCATCTGCAAGATCACAGCCACCTATGCGGAGGAAACCGTGCTGGATGACAGTGGCAAACTGGATTACAGCGTTCTCAAGCCGGTGCTGTTCGAGATGCCCACTTATCAGTATCTGAAAACCGGCGAAGTGTTGGGCAAGTGCATGAGCATGGGAGGGAAGGAAGTATGAAAACAATGGATCAAAAAGAATTCGCCCGTGAAAATGTGTTTGGCTTGGGGGCAGAGAACACGGCCTATGCCAAGTATTTCATCGGGCAGTCGTATCTGAACCCGCTGACAAATCCAGAAAGTGGCCTTTTCCTGGCAAATGTCACCTTTGAGCCGGGTTGTCGGAACAACTGGCATATTCACCACGCCAAAAAAGGCGGCGGACAGATGCTGATCTGCACCGCCGGTGAGGGCTGGTATCAGGAGGAAGGCAAAGCGCAGGTGTCTCTGACTGCCGGCACGGTTATTACCATTCCGCCCGAAGTCAAGCACTGGCATGGAGCGAAGAAAGATAGCTGGTTTTCCCATATTGCCGTTGAGGTTCCCGGCGAGGATACCTCCAACGAGTGGTGCGAGCCGGTGACAGAGAAAGAATACTGTGAATTGGAGGAAAGATGAAATGAGCAAGAAACTGGTAGCCTACTTTTCCGCCAGCGGCACGACAAAAAAGGCCGCTGAGCGTTTGGCAAAGGCCACGGGCGCTGACCTGTTCGAGATCAAGCCCAAAGTCCCGTACAGCAGCGCCGACCTGAACTGGATGGACAAAAAGAGCCGCAGCAGTGTGGAGATGAGTGACCCGTCCTCCCGCCCGGAGATTGCCGAGAAGATTCCCAATCTGGCGGACTACGACACGGTGTTCCTTGGCTTCCCCATCTGGTGGTATGTTGCGCCCCGTATTATCAACACCTTTGTGGAGAGCTATGACTTTACCGGAAAGACTCTGGTGCCCTTTGCCACCTCCGGCGGCAGCGGCATGGGAAGAACGGTGGATGAATTGCGAAAACTCTGCCCGAATGCGAATTGGAAAGCCGGTAAAATGGTGAACGGCATATCCGACAAAGCACTTGCGGACTGGGCAAACACGCTTTAAGGAGGGTGCCCCATGGAACTGCAAAAGACTGACCCGGAATTTATGGAGCGCTTCCGGCACTTCGCCTTTGATGAGGTGGTGAAGGAAGAAAACCAGCAGCTTGATGCGCCTACGCGCTATCTGGCAATTCTCGCCGCTTTGATCGGATGCGGCGGCGTGGATGCCTTCCGGGAAATGCTGCCCGCCGCGCTGAAAAACGGTGTTACGCCGGTGATGGTCAAGGAGACCGTTTATCAGGCTGCGGATTACCTCGGCTACGGACGGATGCTTCCCTTTTTGAACGCGACCAATGAGATTTTTGCGCAGATGGAGATTGCGCTGCCTCTGCCCGGTCAGGCTACCACGACTATGAATGACCGACTGGAAAAGGGTGTGGAGGCCCAGACCGCGATCTTCGGAGAACACATGAAAGAGGCGTGGAAGAAGGGCCACATCAACCGCTGGCTGGCCGCTAACTGCTTCGGAGATTTTTACACCCGCACCGGTCTTGACCTCCCGCAGCGGGAGATGATCACTTTCTGTTTCCTCATGGCTCAAGGCGGCTGTGAACCGCAGCTCATCGCCCACGCCAAAGGGAATATGAACCTGGGCAACGACAAGGATTTCCTTGTCCGGGAACGATTATGAACAGGATCACTCTGAACAATAACATTCAAATGCCTATGCTCGGCTTCGGAACATTTCTGATGGGCGGCTCCGAATGTGAGAAAAGCGTTCTGGCTGCCATCCGAAGCGGCTACCGCATGATTGATACGGCGGAGGCATACCGGAATGAGGAGGCCGTTGGAAGCGCAATCGTGAAAAGCGGTATTCCCCGCGAGGAATTGTTTCTCGTGACGAAAGTGAACTTCCGTTCTTATGAAAATACCCGTGAAACCGTGGAAGCATCCCTGAACAAACTGAAAACCAACTATCTCGACCTTGTCTTGCTGCACTGGCCCTTTGGCAATTACTATGCGGCATGGCGTGAGCTGGAAAAGATGTACCACGAAGGAAAAATCCGGGATCCGCCATCTGATAATATTTGATCTATAAATAACTACAAAATTTTAGTGTTCAAATTTGTGCAACTTTAACGAAAAAGGAGGATCGTAAATGGCCGATGAAAAATTGAATACTGGCCCTGCGGAGAATATTTCCCCGGAGGCCGCCGAGCCTATCACCACACCCGAACAGGCCGCAGCATCTGAACCCCAGCAGGAACAGACCGGGCCTGCCATACCTGAGCCCGGCGATGTGGTTGTGTCCTTTGACAAAATCAATGAGCTTATGGCAGAAAAGAGCAGAACGCCCGTGCCGAAGTCGAAAAGGCGGAAACCGCCCGAAACGCCGCAGCCCGCCAATACGGAGGAGCCGAAAAAGCCGCGCCGTGGCCGTCCGCCGAAAGTAGAAAAGGCTGTGACTGAAAATCAGAAAGCGGAGAAATCGGCTGGGGCCCGCAAGGGCCGCCCACCCAAGGCGGATAAGGCGGCCCCTGACAAGCCCAAGCCGTCCAAACGAGACAAAGTGTCCCGAAGTGATGGAAAGGCCCCGGATGCCAAGGAGCCCGTTAAGCCCGCACAAGATACGGCACCGAAGGAAACTGCTGCTGCGGAACAGACGGCTCCCGAGCCGACCACACCGCCCCGCCCGGTTGAGGAAGGCAAGCTGGTTTATCCGAAACTTTCCGAGGTTCATCCATTTCACACATTCCGTCCGCACCCCTTTAAGGTACGGGACGATGCGAAGATGCAGGAAATCGTTGCTTCTATCCGCGTAAACGGTGTAATGGTTCCCGGTCTTGCCCGCCCGGAGAAAGATGGAAACGGCTATGAAATTGTAGCGGGCCATCGCCGTACCCACGGCAGTGAGCTGGCTGGACTGGAGGAAATGCCCTTTATTGTCCGTGAAATGACCGACCACGAAGCGGTGCAGGCCATGAAGGACAGCAACAAGCAGCGTGACGGGATGCTCCCCAGTGAATTGGCCGCGCTGCTGGAACTTGAAGTTGAGGACATTAAGCACCAGGGCGGGCGGCTGAAAGACGTTGCGGAAGGCGATGTTGGAAAACGCTCGGTTGAGATCGTAGGCGAGGCGCACGATATGAACTATAAAAAGGTCATGCGTTATCTGCGGCTGAACTCTCTTGTGCCGGAACTGCTGGACAAGGTGGACGATAAAAAAATGGGCTTTCATGCCTGCCGTGGAACTGTCCTACATCAAACCGAAAAATCAGAGGCTTATTGCTGTTTCCATTGACGGGGAGCAGGCTTCGCCCTCGCTGGCCCAAGCTAAACGGCTCCGGGAGCTGGATAAGGAAGGCAAGCTTAACGGCGATGTCATTGACGGAATCTTATCAGAACAGAAAAAGGAGGATCGCGGCGTGATTATTTCTACTGCGGAACTGGAAAAGTATTTTGGCAAGGAGGTAACTCCCGCCAAAATGAAAGAACAGATTATGTCCCTGCTGGATGACTGGAAAGAAAAACAGCCGCCGGAGCTGGCAAAAGCCCCGAAAAAAGCAGGAACTTGACAAGTAATAACTTAGAGACACTTTGTCCCGAGGGCCCCGCCCTCGCGCCGAGGCTCTGGTGGTATATATCCCCAGTCGCCGACTGTTTTTAGTACAGCCGGGAGTGGGCCGTCAAGGGTGCAGCGCACCGCCGTTTTCAGCGGCTCGCCCTTGACGGTCTGCCCCGGCTGTGCTATTTCTCCGGCAAGCGGCGGGGGTATATCCTTCAGAGCCGCCCCCTTTCCCAAGACTGGGAAAGGGCGTGGGGTTTGGGTTGAACTTTCTTATTAAAATATCGGAGGTATGAACAATGAAACGACCCCTTGCTTATATCACCGCTGCATGGCTCGGCGGCGATAGCGAAAACGCAGAACTGGCGGCGCAGTATTGCCGCACCGTGTATGAGGCAGGCTTTTCTCCTATTTGTCCGCCTTTGTACTTGCCCCTGTTTCTCAACGATGCTGTTCCCGAGGAGCATAAAAGCGGCATCGACATGAGCCGTGACCTGCTCCGCCGTTCTCATGTGCTGGTTGTCTGCGGGCACAGTATGACCGAAGCCATGAAAAATGACATCGCCGTGGCCCAGCGGCTGGGAATTACGGCAACAACCCTTGAGGGCATCCTGACCGTTAAGGGACAGGGCCGTCGCTGATGGCGACCCTGTTTGAAGCCTACGTTACCAACGCGGGGAAGTACAGCGAGGGCCAGCTTGTGGGTGAAACACTGAAATTTCCCACAACCGCCCAGGAGGTGGAGGCTCTTTGAAACGGATCGGCGTGGATGGCGTCCGCTATCAGGAAATTTTTATTACCTCTTTCGATGGGGATGTGCTGGGGCTCTACGACCATTTGAGCGAGTATGAAAATCTGGACGAGCTTAATCATCTGGCCTGCCTGCTTTCCGAACTTACCCCATCGGAACTGGAAACATTGGAGGCCGTCCTCGACAGCGGCGATCACTGTTCTTCGGTGCGGGACATCATCAATCTGACACAAAATCTGGACTGTTACGGCTTTTACCCCGGCGTATCCGATGAGGAAACGCTGGGGCGTATTTATGTGGACGATCTGGAAATGTTGGATGTGCCGGATCAGGTAAAACCGTATTTCGATTATGAGGCGTATGGCCGGGATGCCTGCATCCACGAAAACGGCCATTTTGCCCCGGGCGGCTATGTTGTCAAAGAAAGTGATCATTTCGTGGAAGTGTATCACGGCTTGCAGGATATTCCCAAGGAGCATAAGGTGTTCTCTTTCCCGAAGCTCTCTATCCGGGAGCAAATGGCCGCTTATCAGGAAATCATAGACGGTTCTTCTCTGGAGGGCTACCGTCAAATGCAGAAAAAAAGACCGTGTGGATCGGTGATGGCACTTCGAGACAAATTGTCCCAAGGAAGGAGGCGGTGTAACTGATTGATGAAGATATTTCCCGGCGCACGATAGCCATATCTGTAAAAACGACCAAGCTGACGGCGCGGGGACTGGCGTATGTGCTGGGCATGGTGGGCCGGAAGATCCGCAAGGCATACCGTGGGCGGCAAGTACCGCATGGAAAACAAAGTGTGCGAAAGCTCATGGCCCACGGCACAGCCACAAACAGCATTGAGCTATCCGGGGATGCCAAGTCCTTTGACCGCGTGGCCCGGAAATGGAATGTGGACTATGCGTTCTATAAAACCGGGCCGGACAAATACCTGCTATTTTTCAAGGCTGGACAGGCAGACGCAATGACCGCCTGCTTTTCTGAGTATTCCCGGAAGGTGTTAAGCAAAGCAAAATCGAACCGTGTTCCCATCCGGGAACAACTGAAACAGGCGGCGGATCAGCTTTCCAAAGAAAAGCCGAAGCAGAAAGAACGTGCAAAGGAGGTGGCCCATGAGGACAGATAAGATTAGAAAATATCTCATTCCGAACATTCCCTATCTGTTCATCCTGTGGGCGTTCCTCAAGCTGGGAACGGCCTACCGGCTGGCGGCGGGTAACGATTTTGCACATAAGCTCATCGGGCTGGGCCAGACGATTGGCCCGGCCTTTGCTGACTTTGCACCCGGTCTTGCCCCGCTGGATTGGCTTGTTGGTATTGTAGGCGCAGTTGGTTTCCGGCTGCTGATCTATTTCAAAAGCAAGAACGCTAAGAAGTTTCGGCGGGATGCAGAATACGGAGGACGAAGCCGGGTGAAAAGCTACAAGGTACACCAGATTGAAGCTGTTCCCCGCGAGGAATGGGTGGAAGTGGCTGGAACGCATGAGGCCATTATCGACTATGAAACTTTCGGTAAGGTACAGGCTCTCTTACAGCGTGATACCCGTACTTCCCCGAAAGGCCGTGAGGTACATTTATTCAGCGGCTTTCTGAAATGTGCCGATTGCGGGCGGGCCATTACCCGATGCGTTGGCAAGAACAACAATGTATATTATTCTTGCTCAACCTACAAGAACCGTTCCCGGACAGCCTGTACCATGCACTCAATCAAGCATGAACGGCTGGAGGCTGCTGTTCTGTTCGCCGTACAGCATCAGGTACATTTGGCTGTTTCCTACTCGGAAATTGTTACGCAGATCAATTCCGCTCCAATCAAAAAAAAGCCAGTCTTACCGACTGGACGATCTGATAGCTGCAAAAGAGCGGGAACTGACAAAGATAACACGCTACAAGCAATCTCTTTATCAGGACTGGAAAGACGGTGAAATCACCCAGCAGGAATACCGGGATATGAAGGCCGACTATGAACGGCAAACCTCTGATATTTCCGCAGTGCTTACCCGGCTGAATGCTGAACGCGCAGAACTGGCAAACGGTGTAGACAACGAGCATCCTGCACTGGTAGCCTTTATGAAGTATCAGAACATTGAAGCCCTCAACCGTGAAATCTTGGTTGAACTTGTGGACTATATCAAGGTCTATGAAAACGGCAATATCAGCGTGAAATTCAAATTTGCTGACGAGCTCCGCAAGATTGCCGAGTACATTGAAATCAACACTACGGAAGATACCGCAGTAGCGGGCAGATAGCGGTTGGCGGACACTTTTCTGCGTCAGTAGGACAGGCGGATTTTGTGACACCAAGGTGACACAAATTGCTTAAAACGAGGGAAAGCACAATTTGTAGAATACCAACCAGAAGAATCATAACAAGAATCGGGATAAGAGGAACGTGATAAACGTTCATTCCAAAAATCCCATGATGCTTCGCATAGGAAAACAGTGCATAGCCAAGGGGCAGACCGGCAGCAAGTGCGACGCAGATGGTGCCAACCGTAAAAATCAAGTCCTGTATTTGTAAGCTCAGATTCAACTGCTTATTGGTCATGCCTACCGCTTGCAGCACACCGTATTCCTGCTTCTTCGTGGTGATATTGATGATCATGGTGTTTGCCAGATTCATAAACCCAATGAGACCGACAATTGCCATGAACAGATAGCAGCCAAGCTTCATCATACGGCTTGCGTATTCTGCGGTTTGCAATTCTGCGTGATAGGTGTTCAGCTTGATATGAGAAGTATCGGAGAGCAGGTCATTCAGGCTTTGCTCTACAGCTGCCACATCTTTTTTAGCACAATCCACCCACAGGTATCCATAAGATGTCCCTTTCGGATTTACAGAGCGGTATACTTCTTCCGGAATGACCAGATAAGTGTCCGCGCTTACAAAGGAGCCTGCGATTTTTCCATGATAGGTATAGGTTCCGCTTCCGTTATCAAAGTTGAATGTAATCGGTGCACCCGCAGAATACCCGTCAGCTTCCATCCACATGGACCAGCCAAAGAAAACATCCCCGTTTTTGACAGCCTGTGCATAGTCCATGGAACCGATATCGCCATCCCCGCGCATCATTTCAAAATCCTCTTGATTTACGATTGCAACCGGAAATTTTGTTCCGTTCAGATCTGCAGAGACGATTTCTCTCGTCAGTACATCCGTTACACCGGGGATGGATTTGATTTCTTTAATCAAAGAATCATTCAGTGGGTTGTTCTGTAGGATTGTGTCCAGATTATTCTCCGAATAGGCTTCATCATAATTCTGGGAATAATCCAGCTGCAACTCAAATTGTCCATGGTTGATTGCAATCCGCGCCTCGTGCTCCGTGTCAATATTCCCAACATAATTAGAGATAATTACAAACAATACACAGGAAAGCCCCATGGTAAGAATCGTAGCAATGGTTCTTTTCGGATTGCCTGTCACATTTGCCATTGCCATGGAGAAAACGGTGACATCTTTTCTGCCTTTTCGTCTGCCCTGTTTTTGCGTTTTGGAGCCGTCAAGATACCGTGTCGCTTCGATGGGTGAAATCCGGGAAACAATTTTCATGGGTTTGCGCAGAGCCAAAACGACCGTAAGAAACGATACAAAAATGCAGATGAGCATAATTGTCAGTGAAAACAGAGGCACCTGATGGTTCTTGATTCCGGACGATACCAGATTTCCCTGCTCCACCAGCCAGTTGAAGCTGACTTTTGCAATCAGGAAACCAAACAGCAGCCCCAGCGGTATCGAAGGAACCGCCAGAAGAATGCCCTCACGAAAGATCAACTGCTTCATCTGCTTTCTGGTTGCACCCAGCGCCTTGATTTTCCGTACTCCTGAACCTTCTGGGCGATCCCGACCTGGAAGATATTATAAATGACCACAACGGAAAACAGCACGATTCCGAGGATCAGGGTTCCACAAACCACAATCATTTCATAGCTCGGCTGCAATACCCACTGCAGGTAGAGGTCATTGATGATCACGTTTTTTCTGGTCAATGCCGCAGGAATCCGCGATTTCTTTTATAACAGGCGCAACATTATTCATAGATACATTTGCAGAATCGCTCAAGGTAAAATAGATATTATATTGCCTGTCACCCTCCGCAACACGCTCATTATAAAAATCCTGCGAACCGAATACAACATAGGAAGCCTCGATGGTATATTCATCCCGGTCATATAAAATCCCGCTGACAGTAAATTCCACCGGTGCGTATTCCGACTGCATGCCGGAACGGTACTCCAATGTTACGGTGTCTCCGACCTTTACATCATGGTATCCCACTGCATCAAAGAAAGCGCGTCCTGCGGCAATTTCCTGCGCCTTTTCCGGATAGGTACCTTCCTTCAACACATATTCCTGATAGGGAAGCATTTTCCTGACCGTTTCATCCGCACTGACAAAGCCGCCATTTTCATTTCCTTTCAGGATGCCCTCCGTACACATGATACCGATATCAGATATCTCAGCTCTGCGTTCCACTTCTTTTAATTGCGTACCATCTGCGGCGATAAACAGGCCGTAGTTGCTTCCGTATGAGCTTGCAGCCTGATCCTTCTGTAAGAGGATCAGTCCATTTCCAATTGTACTGATAATGACCAGAAGCATGGTAGTCAGGCAAATCGCCGTCATAATGAGGACACTTCTTGTCCGATTTCTTTTGTCGTTGCTGAATGCAATTTTGCTGATCGTCCTCAATTGAAATCCACCACCTGTCCATCCTCGATGACTAAAATACGGTCAGCAACCTGCGCGATCTCATCATCATGGGTAATCATTACAATCGTCTGTCCATATTTTTTTGCGCTCATTTTCAGCAGCGCGATCACCTCGTCACTTGTCTTGGAATCAAGATTTCCGGTTGGCTCGTCCGCAAACAAAATCTCCGGTCTGTTTACCAAGGCTCTTGCAATCGCAACGCGCTGCTGCTGTCCTCCGGAGAGAGTATTCGGAAGATTATGAATCCGGTGTTCAAGACCCAGTGTGGTGATAATATCATTGACATAAGCTTTATGCACTTTTCTTCCGTCAAGCCCCAACGGAAGAACGATATTTTCCCACACATTGATGGAGGATACCAGATTGAATGCCTGAAATACAAATCCGATCTTTCTTCTGCGGAAAACGGCAAGCTGATCCTCCTTCATGGAATACAGGTCCTTGTCAGACAAGATCACGCTGCCGCTGGTTGGTGTATCCAGCCCGCCCAGCATATGCAGCAGGGTACTTTTTCCGGAGCCGGATTTTCCGACAATGGCGACAAATTCTCCCTGCCCAATCTGGATATTCACATGATTGACGGCTTTGACCTGATTTTCCCCCGTCCCATAAAATTTGCAAAGCTGATTCGTTTCTAATATCACGCCCACTCCAATGGCCTCCTTTTCTTATTTACCAGCATTGTATCAAAGGAACCTTTCATTTCACTTTCAAAAAGAGAGCAGAAGTCTTACAGATTTGAAAGACTTCTGCTCATCATCTCTACGAAAGTCCATTCTCCGGCAGCTGAATCAAAAAGGTACTTCCTTTTCTGACTTTGCCGGATGCTACCGTGATTGTCCCACCATGCTGCTCAATAATCTGTCTGGACAGATACAGACCGATGCCAGTTCCGCTCTTTTCGCGGACTTCCGGCGCAGTCCCTCTGTAAAACCGCTGGAATATTTTATGGTATTCACTCTGCGGGATTCCGATCCCCTGATCCTCGATCTCAATTCTCACAAAGCCGGTTCTTTTTTGTAGACGGATCGTGATTTTTGAATGTTCTGGGCTGTATTTGATGGCATTGTCCAAAACGTTAATGATTGCTTCTCCAAGCCAACGTTTATCCTGCATGAGTGCACAATGCTCCAGTGATTCGTTGCAGTCGAAAATAAGTTCTATCCCTTTCTCCTCTGCCTTTGGATACGTTCGGTTTACTGCGGAGATGATCGTATCCATAATGGGAAGTGTTTTCTGATCAAGCTGAATCAAACCTGTCTCCAGTTTGGATATTTCCAGCAGAGACTGCAACAATGTTTCCAATCCGTCCAATGCACTCCGGCAGCGGATGCGAAATTCCTGTTGCTCCGTCTCACTCAGATTGTTCCGCAGCAATATGCTAAAGCAGGTATCCAAGGCTGCAACCGGGGTTTTCAGCTGATGGGAAATGTCGGATACCATTTCCTTTGTGCTTTCCTTCTCCGCTCTGGCTTCCTCTTGCAGCAGCTGGATATGATGTCCGATTGCTTCAAGCTGAAATTTCAGTCTTTCCTGCCCGACATGATCTTCTGTGTCCGGCACTACCTCAAAGTGATTTTCCCGAAATGCAATCAGGATTTGCTCTAGCTGCTCCAATCGTTTCCGACTTTCTTTCGCCTCAACTTTCTTCCGGTAAAACAGGAACGTTAGCAAAGACAGACATAGCACTGCACTTGTACAGCCGGTTATCATGATATTCTGCCGGAAGCGCACATAAAACGAAGTCCCTTTGTTTTCCCAGTACCCGTATTGCTCTAATAATTGCTTACCTTGTTCATTGGCTTGATGGTCGTTTCCTTTCAGCCATCCTGCGGCAACATCCATGCCGGTGGTCTCTGCGCCCGCCGCAACTTCTGTCAGGATATCCATTTTACATTGATAATCCTGATAATATAAATAGGTGGTAAAGCAGTTCAATACCGCAAAAAGAGTAGAACCGGCAGCACCAGTGACAAGGCATCAACCCACTTTTTACGATGTCGTTTCGTCACTGACTTACCTCCTGATTCCATATATACCCAAGACCTCTGATATTCTTTATATAGACCGGTGCAGCCGGATTGTCTTCGATTTTCTCACGGAGTCTTCTGATATTGACAGCGATTGTATTTTCATCCACAAAATCCCCTTCCAGATCAAACACATTTTCCAATATTTGTGTTTTTGAAAATCTGTTTCGGATTCTGAAGAAAAAAAGTCAGCATTTTCAACTCTGTTTTTGTCAGACTGATTTCACGACTCTTTATCAGGACTTTCATTTCTCCTGCGATAAATACAATATCTCCCGAAATCATCTTTCCGGCTTCCGTTTTCTCCTGTCTGCGGCGGAAATGTGCTTCTATTTTCAAAAGAAGTACGGAAAGACTAAACGGCTTTGTAATATAATCATCTGCCCCTGCTTCATATCCCATGACCTGATCCATCTCCTGATCTAGTGCTGTAAGACAAATAATGTATGTATTATAATTGCATCTCATCCACCTTACAAATTCCAGTCCACTCCCATCCGGAAGATTCACATCACAAATGGTAACATCCACATTATTATCACTTGCAATTCTTTTCGCTTTTTTTTCACTGATTCTGCTGAAAAAACCTCATATCCGGATTTTTTCAGTGAAAAAGTGATTCCACGATTCAAGTTTTCATCGTCCTCAACCACAAGGAATTTGGCATAATTCAAACCACCCTTCCGTCTTAGCTATATAATCTGCGGCTCATTTTTCATTTTCGACGGGCTTCTTGATATACTTTCCGTTCTTGATTCTCGCGTCCGCTGGCTTCTCTGCGTCCTCTGGAATCCCCCAGACCGAGCCAATGCGGATAGCACCGGGGACGCGCCCCTCTCCGCACAAAATCTGAATACGGCGGGTGGAGATGCCCCAGCGTTCGGCGGTTTGCGCGATAGATAAATACTTCATGGGCGGTACTCCTGTTGCAGTTCAGTTCTGCGTCTGCTTATAAAATCACAGTATAATTATAATCGTCAAAGCGAATAAAAGCAAGGGCTTTCTGAAAAGTTCAGGAAATATTTTGTAGGAGTTACAATGATGAGAGAGAAGTTCCCATATGCCATAGAATGCGTTCAGACAGATAACGGATTTGAGTTTACAAACGAGATGGGGAACAGTAAGAAAAAGCCGCCTACACTCTTCGAGAAAACGCTTGAACAGCTTGGTATCAAGCATAAGAAGAGCAGACCGTTCACACCCAGACATAACGGCAAGGTAGAACGCAGTCATAGAAAGACAACGAGGAATTCTAGGCTTCTCATCGTTTCTATTCTTTTGACGATTTTGCAAAACAGCTTGCCGTCCGTCAAAGGCAGTATAATAATTTCCCCTTGCGTCCGCTCAACTGGAAGTCTCCTCGCGATATCCTTTTTTCTTTTCCTTCTTTGTAACTTATCATTGACTAACCTACAGTCACCCTCTATACGGCAAGCTTCCGCCACTTGAATTGCGCGCGGTTTTCTGTTATCCTATACCGTAGTCTGTTACTGTGAGGATAATAAGATGAAATTTGACCAGAAGATCATTTTGAAAAACGGTAAAGAGGCATGGCTCAGGAATGCCGACACGGAAGACGGAGCCGCGCTCTGCGATATCTTTACCGCCACGCATATTGAAACGGATTATTTGCTGTCATATTCCGATGAAAACAGCCTCGACATCGAACACGAAGGGCAGTTTCTGCACGAAAAAGCAACCAGCCCTAATGAGATAGAGATAATCGCCATCGTTGATGGTAAGGTCGTCGGGACGGCCGGGATTGAGGCTGTAGGCAAAAAATACAAGGTGCGGCACCGCGCTGACTTCGGCATCAGCATTCTGAAAGAATACTGGGGGCTCGGTCTGGGCAGGGCGCTTGCGACGGCGTGCATACAGTGCGCCAAGGATGCCGGGTACGTGCAGCTTGAGCTGACTGCCGTGGCCGAAAACGAAAGAGCCTTGTCCTTATACAAAGCTCTCGGCTTTGTGGAGTTCGGGCGGAATCCGCGCGGCTTCAAATCGCGTATCAGCGGGTATCAGGAGCTGGTCTATATGCTGCTGAGCCTGTGAACCGTCCCCCCAGAAATAATCACTAAGTTTCGGAGCGTGAACGCATGAAGCGTATTGCATGGGTAGATATTGCAAAGTACATATGTATAATGGCGGTTATGCTGGAGCACCTTGAGAGCACGACGGACGTACTCGGCTGCTTCTTCTCCCCGTTTTTCGTGCTGTGCTTTTTTGCCGTTGCCGGGTACACACACAAGGCAGGACAGCCGTTCGGCGCGTTCATGGTAAAAAAACTGCGCACGCTTTTCGTCCCGTGGCTCATTTTCAGCGTGTTTGACATTGCCCTCTCCCAGCTCGTTTCGTTCAGCGATCACGGCAGCTTCTGGACGGAGCTTGGGTGGAACCTCCTGCAAATCCGCGGGCACGGCGACCAGATATGGTTCGTGGCGGCGCTCTTCATGGCGTTCATCCCGTTCTGGGCGTTTATCGAGTGGTACACCCGCAGGGAAAGCACCCCCGTGCGGCGGGCGGTGTTCGTGTTCATCGCGCTCGCGCTCTTTTACGCTGACACGTTTTATTTCAGCCACATGGACCCATCGCTGCTTCCGTGGGGCACTGCGGCGCTCCCCTGGCACATTGAGTACATATTCCAAGGCATGTTCTACATGACGCTCGGCTATATGTTCCGCGAGCTGGGAGGCGTGCTTTGACCGGCTGAACACGCGCGCAGGGCGCGTTGTGCTGTTCGCCGTGTATGCGCTCATCATATACCTCCCTATTTTGCCGACGTGCCGGAAGCGCTGTTTGCGCTGTTCGCGGTGTACATCACGCCGATCCTCGGCATCATGCTGACGTTCGCGGTCAGCAAGGCGATCCCCGCCAACCGCTATATGTGCTACATTGGGCAGAACACGCTCATTTACTTTGCACTGCACGGCAAGGTGTTCTCCTTTGTCGAGGGTATGCTCCGCCGCCTTGCCGCGCCGCTATACGCCGCGGTGCTGGCAAAAAATACGCTCGCGTCCAACGTGTTCGCGGTCGTGTTCACTTTCCTATTGTCACTCGTGCTGATTATCCCGGCGTACATCATAAACCTCTGGCTGCCGTTCGTCGTGGGGCGGCGCGCGAAAACACCGGCGCGGTCAGCATGATATATCATCGCGAAATATTGAGGATAATTGAAAAAAACGCTTGAATTGTGCGTATGCTTATGTTATACTTGTCAAGCTGTTAATTCGTATGAAATCGAAAGGATTGAAATAAATGTCTACGCTCACTATTATTTTCACCATTCTTCAGGTTCTCTCCGGTCTCGCCGTCACCGTTATCGTGCTAATGCAGAGCGGCAAGAGCGCCGGTCTCTCCGGCTCTATCTCCGGCGGTGCTGAGACGTTCTTCTCCAAGGGCAAGGCAAAGACCCTTGACGCAAAGCTCGCAAAGCTGACGAAGTGGTTCGCCCTCGTGTTCGTCGTGCTGACCCTCGTGCTCAACCTCATCTGATTTCTTCGTAAAATTTATATTTCATATAAAAATTGCTGACCTTGCGGTCAGCAATTTTTATTCCCATGTTTTCCATACGTCCGGGCAGTAGCCGACTGTTGCCTGCTTGCCGTTGCGCACGATGGGCGTTTTGATGAGATACGGTATCTCGTAGAGCTTGTCGAGCTTCGCGTCGGCCGAGGCGAGATACTGCACCAGCGGATAATCCTCATCCGATGTGTCGATCATCGCCTCAAGCCCTACGGCATTTTTCACAGAGTTCAGCTCTCCCCTGCTCATGCCGTACTTTATCACGTCCACAAACTGATATTTTATTCTGCGCTCCTTAAAGTAGCGCTCGGCCTTCTTCGTGTCAAAGCACTTGCTCTTGCCGAATATCTGTATATTCATATCATATCTCGGTAATGACCGGCAGTATCATCGGGCCGCGGCGCGTTGTCTTGTAGAGATAGCCGGAGATGTTGTTTTTCACCTTGCTCTTTATGCCGGTGAAGTCATTAATATGCTGCGCCTCGCACGCGGCGACGGATTCCAGCGTCACGCGCTTGAGCTCTTCGATAAGCTCCTCCGCCTCCTTGACGTAGATAAACCCTCTCGTCACAATCTCGGGATCGGCGAGTATCTTATGGTCGTTCGACGAGAACGGCATGACGACAACGACCATTCCGTCCTCAGCGAGGCGGTGTCTGTCGCGCATGACAACGCTGCCGACTTCGCCCACGCCGCTACCGTCAACGAGCACCGCACCCGCGGGTACGCTCGCCTCGCACTTTATGGACTTCTTCGTGATCTCTATGACCTTGCCGTTTTCGCCGATGACAATGTTCTTGGGGTTGATGCCCATGATGCGCCCCAGCTCCGCATGCTTGACGAGCATTCTGTACTCGCCGTGCACGGGGATGAAGTATTTCGGCTTGACGAGCCCGAGCACCATCTTCTGCTCCTCCTGCGAGGCATGGCCGGAGACGTGCAGATCAGTGTGGCGGTCGTATATGACCTCCGCGCCCTTGTGGAAAAGCTCATCAATGACGCGGCTGATGGTGTTCTCGTTGCCGGGAATGGCAGAGGCAGAAATGATGACCCTGTCGCCTGCGTCAACGGTGATCTGCTTATGCTCGGAAAACGCCATGCGGTACAGCGCGGACATGGCCTCGCCCTGGCTGCCGGTCGAGATGATGACGACCTTGTTCTTCGGCAGCTTGTTGAGATGCTCAATGTCCATCATGACATTCTCCGGAATGTCCATATACGACAGCACCGAAGCCACGCGCAGAACATTTTCCATGCTGCGCCCCGTAATGCCGACCTTGCGCCCGTATTTGTTGGCGACGTTGATGATCTGCTGCAATCTGTGGACATTGGAGGCAAAGGTGGTGATGATGATGCGCTTGTCACAGCCCATGAAGAGCTTGTCAAAGCTCTCGCCGACCTTGCGCTCAGAGTCGGAGTGACCGGGCTTTTCGACGTTGGTGGAATCACTCAGCAGCGCGAGCACGCCGTCGTTGCCGAGCTGCCCGAAGCGCGCGATGTCAAACATCCCGCCGGATATGGGCGTGACGTCGATCTTGAAGTCGCCGGTGTGGATGACCGTGCCGAGCGGTGTGCCGATGGCGAGGGCGACAGCGTCGGGGATGGAGTGGTTGACGTGGATAAACTCCACCGTGAAGCAGCCGAGGCGGAACACGGAGCCGGTCTTCATTTGTGAATATCTGCGTGTTATAAAGCAGGTCGAACTCCTCAAGCTTCAGCTCGACGAGCGCGGCGGTGAGCGGCGTTGTATAGATGGGTATATCCAGCTCGCGCAGGACATACGGCACCGCACCGATATGGTCCTCGTGCCCGTGGGTGAGTATCATGCCGCGGATGCGGTCAGCGTTCGCGCGCAGATAGCTGATGTCCGGCAGGACAATGTCGATGCCGTACATATCCTCATCCGGGAAGCCCATGCCGCAGTCGACAATGATGATATCCGTGCCGCATTCAAACGCGGTCATGTTCTTGCCGATCTCGCCGAGACCGCCAAGGGGAATTATTTTCAGTTTAGAAATCATATTCGCTCAATCTTCATTCAGTATAGTTTGTGGGTTCAGACAACAGTGAATGAACAGGCGCACGACCTTCGGCGTGTACCTCCTTCGTTCACGGCGGCAGTCATGACAACTGCCTTTGTATGTATGCGTATAAAGTATAACCGGTAACAGGTATTTTCAATACAAAACACCTGATAAGCCCAAAATCACATCTCGGTGCGTCCTTCAATGGCGCGGTTGAGAGTTGCGTCGTCGGCAAATTCAAGGTTAGAGCCGACGGGAATGCCGTAGGCAAGGCGCGTGACCTTAATATCAAACGGCTTCAGAAGACGCGAGATATACATTGCGGTCGCCTCGCCCTCAGTGTCGGGGTTTGTCGCCATGATGACCTCCTCCACGCCCGGCTCCGCCGCGCGCACAAGAAGCTCCTTAATGCGTATATCCTCCGGACCGACATGGCTCATCGGCGACAGTACGCCGTGCAGCACATGGTACGTTCCGTTATACTCCCGCCCGCGCTCGATGCTCAGCACATCGCGCGGTTCAGAGACGACGCAGATGGTGGATTTATCCCGTCTGTCGCTCGCGCAGATCTGGCATACCTCGCCCTCGGTGAGGTTCTGGCAGATCTTGCAGCAGTGCACGCTGGACTTCGCCGTGGTGATAGCGTCGGCAAAGGACTTTGCCTCATCATCCGGGAGTGAGAGCACATAGAACGCAAGGCGCTGTGCGCTCTTCTTGCCGATACCGGGGAGCGCGGCGAATTTATCGATAAGGTTTTCAAGCGACGCTGGGAAAAACGACATACTATTATTCTCCGATACAGCTAAATGATCTCACTCGCCGCGTATGGCGGCGATCGCGGCGGCGCGGTCGGGCTTGTCGAAAACGGCGCTGCCCGCGACAAGGACGGAGCACCCCGCCCCGACAGCGAGGCGCGCGGTCTCGGCGTTTATGCCGCCGTCGGCCTCCAGCTCGCATCCGGGTTTGATGCAGTCGATATACCCGCGCACTTTTTCGATCTTTTCAAGCTGGTCATACATGAAGCTCTGTCCGCCGAAGCCCGGCTCGACCGTCATTATCAGCACAAGCTCCACCTGCTCCAAAAACGGCAGTACCGCCTCCGCCGGGGTGTTGGGCTTGAGCGTGACGCCCGCGCGCTTTCCCGCGGAATGCGCCTTGTCGATCGCAAGCAGGATATTCTCCTGCGTGTCCGCCTCAATGTGGAAATTCACAAGATCCGCGCCCGCAGCGCAAAACTGCTCCACATAGCGCACGGGGCGCTCGATCATGAGATGCACATCGAGAAACATATCCGTCGCGCGGCGCAGAGACTTCACCACCGGGATACCAATGGAGATGTTCGGGACGAAAAGCCCGTCCATAACATCAACATGCAGCCAGTCCGCCCCGCTGCGCTTGACATCATCGACCTCCGCGCCGAGACGCGCGAAATCCGCGGACAGTATAGACGGGGCAAGCTTTACCATAACGCAACTCCTCTTGTAGATCTGGTTTATTTACTTCTCATACATTCGGTTTATTATACTACAACAATTAGTTCAATTGCAATATTGACGTGAAGAATATTTAGATATAAAATATACTAATGAAGAAGAACACGGAGGACGATATTTTGGCTAGGAAAAACAAAAAGCCCATGCGCGTCGGGCATATATACGGTTTTGCGCTCACATGGATTGCAATGGCGCTTCTGCTGCCGCTCTACAAGACATGGGCGCTGATAACCGCGCTCGTCGTGAGCACGCTTGTGGGCGTGGCAGTATGGAGCATCGGTGAGAAGAAGGCACAGAAAGCCGCGGATGAGGAACGCAAGGCACAGCAGGCAAAGGCGGAGGCCGCCGCAAAGGCCGCGCCGCAGAAGAAGAGCTACGGCCCGGAGATCGACCCCATACTCGCCGAGGGTAACCGCGCGCTCGCGGAGATGGGGCGGCTTTACGCCTCCATCAGGGATCCCGGCGTGCGCGCTAAGATCAACGAAATAATGCGCATCACCGATAAAATAACGCAGGACGCTATCGACGACCCGTCTGACATTCCGCAGATAAAGAAATTCCTCAACTACTACCTCCCCACCACGATAAAGCTGCTCAACGCCTATGACCGCATGAGCTCGCAGGGCATAGAGGGCGAAAATCTGGACAAGAGCATGAAGAACATAAACGAAATGCTCGACACCGTCATAGAGGCGTACAAGAAGCGGCTGGATTCGCTTTTTGCCAATCAGGCGCTCGATATTGAGACCGACATTGAGGTCATGAACTCCATGCTTGCCAGAGAGGGTCTCGCAGGCGGCAAGGATTTTGACATAAAGCCCGACACCGCAGAGACCGCACAGGCGCAATAAAAAGGAGAAGAAAGGAACACCACCATGAACGAACAAACCAGCTCCATCCCCAGCCTCACGCTCGACCCCAACGCTGCCGCCGCCGCGACACAGGCCGCCGTCGAGGAAGCCCCCGTCATCGAAACCGCGAGCGCCCCTGCCGAAGTCAAGACCGAAAAGCCGGATCTCAGCGCGCTGTCCGCTGCGGAGCAGGCAGCGGTGCTGGATTTCTCCGAGAAGATCGACGTCACGAATACTGAGCAGATCATGAACTACGGCTCCGCCGCGCAGAAGAACATATCCGAGTTTTCAGACGCCGCTCTCGGCACAGTGCGCACCAAGGATCTCGGCGAGGTCGGCGATATGCTTGGCGACCTTGTTGTCGAGCTTCAGGGGCTGAACTTCACACAGGAGGAGAAAAAGGGTCTGTTCGGGCTTTTCAAGAAAGCGACGAACGACATCGCCTCGATGAAAGCGCAGTTTGACAAGGCGGAGGTCAACGTCGACAAGATCGTTGAGGCGCTGGAGAAGCACGAGGTCACGCTGATGAAGGACATCAGCATGATGGATAAGATGTACGACAAGAATCAGGAGTACATGAAAGAGCTGACCATGTACATCCTCGCCGGTAAGCTCAAGATAGAGCAGCTGCGCAATGAGGAGCTGCCCAAGTACGTCAAGCACGCGCAGGAGACCGGGCTGCCCGAGGACGCACAGGCGGCAAACGACTTTGCAAACCTCATCGGGCGCTTTGAGAAGAAGATACACGATCTTGAGCTGACCCGCCAGATATCCGTGCAGATGGCACCGCAAATACGCCTCATCCAGAATAACGACAGTCTTATGGTCGAGAAGATCCGCTCCTCCATCGTCAACACCATCCCCCTGTGGAAAAACCAGATGGTTCTCGGGCTGTCGATGTTCCACTCCGAACAGGCGATGAAGGCGCAGCGTGAAGTGACAGACACCACGAATGCACTTCTGATGCAGAACGCGCAGGCGCTGCACCAGGGCAGCGTGAACGTCGCTAAGGAGTCTGAGCGCGGCATTGTCGACATTGAAACGCTCAAGAAGACGAATGAGGAGCTCATCAAGACCCTTGACGAGGTCCGTCAGATTCAGGACGCCGGACGCGCCGGACGCGCACAGGCGGAAGCGGAGCTCAACCGCATCGAAGACGAGCTCAAGCAGAAGCTCTTGGAGATGAACGGCTGACGCCCCATAAGGAGGCTTAAATGAAAGCACTTAAAAACCCCTTAGTCGCAATACTGCTTGCCGTTATTCTCGTCGCATCGTCCACGCTTCTGTCTGCGTCCTCGCATCTCAAAAAGGACGCACAGGAGATAACCGACGGGTTCTACAACGGCGTGAAATACGACGGCTACAAGCACCCCAGCATATACAGCCAGCTCAACAACATCATCGGCGCGGTCGACGGGATGTGCGCCGTCGCGGCAAATAACGGTGTCAGCACCACGGCGCTGTCCATGGCGTCGTCCGAGCTGAAATCGAGCCTTTCCACGATGCATGACAATATCGGTTCCATATATCTCAGTTACAGCGCCATGTGCGACCAGCTCACGCCGTTTATGACGGAGATGGATCGTCTCTCCCTCTCCGAACGCGAGAGCGAGGGCATGCAGACGTATGAGGAGACCGTGACGAACGCCCAGCGCGTCATTGACGAGTCCGGCTACAACGAGAGCGTGCGCAGCTACCGCAGCTCTCTGGGCAGCACGGCGGAGTTCTTTTCCTCGCTCTGCGGTGTGACGGGGCCGGAATACTTTGCGTGATATGAAGACGCGGCGTATTATATCATTCCTCGCGGCGCTCATGCTCTGCGCCGCGCTCACAGCTCCGGCGTTCGCCGTTGTCGATCAGAGCGAGAGCTTTTACGCGGCGGACTACGCCAATGTGTTGAGCCGCAGCACGGAGGAGATGATCGTCAACTATAACGGCGCGCTTGAACAGCAGTGTCAGGGCGCGCAGATCGTCGTCGTCACGGTCGACTATCTCGACGGGCTGAGCACCGACGCATACGCCTATCAGCTTTTCAACTCATGGGGCGTGGGCTCGTCGGAGTACAACAACGGCATGCTGCTTCTGCTCGCCGTGCAGGAGGGCAAGGCTTGGCTCGCTTACGGGCTTGGGCTGAACTCCGTGCTCTCATCGCAGAGCGTGGACGATATGCTGGATGAGTACTTCTGGACGGATTTTGATAACGGCGACTATGATTCCGCTGTCACAAAGCTTTTCAACGCCCTGCTCAAATGGTATGACGACGAATACAGCAGCAGCGTCGCCAGCGCGGGAACCGCCCAGACAAACAACAGCTACCCCAGCGGCAGCACCAACAACGGTCACTATAACACCTACGGCGTTTCTTATGCCATACGGCGCATCGTGCGCATCGGTATAACCGTGCTCATCCTCCTCGCGATATTCGGCGGGAACGGGCGCGGCAGAGGCGGCGGCTCATGGCTGCCGTGGCTGCTGCTGTTCTCCTCTCGCGGCAGCCGGCGCGGCTGGCACGACTGGGACGACCGTCCCCCGCGCGGAGGCGGAGGCTTCGGCGGTGGTTTTGGCGGAGGCTTCGGCGGCGGTGGAGGCCGCGGAGGCTTTGGCGGTGGTTTCGGCGGCGGAAGCGGTCATGGCGGAGGCGGGTTCTCCGGCGGTGGCGGCGGCAGACGCTGAGCACAGATAATTACATTGCCGCGCTTGCGGCAGAATGGAGAAAAATATGTCAATAGAAAAAGGACGCGCGTATTTTCGCGCGCTTGGGATAGAGGACAGAGTGAGGGAATTTGACGTATCGTCCGCAACGGTCGAGCTTGCCGCTCAAGCCCTCGGCGTGGAGGGCGCACGCATCGCAAAAACGCTCTCATTCAAGACCGACACGGGCTGCATGCTCATCCTCGCCGCGGGCGACGCGCGCATTGACAACCACAAGTTCAAGGAGAAGTTCCACTTCAAGGCTAAAATGCCCTCCCCGGATGAGGTACTGGAGCTTGTGGGGCACCCGGTCGGCGGCGTGTGCCCGTTCGGGATAAACGACGGCATCCCGGTGTATCTCGATGTCAGCCTCAAGCGGTTTGAGACCGTGTTCCCCGCTGTCGGCAGTGCCAGCAGCGCGATAGAGCTGAACCTCGACGAGCTTTATAAATACTCCAACGCAGTTGAGTGGATCGACGTCTGCAAGCTGCCGGAATAAGAATGCATACGAAAACTCCACCCGCGGCGCGGGTGGAGTTTTTCACTCTATTCTGTATAAAATCAAGCCAAAGTGACCTTTTTGAAGCTCTTTTTGCCGCGACGGACGACAAGCCCGGCCTTTGACCTCATCGCAGGTGTAGCTCTTGGTAATATCCGTGACCTTGTCATCGTTGACGGTGACACCGCCCTGCTGCACGTTGCGGCGCGCGTCGGACTTCGTGGTGCACAGCCCGGACTTCACCAGCAACGTCATAATGTCAATGCTGCCGTCGGCAAAATCGCTCTCGGCAAGCTCCGCCGTGGGCATATGCTCGCTGTCGCCATCGCCGCCGAACAGAGCCTTCGCGGAGGCCTCCGCCTTCTTCGCCTCTTCCTCGCCATGGACGAGCGAGGTCAGCTCGTAGGCGAGTATCTCCTTGGCGCGGTTGAGCTGACTGCCCTCCCAGCTGTCCATCTCGTCTATCTGCTCAAGCGGCAGGAACGTCAGCATACGGATGCACTTGAGAACATCGGCATCCTCGACATTGCGCCAGTACTGATAGAACTCGTAGGGGCTGGTCTTGTTCGGGTCGAGCCATACGGCGCCTGCGGCGGTCTTGCCCATCTTCTTGCCCTCGGAGTTTAGCAGCAGCGTGATGGTCATCGCATGCGCGTCCTTGCCGAGCTTGCGGCGGATAAGCTCCGTGCCGCCGAGCATATTGCTCCACTGGTCGTTGCCGCCGAACTGCATATTGCAGCCGTAGTGCTGGAACATGTAGTAAAAATCGTAGCTCTGCATGATCATGTAGTTGAACTCAAGGAAGCTCAGCCCCTTCTCCATGCGCTGCTTGTAGCACTCGGCGCGCAGCATATTGTTCACGGAGAAGCAAGCGCCGACCTCGCGCAGCAGGTCGATATAATTGAGGGGTGCGAGCCAGTCTGCATTATGCAGCATGAGCGCCCTGCCGTCGGAGAAGTCGATGAATCTCTCCATCTGGCGCTTGAAGCAGTCGGCGTTGTAGGCAATGTCCTCTTTGGTGAGCATCTTGCGCATATCGGTGCGCCCGGACGGGTCGCCGATGAGCGTGGTACCGTCGCCGATGAGGGCGATGGGCTTGTTGCCCGCCATCTGCAAACGCTTCATCAAGCACAGCGCCATGAAATGCCCCACATGCAGCGAATCCGCCGTGCAGTCAAAGCCGATGTAGAACGTCGCCTTGCCGTTGTTTATAAGCTCTCTTATCTCGTCCTCGTTCGTCACCTGCGCGATGAGTCCGCGCGCGACAAGTTCCTCGTAAATACCCATTTTGAAAATTTCTCCTATATATCAACTTTTTATTTGTTCGCGTTTATTATGTTCTCCGCCAGCTCCGCGCCGTGCCCGATAAGCTCGTCACAGCTCACACCGGCGGTTTTCAGCTCAATGCAGCGCACACAGCCGTATTTATCCTTGAAATCCGCTGTGCACTCCTTCGTCAGCCCGGCGATCCTTTTCTTCGCCTCGCTGTCAGCGCTGTCGGCAAAGGGATAAGCAAGCCCCACCGCCATCACAGTGCCGGATATAGCGCCGCATATCTCGCCGCAGCGGACGCCGCCGCCAAACCCGCCAGACACCGCAAGCGCCGTCTTATCATCAAGCCCGGTATACTTGCCGCAGGCACAAAGAACGCTCTGCGCGCAGTTGAAGCCATCTTTATGCAGCTTCACAGCCTCTTCCTTTATTCCCACGATATTGATCCCCCTTTCTGCCTGTATCGCCTATTTCGTCCTTGCCTTGAAGCTCTCCGCGGCAGTCATCTGTTCCTCCGCGCTGGCAAGTGTCGTGTCCGTGACGAAATCGCCGCCGTGCAGCCGCGCAAGCTCGCGCCGTCTGCCCTCACGGTCAAGCTCCGTCACCTGGGTGTACGTTCTGCCGTCTCTCTCATGCTTTGCGATGAGATAATGGCTGTCCGCCATGGCGGCGATCTGCGGCAGGTGCGTCACGCACATGACCTGCTTGCCCTTTGACACAGTGTACAGCTTTTCCGCGACGCGCTGCGCCGCGATGCCGGACACGCCCGTGTCTATCTCATCAAATATCATCGTGCCGACACTATCGTTCTCGGCAAAGACGTTCTTCATTGCGAGCATTATACGGCTCAGCTCGCCGCCGGATGCGATCCTGCTTATCCGCCCCAGCTCCTCGCCGGCGTTCGCGGACATGATGAAGCGCGCGTTCTCCGCGCCGTTCGCGTCAAAGCCCTGCGCGTTTTCCACCTGCACGAACTCCACCGCGAAACGCACAGACGGCATGTTCAGCTCCCGAAGCTCGCCGACGATGCGCGCCTCCAGCTCCTCCGCCTTTTTGCGGCGCTTCGCGCCAAGCTTCTTCGCTGCGGCGAGGCACTGTTCGCGCTGTGCCTCCAGCTCGCGCTCAAGCTTTATGAGCCTGTCCCCGGCGTACTCGATATCGTCCAGCTTTTTTCTGCACTCGTCAAGGTATTCCGGCAGCTCGTCCTCAGTTTTGCCGTACTTACGTTCGAGCTTATTCAAAAGCGAAATGCGGCTTTCGAGATTATCATACTCCTCCGGCGAAAAGTCAAGCCCCTCGCGGAAGTCGCGTATGGTCTCCGCCGCGTCAGAGAGCGCAAACGCCGCGTCGTTTATGCCGTTTGCGGCGCTCTCAAGCTCCGGCGCGATGGCGGACGCTTTCGATGCGTAGTAGGCGGCGTTCTGCGCCATGGAAACGGCGTTATCGTCCCCGCCGTAGAGCGCGGAGAAAGCCGCGTCAAGCGCCTCGGTCAGCTTTTCACTGTTTCTGAGAATATCACGGCGCGCAATGAGCCCGTCCTTCTCCCCCACCTTTATATCGGCGCGCTCAAGCTCCTGTATCTGATATTTCAGACTGTCGCTCAAACGCTCCTTCTCTATCTCATCCATGCTGAGAGAGTCGATCTCTTTTTTTATTGCGCAGTATTTGTTATACTCCGCGCGGTACTCGGCAACATCCGGCGCGAGAACTCCGAAGCTGTCAAGATACTGCATATGTCGGCGCTCATCCATGAGCTGCCGCCCGTCGTTCTGCCCGTGTATATCAACGAGCATGGCGGCAAGCTCCTTCATCTGCGCGGCCGTCACCGGCGCGCCGCAGACGCGGCAGCCGCTCTTCCCGTCGGCGCTGATGCGCCGCTGCAAAATAAGCTCGCCGTCGTCCGCGTCTATCTCGTTGTCCGCGAGCCACTTTTCCGTCCCTGCGGAATCAAATACCGCCGTGACGACGCCCTTTTCCGCGCCGCGGCGCACAAGCTCGCGGCTGACCCTCTCGCCGAGGACTGCGCCTATCGAGTCTATGATGATGGATTTACCTGCGCCGGTTTCACCGGTGAGCACGTTCAGCCCCGGCGCAAAGCTGATGTCAGCCTTTTCAATTACAGCTATATTCTCAATGTGAAGTTCATTAAGCATACGGCGTTACCCCATGTCCCCTCCGGGAATCTATGTGTCAAAACAACAGCTCTATCTCGTGGAAGAAGCGGTGTGCGGCTTCATTGTCGCGCATGGCGATAAATGCGGTGTCGTCCCCGCCGAGCGTACCCACAACGCCGTCAATGGTCATGTTATCGACCGCGGAGCAGCAAGCGGACGCAAGTCCGGGGAGCGTTTTCAGCACGATGATATTCTGCGCTATATCGTAGGAGACCAAGCTCTCGCGGAAGATGGTCTTCAGGCGCGGGCTGAGATCGTCCCTCTCCTGTGTTGTCGGCGCAATATAGCGGTAGCTGCCGTTCGGACCAAGCTCCTTGACAAGGCGCATATCCTTTATGTCCCGGGAAAGAGTCGCCTGGGTGCTTTTTATGCCGCGCTCGGCCAGCGCCTGCATGAGCTGTCCCTGTGTTTCAATGTCCTGCTGTGATATTATTTCGAGTATCACACTCTGTCGTCCGTGCTTCAATTCCGCGTCCTCCTGAAAGATATATTAAGTCAGTTTTTCGTATGCAATGTCATAAAAGCTCTTGCGCCCCATGTTCACCATCTCGGTGTACCGGGCAGAGCGCTTGACGGTGACTACATCGTCATTTGCAAGGTCATAGACGGGGTTCCCGTCGACCGAGAGATACGCGCGCCGCCCGTGCAGCTTCTCCGTTTTCACGGATATTGTGCGCACCGGGTCCAGCACAAACGACCGCGCACCCATAACGTGCGCGCATATCGGGGTGATGAGTATGTTCTCCGCATCCGGCTCAACGATAGGACCGCCCGCAGACATTGAGTACCCCGTCGACCCGGTCGGCGTGGCAAGGACAATGCCGTCGCCGGAGAACGCCGTGATGGTGTCCCCGTCGCACATGGCGGTCAGCTTGATGCAGTCGCCGTAGCCGTGGATGACCGCGTCGTTGAGCGCACAGTCGGTATATATCGTCTCTCCGCCGCGCGTGAGCGCGATGTCAAGCTTCATGCGGCGGCTCACGGTCATGCTGCCCTTTGCCGCCTCCGGGATGAGCGCGATATCCTCCGGCTCAAGCGTCGTCATGAAGCCCTTTGTGCCGAGATTTACGCCGAGGATAGGCACGGAATAATCGTGCAGCGTCCGCGCGACAGATAAAAGCGTCCCGTCGCCGCCAACAACGACGATGAGCGAGCACTCCCCCGCCGCGTCCTCAAGCTTCACCATGGGTATTTCCGACGGGATAACATCCGGCTCGTCATCGGCGAACACCGGGCACACCACGGAATCATGCCCCGCTGCGCTCAGCATGCGGCGGATCTCCAATGTGAGCTGCAAACCAGTATCCCGAAACGGATTCGGGCAAATTGCGATCATGTCCGTACACCTCTTTTATAGCTTGCTGTGAGCCTTACAGCACCTCGTGGGAGGCGGCAACGACCGCCTTTACGTCGATTTCGGCAGACGGCAGCGCCGCGTTTTTCATGTGGCAGATATACTCGATGTTGCCCTCCGGGCCTTTTATCGGGGAAAAATCCAGTCCGGCGACGCTCAGCCCTATCGTTGGCGCAAAGTCGAGTATGCCGCGCACGACCTCCTCATGCACCTTCAGATCGCGCACAACGCCCTTTTTGCCGACCTCTTCACGCCCTGCCTCAAACTGCGGCTTGATGAGGCAGATGATATCCGCCCCGTCCTTCAAAAGCCGCTTGACCGCCGGAAGCACGAGCTTTATGGAGATGAACGACACGTCCATCACCGCAAGATCGAGCGCTTCGGGTATCTGCTCGTCCGTGACATAGCGCAGATTCGTCCGCTCCATATTCACGACGCGCTCATCCTGCCGCAGCTTCCATGCGAGCTGCCCGTAGCCGACGTCAACAGAGTACACTTTCGCCGCGCCGTGCTGCAGCAGTACATCGGTGAAGCCGCCTGTCGACGCGCCGCAGTCAATGCACACCTTGCCCGCCGGGTCAACGGGAAACACGCGCAGCGCCTTGTCGAGCTTATACCCGCCGCGGCTGACAAAAGGAAGCGTTTCTCCGTGTATCTCGACCTTTGCGTCCGGGGCGACAGCCATGCCGGGCTTATCCGCGCGCTGTCCGTTGACGAACACAACGCCGCTCATTATCGTGGTTTTCGCCCGTTCGCGGCTCTCCGTGAGGCCGAGGTCAAAACGAGCTGATCCAATCTGACCTTTTTCATTGCGTACAACACTCCGCACCGCAAATCTGCATTGCCGCATCGGCGATGCCCTGCGCGTCAAGTCCGTAGTCGCGCAGAAGCTCAGGCACACTGCCCTGAAGCACTATGCCGTCGCCGAGGTTTATAAGCTTCGCCGCGCGAAGCTCCACCCCCTGCTCAGCGCAGAGCGCCAATATGCGCTCTCCCATGCAGCCGGGAGCACAGCTCTCCTCCGGGACGATGAGCCGCCCCGTCTTTCTGAGCGAGGCGAGCGTAGTCTCTAGTTCATTCGGCTTGATTATGCCGAGCTTTATGACCTCGGCGCTCACGCCGCGCTTTTTTCCAATATACGCGCGCATTCAAGCGCGTTATTCACCATTGTCCCGTAACAGACGACGGTGACGTCGCTGCCCTCGCGCAGTACGGTCTCGCACTCAACATGGGAGGTGCGGTACTCGCCCTCGCCGCCTCTGGGATAGCGCACGGCAACAGGACCGCTCTCGCAAAAGAGCGCGGCTTCGAGCATATCGTGAAGCTCCTGAAAGCCCGCGGGACACATTATCGTCATGCCGGGGACAGAGCTGAGATAGCTGACGTCGAAAACGCCGTGGTGGGTCTCGCCGTCGTTGCCGACAAGTCCGGCTCTGTCAACGGCAAAGACAACATGGAGCTTTTGAAGCGACACATCGTGGATGAGCATATCGTAAGCGCGCTGCAAAAAGCTTGAATACACCGCGAAAAACCGGCAGTGCGCCCTGCTTTGCCATGCCTGCCGCCATTGCGGCGGCGTGCCCCTCGGCAATGCCGATGTCAATAAAGCGTTTGGGGAACTCCTTGGCATAGCCGCTCAGCCCCGTGCCGGAGCACATGGCGGCGGTGATGGCGCACACGCGCCCGTCGCGCGCGGCAAACTCGCACATATCCTCGCCAAAGCGGTCGGAAAACGTTGTGCCGCCCTCCTTCACCGCGCCCGTCTCCGGGTCGAAGGGTCCCACACCGTGGTATTTGTCCGGTGATCCTCAGCGTAGAAGCAGCCCTTGCCCTTCTTCGTGAGCACGTGGACAATAACCGGCTGCTCCATATCCTTGGCTAGCCTGATGGCGGATTCCAGCGCCTGAACATTGTGTCCGTCGACAGGACCGAGGTATTCAAAGCCCATCTGGCTGAACGTATTGTCCGGCAGGAGCCAGGATTTGAACCATTCCTTCACGCGGTGGTTGAACCTGTACAACGCAGGAAGCTTCTTGAATTCCGCCCTGTACCAGCGCTTGAAGCTGATGTAAGCGGGCTTATAGCGCATCGCGGCGAGAAGGCGCGACATACCGCCGACATTCTCGCTGATGGACATATTGTTGTCGTTGAGGATGATGACGATAGGCTCGCCGCAGGCGGCGGCATCCTCCAGCCCCTCATACGCAAGCCCGCCGGTCATTGCCCCGTCGCCGATAACGGCGGCGACGTCATACTTATCCCCTGTGAGCGCCCTCGCGCGCGCCATGCCCGTTGCGACGGACACAGATGTGGAGGCATGCCCCGTGACAAAGGCGTCGTCAGCGCACTCATAGGGCTTGGGGAAGCCGGAAAGCCCGCCGTGCTGACGCAGTGTGGGAAAATCGTCCCGGCGTCCTGTGATTATCTTGTGCGTATAGCTCTGATGGCCGACATCAAAGACGATGCGGTCAACGCTTGTGTCATAAACCCTGTGCAGCGCGACCGTCAGCTCCACCGTTCCGAGGTTCGACGCGAGATGCCCGCCGGTCTGCGCAACATTTTTTATCAAAAACTCTCTGATCTCCGCGCAAAGCGCGTCAAGCTCGCTCTCGCTGAGCTTTTTTATATCATCAGATGAGTTTATTCTCTCTATAATACTCAAAATCCCTGCACCTGAAAACTTTTAGTTTTTTCTCGTCGCCAGCGCGTCCGCCAGCGAGCAGAGGAACGCCGTGTCATCAAAGGCCTCCAAGAGCACGCCCTTTGCAAACTCTGTCAGCTTTTCCACCGTCTCCCGGCAGCCCTTTTTCGCCCATAATCGCCGTGCATTCGCCGAAGACCTTGTGGTTCGACGGCTTACCGCGGCGCAGATCATCGTTGTCCATCACGGGCAGATCGTCGTGGATGAGCGAATACGTGTGCAGCATCTCAACGCCGCAGGCCACGGGCAGCGCCTTTTCGACGTCTCCCCCGCAGATGCGGCAGAATTCGAGCACTAAGATCGCGCGCAGACGCTTGCCGCCCGCAGTCAGACTGTAGTGCATCGAATCGGTCAGCTTGTGATAGCTTGCGCACTGCATGTCCAAAAGGCAGGCGTCAAGATACTTGTCCACCGCCGACTTATACTCCGCCATGCGGGCGGAAAACAGCTTTTCGTCCATGGATTACTCCTCCGAAATGAATGGACTCTCGACCGGCGCGCCGTCCGCGCCCTTAGAGAGCTTTGCGACCTTCTGCTCGGCCTTGTCGAGCATCGCGCCGCAGTCGTGCACGAGCTTCGTCCCCTCTTCAAAGAGCTTGAGGGAATCGGCGAGCTTTGCGTCGCCTTTTTCAAGCGCCGTCACGATCTCTTCGAGACGCGCGATATTGTCTTCAAACGTTTTTGCCATCGTCATTTCCTCCCATATTGCACGCGTTCACCGTGCAGTTGAGACTTCCCTGCCCGAGCAGTACCTCGATTTTTTCGCCGGCTGCGGCCTCCTGCGCCGCACGCAGAATTTGTCCCTGTTCATTTCGCGCCACGGCGTAGCCGCGGCCGAGGACCTTGAGCGGGCTCAGCGCGTCGAGCTTGGCCGCAAGCGCTGTAAACTGCTGTGTGCGCTGCGCCATCTGATGCTGCGCGAGTGCGGCAAGGTTTTTCTGCGTGTAGTCGAGCAGCATCCGCTTGTCGTCGATAAATGCCATGGGGTCTTGCAGCGCACGGCTGCGGGACGTCTTTTCAAACTGCTCGCGCAGGGCTTTCACGCGCTTTTGCTCGCTCTGCACCATGCGCGTTTGCAGCGCGTCGAGCCGGCGGTAAATTTCGCGCTGGTCCGGCACGGCAATCTCCGCCGCGTTCGACGGCGTCGACGCCCGTGCATCGGCAACAAAATCGGCGATCGTCACGTCGGGCTCATGCCCGACGGCGGAGATGACCGGAATGTCGGAGGCATAAATCGCGCGCGCCACGCGCTCATCGTTGAACGCCCACAGATCTTCAATCGACCCGCCGCCGCGCCCCGTGATGATGAGGTCAGCGACCTGCCATTTGTTTGCGTAGCGCAGCGCGCCTGCGATCTCCGGCGGCGCCTCTGCTCCCTGCACGCGCACAGGCAGGAGCACGACTTCGCTCATCGGCCAGCGCGCATTCAAAATGCGCAGCATATCATGCACCGCCGCGCCCGCGGATGAGGTGATGATGGCAATGCGCTTGGGATATTTTGGCAAGGGCTTTTTATGTTCTGGGGCAAAAAGCCCCTCCTTGAAGAGCTTTTCCTTGAGCTGCTCGAAAGCGACGTGCAGGTCACCCACGCCCTCGACACTGAGTTCTGAACAGTAGAGCGGGACACGGTGATGATGGCGTCGACAATTATTCTGCCCTCGTCAAACTGCACCTTCACGCCCTTGGAGAGCGTCTTTATCCCGATAAGCTCCACAAGCTCTGCGCCGGATGTGTTGGAAAGCCCCGCAACGCCCTCGACCTGGGTCGCAGCCGCCCTGACGAGCGCGGAGATGACCTCCTCAGAGATATTGATGCTGCCGTTGGATTCCTGGCAGGTTATATAATTTTCACCCATAGTGTATCCTCCTCAGATGATGTCAGAGTATTGTACCACGTTATGCCGAAAAAATAAAGCCTAATCATAAAAAATAACGTATTTATGCAAAAATACCCGGCACACGGACGCGCCCATGTACCGGATATGCATTCTGATCAGGTTTTTACTTCTATTATGCTCAGCTGCGCCGCCTGATACGGTGTTTCCGAGCAGATGATCTCCGTTATCCGCGCGACCGCGTCCTCGCTCAGCCCCTCCTCCGGCGCAGGCACGGCAACGGTGACAGTGTCGTTGCCTATGTACACCACGCAGTCGGCAAACTCCTTTGCGATCAGCAGGTTTTCTATCTGCGATTCCTGCATGGAGTTTGTCGCCATGACGGATATGGCGTTCATCGCGCTGTCGATCGTCTCCTGCGAGGCGGTCTCCGCCGTGGCGGCGGTCTGCAGCAGTTCAAGCGCCTCGTCGCGCGAGACCTGCCTTGTCAGCCGCGCCTCCGCGAAATACTCCGAGCCGGATGTGGGCTTGCTCTCGGCGGTATCGGCGCTCGCGTTGAGCATTGCCTCATCCTCCGCCGATACCATTTCCGCGTCCGGGCTGCCCCATCTGTTGTTGTACGACCAGTTCAGTGCGACCGCCGCGCCCACGAAAATGAGAACGGCCAGCATCGTGATGTTTCTTTTCTTGTTCTTCATAAACTGAATGCTCCTCCTTTTCATTTCAATCGGTCATTTTAAGTATTGTGATCTTATCTGAGGCAAATCCAGTATATGAGCTGACGGCACGGATAATATCAAGCCTGACCTTTGCGTCCTCCGCCCCGTCGCACACCACTACAACACCGCACTCCGATGCGATGACCTCCGCCCGCCCCACGCCGTTCGTGCATGAGAGCACAGTTTTCAGCGGCTCGTCAGTGCCTGACGGCGTGTTGAGATATGTGCTCTTCCCGGTATGAGCATCAGCACGACCCCCCGATGAGGATAATGAGCGGGTATTTGAATTTTTCCAGCTTTGCCGCTTTTTTCTTTGATCTCACTCATCACTTTTCCATGTCACTCTCTCCCCGGGTATCCCCAGCTCCGCCGCGACCACATCCTCCAGCGCCGCTCTCTGCGGGGGCGGCGTGCGCCGCGATGCACGCGGAATACGGCAGCCACACCTTCTCCGTGCTCCACTGTACTTCAACATCCGCCTCCTTTATGTCAATGCCCATTTCATTGGCTTTGTCCATAATATATGTTTCATATTCGCGCTCTATTACCGCGCGGTTGAGCCTTTCGGCGAGCAGGGCGTAGCTTTCAAGGTCGATGCTCCTGAGCGGCGTGAGGATGGCAGTGAGGAGTATCGCCGCGGTGAGTATGCCCGCCACGCGCTTTGCGCCGCCCTCCGGCATTATGCTCATCGCCGCGCCGCACAGAATGGACAGCGCGCATATCTCGCGTATCGCGCCGGACATCATACCGTCACCACCTTTATCGCCGCCGTGAAGGATATAAACAGCATTATCGCGCAGCAGCCCACAAGCCCCAGCAGCATGCTCAGCGCCGTCCCCACGTCGCCCACGAATGACGACAGGCGCGTATTGGGCACCATGTCGCACGCGGCGGCCGCCGCGCGGAAAAGGAGTATCTTCACCGACAGTGTCACAAACGGTCCGGCACACAGTGCCGCCACTGCGACAAGACTGAGCGCCCCGGCGGAGTTTTTGATCATCTGCGCCGCCGACAACACGGTCGACGCCGCGTCCGAGATTATCCCGCCCACGACGGGAAGTGCCGTGGATATGACCGTGCGCGCCGTCCGCGCCGCCACCGCGTCCACACCGCTCGTCACAATGCCCGTCAGCCCGATATATCCGCTGAAAAGTATCGTGAACACGGTCATGAACGTCGTGGCGACCCATTTTGAAAAGCGCTGGCAGGTCTTTATGAGGGCGTTATCGAATATGCCCGCGCACAGCGACAGCGCAAGAAACGCATACGTCAGCGGGATGACAACGCGCTGTGCCGCGCTCATGAGTATGTCGATCGCGACGCACACCGCGGCGTAGCGCGCCGAGGCGGACACGACCGCCCCGCAGGCAGCCGCGGCGGTGAATATGGCGGGCAGCGCCGCGCGTGAATAATCCGACATACGCGCAAGCGCGGCGGAGGTCTGGCTGACAAGCCCGTCCACCCCGCCGACGAGCAGCGCCGCCGCAGCGCACACGGACGCGATGCTGATATAATCCCGTATCGCCGCGTCCTTTGTCAGCGAGCCCGCAAGCGCGGAGCACATCGCGATCGCGACGAGCGCCGCCGCGCTCTGCACATTGCCGCGCAGTTCCTCTGCCGCATCGTTGATAATGCGCCGCCACAATCGCTCAAGCGCCCCGGCGGCGTCATACGTGCCGTCCGGCTCTATCGTGCCGCTTATATCCCGCGCATCGTCCGGCACGGCGCTCTCCGCCTCGCGCACGCCCGTCATGTCCGCCGCGCTTGAGGCAAGCTCCTCAGCGCTGGCGTGGCAGGTAAAAAACGGGGCTATACACAGCACCGCAAGCGCCGTCAGCAGAATTTTCTTCAAACCATGCCCCCTATCATTCTCAGCACACTGACGATAAGCGGCATCGCAACGCTCATCGCGCATACCGTCCCGGCAAGCTCCACCGCCGCCGCACTCGCCCCCTGCGACGAATCGCGGCACAGCTCGGACGTGAGCTTTGTCACCACTGCGATCGCCACACACTTCAGCACCGGCGCGATGAGCACGTCCGACGTCCCGGCAATGGTCTTCACGGTCTTTATGAAGCTTTTCATCTCCCCCCGCAAAGCTCATCGCCGCAAGCGCTATCATAGCCACGGTGCACGCCCCGACCGCAAGCGACATTTCCGGGTTTGTCCGCTTTATGAGCAGTCCCCCTGCCGCAGATACCAGCGCGACCGCCGCCGCCTTGAATATAAGCTCCATACTTACAGCGAAAAAAGCGTCTTTATAAGGTCGAACAGCTCGCTTATCTTGCGCACCACGACCATCAGCACCACCACGAGCGCAGTTATCGTCGTCATAAGCGCCTGCTCGTCCCGCCCGGAGCGCTGGAGCAGGATATTCAGCACCGCGACAAGTATGCCCACGGCGGCTATCTTGAAAATCAGATCAATATCCATCGTGAATTCTCCCGTGTCATATCAGCACAGTCACCAGCATCAGCCCCGCCGCCGCGGATACGCCCAGCGACAGCCGCTTTTGCTGCGGGTATTCCGCCTGTGCGCGCTCCTGCGCCGCGCGCAGGGCGGCAGCGCACCTGTCGAGCGCGGCAAGCTGCACGTCCAGCTCGCACCGCCCCAGCACAAGGCCGACGGAGGCAAGCTCGCGCAGTTCATCGGTTTCCAGCGAGGGTAGCGCTTCCATCACGCTCTCGCACCACAGCTCCGAAAGCTCTCTCTTGCCAAGCTGGGGCAGCCTGTCCAGTACCGCGGCAAAAAAGCTCTGCACGTCGCCCCGGCTGTGCCGCGCCATGTATTCCGTCAGCGCGGGTATCGCCGTGAGGCGCGCGGCAAGCTCCCCGCGCATAACGCCAAGCGCCTCTGACATCGCGGCGAGCGTTTCTATCCTCCGCCGCTCGGACGCGACGCGCAGCAGCCCCATCGCGCTGCACGCCGCGAACGCCATCAATGCCCCCAGCGCCCTCATTGCTCCAGCCTCCTGAGCATATAACGTCTCTCGCGCCCCGTGCCGCTTATCTCCATGACGTATTGAAATATATGCTCGTCCAACAGCTCACGGTAGAGCATGCGCCGGGAAAGCTCCTCAAGCCTCGCCGCGTGCGCCGTCGCATACAGCGCAACGCCGCACCCCGTTATCTCGCGCATCGCATCCGCGTCCGCGCGCTCGGTTATCTCGTCCACGGCGATCATATCCGGGTTCATCGCCCTCAGCAGCATCAGCGCCGCGCGGCTCTTTTCACGCCGGTCATAACGTCGCTGTGCGCCCCAAGATCAAAGCCGCGCTCCCCGTCCCCTGCCGCGGTCAGCTCGCCGCGCTCGTCCACCACGGCGACGCGGGTCATTGTGTCCGCCGTGCGGCGGATAAGCTCGCGCAGGGCGGTGGTCTTGCCTCCTCCCGGCGGCGAGATCAAAAGCACGCTCGCCCATCTTGTGCGGCGAAGTCCGCCCATGCCGCCTCCATGTCGCCGGTGAAGAGCGCGGGAATTCTAATATTCACCGAAGAAAAGTCGCGAAATCCGCTGACCAAATGCACCGATGAAGTTATAGACGATGGTGATTTCCCGCGTTCTGGATTTCTTGTCAACATGGGAAACTTCGATCCTGTCAATGAAAGCACGGAGAACAGCCGCGTCAAGCTCCTGCAAATCCGTGTACTTCTTCACGGCAGCGAAATCTGCTGCGTGATGTAGGTGTGTGTCAAAACCTTACCTACATTTTTGGAGAGCAGGCACAGCAGCTTGTATTCGATGGGCGTTAGGTGCAGTTCTGCGCCATCAAGATATGCGCAGCCTGCGGCATAGTCGATTTTCAGCGCACCATTCGTAAAAATTGGAGTTTCCTGCGCCGTATCCGCTTTCATCAATGCTAACCTTCGCTGCGTCACCCGCAGCCGCGCCAACAGCTCGTCCACGGAAAAGGGCTTCGTCAGGTAATCGTCTGCCCCGGCATCCAACGCCCCGATTTTATCAGAATCCTCCGTTCTGGCGCTGATCACGATGATCGGCATATTCGACCACGAACGGATTTTTCGGATGATCTCCACGCCGTCCATATCTGGGAGTCCCAGATCAAGCAGCACAATATCCGGATTATGAGACAGCGCCTCCATCACGGCGCTTGCGCCGTTTTGAGCTGAGAGATATCTGTATTCGTGAGTTTTCAGCGTCGTCGTGATTAAATTGCGCACCGGGGTATCATCTTCTACAACGAGTACGAGCGGCTTATTCATTTAAGTTCACCTCACTAAGCGGTACTGTAAAGGAAAAGATGCAGCCATGCGGCGAATTGTCTTTCAGCGTCATTTTGCCATTATGTGCATGAACGATGGCTTGACAGAGAGTAAGCCCCAGCCCAAGACTTCGGCGGCTGTCGCCAATCGGATTGCCCCCGGTAAAGAACATTTCAAAAACACGTTCCTTTAGTTCATCCGGGATACCCGGCCCGTTGTCGCAGACATAAAGTGCAACTGCATCATCGTGGCGTACTGCGGTTATCTGGATACATGAGCCCGCAGGAGTATACTTGATTGCATTGTTTACGAGATTGACAAGCACTTGCATGATAAGTCCCGCATCCACCCGCACTAATAACGGCTTGTTACCGCAATTTACCGTGATTTGATGTTCGGAACCTCTGCGGTCAATATGACGTAGCGCTTCTGAGATAATATCCTCCAGCACCTGATCGGATAGATGCAGCTTTACGCTGCCATCCGCTATTTTCGTAATGGAAAGCAAATTCTCCACAAGTTCAGTCAACCATTGAGAATCGTCGTATATGTCGTTGAAAATACGTTGCCGAGTTTCCGCGTCCAAAGCATCATAGCTGTGCAGCAGCTTGTCGGCGTTGCCGGAAATGGAGGTCAGCGGGGTTCTAAGGTCATGGGAAATTGAACGCAAAAGATTAGCACGAAGCTGTTCGTTCTTTGCAAGGACGGCAGTTTCTTCCTTTTCTCTGGCGTTGCGCAGGTTATCCAACGCCAAGGCACATTCACCGAGAATTGACAATGAAATGCTGGATTCAAAGGAATCCAAGGGTTTACCCATGATGGAGATGCCGATTACCCCATAGGCCTGCTGCTGCGTCCGAATGGCAAGATAAAGATACCTCGCTTTAGAAAAATGTGTTGTAGTTGCTCCGGCGCGCTTGCGGTTCTGCCAGACCCAATGAACAACATCCGGCTCCTGCTCAGCATCCGAGACGCCTTGCGGCGAACTGCCGTCTGCCGGATAAAAACTCCCAGCCAGCAGCACACCATTGTGTGCAGGATAAATCAGAATATTGCGCTGCATGAGCCGCTGCATTTGTGTAGCGGTCATTTGATAGACATTCTCTGGTGTCGCAGCTTTTTGGAGCTGCTGATTTGTGTCAAATAAAATCTTGGTGCGGTAGGCATCCCGTGCAGATAGCTGAGCATGAGCTTTCAGCTTTGCGGCCAATGTTCCGGTCAAAAGTGCGATACCCAGCATAATCGCAAATGTTATAGGGTATCCGCTGTCATAAGCCAATAGAGAGAGGCGGGGTTCCGTCAGGAAATAGTTAAACAGAATCACGCTCAAGAAAGAGGCCAGAATACCACAGGTATAGCCGCTGGTGAAGATGGAGGTCAGAAGTACGCTCAACAAATAAACTGCAATGATGTTCGCGTCTGTAAAACCTAAACGGGAGAACACCCAACCAACAGCAGTTGCTATTCCCAAAACGCCCAATGTCAGCAAAAGTTCCTGCACAGTCGGAACGGTTGGATGTGTGATCGCAACGGGCTTTTGCCGATAGTTTTTATATATATCCGCATCGGGAATAATGTGAATGTCAAGTCCCGGAGCAAGCTCAATCAGGCGCTCAGTTAGAGTCGGGCGATTCCAGAAATGACGGCGCTGCACACCACTTCGCCCAATCACATTTTTTGTTACGCCTGAAAGCCGTGCGTACTCCGCAATCTGCGTCGCTACATCTTCGCCATGCGTTGTGATAATCCTTGCTCCAAGCCGTTCTGCGAGCTTGATATTATCTGTCAGCCGCGCTAGATCATTCTTACTCAATGCGGTACGATCAAGTGTCTGCACATATAGTGCTGTAAAGTCGCAGCCAAATGCTTTGACCATCCGCCCGGCAGTACGGACAATCCGTTCATTTGATGGTGATGACGACAGGCAAACAAGAATATGCTCTTGCTGTATCATATTTACAGTCTGATTGCTCATGTGTCCACCACCTTTCCAAATATTATAACACGCAATTATGAAGGATTCTACCGCTTGTACTCTATGTCCGATAGGATTTCCTCCAAGGAATATGTATCTGAATCAAGAAATAAAATTTGTGTGTTTGGGCATATATCTCTAAAACGCTGCAATTCCGATGATAAATCTTCTGCCATAAGTTTTCCAGGCAGAACAATACAGCGTGGAGTTGGTCGTGATTCACATGTACTATCATTCCACATTTGTTTATCATCGAGGATTCGATCCAGTCTCACCATAACGAACCAGCCGAACAGAAAAAGAAGCAGCATGGATACGATCAAAGCAATATCTTCCACATAAATTCACCGCCCTTTCAAATCCGAAAACACTTCTGAAGCTGCTTATATTCGCCCAATGCCAAAATGGTTACATCATTTGTCAGCACGGTTTCCGGCGTGACAGCCACATCGGTTTTCCCAGCCCGCTTAATTCCGAGAATATTGATTCCGAATCTCCTGCGGATGTCCAACTCACCGATGCTTTTACCTCTCCACGCCTCCGGCACTTCCACTTCAAAAATTGCGTGCTGGTCGTCGATTTCTATGTAGTCAAAGATATGATTGGAACTGTATCGAATCGCAGCCCACTTTGCCACTTGCTTTTCCGGGTAGACCACATGATCGGCTCCATTGCGAAGTAAAAATTTCGCCTGAACATCACGTTCGGCACGGGACACGACGCACTTTGCCCCCAGCTCTTTTAGAAGCGAGGTCGTTTCAAGGGAGTTTTGGAAATTGCCGCTGATTGTAACAATGCAGACATCATAATTCCCAATGCCAAGTGTGCGAAGATATTCTGCATTTGTGCTGTCGCCAATCTGAGCGTTGGTGACGAACGGGAGTACATCATTGATTTGCTCCTCACTCGTATCTACTGCCATAACCTGATGTCCCAACTGTGTCAACTGCACGGCAATATGCCGTCCAAAGCGACCGACTCCAACCAATAAAATATTTTTCATCATGAACCTCCTGACTTTACCCAACTGTGATTCGATCCAGCGGCAGCTTTGCGGTTTCCGCTCTTTTTCCGGATAGTGCTGCGTAAATAAGTGTAAGACCGCCGACCCTGCCCAGATACATAAGCACGATCAGCACAATTTGCGACGGGATGTGGAGCTGCGGCGTGATACCCAGCGTCAGTCCTACTGTTCCAACTGCCGAAGCCGTTTCATACAGGCACGCGGAAAGCGGTAAGTTTTCATAATGCTGATAAAAACAGCGCCGCCAAAGAACAACGCGAGATACATCGTCACAACGGTTGCGGCAGTCTTGACAACTCCACACTCAATCCTGCGTCCAAAAAATTGACGCTCTCATGCTGGCGAAAAGTCGCGG
>VOFG01001140.1_pt1 | contig 47574 bp, 64 predicted proteins | sample 5384171 | NCBI WGS metagenome assembly VOFG01 (sample SAMN12384726, study PRJNA508395) | human gut metagenome | isolation source: healthy gut F | host: Homo sapiens
CGAGAACGACGAAGTGCTCGGCCCCACGGGTGCCGTCGCGATCCCCGAGTTTAACACGCGCTTCACGCGCCAGATGCTCGTCGACACGCAGCCCAAGGACTTCAACACGCTGCTGCGCCTTTCAGGCTTCTCCCACGGCACGGACGTGTGGCTCGGCAACGCGAAGGATCTGATCGTCAGCGGCACGGCGAGCGTTCTGGAGACCGTCGGCTGCCGTGACGATATCATGCTCTACCTCATTTCTATGGCAGGTGTCCGGGCGTTTTGAGATAGAAATCCGCCGCCAGGTGCATCCGTTGAGCTCGACGATCACGCGCTCGGCGTGGTGCTTTTTGCGGAGCGCCTCCAGCTTTTCTCGCTCAGGTCTTCATACTCCAGCGTCTCAATGTAGACGTTCTGGGAGGGTAGTGGAAATGTCGTATTCCTCCTCGCCCTCCTCGAAGACCAGCAGCAGCGTCTTTTCTCCCGCGTTGAAGCGCTCATCCTCCAGCGTCTCCTGAATGAACTTCGTCTTTCCGGACTCGAAAGCCCGTGAAACGTACATGGGAATGGTATTGGGCATAGGGCCTCCTTATTCTCCGAAGAGCGAAGCGATGGCGCTCTCGTTGAGCTTCGAGGCCGATGACGCAGAACGCGGCCGGTGATCATTGCGCCGCCCTCGCGGATATCGCTCTCGCCGGGCACGTAGTCGAAGTGAATCCAGCGCTCCGAATCCTGCGAGGCGACATAGCCCTTTGCGCGCAGCACCATACCGTATTCTGCGGCGTTCTCCAGCTGCTTCAGAATGCCCTCGATCTGCTCGGTCGTGAACTTCTTGTGCGTCTCCATGCCCCAGCTGACGAACACCTCGTCGGCGTCGTGGCCGTGGTGATGGTGGTGATGATGGTGGTGCTCGTGCTCGTCGTCATCCTCATCGTCATGATGGTGGTGGCAGGAGCACTCCGGGTCGTCGCACTCGTCGTCATCGTCGTGGTCATGATGATGGTGATGATGTTCATGCTCATCCTCATCATCGTCGTCATGATGGTGATGATGGTGCTCATGCTCATGCTCATCCTCGTCGTCGTGATGGTGGTGGCAGGAGCAGTTCGGATCGTCGCACTCGTCGTCATCGTCGTGGTCATGGTGATGGTGCTCATGCGCCTCTTTTTTCGAGTTCCTCGAGCTCCATCGCGATGGACGTTTTCTGCTCCATGGCGGCCATCAACTGCTCGCCGGTGAGCTGGTCCCACGGGGTCGTGACGAGCACGGCGTTGGGTTGTGGTCGCGGATGAGCTTGACGCACTCGTCGAGCTTCTGCTCCGAAACATTCTGCGTGCGCGAGAGGATGATCGTGTTGGCGGTTTCAATTTGGTTGTTGTAGAACTCGCCGAAGTTTTTCATATACATCTTGCACTTCGTCGCGTCGGCAACCGTCACGAAGCTTCCGAGCGTCACATCGTCGGTCGTGACCTTGCGCACCGCGCCGATGACATCCGAGAGCTTACCGACGCCGGACGGCTCAATTAAGATGCGGTCGGGCGCGTACTGGCGATGACCTTCTTGAGTGCTCTTCCGAAATCGCCCACGAGCGAGCAGCAGATGCAGCCGCTGTTCATCTCGGTGATATTGATGCCGGCCTCCTGCAAAAAGCCTCCGTCAATGCCGATCTCGCCGAACTCGTTCTCGATCAGGACGAGCTTCTGGCCGTGGTAGGCTTCCTGAATCATCTTCTTGATGAGCGTCGTCTTGCCCGCGCCGAGAAAACCGGAGTAAATATCAATTTTTGTCATACAAAAACACCTTCTGTTTTATTTTTTACCGTAGTTAGTATAGCACGTTTGTCAAGCGGCATTTTATCCTCACGATTTTCTCAGCCATTTTCAAATTCCGGCGAAAACGATTGACAAACGACGGCCGATATGATAAGATAATATCCGGCTTTGGAGCCAGTATTCGGAGAGATGTCCGAGCGGTTTAAGGAGCTGGTCTTGAAAACCAGTGACACAGCAATGTGCCGTGGGTTCGAATCCCACTCTCTCCGCCATTTCTTTCCTGCATACGGATTTTTTTTCGACCTGCGGAAGTACCCAAGAGGCCGAAGGGGCTCCCCTTGCTAAGAAAACATCTGTTTTCAAGTCGTCTAGGCCGGAAAACCTTTTGCAGTCAGTCGGTACACGGGAGTGCTGCATCTGGCCGGCAGGGGGCGCCTTTATTTCGAGCTTGTCTATTTTTTTGTCGCAGGCAGGTAGCCGATGCGCATGCTCGCAGGCTAGCCGATGGCTGCTCGAAGCGGAAGTGGCCGGGCGTGACAAACGCGCCCGTCTCGTCGTAGAGCCGCTTGCAGAAGTCATACGACGGCACGTCAAAATCGTAATAGACCAGCGCCGTCGTGCCAGCCTGCGGCTTGGTGTAGTAAAAATGCGGATTTTCCGAAATCCAGCCGTCCAGCACCGCAAGGTTTTCGCGCACGATGGCCCGGCTGCGCCGCAAGAGCGCGTCCGCGTGGCGAAGGGCGAGAGCGGAGACCGCGTCGTCAAACATGCCGCAGCTGATCAAATTATAGTCGCGGTGGGACAAAAATGCGCGCAGCGCAGCTCGTCGTGCGTGGCAATCCAACCCATGCGAAGCCCCGCGAGAGAGAAGACCTTCGACATGCTGCTGACCGAAATGCCCTTCTCGTAAAGATCGACGATCGACTCGCACCAACCGTCCTCCTGCGTCAGATTTCGGTACACCTCGTCGCAGAGCACATACGCGTCGACGCTTTTTGCGATTTCCACAATCTGCCGCAAAAGCGCCCCGGACATCAGCGCGCCCGTCGGGTTGTTGGGGTTATTGACGCAGATGAGCTTCGTGTTTTCATCCACAAGGGATTTCAGCTCGGCAAGGTCAGGAAGGTATCCGTTTTCCTGCCGCAGGTGCATGAGCCGCACGTCCGCGCCAATGGCCTCTGGGATGGAGTAGAGCTGCTGGTAGGCCGGCATAATGCTTACCACGCCGTCTCCCGGCGAGACGAGCGAGCAGAATACATGGTAATTCGCGCCCGCCGCGCCGTGCGTCGGAACAACTTCCGAAGGGGTCAGGCTTTGATACAGCCCGCACACGCCCTCGCGCAGCGCCTCGCTTCCCACGATGTCACCGTAGGTCAGCCGGCGCGCGCAGAAAGTGCTCAGAAACGCCTGCCGGTCTTCGCTGCAAAGCGCGAACAGCTCGTCAAGACTCACCGAGTCCACACATGTCTCAGCAATATTGTACCGCGCGCCGCCTTCATACGCGTTCATCCATTCTTCCACGGCAAAGGGTTTGATTTTCATCGTGTCGCTCCTCGTTGACACAAAAGATGGTTCCTGTTTTACATCCCTTTCTCCGGAAAGTCAAGTCTTTTTCCCGTTTCGCGTGCCATTTTGCCGTTCTTTGCTTTGCACCGGTTTTTTGCTTTGTGCAGATGTACCTGAATTTTTTGTGGATTCTCCCGTTTTTTCCAATTTGCACAATTTATAGTTGACAGCGGGACTGGTTTTATATTATATTGGACAGGTAGAAACCACCTGCGCAGCCAAGACTCTTTTATCTGGCACAGCAAGTGCATATCGCCGGATGAAGCGGTCAGGAGAGCGCGCACAGCGTTGGTGCGCCACCGAAGGGGCTCGCGCAAGGAACTCTCAGGTAAATGAACTGATCGTGGACGGGACTCTGGAAAGCCGCATCGCGGCACCGAAGAAGCAATCCCTCCGGGGAGAATCTTTCAGGTTACACAACAGAGCGCGCCTTACGTTGGCGCGCTCTGTTTTGCTTCCTGTCTCCAAACGCAGCAGAACGGGCTGCCCGCCGCGCGATCAACGCAAGAAGTTTTTCCCTCGCAGATACCAACGCAACTTTATATCATAAGGAGGAAACTATGAGCGAACTGAAACGGACGATTTTGTATCAGGCACATCTCGACGCAGGCGCGACCATGGTCGACTTCGGCGGCTGGGATATGCCCATCCAGTATCCCGAAGGTATCATCGCAGAGCATCTCTACTGCCGCCGTCACTGCGGCATCTTCGACGTGTCCCACATGGGACGGATCGATGTCGAGGCCCCGATCAGGTAGCATTCCTGCAGCATGTTCTGTCCAGCAACGTTCTGGCGCTGGATCTCAATCAGGCGCAGTACTGCATCATCCCGGACGCGAACGGATACGCCATCGACGACGCTTACCTGTACCGCTTTGAAGAAGGCAAGTACTTCCTCGTCATCAACGCCGGCAACATCGACAAAGACTGGGCGCACCTGATGAAGCAAGCGAAGAACTTCGATGTCAAGCTCACCAACGTCTCTGACAAGTATGCAGCCATCGCCGTGCAGGGCCCGGAGTCCAAGGAAGATGCTCATGAAGCTCTCCGGCGGCCGTCAGCTGACGCCCGAGAACGTCAAGAACGCGCTGAACACGCTCACCATGGAGGGTAAGCCCGTCCGTATCGCGAAGACCGGCTACACCGGCGAGCCCATCGGCTACGAGCTGTACTGCAATTCGGAAGATGCGCGGTACTTCTGGGACCGTCTCATCGAGCTTGGCGCAAAGCCTACCGCGCTCGGCGCGCGCGACACCACGCGTATGGAAGCCGCGCTCCCGCTCTACGGCCACGAAATGGGCGAGTGCGAAATGGGCGGCGAGATTCAGATCTACGCTGTGCCTCTTGCAAAATTTGCCGTTTCGTTCGCACCGGAAAAGGGCGACTTCATCGGCCGCGAACCGCTCAGGAAGCAGTTTGAGGCGCTCAAGAAGATCATGAACCGCGACTACTCCTCGATCGAGGACCTGCCGTACCGCATCCAGCCCATCTATCTCGAGGGCAAGGGCGTTCTGCGTAAGGGCTTCCCGATCTACTGCAAGGACGCATGGGCTGAGGGCAAGCAGATCGGCTATGTCACCTCCGGCACCATGATTCCGTACTACAAAACCCGCGGCGAGGGTCTGGAGACCGTCTTCACCGAGGAGACCGGCAAGCGCTCGATCGGCCTTGCCTACATGGACAGCCGCATCTGCCAGGACTTCGACATTGAAATCGACATCCGCGGCACGCGTCAGCCCGCAAAGGTCGTCGGCTATCACATCCGTCAGGACGCTGCGCCCTATGTCCGCCCGATCCTTCCCGATGTGAAGCTCGAAACCGCCGCTCCCAGCGCAGATTCCTATCCGGAGAAGATGAAGAACCTCATTGCTGCCGCAAAGAAGAACCATCTGTGGCGCCAGACCGAGTGTGTCAACCTCATCCCGTCGGAGAACACGCAGTCCAGAGCTGTCCGGATGCTCTCCGCGTCCGACCCCTCCAACCGCTACGCCGAGCACAAGAAACAGAAAGCGTTCTACGACGCAGAGATCTTCTACTATCAGGGCACCGGCTTCATCGCCTCCGTCGAGGCAATGCTGGTCGAGGAAATGAAGAAGTTCCTCGGCGCATCGCAGGTTGAAACCCGCGTCACCTCCGGTCAGATGTCGAACACGGCAGTCTTCTCGGCGATGATGGACTTCAAGAACCGTGTCGACCGCAAGCGCACGCCGCAGCGTCTCGGCTGGGTCATGAACAACCACATCGTCAGCGGCGGCCACCTCTCGGCGCAGCCCATGGGCGCATTCCACGACTACGTCGCCATCGACCCTGTGACCGAAAAGCAGATGGTCGTCAACTTCCCGGTCTGCGAGGATAACCCCTACAAGATCGACGTGGAAAAGACAAAGCTCCTGCTCGCGCAGTACAAGCCCGAGTTCATCATCTTCGGCAAGTCCATGGTCCTTTACAAAGAGCCGGTCGCCGAAATCCGCAAGTTTGTCGACGAGCAGGGCATTAAGACCACCATCATGTACGATATGGCGCATGTGCTCGGCCTCATCGGCGATCACTTCCAGAAGCCGTTTGAAGAGGGCGCAGAGATTGTCACGGGCTCGACGCACAAGACCTTCTTCGGCGCGCAGCGCGGCGTCATCGGCGTGAACTGGAAGCCCGAGGACCTCAAGTGGGGCCTGTGGGAGACCATTGAAACGCGTACCTTCCCGGGCAGCGTTTCGAACCACCATCTCGGCACGCTCCTCGGCCAGCTGATGGCAGCGTACGAAATGAACGCTTTCAAGGACGAGTACCAGAAGGCCGTCGTTGAAAACGCGAAGCACTTTGCAAAGTGCCTGGCCGCCGAGGGCCTCGATGTTGCGGGCGACCCTGCCATGGACTACACCGAGACCCATCAGGTCATCGTCAAGGTCGGCTATGCGCACGGTCCTGAGGTTGCCGATCGTCTGGAAGCAAACAACATCATCTGCAACTATCAGGCAACGCCCGAGGAGGAAGGCTTCTCCGCTTCCGGCGCGCTGCGTATGGGTGTGAACGAAATGACCCGCTTCGGCTTCGGCAAGGAAGACTTCGCGAAGCTGGCGCACCTGATTGCCGACTGCGTGCTTCATAACGCCAACGTCAAGGACGAAGTCGCAAAGCTGCGTGCAGAGCATCTGGAGATGAAGTACTGCTTCTCCGACAAGGACACCGAAGAGCTTCTCAACGGCTTTGCCTCTCCGCCACCGGCATCTGATCACATTACGGAACACCTGATCCGGTTTGTGAGGGCAGTCGGGTCGGGTTACCCCCGGGGAATCTTACCCGGCATTTTATTTGCAAACCACAGCAACAAGATCTTAAGGAGGAACACATTATGAATTACCCGACTGATCTGAAATACTCCAAGACACATGAGTGGGTCAAGGAAGAAGACGGCCTGACTGTTGTCGGCATTTCCGATTTCGCGCAGGACTCCCTTGGCGATATCGTTTTCATCGGCCTTCCGTCCGTCGGTGACACCGTCACCATGGGCGAGGCGCTCGGCGACGTGGAATCTGTCAAGGCAGTTTCCGACATCGTCTGCCCGGTGACCGGCGTTGTTGCAGAAGTCAACGACGATCTGGCTGACGCTCCCGAGAACCTGAACTCCGATCCGTACGGCTCCTGGATCATCAAGGTCAAGGACGTCGAGGCAACCGAAGAACTGCTCGATGCTGCGGCATACGAAGCATTCTGCGCAACTGAGGAGGCGTAATATGGGCTCTTATGTTCCTACCACTGCGGCGGAACGAGAGCAAATGCTGGCTCAGGTCGGCGTCAAGTCGCTGAACGATCTCTACGCGGCAGTGCCGCAGGAGATGTTCCTGCATGACGGCTTGAACCTGCCCGAAGGTCTGAGCGAGCTGGAAGTGCGCGAAAAGGTTACCGACCTGGCCGAGAAGAACAAGGTCTTCAAGACCGTCCTTCGCGGTGCAGGCAGCTACCGCCACTTCATCCCCGCTGTTGTCAAATCCATTACCTCGCGCGAGGAGCTTGTTACCTGCTATACCCCCTATCAGGCGGAAATCAGCCAGGGCGTTCTGCAGGGCACGTTTGAGTTCCAGACCATGATCTGCGAGCTGACCGGCATGGACGTCGCGAACGCGTCTCACTACGACGGCGCAACCGCCGCGGCGGAGACCATTCCGATGTGCAAAGAGCGTAAGCGCACCGTCGCTTACGTCTCCGAAACCACCAATCCGCAGGTCATCGAGGTCATGAAGACCTACTGCTTCGCTTCCAACACAGAGCTGCACATCGTCCCGGCAAAGGACGGCAAGACCGATCCGGAGGCTCTGAAGGCAGCGCTCGGCGAGAATGCCGCGTGCTTCTATGTCCAGCAGCCGAACTTCTTCGGTCAGATTGAAGATACCGTAGCGCTCGGTGAAATCACCCATGCTGCTGGCGCAAAGTTCGTCATGGGCGTCAACCCCATCGCCTGCGCGCTGCTGCCGACGCCTCGTGAGGTCGGCGCGGACGTTGCTGTCGGCGACGGTCAGCCCCTCGGCCTGGACATCGCATTCGGCGGTCCGTACCTCGGCTTCATGGCGACCACCAGCGCCATGACCCGCAAGCTCCCCGGCAGAATTGTCGGCGAGACGAAGGACGTCGACGGCAAGACCGGCTATGTACTGACGCTTTCGGCCCGTGAGCAGCACATCCGCCGGGAAAAGGCTTCCTCCAACATTTGCTCCAACCAGGCACTGTGTGCCTTCACCGCCGGCGTCTATATGGCGGCCATGGGCGAAAGCGGCATGAAGCAGTGCGCCAGACTCTGCACCTCGAAGGCGCATTACCTCGCTTCCGAGCTGGAGAAAATCGGCTGCAAGCTGAAATACACCGGCGAGTTCTTCCACGAATTCGTCACCGAGACCGCCTGCCCGAACTGCCGCAAGAAGATCCTCGACGCGCTCGCTGGGAAGAACATCCTCGGCGGCGCAGAGGTAGACGGCGGCATTCTGTGGTGCGTCACAGAGCTCGTCTCCAAAGAAAAGCTCGACGAAGTGGTCGCAATCGTAAAGGAGGTGCAAGGCTGATGAAACTGATTTTTGAGCAAGGCGCAGAGGGTCATTGCCTGCATCTTCTCCCCGCATGCGACGTTCCGGAGTACACCCTCCCGACTGAGCGCACCACCCCGCTTCACCTGCCGCATGTGAGTGAAAACGAGCTGACCCGCCACTACACCGCGCTCTGCAAGCGCATCCACGGTGTGAACGACGGCTTCTATCCGCTCGGCTCGTGCACGATGAAGTATAACCCGAAGATCGACGAGGACATGGCAGCGCTGCCCGGCTTTACGCAGCTGCACCCGCTGCAGCCTGTCGAGACCGCGCAGGGCGCGCTGGAAGCGCTCCACACGCTCGGCTCCGAGCTTGGCGAGGTGTTCGGCATGGACGCCGTCACCTTCCAGCCCGCAGCAGGCGCGCACGGCGAATTTACCGGCGTGCTGCTCATCAAGGCCTACCACACCGACCGCGGTGACACGGCGAGAACGAAGATCATCGTTCCCGACTCCGCCCACGGCACCAACCCCGCAACGGCGGCAATGTGCGGCTATCAGGTCGTGAACATCGCCTCCAACGACAAGGGCGGCGTTGATCTCGACGCACTGCGCGCCGCTGTCGGCCCCGATACCGCAGGCTTGATGCTCACCAACCCGAACACCGTCGGCATCTTCGACCCGAACATCCTTGAGATCACGAAGATTGTCCACGACGCAGGCGGTCTGTGCTACTACGACGGCGCAAACCTCAACGCCGTTATGGGCGTCGTCCGTCCGGGCGACATGGGCTTCGACTGCATCCACTCGAACCTCCACAAGACCTTCGCAACGCCGCACGGCGGCGGCGGTCCCGGTGCGGGTGCGGTCGGCTGCAAGGCGTTCCTGCGCAAGTACATGCCGGGTCCGCTGGTGGTCGAGAAGGACGGCGCGTTTGCCTTTGACTATCCCGAGAAGTCCATCGGCCGCGTGAAGATGTTCTACGGCAACTTCGACGTGTGCATCAAGGCGCTGACCTACGTCCTCACACTCGGCAAGACCGGCATCTCCGAAGCTGCAAAGAACGCTGTTCTGAACGCCAACTACATGATGGCGCGCCTGAAGGCTAAATTCGACATGGCCTATGACGAGATCTGCATGCACGAGTTCGTCATGAACCTGACACGGCTGCACAAGGAAACGGGCGTTTCCGCGCTGGATATGGCCAAGGGAATGCTGGACTTCGACCTGCATCCGCCTACAATGTATTTCCCGCTCATCGTCCACGAAGCGCTCATGGTCGAGCCCTGCGAGACAGAGGCCAAGCAGCTCATGGACGAGGTCTGCGACATCTACTGCAAGCTCTACGACATGGCGTACACGGATCCTGAGGCGCTGCATACCGCGCCGCACAACACCCCGGTCCGCCGTCTGGACGAGGTAGGTGCAGCGAGAAATATGATCCTTCGGTATAACTTCGGCGCATGATCAAACACTTACAGGCTTTCATCGGTGCGGGTACCAACCCGCACCGAAACCTCGCAATCGAGGAATATTTGACGGATACCGTGCCGGAAGATACGCTGATCGTCTATCTCTGGCAGAACCATCACACCGTCGTCATCGGCCGCAACCAGAACGCATGGGCGGAATGCCGCACGGCCGAGCTCGAGCGCGACGGCGGGACGCTGGCCCGTCGGCTTTCCGGCGGCGGCGCCGTGTACCACGACATGGGAACCTCAACTTCACGTTCTCGCTCCGCACACAGGACTATGACCTGCGCCGCCAGCAGAGCGTGATCGTCGAGGCCTGCCGCTCTCTTGGCATTCCGGCGGAAATTTCGGGCAGAAACGACATTCTGACGAACGGGTGCAAATTCTCCGGCAATTCGTTCTACAGCCACACAGGCTGCTCGTTCCACAACGGAACGCTGCTCGTGAACGTCGACATGGCGAACCTTGGCAAATACCTGACGCCGTCGAAGACGAAGCTCGAGAGCAAGGGCGTCGCGTCCGTGCGCTCGCGCGTCATCAACCTCACCGAGCTTCGCCCGACGCTTACCGTCGCCGAAATGGCAGACGCGATGGTAAAAGCCGCGGAAACAGTCTACGGTCTGAAAGCTTCCATGCTTTCCGAGGCGGATTTTGACGAAGCGGAGATTAAAAAACGCTACCAGCGCTTTTCGAGCTTCGACTGGAACTACGGCAAGAGCGTTCCGTGCACCTTCGAGTGCGCCCGGCGCTTCTCCTGGGGCGAAGTAACCGTGCAGCTGCTTGTGAAAAACGGCTGCTGCGAGGACGCTGCCGTCTACTCCGACGCGATGGACGCCGAATTCGCCGCGCCATTGGCAGCCGCCTTCCGCAGCTGCCGTTTCACCCGGACGAGCTGTGCGCGCGCGTGCGTCCAGACACCGCATGTGCCTGCCGTAGCAGAGGATCTGTGCCAGCTTCTGCAATCGCAGGCGCTCTGAGCGGCACATTCACTCCTAATTCCATTCAGAAAACCCGGATGGCAGACGCCTTCCGGGGGTTTTTATGCGTTGTATTCGTATAATATTCATCCAGAATTCGCATGTATTCCCGACTTCTTCCTTTCCGTTTTGCATGCTGTCATTCATTTTGAATCACTTTCTTCGTGATATTTGCATATTGAGTCTCATTTTAGAGTTTTTTGAATTTTGCAGGAATATTTTTTTCAAAATTCACTTTTTAGCTCTTGCAAAATGCAGTTCCATCCTGTATAGTAGATGCCAGAAAAGAAAGCTGTGCGCCCTGCGCACACACAGGAGGAATATTCATGAAAAAACTGATCGCATTGCTGCTTGCAGTTCTCATGCTGCTCACGCTTCGCCGCCTGCGGCGACAAGACAGAAACCGCGGCTCCTGCCGAATCCGGCTCGACCGCATCCCGCCGTCTTCCGGCGCGAAGCTCCGCTTCGTCACCGGCGGCGAATCCGGCACATACTACGCCTTCGGCTCCGTCATCGCTCAGCACGCCACCAATAACGCCGGCGTCAACGTTGTCGGTCTTGTCGGCAACGGCTCGCAGGCAAATGTCATGGAGCTTCAGGACGGCAACGCCGAGCTTGCGTTCTGCCAGTCCGACGTTATGGCTTATGCGTATAACGGCACAAACCTGTTTGAGGAAACCGGCAAGGTTGACTGCTTCTCCACTGTCGCAGCCCTCTACATGGAGCAGGTCCAGATCGTGACGACCGACTCCAGCATCAAGACCGTAGAAGATCTCAAGGGCAAGCGCGTCTCCATCGGCTCTGCCGGCTCCGGCGTGTACTTCAACGCCATCGACATCCTCGGTGCTTATGGCTTGACCGAGGCGGACATCACGCCGACCTACCAGTCCTTCGGCGACAGCGCCAATGCGCTGAAGAACGGCCAGATCGACGCGGCCTTCATCGTCGCCGGCGCCCCCACGACTGCCGTCACCGACCTCGCCACCACCAAGGACGTGTACCTCGTTTCCCTTGACGACGAGCACATCGAAAGCCTCTGCGCCACGTCTGACTACTACACCAAGAACGTCATTCCCGCCGACGTCTACGGCACCGACGGCGATGTGACCACGGTTGCGGTCGGCGCGGTCATTCTGGCCCGTGACGACGTTTCCGAGGACGCGATCTACAACTTCACGAAGGACCTGTTCGACAACGCCGAGGCAGAGGTCTCCAGCCACGCCAAGTACGGCGAGCTGAATCTCGACTTTGCCGCTTCCGTCACCTCTGTCCCGTATCATCCGGGCGCTGCGAAGTACTTCGCGGAAAAAGGCTACACGGTCCCGACCAAATAAGTTTAACGCATCCTTCACGCGAAAACTGATTTTCCAGCTACGGCAGGGCTTCCTGCCGTAGCTGGCGCTGTCCCATCACATATTTCCCCTGCCGCGGCAGCGATCCGTGAGTCCGAATTCAAAGGAGAAATCGTATGTCCGCCAAAAGAAAGATCCCAACGACGCCGTTAAAATGACTTCCGGTCTCGACGATCAGATGCAGGCAGACCTCGACGCGCTGATGCGCAAATACGACCGTGAGTCCAACACGCGCGTGTGGGAGGGCTGGCAGCGCTGGGCTGTCGGCATCCTCATGGTTGCATTCAGCCTGTACTGCATCGGCATGACGCTGTTCTTCTCCGGTCTGCCCGAGACGCGCCTTGCCGCGTTCCTGGCGATGATCGTCTTCATCGGTTTTCTGACCTACCCCGTCAAAAAGGGCACGTGAAGGTCAACTTCATGCCGTGGTACGACATCGTTCTGATGCTGGTCGGCACGGCATGTTTTCTGTACTTTGCCTTCAACGCCCTGCCCATCATCAAGCTTGCTACCCGCATCCAGACCCACCATGTGATCATCGGCGCGATCGGCATTCTGGTTCTCATCGAATTCTGCCGCCGCTGCGTCGGCGTTCCGATCCTCTGCGTGCTTGGCGCGCTTCTCATCTATACATTCTATAACCAGCTGAGTTACAACCCCAGCCTCTATCAGGCGCTCAAGAACATCGTCTACAAGCTCTTCTACACCACAAACGGCGTCATCGGCACCCCTGATCAACGTCTGCTACACCTATATCGTGCTGTTCATCATCTTCGGCGCGTTCCTCGAGCGCACGGGCATTGCAAACTTCTTCATCGCGTTTGCAAACCGTCTGGCCGGTTGGTCGGCCGGCGGTCCTGCAAAGGTCGCGGTTATCTCCTCGGCGCTGTGCGGCATGGTCTCCGGCTCTTCCGTCGGCAACACCGTGACCACAGGCTCGGTTACCATCCCGATGATGAAAAAGACCGGCTATCACCCGGACTTTGCGGGCGCAGTCGAAGCGGCGGCCTCCACGGGCGGCCAGATCATGCCCCCCATCATGGGCGCGGCGGCGTTCCTGATGGCCGAATACATGGACCTCCCCTACGCAACCGTTGCCGTCAAGGCAATTCTGCCGGCAGTTCTCTATTTCACGGGCATCTTCATTGCCGTCCATCTGGAAGCCAAAAGCTCGGCCTCAAGGGCCTTTCGAAGGACGAAATGCCCAAGTGGGCAGTCCTCTTCAGAAAATCTACCTGCTCGCACCGCTGGTTCTGCTTGTCTGGCTCGTCTCCTCGGGCGCAAAGACCATGCAGTTCTCCGCCGCCGTATCCATCCTTGCCGCCGTCATTGTGGGCTTTTTGAACAAGGACGAGCGCCTCACCTTCAAAAAGATCTTTGAAGCGTTAGAGGCTGGTGCAAAGGGCGCCATCACCGTCGCCGTTGCCTGCGCGATTGCAGGCATGATTGCCGGCTGCATCACCGTCACAGGTCTCGCTTCGATCCTCATTAACGCCATCGTCCAGCTCGCAGGCTCTGCAACCTTCATCGGCTTGATTCTGACCATGGTCTGCTGCATCGTCCTCGGCATGGGCGTGCCCACCACCGCGAACTACTGCATCATGGCATCCACCTGCGCACCCATTCTGATCAAAATGGGCTTCCCGCTGGTTGCGGCGCACTTCTTTGTGTTCTACTTCGGCATCGTTGCCGACATCACGCCTCCAGTCGCGCTGGCTGCCTATGCGGGCTCTGCGATTGCCAAAGGGCAGCCCCATGAAGACCGGCATCAACGCAACCAAGCTTGCCATTGCCGCGTTCATTGTCCCGTATATCTTCGCCTACAGCCCCGCGATGCTCTTTGTCAACGTCACGAGCGTCTGGGAGGTTATCCAGATCGTCCTGTCGGCGCTTCTGGGCATCTTCGGCGTGGCTGCGGGTCTGGAGGGCTTCGTGCTGCGCAAAATGAACTGGCTGTACCGTATTGTCTGCCTCGTCGGCGGTCTGGGTCTGATGATCCCCGGCGCCATCTCCGACCTGGTCGGTTTGGTCCTGATCGGCGGCGTGTTTGTCATTCAGTATCTGCAGAACAAGAAAGAACGCGAGATCGCCTGATTTCCTGAAGCATAAAAAAATCCGGATGCAAAGCATCCGGATTTTTTCTGCCTGTATTGGTTTACTGCACCAACTCGCACACAAGGTCGGTGTACTCGCCGGGGTTTTCCAGCGGCAGGTCCGCCATCAGCAGCGCCTGCGCATAGAGAATCTTCGCAATCTTCTTTGCCTTTTCCTCGTCCCTGTGCAACAGCAACCTGCAGCAGACCGAACAGTCTGTGGTTCGGGTTGAGTTCCAGAATTCTGCCCTGCCTTCATGCCCATCTCGGGGTTCAGGCGCTGGAAGTATTTCTCCATTTCAAACGTCATACCCTCTTCGGGCACCATGCACACCGGGTGCGTACCGAGGTTGTCGCTCAGACGGACCTCCTTTGACCGCATCGCCAAGCGTCTTCTTGACAAACTCCAGCGTCGCCTTCGACTTTTCTGCCTGCTCGGCAGCCTCTTTCTTCTCCTCGTCTGTGGAAAGCCCAAGGTCCTCCTGCGTCACCGAGCGGAAATCCTTGTCTGCATATTTTCCGAGCGTCTGCGGCACAAAGCTGTCGACCTCGTCGGTCATCAGCAGCACATCAAAGCCCTTTTCCGTGAGCTTTTCCAGCTGCGGCAGCTGAGACAGGCGCTGGCGGTTTTCGCCGCTGGCAAAGTAAATGTACTTCTGCTCCTCCGGCATTGCGTCCGCATATTCCTTGAAGGAAACGAGCTTGTTCTGCTTATGAGACCAGTACAGAAGCAGGTCCTGCAGCAGCTCCTTCTTCGCGCCGTAGTCGTTCAGCACACCATATTTGATCTGCATGCCGAATGCCGCGTAGAACTTTTCGTATTTCTCACGGTCGGATTCCATGAGCTTTGCAAGCTCTGCTTTGATCTTCTTTTCGAGGTTCGCTGCGATGAACTTGAGCTGGCGGTCATGCTGGAGCATTTCACGCGAAATGTTGAGGCTCAGATCCTGCGAATCGACGACGCCGCGTACAAAGCGGAAGCAGTCCGGCAGCAGCTCCTCGCAGTTTTCCATGATCATGACGCCCGAAGAATACAGCTGCAAGCCCTTCTTGAAATCCTTCGTGTAGAAATCATACGGCGCTCTGGCAGGGATATACAGCAGCGCCTTATACGTCACCGCGCCCTCGACGCTCACATGAATCGTCGCAATCGGGTCTTCAAAGTCGAAGAACTTCTCCTTGTAGAAATTGTTGTATTCCTCGGGGTGATGTCCTTCTTCGCCCGCTGCCAGAGCGGCACCATCGAGTTGAGCGTCTCGTTCTCCGTGTAGGTCTCATACTCGGGCTTCTCGGAGTCTTTCGTCTCCTCCTTCACCCGCGACTTTTCCATTTCGAGCTTGATCGGGTAGCGGATGTAGTCCGAATACTTCTTGACCAGCTTCTGAAGCTCCCACGTCTTTAAGAAGCGTGAATACTGCTCGTCCTCGGCATCTGCCTTGAGCGTCATAATCACGTCCGTACCGGCGCCTTCGCGCTCGGCAGGCTCCATCGTGTAGCCGTCTGCGCCGGAGGAGGTCCACTTCCACGCTTCCTCGGAGCCGTACTTCTTCGAGATCACCGTCACCGTGTCTGCCACCATGAATGCCGAGTAGAAGCCCACGCCGAACTGACCGATGATGTCGATGTCCTCCTGCTTTTCCATGTCCTTCTTGAACTGGAGGCTGCCGGACTTGCAGATCGTGCCGAGGTTGTTTTCCATCTCGTCTTTGTCCATGCCGATACCGTTGTCGCTCACGGTGAGCGTCCGGCTGGGCTCGTCAACCTTCAGCTGGATTGCAAAATCGCTGCGGCTTAAGCCCACCTTTTCGTCTGTCAGCGCCTGATACGCCAGCTTATCGATGGCGTCGGAAGCGTTCGAGATAATCTCCCGCAGGAAAATCTCCTGATGGGTATAGATCGAGTTGATCATCAAATCCAGAAGCCGCTTCGACTCCGCCTTGAACTGTTTCTTTGCCATATATCTTCACGTCCCGTATTGGTAGTATTAGCACTCCATTCCATCGAGTGCTAAGCTTATTATACCGCGCCCTTCCGATTTTGCAACCCCTTTGCGCAAAATTCACAAAGCGTTAAAAAACGAAGAGCGCTTTTCCGCGCTCTTCGTCTGCATGTATTTAGAAGCGCCAGCTTCTTTAAAAATTTAGCCGATGGCATCCTTCACGACACGCTGGAAGTTCAGCCGTGCGACCTTCTCCATCTCTTCCTTGCTCATGCCCATCTTCTCAAAGCAGGCAAAGAGGTTCGGAATTTCGGAGCAGTTTGCAAGACCCTTCGTGCAGGGGCTGCCGGTGTCGGTCATGGTGCTCATGGTGTCGGGGTTGTCGATGAACTCGAAGAAGTCGAAGCCGCAGCCGACGTGGTCGATGCCCATGACGTCGATCATATGCGCCGCATGCTCGGCAAGGCGCTGAACCGTCTGGTTCTTGGGATCGTCGTCAATGAACAGGTTGAACGCATTCAGACCCACGACGCCGTTGACATCGCGAATCGCGCGCAGCTGATCGTCGGTCAGATTGCGCGGTGCGCTGCAAAGCGCGCGGCTGTTGGAGTGGGACGCAACGAAGGGTTTCTGCGTGATCTTGACCAGATCCCAGAATCCGTTGTCGTTCAGGTGGGAAACGTCGAGCAGCATGCCCTTTTTCCTGCATGCGGCGAACTGCCTCCTTGCCCACGTCGGTCAGACCGTAGTCCTTGCCGGACAGTGCGCCCGCGCCGAGATCGTTTGCCTCGTTCCAGGTCAGAATGCCGTGACGGCAGCCGAAGTCGTAGTAGCGGTCAATCCAGCTCAGGTCCTTGCCCATCGTTGCCATGCCCTCGATGCCGATGAAGATGTAGATCTTGCCGTCGGCATTTGCCTGCATCATTTCGTCATAGGTATGGACAATCCGGAACGACTGGCACTCGGCGATCTCCGCCTTTGCCGCAGCCATGATCTGCTCGGTGCGCTTGACATAGTCCACGTCATACGGGGGGTCAACCCAGATGACGAAGATGCTGCCTTCCACGCCGCCCTTGCGCATGCGCTCGAGGTGGCAGCGGTCAAATACGTTCGTCTCGCCGTTGAGCCGGCGGGTCGTCACGTCACACCAGATATCGGAATGTGCATCAAAATACATAATTTTCCTCCCGTCAAAAAGTACCCGGCGTGCCTCCGGTAAGAGGCACGCCGGAGCGAATCATTGCAGCTGGCAGCCATGCTGCCGTTTGTTATGCACCGAGGATAATGCCGACAATAGTACCGGCGTAGTTGCCGATGACATAGCCGAGCACGCCGACCAGCATAGCCGGACCAACCAGTCTCGTCCAGCCCTGGGAGATTGCCATACCTGCAGCAGTCGTCGGACCGCCGATGTTGGCGTTGGAAGCGATGATGGAGTCTTCAAGGGAAGCCTTGAAGATCTTCGCACCGGCGAAGCAGAACAGCATGTTCACGAGGACCATGATTGCCGTCAGGACGAGCAGCAGCGGGGACTTCGTGAGAACGGTCATGATATTTGCCGGAACGCCGATGACGAACAGGAACAGGTAAATGAGGTAGGTGCCGATTTCCTGCGAGCCGTGCATCTTTTCAACCTGCTTGTGGCAGAAGGTCGCAACGATGACAGAGATCGTGGTGATCCAGACGTACTGGCTGCCGAGGAACTTGCCGATGAAGTCCAGGAACGCATTGCCTGCGAAGCCGGAGAACAGACCTGCAATGATGCGGGAAACCCAGACGACAATGATGGCGTATGCGAAGTTATAAGCGATGTCCTTCAGGGAGATGTCCTTGCGGGACCAGAACGCAGCAGCCTGCGTCTGCGCAGCTTCCTTGGAAGTGCCCGCCTCGACCTCTTCGATGTGCGGATGACGGAAGTGCTTGCGGAAGAACTTGGAGCCCGCGCAAGCGATCAGGACGAAGAAGTATGCAGCCATCAGCAGGTTATCTGCAACGGTTGCAGCCGCGGTGAGATCGTCACCGGCAGCATACTGAGAAGCCATAGCCGCAAAGTTGACGCCGCCGCCGATGTAGGAGCCGGTCATCATGGAAGCGACCTTTGCAAGACCCCTGTGCGTCGCCGAACGGACCGCGCAGGACATAATATGCGATGAAAGCGCCGACAACCGTGCCGACTGCGCCGATCAGGAAGACGACCAGCATACGGCCCGTGTCTTTCCAGACGCGGCTGAGGTTGCACTGCAGAAGCAGCAGCGGAATTGCCATCGGAACGATGACGCCCCAGACGATATCGTCATAAAGCGCAGAGTTGGTGGGGATAACGCCGAGGTTCGCGAGCACCATAGCCATGATCAGCGCGATGATAGCGCCGGAGACCTTGGATGCCCACTGATATTTCTGCTCGAGGAAGATGGACAACGCGACGCCGATACACATGACACCCATCAGACCCCAGATGTTGTCTGCTGTAATCAGGGTATGGCCCAGAAGCTTTTCGAATAACGTCATAAAGTTTTCCTCCGATTCCTTTTCCCAATTCAATTGTTTCTAAAAAACTTTTGCTGGGGAATGTGTCGTTCTGACGGAGCCGGCTTTCCATCTGAACCACATTTTTTATTCTAGCGACTTTGTGTCTGAAAATCAATATTTTTCCGTAAGCTGTCCTCGTTTTTTACAAACAGAGCAATTTTGGAAACGTATCTTGTACAGTTTCTACAAATCTGTACTTTTTTCCCCTGATGGTTCATCCATGTTTGCCCTATCCGGACGGTTTTGCCGGACAAGTGACCAAAAATTGTACCCTAAAAATTTTTCAGGTGATTTAAAGCGTAAAAGTGTCGTTAAAAACCGCTGTCCGGTGCAAAGCGGCTTTGCACAATTTCCCGCCCATACGCGGCAAAAAAGCGGCAGAAGGTCCCTGCCCTCTGCCGCCTCTTTTCTCCGTTACAGCTCCAATGTCTCCAGATCATCCGGCACAACGAGATTGCCGTGGTAATACGCTTTCCCCTCTTCGGTATAAAGCGCCTTCCGATTTTCGATATTCTTGTCCTCCGTGTGATAGAGCACAAGGTTTGGAACGCCCAGTTTCTCCGCAAGCTCGCAGGCATCCTTGACCGTGGAATGGTTTTTCTTGTACGGCTCAAAAATATCGCGCTGGGAATACAGGCAGAACGCCTCATGCAGCATCAGCGTGCTTCCCTTGGCGTACTCGTATTCCTGCTCGCAGTACGGCTCGTCGCCGCAGCAGGCGATCTTCCGCCCGTCCGCGAGCGTCATGGTAAAGCCGAACTGCTTTGCTTTCGTCGAATGAATATCGAAAAACTGCACGGGTCTGCCGATAATCTCGCGCTTTTCGCCATCTTTGACCTCGATGAAGAAGAAGCGCTCATCGACAAATTTCAGCTCCTTCGGCGTCAGAAGCATCTCGGCAAGCTGATGCAGAATCCGGATGACCTCCTCGTGGGCATAGAGCCGCGCTTCTCCGTCATATTTGCCGCGCGCCATGTTCTGGCAGATCATGCGCTGCATCCAGACGATGCCGAGCAGATGATCGATGTGCTTGTGTGTGACGATGATATCGCGCATATCCTGCCACTTGTAGCCTGCGTCCTGCAGCCTGCGCAGCAGCAGATTGCCGCCGCCGCCGTCGACCAGAAGGCAACGCCCCGCCTCCTCCATGACAAAGCAGGTGTTGTAGCAGGCGGTTGCCTGCGCGTTTCCCGTACCGAGGAATGTGATCTTCATAGCTCTGTTCCTTTCCTGCCGCCGGAAGCACGGCTTTTTCAGCGCCATCATAGCAGATTTTCCCCTGCCCTTCAAGAGCTTTTCCGCATCCTCTTCCTTTTCCGCGCCGTTTTGTGGTAAACTATCGGAAATAAGAATTGTTCGAAGGAGAAACCGCATGATTACCATTTCCAATCTTGCCATGCAGTTTGGCGGCAGTGTTCTTTTTAAGCAGGTCGACCTGCAGTTTACCCCCGGCAACTGCTACGGCGTCATCGGCGCCAACGGCGCGGGCAAGTCGACGTTTCTGAAAATTCTCTCCGGCGAGCTGGAGCCGACCTCCGGCGAGGTGTTTTTCAAGCCCGGCGCGCGCCTTTCCGTTCTGAAGCAGGACCAGAACCAGTACGACGCCTATCCGATTCTCGATACTGTCATCATGGGCAACCAGCACCTGTACGATATTATGAAGGAAAAAGACGCCCTCTACGAAAAGGACGACTTCACCGAGGACGACGGCATGCGCGCCAGCGAGCTGGAAACCGAGTTTGCAGAATTAGACGGCTGGGAGGCAGAGTCCGACGCTTCTCGCCTTCTGCAGGGTCTTGGCATCCCCGTGGAGCTGCACTACGACCTGATGGGGAATACCGACCCCCGGCTCAAGGTCAAGGTGCTGCTTGCCCAGGCGCTGTTCGGAAAGCCCGACATTATTATGCTCGACGAGCCGACCAACAACCTGGATATTGAAGCGATCAACTGGCTGGAAAAACTTCATCCTGGACTACGAAGACAACGGTCTTGTCATCGTCGTCAGCCATGACCGCCACTTCCTCAACACCGTCTGCACGCACATCGTCGATATTGACTACGGCAAGCTCAAGATGTACGTCGGCAACTACGACTTCTGGTACGAATCCTCGCAGCTCATCCAGCAGCTGATCCGCAACAAGAATAAGCGCAACGAAGAAAAAATTGCAGAGCTTCAGACTTTCATTGCCCGCTTCGCTGCCAACAAGGCAAAGAGCAAGCAGGCAACCTCCCGCCGGCGGCTTCTCGATAAGCTCTCCGTCGAGGAAATGCCCGCCTCCTCCCGCCGGTATCCGTTCGTCGGCTTTGAGCGCGAGCGCGAGGTCGGCAAAGACATTCTCTTTGTCACCGACGTCTCCAAAACCATCGACGGCGTGAAGCTTCTCGACAGGGTTTCCTTCATCGTCGGCAAGAACGACAAGATTGCCTTCGTCGGCGAAAACGAGCTGGCGCAGACGACCATGTTCAAGATTCTCATGGGCGAGTTAGAACCGGACGAGGGCAGCGTCAAATGGGGGCAGACCGTCACGACGAGCTACCTGCCGAAGGATAATTCGGCCTATTTTGACGGGCAGAGCGAGAGCCTCGTCGACTGGATTCGCCAGTTCTCCGCCAAAAAAGACGATGTGTATCTGCGCGGCTTCCTCGGCAGGATGCTCTTTTCCGGCGAAGAGGTCTTCAAGCCCGTGAATGTCCTGTCCGGCGGCGAGAAGGTCCGATGCATGCTCGCGCATGATGCTCTCGGGCGCAAACGTGATCCTTCTGGACCAGCCGACAAACCATCTTGACATGGAAGCCATCCAGGCAGTCAACAAAGGACTCGACGCTTTCCCGGGAAATATCCTGCTGGCGTCTCATGACCATGAGCTGCTGCAGACGACGTGCAACCGCATCATTGAGTTCCAGCCGGACGGCAAGATCATTGACCGGCTCGGGACGTATGATGAGTATCTGGAGTGGAAGCTTTCCAAATGAGCCACTTGCCAGTGGCAGGGTTTTGCCGTGGCGACAGGGTCAAACTGGCAGAAACCTGCCAGCTGGGTAATTCGACCCCACGCTTCTTAGCTACGCAAAGAAGCGCGGTGTCGAGCCGCCGCGAAGAAGTTGCTTTTCGTTGCGCTTGCCGCGCAACATAACACAAGGGTCTGCGGACCCTTGTGCGATCCCAGGGGGTCTAGTCAAGCAATGCCCTCCCTGTCGGGCGCTTCTACGGTTTTGCCAGCACTCTCGCTCTGGTCTGCAATTGCACACCGGTTTGCAGCTCATTCAACGATCAGGCTGCCGAGCAGCAAACCTACAGTCTTTCGCCGCCGCAAGGCATTTTTGCTCTGCAAAATCCTTGCGGGGACTGCGGTGGGGATGGGGTCCCCATCGCAGTCGGGAAGAAGCAACCCCGCGCAAAGAAATTTCCAGAGGAAATTTGCTTTGCGCCGCGTCGGTCTGCCAATTTGTCACCCCCCCGACTGAGAGCGCTCAAAAGTACGTAACCACGCTGGGAAAATCTCTGCCGGGCAGCCCCACGCCAGAGGGGCGGGTCCCTCTGTTCGGAAGCGTCCAGAGGGCAAAGGGGTTCCTTTGGGCCTCTTCGCGGGGGGCTCGACACCGCGCTTCTTTTCGCAGATAAGAAGCGTGGGGTCGAAACCTACCACCAGGCTGGCAGGGCACTGCCAGTCAACCCCTGGTCCCTGGACCACGGTCCAGCCAAAGCCCCCGCTGCCGGCAGGCAGCAAAAAACCCCCTTACGCCCCGCCGGGCGAAAAGCGACCGCCTCGCGGCCGGTCCTTTCCTATTTCCGAATTACTCTTCGTCTTCACCAGCGGGCGCGAGCAGCGCGCGGATGGACAGCGAGATACGCTTGTGCTCCTGATCGATGTCGATGATCTTCGCGTCGACTTCCTGACCTTCGGACAGAACGTCCTCGGGCTTGCCGATGCGGCGATCCGCGATCTGGGAGATGTGAATCAAGCCGTCAACGCCGGGGATGATCTCAGCGAAAGCGCCGAAGGTCATGAGCTTTGACAATCTTGACGGTGACAACGTCGCCGACCTTGTACTCATTGTTGAAGATGGTCCACGGGTTGGTAGCTTCGGTCTTGTAGCCGAGGGAGATCTTCTTCTTTTCGGGGTCGAGCGCGATGACGTAAACGTCGATCTCGTCGCCAACCTTGACGACCTCTGCCGGATTCTTGATACGGTTCCAGCTCAGCTCGGAGACATGGACCATGCCGTCAACGCCGCCGATGTCGACGAATGCGCCGTAGCTGGTCAGGGACTTGACGGTGCCGTGATACTGCTTGCCGACCTCGATCTCGCTCCAGATCTTCTCCTGTGCTGCCTTGCGCTGCTCAGCAGCGACGGAACGGATGGAGCCGACGACACGGCGGCGGGCACGGTTGACCTCGGTGATGCGCAGCTGCACGTTCTTCTTCAGAAGCTCGCCAGATCGCCGCCCTTGGCAACGCCGGACTGGGATGCCGGAACGAACACGCGGATGCCCTTGACATTGACGACGATGCCGCCCTTGTTCTCTTCGGTGACGACGCCTTCGACGATATCCTTGTTCTCAGCCGCAGCTTCGATCTCTTCCCATGCCTTGCCTGCTTCCAGACGCTTCTTGGAAAGACGGACAACGCCTTCGCCGTCGTTGACATGGACAACGATTGCTTCAATCTGATCGCCGACCTTGACAGCCTCTTCGGGCTTGACGTTGGGGTCGCCGGAGAAGTCTTCCAGCGGAATGTACGCGGTGTGCTTGGTGCCCAGATCGACTTCGACCTCGGTCGAGCCAACTGCCATAACCGTGCCGGTTACCTTATCTCCATTATTCAAAGTCTTGAGGGACTGCTCGAGAAGCTCGGCAAAATTCTCCTCCATTGCAGTTTCAACTTTCAGTTCTTCGCTCATTTTGTTGTTTACCTCCTTAATTATCCACGACGGCGTCGATGCGCCTGCCGTAATCCCCACAGTATTTGCGCCGGAAAAAGGCTCATCTCCAGATCATCTGCCTGATCGACCAGTGAAACCTTTTTACAGTACTGCTCGCAGATCATCGCAAGTCTCCCGGTATTGGAGCTTCTTGCATCACCGACAACGACCATCGCATCACACTTTTGAGAAAGAATCGCTGCTTCTTCCTGTCGCATTTCCGTAGCTCTGCATATTGTATCAAATATTTCGCAATTTGTACACACTTTTTTGCGATTTCGGCGCAGCTTTTCCACATTTTCTGTGAGCTGGTCGTCTGGCTCACCATGCTGATGGGAATATTCCGCCGCTCGGGTGCCTCGCGAAGCCAATTTTCCAGCTCCTCGGGCTCTGCACAATGACAGGCTCCCGGCAGAAGCTTGCAATCGCCTCCACCTCCGGATGCACGGGCGAGCCGAAGATAATAATCTTCCGTCCCTTCTCCGTCTCGGTTTTTACAATCGTGTGAATTTTTTTTCACAAACGGGCACGTTGCGTCCAGCACCGGAACGCCGCGCGCGCAAAGCGCCTGCTGCACCTGCTCCGGCACGCCGTGCGCGCGGATAATGACCGTCTCGCCGGGTTCTGCCTGCTCCGGGGAATCTAATTCGCGCACGCCCTGCTTCAAAAACCGCTCCACCACATGGCGGTTATGGATGATGGGACCCAGCGTCGCGGTTTTATTTCCGCGCCGGACGCTTTCGTTTACCATCTCCACCGCCCGGTCAACCCCGAAGCAGAACCCCGCCGTCTTCGCCAATATGATCTGCATAGCTATCTCCGCCCAGTCTGTAAATTCTGCGCAGCAGCTCGTCCGCCTGGCGCTGATACTCGTCATGTGTCCAGCCGTCGCGCTTCGGCATCTCATACGGCTGCCCGAAAATGACGTTCACCGGACACCACGGCGTCTTGTTGCGCGTGATAAACACCGGAACCAGCGGCGCATCCGCTTCCACTGCCATGCGCACCGCGCCCGTCTTCGCGCGCACGTGCTTGTTCTTATTGCAGCGCGTGCCCTCGACGAAGACCATCATCTGCTCGCCGTCTTTGAGCGCCTGTACGCCCTCGTGATAGGCGGTTCCGTCGTGCGCCTTGCGGTCGACAAAGATAATCCGGAACTTTTCCATCACCCAGCCGACGATAGGCACCTTCCGCAGCTCCTTTTTTGCAATAATCCGGCTCATTTGCGGCGCGTCAAGCGCCAGCAGCAGCCAGATGGCGTCCGCGCAGCCCGGAGTGGTTCGCGCAGATCACAGCTTTTCCAACCGGAACAAGCTCCCGTCCTACCACATGGAATACCGGATGCCAGAAAAACAGCCCGATCCGGCAAATCCACCAGCACACCCGATACCAGAACGTCATCATCCAAGCTTCCTCCTGACAATGGCAAGAATCTCCGCGATCGACTGCTCGATGGTATTGCCCGAGGTGTCCAGCTTTACCGCGTCTGGCGCGGGTCTTAAAGGCGCGATGGCGCGCTCGGAATCCTGCTTGTCGCGCGCAATCATGTCCTGCAGCACCTTTTCATAGCCTATTACCTTTTCTCCCTTCTGGTGTCAGTTCCTCATAGCGGCGCTTTGCCCGCTCCTCGGGGCTTGCGGTCAGAAAAATCTTGACCTGCGCGTTGGGAAGCACCACGGTTCCGATGTCGCGTCCGTCCATAACAACGTTGTGCTTCCGGGAAAATCTCCGCTGCATGTCCAGCAGATACTCGCGCACGCATTTCTGCGCCGAGACGCCGGAAGCGTAGCGGGACATCTCCGGCGTGCGAATCTCCCCCGTCACATCCTGCCCGTTGAGAATCATGTGCTGCACGCCGTCTTCCTCGTGCCGGATTTCGATGTTCACATCGTCCAGACACCGGCGGATGCCGTCCGCGTCCTTGGGTCCGATGCCCATCAGCCACATATGATAGCCGACCGTGCGGTAAATTGCGCCCGTGTCAACATATAAATATCCCAGTTCCTTCGCCACGCGCTTTGCCATCGTGCTTTTGCCCGCGCCCGCAGGTCCGTCGATGGCGACCGAAATATACTTTCCCATGCTTCTATCCTTCCTGCGCGGCAGACGCCCCGGCAAGACGCCCGGTCGCCCACGCAATCTGTAAATTAAAACCGCCCGTATAGGCGTCCACATCCAGAAGCTCTCCCGCAAAATACAGTCCCCGAACCAGCTTCGACTCCATTGTCTTTGGGCTGACCTCCGAGACCTTTACGCCGCCGGAGGTCACAATTGCCTGCTCGACCGGCGCGCAGGACGCAATATCAACGGAAAACTGCTTGACCGTCTCCAGCAGTGCCCGCCGTTCCTGCTTTGTCAGCTCGTTGACCTTCTGCTGCGGCTGCAGCCCTGCCCGGCAAATCACCGGCACAATCATCGAGTGCGGCAGCAGCTTCACAAGCGCGTTCGACAGGTCCTTGTTCTGAAACTCCGCAAAATCGCGCAGAAGCCTTGCATCCAGCGTCTTTTCATCCAGCGCCGGCTTCAGATCAATCACAATCCGGTAGCCCTCTTTTCCGCGCTGCATGTGGCAGCTGGCAGAGAGAATCACCGGACCCGACAGCCCAAAATGTGTAAACAGCAGCTCTCCAAACTCGGAAAACACGCACTTGCCCTTCGCGTCGAGCAGCTTCACTTCCACATTTTTGAGCGCCAGCCCCTGCATTGCGCCGCAGGTATGCCCTTTTTCGACCAACGGCACCAAAGAGCCGCGCGGCTCGATGATCGTATGTCCGAGGCTTCCTGCCAGCCGGTAGCCGTCGCCGGTCGAGCCGGTTGCCGGATACGAGCAGCCGCCCGTCGCCAGAATGACCCGGTCTGCCGGAAGCCTGCCCGTTTGCGTCCGCACGCCCGTCACCGCGCCGTCCGCCGCTTCGATTTCCAGTGCCCGCTCCCAACGGATTTCCACGCCCGTTTCCTTCAAAAACCGGCGCAGCGCGTCAATGACGCTGCCTGCCTGATCGCTTTCGGGAAAGACGCGGTTTCCGCGCTCGGTCTTGAGCTGGCACCCGTGCTCCTCGAAAAACGCCATCGCGTCCGCCGGGGAAAAAGCCAGCCAGCGCGCCATACAGAAAACGCGGATTGGTCGGCACGTTTTTCAAAACCTCGTCGCCCGCGCAGTTGTTTGTTACATTGCACCGCCCCTTGCCGGTGATGAAGAGCTTTTTGCCGAGCTTTCCGTTCGGCTCCAGAAGCGTCACATGCGCGCCCAGAGATGCTGCCGTTCCCGCAGCCATCATGCCAGCCGCGCCGCCGCCGATGACGACGACGTTATTCGACTCTCTCATAGACGTCGTACTCATCCCACAGATTCTCGAGATCTTCAAAGGTCTTGGTCATCTGCGTCTGCTGCTCCTGGGCCAGACTCACGATCAGCGCGTTTACCACGCTCATCGGCGCGACAAGCGAGTCAACGACCGAGACCATGTCGCTCTTTGCCACCAGCACATGGTTCGCAACCTTGCCTGCCGGCGCGTCCGGCTTGTCGGTGATGGCAATGCACGTTGCGCCCGTGTCATGGGCATACTGCATGACCTTGACCGTGCGGCTCGAGTACCGGGGCAGACTGAAGCCGATGACCACATCCCCCGGGCCCACGCGCAGCAGCTGCTCAAACATCTCGCTGGTCGACGTGGAGCCGACGAGACGGACATTGTCAAACATGTTGCGCAGATAGAAGTTCAGAAACGCCGCCAGCGACGCAGACGAGCGCACGCCGACAATATAGATGGTCTTCGCTTTCAGCATTGCCTGCACGCTCGCGGCCATTTCGCTGCGGCTGAGCGCTTCGCTCGTCATGCGGATCGAGTCAATGTCCCCCTGCAGAACGGTGGACACCACGTCCTGATTGCCCAGCCGGTCGTTCGTGACCTCAATGCGCTGGACGCTGGTCAGCTTGTTTCGTACCAGTTCCTGCAGGGTTTTCTGCATGCTGGGGTAGCCGTCGAAGCCAAGCTCGACCGCAAAGCGCACGACCGTGGACTCCGAGACCTCGACCATCTTGCCGAGCCGGCTGGCCGTCATGAACGCCGCCTTGTCATAGGATTCCAGAATATAATTTGCGATCCGCTTCTGTCCTTTGGAGAAGGACGGAAGATCGCTTCGGATCTGCATCAGAATGTCATTCATACCGATTCTCCGTTCATCGGGAAATTTTAGATTTTTCCGGCGCGGCGCGCAGAAAAAACCTTGTATTATGATACAAGGTTTTTTGTCATTTTGCAAGTATGATTGCACAAAAGATGCAATTTTTTCTTACGGCAGCTTGACAGTGCAGCTGCCATCCCAGTTCCCGGCGTCAGAGCTTCCGCAGCTCTTCCGGTGTGAGCCTGCGCCACTGCCCGGGCTTCAGTTCCCCGAGTGTGAGCGGACCTTCGGCAATGCGCCGCAGGCGCGTCACGGTGACGTTTGCCCGCTCGCAGAGCCTGCGGATCTGGCGGTTTCTTCCCTCATGAATCGTGATGCGCAGCAGCGCCGTTTCGTCCTCCGCGCGAAGGGTTTCCACTTTGGCAGGACGCGTCGTCCTTCCGTCAATTTCGATGGGGCTGGCAATGGACGCCTCGCAGCCCGGTATGTACCGGCTCAGCCAGACGAGGTAGACCTTGTCCACTCTTTTTTGGGGTGCGTGAGCCTGTTTGCAAGTTCTCCGTCGTTCGTCAGGAGCAGCAGCCCCTCGGAGTTGAGGTCGAGCCTTCCCACCGGATCCACCCGCGCGCCGCCGCCGGATACCAGCTCGGAGACGTTTTTGCGCCCCTTTTCATCGGACAGCGTACACACATAGCCGCGCGGCTTGTTGAGCATCAGCACCACGCGCTCGGGCTGCTTTTTAAGCCGTACGCCGTCGACCTCAATGACGTCTTCCTCATCGTCTGCCACATCCCCGAGACTTGCCGTGTTACCGTTGACGCGCACGCGGCGCTCCAAAATCATCTGCTCTGCCTTCCGTCGGGACGCTACGCCGTAGTTTGACAAAATCTTCTGCAGCCGCTGTTCCATCTTACCCTCAAACATCCGTTTCCAAAAGCTGCGTGCGGGACGTGTTTCCTCCACCGCCTGCGCATAATAGACCGGGACCTCCCGGACACAAACGCCGTCTACCCGAAGCTCCAGCCAGCCCGCCTGCCCGGCAAGGACCGGCGCAAAGGCAAGCTGCGGCGCATGCAGAACCAGTTCCGTCCGTTCGCCCTCCGCCAGCGGATACGATATCTCCTCTGTCGCAGTGAGCGAAACACGTTCCAGTCTGCCTCCGACTACCGGCACGCTCCCGACGGTATCTCCTTCGCGCACAAGCGTCTGCAAAGAAAACGCCGAAAATCCGTAGTCAAACAGCGCCTGCTGGTCGCGCCAGTCGTCAGGGTCGCAGATCGTCACGCAGACGAGCCGTCTTCCGTCTCGCACTGCGCTTCCGGCAAGGATTCTGCCCGCTCTTTTCGTATAGCCGGTCTTGATGCCGTCGGCTCCGTCCACACGCCACAGAAGCTTGTTGTGATTGGTAAAGCTTCTGCCGTTTTCCGTGAAGCTTTTGCTGGAGACGACCGCGCGGAACGTTTCGTTCTGCATCGCGCAGACGCTGAGCTTTGCCAGATCGCGCGCCGTCGAGTAGTGCACCTCGCCGTCGAGTCCGTTCGGGTTTTCAAAATGCGTATTGGTAAGCCCCAGCGCCTGCGCTTTCTCGTTCATGCGCCCGACAAATGCTTCCATGCTTCCCGCGGTTGCAATCGCGAGCGCCACCGCCGCGTCGTTTCCCGAGCGCAGCATCAGCCCGTAAAGAAGCTCCCGGACCGTAATGCGCTCGCCCGCCTTCAAATACAGGCTGGACCCTTCCACGCCTGCCGCCTCCGGCGGCACGGAAATTTCGCGCTCCAGCTCCCCGCCTCGCAGACCAGAAGCCCCGTCATGATCTTCGTCGTGCTGGCAATCAGACTTTGCTCGTCCGCGTTCTTTTCATACAGAACTCTGCCGGTCTGCGCGTCCACCAGAATTGCGCTCCTCGCGCTGACGCTGCCGGAAAAATTTGCTGCCCGCGCGGGCAGACACAGGAAAACGGCAGCGACCACAGCCGCCGCCGTTCTGAAAAAGCCGTGCTTCATTGTTATCACCCGGCGTTTCACTTTCCCAGCCGGGCGAATTTCATGCGCAAAATTTATTCGATGCCTTTTCCTCTTTTGCAAGACGCTTCTCTTGAGAAGATGCTCTGCCTTGTCCAGCAGGTCCGGCAGCTGCTCGATGAGCCGGTCCATGGACGTGGACTGATCGTCACGCCGCCGGGCGTGGTGATGGGGCTGCCGACGACCGTGTTGACATCGATCATATCTTTAATCTTGCTCATGGTATTGGTCATCATATCAGACAGAGGATGTTCCATACTTTACACCGCCTTTTTTCGTTCGTTCAGAATTTTCAGGAACCGGATGCCAGCGCGCAGCGCAAGGGCCAGCGACCGACCGATGGTGATCGTGGTCACAAGATGCGCGTCTACCTGTGTGTTGCTTATAGTATAATCGAGCGCGGGCCGAATGTCACGCTTTTTTATGACGAAAAGCCGCTCCAAAGACGGCGTGATCGCGCCGATGGCGGCCCAGGCCCGGCCATAGCCCATAGCGGCCTTTGCCGGATCGTCGCTGCCGCCGATACGGACATACAGCGTCAGTTCGTTCACGCGGAGCTTGCGGCGCAGATCGCCGAGCGTATCAAATGCACAATATCCAGCAGCCAAAATCGGTCCGTCCACGCCGCCGGAAAGGATCGGATTTGGCTTTTTTTCCTGCGAAGCGGCTTTTTCCGGTGCCTTTTCCGGTTTCTTTTGCTGTTTCTGTTTCTTTTTCTTGGCTTCTGCGGCAGAAGCTGAAGGCGGATGGGGCCGAGCTTCGCCGCAAGAAATACGCCCTCCGCATTATAGCGCGCATCAACGCCGACGGGAATGCAGCCGATCAGCACAAGGGCAGCAAAAATCGCAAGAAGCGTCATCCACCATGTCCAAGTCATAGCGGGATCTCCTGCTGCACAGGCGCTGATGCATCCGGCTGCGTGGAGTCCTCCTGCTTCTGCTCCAGTGGCTCGACCTGCGAGGGATCGACGTGCAGGTCGACCTTTTCAATCTCCGGGCAGCTCGGCCAGCGATTCCAGGCCGAACACGCGCAGGAAGTCCGGCGTCGTCTCATAGACGATGGGGCGGCCCGGCACGTTCAGCCGTCCGCATTCGCGGATGAGCTTTTTGGTCACAAGCGCACTGACGCAGTAGGCGCTGTCGACGCCGCGGATCTGTTCGACGAGCGCTTTTGTCGCGGGCTGGTAATACGCGATGACCGTCAGCGTTTCCAGCTGCGACGGCGAAAGCTTCGGCGGCTTGCGCGTCTCAAGCGTTTTGGTCACATATTCCGCCATTTCCGGCGACGAGCACATCTGATAGGCGTTTTCCAACCGCACGATGCGGATGCCGCTGCGGTTGAAGCTCAGCTCGTCCATCAGCGCCTTGCACGCTTCGTGGATTTCTGCTTCATCGCATTCAAGTGTCTGGCTCAGGCGTTTGGCGTCGACCGGCTCTCCAGCAGCAAACAGAACGGCCATCAATGCCCGCTGTAAATCATTCTGCTCCAAGATTAGCCTCCTGATCAGGAAATGTCCGTCTGCACGTCGGCATCCGGCGCTTTTAGAAAGGTAACCGCCATATCGCCGCGTTCATCCTCTCCGATGGAAACGGAGCGAAGGCGGCACAGCTCCAGCACGGCGAGGAACGTCGCCACGATCTCCGACCGGCTGCGGCTGCCCTTGAACAGGGACAGAAAGCGCATGACACCGTGGGCGAGCAGGCGGCTGATGACCTGTTTGGCCTTCTGCGTGACCGGGTACGGCTCTGTGCCGACGATTCCGGCGAAGTTGGACGCAGGCGGCGGCAGACGGCGCTCCGTCCGGTCCTGCATAGCAGCAAGCGCTGCAGTCAGATCGGACTTGTCGTGCCGGTAGCGGTAGGTTCTGTCCGGCTGGTACGGCTCCGGCCCCTTGGTGAACAGGCCGAGGCCAAGCTCATTGCGCGCGGAAAGCACCTTCGCGGCCTTCTGGATCTGCTGATATGCATCCTGCCGCTGTCGCTTCTGGAGGGATTCGACGAGCTTGTCCATCTCGCTCTGCGCTTCCTCCTGCTCCGCCTTGGACAGGAGCATCCGCGTTTTGATATACATGAGATAGGACGCCATGGCGATAAACTCGCTGGCGATTTCCATATCCATGCGCTTCATTTCGTCCAGATACGCCAGATACTGCTCCAGAATAGCGGAGATCTGGATATCCTGTATTTCTATTTTATTCTTGCTCAGCAGCAGCAGGATCACGTCCAGCGGGCCGTCGAAGTCCTCAAGCGTCTCGCCCTTCGCGTGCACGACGCTGCCGAGATGGTATCGCGGTTCATCCATGCAGATATAACTCCAAAAAATAAGTTCAGCGCAGCGCAAGCAGCAGCTGCACCGGCCATGTGCCGATGGCTTCCAGCCCATTCAAGCAGCCCGTCACGTAGGAATTCCAGCGGCGTATCGAGTACACCGGTCAGGAGCAGGAGCATCAAGAAGCGCCATGCCGTAGCGCTCATAGCGCATGAGCCAGAGGTAAGCCTTATCGGACAGGCAGGAAAAGAGCACCTTCGACCCATCGAGCGGCGGGATGGGAAAGACGTTGAACACGGCAAGGCCCGCCGAAATGATCTCGACATAGTAGAAAAAGAGTGCGAAGACATAGACGGCTGTTGAGCCGGAGAAGTAGTACCAGTAGGCAAGCACACCGTAGAGCAGCACAGCCAGATAGGCCAGCAGAACGTTGGACAGCGGGCCTGCCGCAGCGGTGAGCGCCATGTCGCGCTTGGGATGCTTGAAACATCGCGTTCGCTGTCTGCCCTCGCGCTCGGCCGTGCCGGATTTGGCGCAGACGGAAAGGCCTCCGAACTGCCAGTCGCCGTAGACGCTCTGCACGTTGTTTCGCATAAGCTTCGTGAGCGTCCCAGCGGTCTCCGGCTGGATCATTGCCGAAGTAAGCTTCGTTTCCGCCTCGTAGGTAATATCATCACCCTTTCTCACGCGCTGCATGAGATAAGGCTCGGCCGCGCTGCCGCCGTTTGCAATCGCGCCCATGTACCGGAGGAACGCCAGCGCGCCGACCTGATCGGTATACTGCCCGATACCTGCCCAGGCGACGTCGCCATCGTCCGCGCGTCGTTCAGGTCGATCTTTCCGGGCGCCGTTTTGTAGCCCTCGCAGGAGAAGCTCCCGGTGAGACCCAGCTTTTCCGCGTACTCCTGTAAAGTTTCCGCGCCAAGCTCCGCTGCGAGCTCGCCGAAGGCCACGTTGCACGAATGCGCCAGCGCCCCGGCAAGACTCGAGGACTTCCGTGCACGCCGTTGCAGATGATCTCCTGCCCGCCGATGATGGTTTTGCCGCTGCACTGGAACGTGCGCGACTGCACACCCTCGATGGTTTCCAACGCGGCAGCCGCTGTCACGAGCTTGAAAATGGAGCCCGGCGTATAAGCTGCGTCAAAAAAGCGGTTGACATACACGCCCTCATAGCTTCCGGTTGTGTCGTTTGCCACATCCGGCACATGGTCCGGGTCGTAGCTCGGAGACGTCACCGCGCAGAGGATCTCGCCCGTCTTGTAGTTATACACGCCGATCGTGCCCCGGTAACCGGAAAGCGCCTGCTGCGCCGCGGACTGCACGGCCGCACTGATGGTAAGCCTCGCCGCAACGCTTCCGGGCTCGTCCGTGTAAAGCCCGTTTACAACGTCAAAGCCAAACATTTTAGACGCATAGGTCTTCAGCAGCGGCGCGCTGATATACCCGTCGCGGTCTCCCAGCAGGTGAAGCGTCGCCCGCCGGACCGCCTCGTCGGCGTTGTAGACTCTGCCGTCGTTGGTATTGAGCAGCAGCATACCCGACCGGTCGTAAATTCTGCCGCAGTCGGGGTTCACGCCCGTATACACGTGCGGGCTTCCGGGGAATGCCACCCAGGTTTTCGCCTCGATGAAATACTCGCCCGAAGAAGACCAGCAGCCCCGCCAGCAGCGCAGCCGCCAGCGCCAGCGCCATCCATGCGCGCTTGGAGATTTTTTTTCATACCGCCGCCTCCTTCCGCTTCGGAAGCCGAATGGCAAAGCTTGCGTTCTGCCGCGTGTCTGCCGCCTTGATGAAGGCAAGAAGCCCCCAGACGCAGATCATGCTCGAGCCGCCGTTGGACACGAACGGGAACGTCACGCCCGTCAGCGGCAAAGCAGGTCCGTCGTGCCGAAGACATTGAGCATCGCCTGCACGACGTAGATCGTCACCGCGCTCGCCGCACCGATAGCGTAGAAGCAGCTTCTTCCTGCGGCAGCGAGCGCACCACAAACGCCGCCAGAATCACAATTGGCCGAAACACAGAGCACCGCCAGCAGCAGCCCCCACTCCTCGCTCACAAGCGCGAACACAAGATCGGTGTCCGCCGCGCCCACATGGTGGAGCCACCCTTTTCCCGCGCCGAGGCCAAATAAACCGCCAGAGGCAATACACATCAAAGCGCGCGTCTGCGAGTAGCCGGTCGTGGCCGCATTTTCCCAGACATGTCCCCACGCGGAAAAGCGCTTCATCGCATAGGGCTTGAACTGCAGCGCCAGCACGCCTGCAAAGCCCGTTCCCGCGCAGGCAAGGGCAATGGTTGCGAAATTGCCCGAGCGCAGAAACGCGATGATCAGGAACGTCACAAAAAAGATGATCGCCGTGCCAAAGTCATTCATGAGCGCCAGGCAGCCGCAGATGGCCGCCGAATAGCCGATGAACAGAATCAGGTTTCGCTTCGCCATCAACGCTGCAACGTCGACGCGCCCGCAAACACGAAGCAGATCTTGACCAGCTCCGACGGCTGGAACGAGACGCCTCCAAGCTGCATCCAGTTTTTCGCGCCGAATTTCTCAACGCCGAGAAGCAGATTTACCGCCAGCAGCAAGATACCGCCGGCCGCCGCTAAATACCGGATCTTCTTTGCCCGCTCCAGGTCCCGCAGGCTCCAGCTTACGGCCAAATATGCGAAAATACCGCATGCGACGGCAATCAGTTCCTTCCGGATTGCCTCCGGCGCGGAGGTGGAGACGACGCAAAGGCCCATCGTCGTGAGGAAAAACGCGACGGTCTCTACGTCGAAGCTCCGTCTTCTTGCCAGCCGCAGCAGCGCAAAAAGCCCCCACTGTATCGCAATCAGCGCCAGAAAGCCCGGCAGAATCTGCCCGCCGTTTTCCGGCAGATGCACGCACAGCTGCGCGCAGGCAAGCATCTGGAAAAGCGTGAGAAGCAGCAGAGTCAGCCACGGGCGCACCACCGCCCGGCGGGTTCTCGCCTCCGCCTGAATGCGTTCCCTGCTCCTGCGTGATGGGAACGAGTGTAAAATCAACGCCGCCGAAGGACAACACGTCCCCGAACTGCACGGCCGCCAGCTGCGCCGGCTTCCCGTTGACCAGCACGCCCCCGGTGGAGCCTGCGTCCATGATCGTCCAGCTGCCGTCGTCATAGCGCGTCAGCACCGCGTGCGTGCGCGAAATCGTCGGGTATTCCAGCGTCACATCGCAGCCCTTGCCGCGCCCGATGAGGCTCTCCCAGTGCATGACGGGAATGCGGTCGCCGGTGGGTCCTGCGAGCCACGCCCAGACCTCCGGCTCGCGCCGGAACAGCAGCAGCGACTTTCCGCACCGCAGCAGAATCACGAGCGCCAGCAGCGGAAAGACATAGCGCAGCGCGCCGTCCAGCGCCAGAAGCGAAGGCGTCGATTCGATGGTATTCAAAAAGGTTTCCAGCGCCTGCTGCATGATACCCTCCTGTTCGGATTCAAAGAAGCCGCTGCAAGCGCAGCAGACTGTCAAAAAGCTAACGCTTTTTGACAAAAGGGAATGCACCTCGACTACGCGCATAATTTGTGCTCCAGAGGCGCACAAATTCCCACTTGCGAGGCGATCGGTATGTTTCCGGTCGGCAAAGCCGCCGGATAACATGAATTTTTATTTTTATTTCGCCCTGCAGGGGCGAATCTCTACGAGGTTTTTTTCACGCTGAAGCCGCTGCAAGCGCAGCAGCTTCTTCTTTTTTGTTGCTATACGGATTTCGGCTCTTCCGTCGGTGTGTCTGCTGCCTCCGCTGCAGCCTGCCGCGCAGCTTCCGCCTTACGGTCGAGGTCGGCGACCTCGCGAATATCATAATACTCGTCGGTAACGGTTGTCTTCTGCTTTTTGCGCAGCGAGGAGTTCACAACGTCACTGATGATGAGGTAGATGACCGCGAACACCGGCACGCCGAGGAGCATCCCCGCGAAGCCGAAAATGCCCGCCGCAACGGTGATCGAAATGAGCACCCAGAAGCCCGAAATACCGACGGTATTGCCGAGGATCTTAGGGCCGATGACATTGCCGTCCACCTGCTGCAAGACAATAATGAAAATGATAAAATAGAACGCCTGCAGCGGCTCGACCAGCAGTATGATGAGCGCGCTCGGCACGGCTCCGATGAAGGGACCAAAGACCGGGATGACGTTCGTCACGCCGACGATCGTCGCAATCAGCGCGGTGTACGGCATCTTCATAAGCGTCATGCAGATGTAGCACAAAACGCCGATAATTGCCGAGTCGATGATCTTGCCGATGATGAAGCCCGAGAAAATCCGGTTGATGCTGCTGCCCAGATCCAGCAGATGATTTGCCGCCTCCGGTTTGCAGGCAGCAACAACCATCTTCTTCGCCTGCGCCTGGAACGTATCTTTCGACCAGAGAATGTAGATGGAGGCGACCAGACCGATGATGAAATTCGTGATCGACTTCACAACTGCCATACAGACGTCGTGAGCGTGGCAAGAATCTTCTGCACATCGCTCAGAAAGCTCGTCTTGACCCAGTTTTCCACATAGCTCTGCATCGTGTCGAGCGCCCGCTCGACATACGTCCGGATTTCCGGATTGTCTTCGAGCACATTGACCGCCCATTTTTCAAGGCTCTGGTAGTATTCCGGTGCGCTGTCGACGATGCTCATGACACTATCGTCATAGAGCTGCGGCAGCAGCATTGCAAAGAACGCATAGACGATGAACGCAGCAAAGATGAACGCGAAAACGAGCGAAATGCCGCGGCTGATTTTATACGCCTTCGAGGCTTTCCGCCCCCGCTTTTCCAGCAGCGGGCGCAGCCGCAGGTCGACAAAATTCACGATCGGGTTCAGCAAAAATGCAATCACAATGCCCGAAACGAGCGGCGAGAGAATCCTCCCGATCGCACCGAGCAGCGAAGAAAAAGCCCGGAAGATTCGTAAAAATCACCACCAGCAGAATGCTGATAAAAATGACCATCAGAGCGGTAAGCCCCCATTTGAAATATCGCCGGTCGTGCTGCTCGTGCATGCGCGTCGCTCCCATCCTCGTTCGAATTTGATTACAACTTAAAGTACCATATCAGATAAAATCCGTCAAGAAGCTTAAGAATATCTTCACAATTTGTTTGCGTTTGCCGCGTCATACGCGCGAAGCCGCGCAATCTCCGCCGCATAGCCGGGAAGCTCGTTGGGCGTCTCCAGAATCATCGGAAGCCCCCGCAATGCAGGGTGCTCCATGATGCGGTAAAACGCCTCCAGGCCGAGATAGCCTTCGCCAAGCCGTTCGTGCCGGTCCTTGTGCGAGGCAATCGGATTTTTGCTGTCGTTGAGATGCAGCGCGCGAAGTCTTGAAAGGCCGATCTCCCGGTCAAATTCCTCTAAAACCGCGTCTAAGCGCTTCGCGATATCATACCCCGCGTCGCTTACATGGCAGGTGTCGAGGCACACGCCGAGCTTTTCCTGCATCGCCGTGCGGTCGATGATTGCCCGAAGCTCCTCAAACCGCCCGCCGACCTCCGTGCCCTTGCCTGCCATCGTCTCAAGGAACACTGTGGTCGTCTGCCCGTCAAACATCGCGAAATCCAACGTCTCAGCAATTTTCCGGATTCCCTCGTCAATTCCCTGCCCGACGTGGCTTCCGGGATGGAAATTATAGTAATTCCCCGGCACATATTCCATGCGTCTGAGATCGTCCTGCATGGTGTTTCTCGCAAACTCGAGCGTCTTTTCCTCTTTTGCGCAGGGATTGAGCGTATACGGCGCGTGGGCAACGATTTTCCCGATTTCCCCGCTTCCTTGCATCAGGACGAGCGCCTGCGCATCCTGCGGGTCAATGTCCTTCGCCGCGCCGCCTCTGGGGTTGCGGGTAAAAAACTGAAACGTGTTCGCGCCGATGGACAATGCAGTCTTGCCCATGGCGGCAAAGCCCTTCGACGAGGACAGGTGGCAGCCAATATATTGCATATTTTTCTCCTAATTTGTAAAATTTTCTTAAATCCTGCCGCAGCGTTTGCAAAACGCCTTGTCAATTCTCCTTTTATCAGGTAAAATCCAGATATGGGGAGGGCGATGCAGATGCCGCGGTCTGAAAATCAGAAGCTGAAACTTTTGTATCTCAAAGAGCTCTTTGAAACGCAGTCGGACGAGCAGCACATTCTTTCCATGCAAGACATTATGTCCTACCTTGCCGCGCGCGGCATCCGCGCCGAGCGCAAGAGCGTCTATGGCGATATTTCCTGTTTGCAGGAATTCGGCATGGACATCGTGCTGCAGAAGGGTCCCGGCGGCGGGTACTTCCTTGCCTCGCGCCCGTTTGAGCTGGCGGAGCTGAAGCTGCTGGCAGGCGCCGTGCAGGCGAGTAAATTCTTATCCGAGCGCAAATCCGTCGCGCTGATTGAAAAGCTCTCGACGCTTTGCAGCAGCTATCAGGCCGCGCAGCTCAAGCGGCAGATCACCGTCCGCGACCGCGTCAAGTCGATGAACGAAAGCGTCTACTATACCGTCGACCGGATACATGAAGCAATCGCGGAAAACAAGCAGATTCGCTTCCGCTATTTTGACTGGGGCGTGGACCGGCGCAAACACGAGCGTCCGGGCGAGTATTTTGCCAGTCCCTACGCGCTGGTCTGGGACAACGAAAACTATTACCTGATTGCCCACTCCGAGCGCCACGGGCTGACGCACTACCGCATCGACAAGATGGCAAAGCTTTCCATTGCCGATAAGCCCCGCGTCATCACCGAGCAGGCAAAACAGCTCGATCTGACCCGCTACGGCAAAACCGTCTTCGGCATGTTCTCCGGCACGCCGCAGCAGGTGAAGCTTCGCTTCCGCAATTCCCTCGCCGGCGTCGTCATCGACCGCTTCGGAAAAAGCGCCATGCTTGTGCCGGACGGCGAGAGCCACTTCACATTTACCACTGAGATTGTCCTGTCTCCCGTTTTCTACGGCTGGCTGGCAGGCTTCGGTGAACAGGCAGAGATCATGTTCCCCGCGTCGGTACGCGAAGATTTTGCAGATCTGTGCCGCCGGACGCTCTCGCTGTACGAGATCCTCCCGCGAAGAATAAAACCGAACAACGCCCGGCAAAGCGCTGCTTTGCCGGGCGTTTTGCGTCTTATTTGACCTTTGCAATCAGCTCTGCCGCGGGCATGACGCCGTCGAGATTCACCTGCTCCATCTTTCCTTCGTCGCACAGACGCGCGGTGTCGGGGTCGATGGGAAGCCGTGCCAGCACCGGCAGGCTATACTCCAGCGCGATTTCCGAGAGCTTGCTCTTGCCGAAAATCTCAACCGTCCTGCCGCAGTCGGGACATCTGAAATAGCTGTAGTTTTCCACGAAGCCGTAGACCGGCACGTCCATCATCTTTGCCATATTCACAGCCTTGGAGACGATCATGGAAACTAAGCTCTGCGGGCTCGTAACGAGAATGACGCCGTCAATCGGCAGCGACTGGAAGACCGTCAGCGGCACGTCGCCCGTTCCGGGAGGCAGATCGACGAACATATAGTCCACGTCGCCCCAGCACACGTCGGTCCAGAACTGTTTGACCGCGCCCGCGACCACAGGCCCGCGCCAGACGACCGGGTCGGTTTCCTTGGGCAGCAGAAGGTTGATGGACATGATCTTAATGCCGTCTTTCGTCACGGCGGGATAATGCCGTCGTCACTTCCGCTTGCTGGCTGATGCAGACCGAACGCCTGCGGAATAGAGGGGTCCGTGATGTCCGCGTCCAGAATTGCCGTTTTGTAGCCGAGCTTGTTCATGGCGACCGCCATCATGGAGGTCACGGCGGACTTTCCCACGCCGCCCCTTGCCGGAGACGACGGCGATGACATGCTTGATATTGGACAGCTTGTTAGCCGGAGCCAGAAGGCTCTCCGGGCTGCGGCTGGAGCAGCTTTCGCCGCAGCTGTCGCAGTTGCAGCTGCACGATGCACTCATAAGTAAAAACTCCTTTTTTGTTTTATTCTTGGTTCAAATGGATTCACTTCTGGCAGAAACCTGCCAGAATCAGCGCGGTGTCGAGCCGCCGGGAAGAAATTGCTGTTGTGGCGCTTGCCGCCACGGACGGCAAAACAAATTACATAGCTGCCGGTTTATAAAGGCGAACACCTCTGCGCAAGAGGTAATTGACCCTCAAAATCTCAGGCCACGTCTGGCTCGCCAGTCCATAGGGCTCCATGCCAAGCTTCCTCGCCAAATATTTTGCCCGGCAAAGATGAAAATCACTCGTGATGATGAGAACGGACGTCGTATCCATGCCGTACTGCTCGGCAAGCTCTCTTGAAAATTCCAGATTCTCACGCGTGTCGTGCGCCTGCTCGGCTCCTGAATGACGCGGCTTTCGTCCACGCCCTGCTCTATCAGATACTTCGCCATGACGTATGCTTCGGTCCGTGTACGCCTCATCCGCGCCCTGCGCGCCAGAGACGATGACCTTCGCCTGCGGGTGATCGTTCAGGTAGGAAAGCGCCAGATCGAGCCGCTTTTTGAGCGTCAGCGAGGGCTGATCGCCCTGTACCTGCGCGCCGAGCACGACGACAAACTCCGGCGCGTCTGCCTCTTCCGGCACGTTCGAGCGCCCCTCGCGGTCAATATAGATCATCGCTCCAAGCACCGTCAGCATGCAGACGCCGGTAAGCGTCAGTAAAATCACGCGCCACATCCTTTCGTGTTTTTTTCCGTGCAGCAGCCGCAGGCAAGACACACCGCGCCCAGCGCCAGAAACACAGCCCCGTCATTGCCACATGAAACGGCAGCAAAATACACACGATGCCGAGAACTGCGAAAATTACCGCCGCCAGTACATACAGCGTCATACGCTTTCCTCCAACTGCAAGCTCAGGCTTCCCATTCGTCCATCATGCCGGAAAGCTTTCGTCTCTTCCGTCTGCTTTTCCTCCATCAGACGCGAAAGCTCCTGATAGTCGGCGCTTGCCGCCGCGATTTTTTCATCGTACCGGCGACCAGCGTCTCCTGCTTTTCGATCTCGCGTTCGAGCGCCTTGATCTTTTTTCAATCGCCTTGCTGCCGCCGGTACTGCTTAGGCTTTTCCTTCTTCTCGCGCTTTTCCTTTTCGCGGCAGGCGCCGCCTGCATGGCCTCGAAGGCTTTGATCGAGCGGTATTTTTCATAGCCGCACGGAAAATCGCGGATGGTCTGGTTTTCCAGCTCCCAGATGCGCGTGGCGAATTTGTCCACAAAATAGCGGTCGTGGGACACAAACAGCAGTGCGCCCTCGTACTCCTCCAGTGCGTCTTCGACCCACTCTCTGGAAGCCAGGTCCAGATGGTTTGTCGGCTCGTCGAGAATAAGCAGATTGATCTTCTCGTCCATCAGCATGCAAAGCCGGAGCCTCGACTGCTCGCCGCCAGAGAGCGATGATACGGTTTTGAAGACGTCCTCGCCCTCAAAAAGATACGCCCCCAGCCGGTCTCGCGCAGTCTGCACCGTGCAGTTTTTTTCATAGAGCATTGTATCGAGTAACGTCCGCTCGGGGTGCTCGAAGTGGATGATCTGCGGCAGGTACGCCCACTTGACCGTGGGACCGAATTTGATCTTGCCCGCGCCCGCTTCCTCTCCGAGCAGGACCTTCAGAAACGTCGTCTTGCCTGTGCCGTTGTCGCCCAGCAGCGCAATGCGCTCGCCGCCAGCGACCTGCAAGTCCACGTCGTGGAAGAGCGTCCTTCCGTCAAACGCCTTGCCGAGCCCCTTCACGGACAGCACCTCGTCGCCAAAGAAATCCCGCTCGGCAAAGCGCGCACGCATGGTTTTCTCCGTCTTCGGCTTGTCGGTCTTCTCGATCCTGTCCATCCGGTGCTGAATGGACATAGCACGGCGGTAGAGTGTGCGGTTGTTGATGCCCCAGCCCTTCATGCGCTCGAGCGTGAAGCCGAGCTGGCCGAGCTTGGCCTGCTCCTTTTCATACTGCTTGAGCTGGAGCTCGAACCGTGCCTGCTTTTCCTGCACGTAGAACGAGTAGTTGCCGGAGTAAAACTCCGCCTTGCCGTTCGAAATTTCAATGATGCGGTTTACAACGCGGTCTAGAAAATACCGGTCATGGGAAATCGTCAGAACCGTTCCCTTAAAGCGCGAAATATATTCCTCCAGCCACTCCACCGCATGCATGTCCAGATGGTTGGTCGGCTCGTCGAGCAGCAAAATGTCCGTCTTCTCCAGAAGCAGCCGTGCGAGGTTCGCTCTCGTTTTCTCGCCGCCGGAAAGAGGACGAGAACAGCTGCTCGCGCTGCGTCTGCGAATGGCAGGCCGTTGCAGATCTTATCCGTCTCGGTGTCAATCTCATATCCGCCGCCCGCTTCAAACCGGCTTGTGAGCGCGTCGTACTCCGATAGGACCTCTTTTGGTGTGTTCTCGGTCATGGTCTTCTCCAGCTGCGCATGCGCGCTTTGATCTTAACTAAGCTCGAAAACGCTGCGCGCAGCACATCGTTCACCGTAAACGCTGCCGGATAGACCGGGATCTGCGAAATGAGTCCGACCTTTTTCCCCTGCGCAAAGGCAATCTCGCCGGAATTATAGTCCATCTCGCCCGTCAGAATCTTAAATAGCGTCGTCTTGCCCGCGCCGTTCTTGCCGAGCAGACCCACCCGCTCGCCCGACTGCACGTCAAAGCTGATGCCGTCGAGCAGATTTTCGTCCTCGTCAAAGCTCTTGACGAGGTCCTTTACGGAAATGTCAATCATGTTGTTTCCTCAAACAGCGCGAGAAATTCCTCCCGCGTATATAGTAAATTCAGCGCGTCCAACAGCGCGTTCGCGCTCATGTGCGCCGGAAAGCGCAGGAAGCTTCTCCAAAAATGCCTCGCGCTTTTTTCTGCACTGTCCGGTCTTCCGGAAAGTCCGGCGGTATAAAGATCAAGCTTTGTAATGCCATCGCCTTTCTTTTTTACCGGTTCTCCGCCTAAATCCGCGCCCGCATTGGAAAGCGCCAAGTAGAATTTCCTTTGTCATGCCCTCCACGCCGAGCAGCCCTTCTTTTCCGGGCGCGCGCTTGCGCTTTTCCTTGCCGGGAATGTCTGGGATGTAGGCGTGCAGCACGCCCTGTTTCGGAAGCGCCCCTTTTAAATAATTGCGGATGACAAAGCCCGCGCCGTCGGAATCGGTGAAGATAATCAGCCCCGTCGTCTGCGCCGCGCGCCGCAAAAGCGACAAAAGCGCCTTGTCGTGCATCACGCCGAAGCCACGCGTCTGAAAGATCGTCGTGTCCACCAGCGGCGAGAGTGTGTTCTGATCATACTTTCCCTCGACGACAATCGCCTGCCTGATCTTAACCACGGCGTGCCTCCTGCCAGAGCGTCGCAATCAGGACCTCCAGAAGCCGCTCTGGTTCGTCCGCGCTCCGCTTCATATCACGGTCCGCCTGCAAGCACAGCTCTACCGCTTTTTCGCAGAACGGCTCTGGACCTTGCCGCAGTGAAAGTAAGGTTTGCCACATAGCTGCTCTTGTTTCCGGTCAGCTCCATAAAGGTCTGCTGGTTTTTGCCGCAGGCGGCAAGCGTTTTGGCATAGTAGAGCCTACGGATCTGCGAGCCGACCGCGCCAAGAATCGCAATGGGCTCTGCCTGCATGGCGAAAAGCTCCTGCAGCTTTGTAAGGGCCAGCTGGAAATTGCCGCCCGCAATCGCGTTCGAAATGTCAAACGTCTGCGCGTTTAAAACGGGCGTGACCACCGCGTCAATATCTGAGCGCTGGATTTCCTCGCCGGACGCGTAGGACGAAATTTTTTGATTTCGCCCTCGAGCTGCGTCATACCGCCGCCCGTCAGGAAAATCAGATAGCTTGCGAGCTTGTCGGAAATCAGCTTTCCCTCCGCCCGGAAGTGCCGCGCAATCCAAGTGCAGAGCTCCCGCTCCGAGGGCTTCTGAAATTCCAGCACCTGCGCATGCTTTTTGAGCGTCTCGGAGAGCTTGCGCAGCTGCCCGTTCGGCTTATACTCTGATCGTATCGTAGCAGAACACCAGACACACATAGTCCGGCAAATCCTCAGAAAATCCCGCGGTACTGCTCTCTTGGCCCCTCGGGGAGCTTGAAGAGATCCACGTCGTCCACGCGCACGAGCGTCCGCTCGGCCATCATCGGCATGGCCTCCACCGCGTCCAGAAGCGCCTGCGGCGCGATGCTTGCGCCATCGAAGCGGTGGGCGTTGAATTCCGCGGCAGGTCCGCATGCCAGCTTTTTGTCAGCTCCGCGAGATAGTAGTCCCGCATGAACGCCTCTTCGCCGCAGAAAATATAAAAGTTTCCCAGCGTATTGTTTTTTAAATCCTGCTTGAATTGCCGCAGGGTATCGGCCACTGCCGCCGCCTGTTTCTTTGCCATAGTTTCCTCCCCGGATGACGATGGTTCCCATTTCATCCGTCCGGTAAATTGCCGCGCCCGCGTTTTGAATGCGCACAAGCGTCTGCGCCGCCGGGTGCCCGTAGGAATTGTCCGCACCGACGGAAATGACGACACGGACGCGCCGGTTCTTTGCAGCAGCGCGTCGCTGGTCGAGGTTGCAGCGCCGTGATGCCCGGCGACCAGCAGCTCGATACCCCGCAGATCATGCGATAAGAACCGGTACTCCTCGTTCTGGCTTAAATCGCCGGTTATTAGAATATCATATTTTTCGTGCGCTGCCAAGACGCAAAGCCCGCCGTCGTTGCCGCTCTCGCGCAAATCGGGCTCAAAATCGGATTTGCAGCCATCCTTCGCCAAGAATTCTGTATCTTCGCGGACAAATTTGCATCTGCGTCCCGGCCTCCCGCGCAGCCTCCCGGATCGTCTGAGCATAGTGCCCCTTTGCTCTCTCGATGGCCGTCAGCGGCAGGTAGAGCGTGTCGACGCGGATTCTGGATAACAGCTGCGCCGCACCGTTGCAGTGGTCGGCGTCCAGATGCGTTAAAAAAGCCGCTCGACCCGAAACACGCCGTTTCCCTCGAGATACCTTGCAGCAAGCTCGCCGCTCTCGTTCTGCGCACCGCCGCAGTCCACAAGGCTCGTCTCGCCATCGGCGGTATAGATGAGGCACTGCCCCTGCCCCACGTCGAGCGCCGTAAACGTAAAGCCCGCATTCCGGTAGTCCATCGCGGCAAGGCCCATGCAGACGGCAAACGTCCCGCCGAGCACGCGAGCAGAACGACGCACGCTGAGCTTTCTCTGCCTTCAGGCAGATCAACCATACTGCGCAGAAGAAAAATACCGCCCAGACCGCGGCATACGGGTTATCCAGAGAAACCGCGCTGTAAGGAAGGCTTGCCATGAACGCGGACAATTCCGAGCACGAGACGCGCCGGCCACGCAAGGAGCCAGCCCAAGTCCGATTCCGATTGGGCTCCACACGCAGGCCGCGATTGCCGTCACAAGTCCCGCGGAGAAAATTCCGCTCACGAGCCACAGGCAGAGCGCGTTCGTCACAAAGCCCGACACGGACATCAATTTAAAGTAGTATGCACAGATTGGAAGCGAAAACGCGCTCGAGGCAAGCGAGCAGCACACGGCGGTAATCGCGGGTTTCATCGCATGCGCAAGCTTCGGATGGTTGTCCTCAAGGTGCGAATATGCCTTGGACTCGACCATCGCATGATAAAGCGGCTTTGCAAACAGCAAAATCCCGCCCGTCGAGGCAAACGACAACAGCAGCCCGACGTTCCGGATGGCCCACGGATTTTCCGCCAGCAGCAAAAGCCCCGCGAGAGAAAACGCCGTCCAGCTGTCGCGCTCCCGCCGGGCCAAACCCGATAACAAAAGCACCGTCTGCATCACGCCCGCCCGAACGCTCGACGCGCCCGCACCCGTCAGCAGCACGAAAAACCAGACGGCAGGAATGCCGAGCGCTGCGCAGAGCGTGCGTTTGTTCGCGCAAAGAAGCATGATAAGCCCCGCAAGCAAGCTCACGTGCATCCCGGACACCGCGACGACATGATAAATGCCGCTGCGGGAAAGGTCGTTTTTCAAAGAATAGGACAGGCCCTGTTTATCGCCCGTCAGAAGCGCGATCAGGAAGCCTTCCACATCCTCTGGAAAAACCGCCCGGCACGCATCCTTGAGCCGCCTTGCCGCCAGCGCTGGAAGATGGCAAAAAAGACGTTTTTTCCTTCGCAACCGTCATCTGCCCCCTTCGCGGAAAGCACCGCCCAAACACCGCGCGAGGCGTAATACTCGTCGCGCTCCAGATTGTCCGGGCTTGCCGCGCGAAGTTTCGCCGTGCAGAAAAATTTGATCTCCCGGCGAAAGCGCCGCGTCTGCTGGTAGTATAAAACGGCCTTCATCCCCGCCCCGCCGGTCTTGACCTTAACAAGCACAACGCTTCCATACCGCGAGGCCGTCGGGTAATCAGAACCTCGGCGTGGAGTTCCGCCTGATTTTGCGCGCAGAAAGGCCTCGATCGGGCGAAGAAGCACCGCCCGGTAGCCCGCGCAGAACACGAGCGAGATTGCAAAGCCAAGCGTCAGCCGCACGCCCTGCCGCCGCGTTTTCAGAAGGCACACCGCCAGAACCGCAGCCAGAGCACCAAGAATTGCCGCCGCTGTCCATGCACTGCCTCGAAGGAACCAGACGCACGCGGCGCATCCAATTACAAAGCCGGCCGTGAACCAGCACAGCCGCCTCATTGCCTCAGCCCGGCCGGCGAGCTGCCATATTTCCTGCGCATCGCAGCGACCTCCCCCTTTAGCGGCCCTCCGGTTCTGCAAAACGGCCGCGGCTATGGTTTATGCTTAAAATCCGATTTTCTGCTCTTTTTGTCCTTGTCTCCAAGACCCCAACGGTAAAAAAATAACCGCCCGGACTCACAAACCAGCGGTTACTTCTTTTCGTAATCATCGGGGAGCCGCCCGTTTCCCGGCAGCACCTTCACAATATTTAGTATACCTGTTTTCCCAAAAATGTCGAGCCCGCCCCCAACTTGGAAGTGGGCTTGCATTTTCCGACAAATATGGTATTGTCAGAATGGTGCTACCGATAAACGGCAAGCGGGCGGCTCCCCACCGCATTTGCGGAGGGTAAAACGTCTTTTTGTGCCCTCCGACACATAGAAAGGGGGGCTACGACTTATGGTTACATACTCGGACCTGTTCCAGTTTTGTATTCTCATGGTCACTGTCATCGGCCTCGTCATTAAGGTCTGTAACGGCAAAAAAAGTAACCGCCCAATCCTCGCAAGATTGCGGTTACTTCTTTCTCGCAATTAACCGGGGAGCTGCTCGTTTGCCGGTAGCACCCTTGTTAGTTTCAGTATAGCCGATTTCTCCCAAAAGTCAAGGCCTGTAACGCGGAATCCACAAACTCCTAAAACTCCTCAAAATCCCAAAACTCTCAAAATCCCCAAAACTCTCGAACTCTGCGTAAAAATCTCAAAAATGCGTAGGGGCGAACGACTCTGTTCGCCCTTGGGCAGCCTCGAATTCGCCGGAGTTTTGCGCATTTTCGGAGGTCTTTCCGCGGGCGGACAGAGTCGTCCGCCCCAGCCCCGCAAAGGACCTGATCGTCTTCCGACGGAATATACTCCGCGATAGCCTCAATCGGGCAATTCGGGATCCGGCACAAATCATTTAGCG
>VOFG01002306.1_pt1 | contig 47559 bp, 78 predicted proteins | sample 5384171 | NCBI WGS metagenome assembly VOFG01 (sample SAMN12384726, study PRJNA508395) | human gut metagenome | isolation source: healthy gut F | host: Homo sapiens
TAAAGAGGATGGATCGCCTTTTGGTTTAATGCCAAGATAACCGGAAAGGAAATCTACATACCCACAGAGGACAGAAGGTTCTCCTTCTTGCTGCATAACGAAGATCTTTGGGGAAACCGCTGCTTCCCATGCAATGTGCAATGTAGTAGAAAGCCCGGGCGCGGTTTTCTTCAATGTCATCTAATGCGGCGGTGCAGTCTGTGCCCAGCAGTTCTGAAATTTCCCGACAAATTTCTCTGTAAGATCAAAGCCGATGGCATGCCTCCTGTTTCGTAAACCGGTATTAAATGAGTGCGAAGGTACTGGCCGTTTTTTTTGCACCGTTCCGGACAGAGAATAAGCACTGCTTCCCCAATGGTACGGAATCGGGAGACCGGGCAGTTGATGCCAACTGTTGTATGAACTTCAATGCCGCACAGTTTTAATAGTCTGGTGATTTCTTTAAGGCCGTTTCCGGAAATTTCTCATGGGAGCCAAAAGCCGAAAAGATTTACAATGGGAGTGGCGGTATCTTTGTTCCCAGATGAAGTCCGGTCGCATAAAAGCTCCATCAGGCGAACAGTGTGTCTATCATAGCCAATCATGGAATTCCTTGAAAAGGCAGGAGATTCAATGAAAAGGTGGGGGAATCTGGAAATTCACTGCTTGATCTCATCAAGCTTCTGTGTTCTGCAAGGCTTCTCCCAGAAGAGAAGTGCCGGGTGTCTGATCACAGTAAAAGGTCGTATTTTCTTTTCCGCAAAAAATCATTCAGCGCACGGCAGCTGTTCCCCGGTTCCGAAAATGCTGCTAGTCTGTGTAGCGTGGTTACTGCCGGAGTGCGGGCGCTTCCCCACACAGTACTGGCTGCGCAGCAGGTGTCATCCATGGCGTCCTCCAGCTGAAGTTCCCCGCGAAGACTCCACAGGTCAGATCTTCGCACTCAGAATCTACGCCGCTGAAGGTAGTAAGTTTGCAGCCATTAGACCATTCAGATTACAAGGTTGTTTCGGACTCCTTCACAGGCGGAGGCTTGGCACCTGTGATGTGATCAGCGACAGAGTTTCTCAACATTGACTTCATGCTTCCACCTTCCTTCTAAAGAGCTTTCAAACAGCTGGCTCCACCGTAGGGCGCACTGGTTCCTGGTGAAGAAGCCGAAACCAACGTCCTGGACAGGATTTGCTGTGAAGACTGCATGGAATATTAGGCCTGGGCAATGGAATGATTTTTTCTTCAGGGATTCCAGATTTCCATCCCAGTCCTTTGAGAACTGGTGTTCCAGTCGATAGTTCTTGTCCTCCTTGCTGCCGATGAGGATGGAGTCACACATTCCAGCTTCAAGATCGCGGACAGCTCAAAGATCCAGTCGATAATTTTGTTGTTCAGGAAAAAGAGTACTTTTTTATTTTATACAAAGGCTTCAGTGCATCAATCTGGTTGCGGTACTGAAGCTGTTTTTCTTGCGACAATTCGCTCTGCTTCTGCATGGCATAAAGTTTCACCATGCGCAGCCAGTCAGCGGTTTCCGAAAAAGCCTCTGGAAGTTCCCCGTCCAGAAATTTGCAGCCATATTTCTCTTCAAATATGTTCTGCAGCTGATGGCCCACTCATCATAACGGGCCATAATGGAATAAGGTGCTTTTCTTAAACGCGAATGTTTTCCATGAACTCATGCAGAAAACGGCAGTTGATGCGGATGCCCATTTTTTCCAGCATGTCCTGAAGATCCATAAAGTTCTGTCGGTCTGGGGAGGAGATGGTGGGTTCATAGACAATGTTGATGCAGTCTGGTTCTGGTGTCACATCAGAATCCACAGCTTCCAGGGCCAGGGTTTTGTAGCAGAGCCATGCCGTCATTGTAGTCTCCGGCTTCGATTCCGTCGGTGTGGATGATATACATATTCACCCAAGAGTTTTCAGTTCTTTTTGAAGAGAACCAGGTCATCTCCGCTTAATCCAGGAATGCAGGCGGTAACAGCGATGATATTGCGGATCCCCGCGCTGCCATTTCCAGTGCTTTCTGCCGGGCATGGTCTATGCCGCCATATACAGCATCATTTACTGTGATATCCGTGTTTTCGAACTGTCTTGGGACAAAGGCGGGATAGAGGATTCCACGTTCATATAAGCCTCCTGGCGTAGCTGCTGAAGCCATTGATGGCATACCAGGTGCAGCTTTTGGGGCATGGCCGAGAACGGCGGCATCTTTTATGTGGATGGCAAGGTCAATCCTGCGCCCCGGTAACAGCCGTATAAAGGAACACGGCTGAACGGGTCAGACAGTGCCCGCTTGAAACCCGGAAGGCGCAGCTGGTGTTGGGGGAATCACAACTGCAGGCTTCTTTTTCCTGAACAGGTGCTGTGGCCTGGGAAGGGTGTCGCCGCGCATAAATAATTCCATCTGCTCTTCGGATAATGGCTGAGCAGGATAAAGCCTGGGCTGGTTTAAAAGCTTCCCTGCAAGTTCGAGGAAAATCTTGGCTTCTGTGCTGTCTGGATCCTTTTCTACAAGAGTCATGGCTTCTTTTCTGCCTGGGCAAAGCTGCTGCTTCTGGGGATGCGGGCAAGAATGGGAAGGTGCACAGCCTGTGCGAAATCTTTCTACCCGTTTGCTTTCGTCGCCTACGCCGCGGCTGTTGTAGATGATTCCGGCAATCTGGCTGCCATTTGATTCAGGTTTTGATTCCGCAGAGAATGTTATTGGCGGCATAAATTGCCATAGATTCTCCGCTGGTTACAAGAAAACGGCATTGGCATACTGTCTGCGGACAGGAACGGCAAAGCCGCCGCAGACAACATCACCAAGCACATCATATACGATCTGGTCATAATGCTCCATGGCGTGGAACTGGTTGAGAAAATCAAAGCGGTCAGGATTCCGCGTCCGGCACAGCCCATTCAGGTCTGGGACCTCCTGCTTCCACGCAGCCAGTGTCCAGAAATCCTGTCATTAACACATCATCCAGCTTTGTTCGTCTTCAGGGGTATTTAAAAGATAGTCCAGAATGGTGACAACCTTTCTGCCGTGGTGCAGAAGACGCGTGGAATCGTGTTTGGGATCGCAGCCGATCTGGAGTACTTTGCTGCCGCAGGCCGCCAGGGCAGCACTCAGATTGGCGCTCATGGTGGATTTCCCGATTCCGCCTTTTCCGTAAACTGCAATTTGCATGATGTTCCTCCTCTGTAGTATTTTTACTGTGTATAAGGATATCATATAGGGGTGGCGGATACAATGTCTGCATGGGAGAAAAAGGCGTTTTTTTCAGAGCTGCGGCACATTTTTCTGGCATGGAAATATTCTTATAAAAACCAGTTGAACTTAAAGGTCAACAGTTGTAAAATTTATTTATAAACTGACCTGGACAGCTTTCTGACATCAGAAAAAAAAGCCATGATGTTAGGGAAGTTATTGTTTTTTATTTTGTTTGGAAAGAAGATGGTGGAAAATGAGGGTGAAAGGGTTATGAGGAAGCGAGTAATGGCGCTGGTCTGGGGATTTTGCTGGTGCTGATGACGGCTTGCGAGACGTTTGCAGCGGCTGTGCCGCAGGAAGATACGCCGGAGTATAAGATTGATTTTTATGCGTTTGACTGCTATCATATGTAGGATGAGGACGGAGACGTTCCGGTTACGGTTATGAGATGATGCAGGATGTTTCCAAATATCTGCAGTGCACGTTTTCTTATGTAGGCTATGACAAGACCGCAAAGGAATGCGAGGAAATGCTGCGAAGCGGAGACATTGACATTTATACTGCAGCAAGGGAAAACGGAGGAAAGAGAAACGGAATTTGCTTTTTCCAAGCATCCGGCGATTACAGCGACCACATGCATGAACGTGAAGGTGGGCAACACGATGTAGTGGCCGGTGACTATTTACCTACAATGGCCTGCGCATCGGTCTTCTGGCACGGCATACCTATAACGACAGCTTCAAGGAATTTGCCAAAGAAAAAGGCTTTGACTGTGAGATTATTTATTATGAAACTCCTACAGAGCTTACCGATGCACTGATCAATGATGAGGTGGATGCGCTGGTAAACAGCTACATCCGCATTCTGGAAGATGAGAGGATAGAGAACTTCGGACAGACCCCATATTACATAATGGCCCGCAGGGAAGACCAGGATTTGATCGACCAGATCGACAATGCCATTGACTGCATGAAACCGGGAAACACCGAACTGGAGAGCGGAACTGTACAACAAATATTACGGTTCCCAGAATCAGAATACGGAGTTCACAGATGAGGAGACGAAGCTTCTTGCAGAGCTTCAGGAGTCCGGTGACGTGGATGTCTGGATGGATGTGGACGGCAGCTACGATAAGGAAGGAACCTTGCGTACAAAAACCACAGATCCTTATCTGACCACAACCGTATCGGTTCTTGAAAGCGTGGCTCCTCCAGTAAATTCCAGAAGCTGGCAATGGTAAGCAACAATATTTCCATCAGACAGATTATCTCCGAGATGTGGCCGGAGGTAGAAGTTATAACCCTGGAAAACAATGAAGACTGTGTTGAAGCAGTTACAACAGGCAATGTGGACGGTGCGCTGTTTATGAGCTACACAGCCCAGGAACTGGCGAGAAATGATGTACAGAATCGTTTAAGCGTAGATATTGTTCCAGGTGCCGCCCTGAGCATGGAAATGGGAGTCAATGCCAGGGATGATTACCACTTTTATGGACTCTGGGAAAAAGCGCTGGCAGATATTTTCCGGCAGCTTGGCGAGGAGATTGTACAGAAAAAACACGGAGGCGGTAACAGAAACCAGCATAGTGGCATTCCTGTTTGATAATCCCGTTTATCTGATGGTGGTGCTCGCAGCGATTTTCCTGATTCTGTTTTTCGTTATTCTGTCAGTGCTGTCTGTGAAGAGTAAAATAAACAACAACGTATTGCGGCAGAGCTTGCAGCAGCACTTACGTCTGCCAAAGAAGCCAATGAGGTCAAGCGAATTTCTTTTCAAGATGAGTCATGATATTCGGACTCCGCTGAACGTGGTTCTGAGAATGACGCAGATTGCACAGAAGTAGCAGAACGACAGCGCAAGGCTGGAGCGGTCTCTGTAAAACATTACTACAGAGGCAATTATCTGCTTGACGCTGGTGAATTCCATTCTGGATATGAACCAGCTGGAATATGGATAATGAATTTCACTATAATACCTGGATCTTACTTGGGCTGTTTGCAGCCAGTCTGATTGTTATTGGGATCTTATGGCGATTGGGATATTCGGTGATTGCCTTCGGTATCGGATATCCCGGATTATCACAGCATCAGCCAGGCACAGCAGGCACGAGGCGTGGAGCTGGGAATAAATGAGCACTTTTTGCAAGGTTGAAGAACTCAGTGAATATCCTTCTTCCGCTGATCATACCAGCCTGAACAGAATCGACACCATTTCCAACGCCATGGAGCTGCGCGGCTTCGGCAAAGACAAAAAGGAACCTGGTATACGAAACGCCCCTTTCGAAAAAGGGATTTCATGACGGGGAATCGGCGTCCTGCTGCTGGTGATCAGTTTGACAGTGACGATAAAGTTGGGAAGATTTTTATAATCCGTTTATTTTTGTTTGAGGAATGGATTTGGACAATTATCATGAATGATAGAATCATGGGATTTATGACAAAGGAGCAAAAAGGTTATGAACTTTAAAGCATATTTTGAATACTTCGTTCATGCAAGCGGAACGAAGGAGGAAATGAAGAAGGTTGCAGAGTTTTTGAAGTCAGCCAGTGTGAGGAACTTTTGGGTTTCTGCTCACTGGAAGGATTCCGGGTGGCAATGGGAGACATTGAAGAGGTTCATCTGCTGGCGGATGGACAGGAGATTCCATGGGCTCTTAGTTGCTGCGGAAGCGGAGTGGTGGAAGGGGAGCTTTATTATATGCCGGGAATGGATCCGGTTTCCCTGGCTGGTGCAAAGGACAAAATCGTGCTGTTGGATCAGGGCGTTGGATTTTCAGCTACCATGATCTGATGAAAGCTGGGGCGAAGGGACTTATTTTCCAGTACGGAAACGTGCATTATCCAAATACAGATATTGACCAGCGAGATCTTCGCGAGGCTGCAGTTGGGGAGGAGCGCAAGGTGCTTTGCGCTATGATCCATTCCGGCCAGGCTATGGAGCTTGTGAAAAACAAGGTGAAAAATATCCGCCTGGAAATTTTCCAGCATGAGTATGACGGGGAATCCCACAATGTAATTGCGGAGATTCCAGGAAAAAGAGAGGAATACATCGTGCTTAGTGCACATTATGATACCACCTCATTGTCTCACGGCGCTTATGATAACATGAGCGGCTGCGCGGGTCTGCTTGGAATTATGGAGCAGCTGAAGGATAAGGAACTGAACTATGGACTGCGGTTTGTATTCTGCGGCAGTGAGGAGCGCGGACTTCTGGGTTCTAAGGCGTATGTTCGCGACCATGAATCTGAACTGGAAAAAAGCGGCGCTGAACATTAACCTGGATATGATCGGAACTTACCTGGGAAAATTCATTGCATGTGTTTCTGCAGAGGATAAGCTGGCGCATTATATTTCTTATATTGCAGCAGAGGTGGGATTCCCCGGTAGAGGCGAAACAGGGCGTTTATTCCAGTGACTCTACCCATTTGCGGACAAAGAGTGTTCCGGCCCTTTCCTTTGCCCGTCTTGCAAGCTCCAATGTGGCACCAATCCACTGCCGCTATGATTTGATGGAAGTGATGTCTATGGAGCAGCTGCAGAAGGATATTGATTTCTGGCGAAGTTCACAGAGCGTTTTGCCAATGCAGTTGTGTGTCCGGTTTCCAGAGAGATTCCGGAGAAAATCAAGACAGAATTGGACGAGTACCTTTTCAGAAAGAAAAGAGCAGTAAAAAGATGAAGTACAAGGTTATGGAAATTCAGGAAGACGTGGATTTCGGCTGTGAGGAGAGAAGTGAGGGGTCTCCGGTTATGGCAGTGGTGCTTCTTAGAGGCGAGGACGGAAGCGAAATGATGACCCGCCAGGCGGACCAGATGCTTTATGACGGGGGAATTGAGGAAGGGGATTCAGTTGTGTTTGATGAGAGATATGAGCTGGTGAAGCTGCTCTAGAGCCTTTTTCAAGCACGCTCTAGAGCTATGAAATCGGGAGGGACACTGTATGAATGGGGAAATAAAAAAGTTGCGGTTTGCGATGACCTGGAAGAAGACCGCCAGGTTCTTGTGAATCTGCTTTCTGAGTATACAGACAAGAACAATTTATATGTGAAAATCCAGGAATTTACTTCCGGTGAGGCATTTCTGGCTTCGGATACATCGGAGTATTCTTTTGGTTTTATGGATATCTTTATGGACGGCATCAATGGGATGGAAACTGCCAAAGCCCTGATCGTCAGGAACAGCCGGGTGCAGATTGTGTTTGAAAGCACCAGTACGGAATTTGCAGCGGAAGCTTTTTGACATCGAAGCCGGCTCCACTACCTTGTGAAGCCCAGAAAAAAAAGCTTTTTCGGAATCCTGACCGCTTTTTTCGACAGCGTTTCCCCTGAGGACTGTCAGAACGTGAAAGTAGGACGCTGGAAGAGAGCATTTATCTTTCCGACATCCTTATGTGGAGGCCGATGGAAAACGGGCAAAAAGTCCACACCAAAAAAGGCGTGATGGAGGTATCCATGTCTGTTGCAGAGCTTGAGAGGGTTTTGCCGGAAAAGAGTTCTGCCGCCCTATCCGTTGGGCGCTGGTTTCCATGCGGGAAATTGCGGCAATGCCTACCGATGCTGAAATTATCGGATCAGACAGAAATTCCCATCAGCCGTTTAAAGCGCAGGGAATACAGGAAACCTTTGTGATTACAGCTGGCGAAGCTAATCAGACGCCGCATGCGGGGAAAAAACAGGATAATTTTATAGTTTTTGGAAAACATCAGGAGGAACAAGGATGGGACATCTATATTTTGTGAGACACGGGCAGACCATCTGGAATGTAGAAAATAAGATTTGGCGGTGCTACAGACATTGCGCTGACAGAATTTGGTCATGAGCAGGCTGTGGAGACCGGAAGGAAGATTGCGGAAGAGGGAATTAAGGCAGATGAGATTCTGTACTCACCGCTGATTCGTGCGGCAGAAACTGCAAGATATATTTCCGAAATCACCGGAATTCCAAGAAGAGTGGAGCCAAGGCTGATTGAGCAGAATTTTGAAAATGGGAGGGCACGCCAAGAAACGGTGCGGATTTCAAAAAGGCGAAAGAAATTTTCGCCTGCAACTATGAAGGTGGGGAATCCATGCTTCATCTGGCACAGAGAATTTATAATCTGCTGGATGAGATCAAAGCAGAGTCCGGGGAGAAGACTTATATTCTGGTGGCACATAATGGAATTGCCAGAATGGTGCAGTCCTATTTCCATGATATGACAAAATGAGGAATATGCAGCATTTGGAGTAAAGAACTGCGCGGTTGTGCGTTATGATTTTTTGACAGAATGGGTAAAATTATCGATCTTTCAGCAGTTATGGAAAAAAGAGGAAATGAGCAGATTGCGGATTATATGGGAGAACTGAAGGATGGTTTGCAAAAGTTTTATCGATCTTTCAGCAGTTTATAAGGAAGGATAAAAAGAACAAAGGTTCCGGAGCTAAAACATTTTAATTTTAAGAAAAACTGCAGTTTTGGCAGATACGGCAGGGCAGCCGGGAAAGGAATGGATATGGCATACTATAAGGGAACACTTGGATTAATTGGAAATACCCGCTTGTTGAGGTAACAAATATTGAGAAGGACTTGGACTGGAAGCTACCGTTCTTGTGAAGCTGGAATACTTTAACCCGGCAGGAAGCGTTAAGGATAGGATCGCAAAGGCAATGATCGAGGATGCAGAGCAGAAAGGAATCCTGAAGGAAGGTTCCGTTATCATCGAGCCAACATCCGGAAACACAGGTATCGGTCTTGCATCTATCGCAGCAGCGAAAGGATACAGAATCATCCTCACTATGCCGGAGACCATGAGTATTGAACGCCGCAATATCGTAAAAGCATACGGCGCAGAAGTTGTTCTGACAGAGGGAGCCAAGGGAATGAAGGGTGCCATTGCCAAGGCGAACGAGCTGGCAGCGGAGATTCCGAACAGCTTTATCGCAGGCCAGTTTGTGAACCCGGCAAACCCGGCTGCACAAAGCAACCACAGGTCCTGAAATCTGGAAAGATACTGAAGGCAAGGTTGATATTTTCATCGCAGGTGTTGGTACAGGCGGAACCCTTACCGGAACTGGTGAGTATCTGAAGGAGCAGAACCCGAATGAAGGTCGTAGCTCTTGAGCCTGCTACATCTCCTGTATTATCCGAGGGCAAAAGCTGGCCCGCACAAGATCCAGGGTATCGGAGCCGGATTCGTTCCGGAAGTTCTGAACACCAAGATTTATGATGAAGTTTATAAAGCAGAAGCTGATGAAGCATTTGCAACAGCGAAACTTCTTGCTCACAAAGAAGGAATCCTTGTAGGAATCTCCTCCGGTGCTGCATTAAGCGCTGCAATAAATTATGCAAAGAAACCTGAGAACAAGGGCAAAAGTAATCGTAGCCCTTCTCCCAGACACCGGTGACAGATATTATTCTACACCGCTGTTTACTGAGTAAATCCCGGATTGCCGCGCAGCGGTCTTAACGGAACATTATAAAAGCGAATAAACATAAGGACTGTCGTAACGGATATGTTTGAACAAAGCATTTTCACCGCGGCAGTCCTTTTGTCAACGGCGAAACAATATACTTAAAACCCAACTATAACTAATCCCATTGACATACTAGGGTATTTCATAGTAACATAAACCAAATTGTTATTTCTATAGCTTGCGTCAGGGAGGAGGCCTTCCAGTGTGATAAACAGCATCAAACTTCCATAGGAGGATAATCAAATGAGTGAAGCAACTGCAACTAAAGAACAGCAGATCAAATACGAGAACCTGAAAGAATACTTACGCAGCCTTGGAAGCGTAGCCGTAGCTTTTTCAAGCGGCGTAGACTCCACCTTCCTTTTGAAAAACTGCCCATGATGTACTGGGGGACAAATGTCTGGCGATTACTGCTATGTCCCTGTTCTTTTCCAAAGAGAGAGCTGGAAGAGCCAAGGCCTTTTGTGAAAAAAAGAAGGAATCCGCCACATTACAGTAGAGTCTGAAGAACTGAAATTGAGGGCTTCTGCCAGAACCCCACTAACCGTTGCTATATCTGCAAGAAAGAATTATTTGAGAAAATCTGGGACATTGCCACAAAAGAGGGATTGAATGCAGTGGCAGAGGGTTCCAACATGGACGACAATGGCGACTACAGACCAGGACTTCAGGCTGTAGCAGAGCTTGGGGTAAAGAGTCCGCTGCGCCACAGCGAATTATATAAAGAAGACATTCGCGCCCTTTCCAAAGATCTTGGCCTTCCAACCTGGGAGAAACAGTCCTTTGCCTGTCTGTCTTCCAGATTTGTATACGGAGAGACCATCACCAAAGAAAAAGCTTGGCATGGTAGACAAAGCCGAGCAGCTTCTCCTGGACCTTGGCTTCCACCAGCTGCGCGTCCGCATCCACGGCACCCCCTGGCCCGAATCGAAGTACTCCCGGACGAGCTCCCAAAAGTACTTGAAAAACCGCGAGCAGATCGTAAAAAGCCTTTAAAGAATACGGATTCACCTACGTAACCATGGATCTCCAGGGATACCGTATGGGAAGTATGAACGAGACTTTGAAGAAATAAAATTCACTTTGAAAAATATGCAAACAGGATTACAGCGTTTCATATGCGCTGCGATCCTGTTTTTTATGCCCAAATATCTATTCATGTCACAAATTGGCGAATAAACAAGGTTGTAATTGATTCCTGAAAGGAGTATAATCTTTAAAAGGTTATAATGAAAAATAATTTGATTTTTGTAGAAGGGGTAGGTATTGAAATATGTTAAATATTTTATTTGAAGACGAAAGAGAAATAAGGTAAGAACCAGTCATGGAAACAGTAATCTTTCCAAGTATGCAAAGAAAGGAATTACTTTGATTGGAGATGGTGCTGCAATAGGGACCTTATATGTATGATTTAATGCTGAGCAAAGCGGAGCTGTTTTTACCGGAATGTTTTGAATGGCTGTTATTACATTCACCTGTATTTGCGGAAAACAAAGAGGTGCAGGAGCAGCTTGCTCATACATCACAAGCTTGCCGATCTTTCCCAGTATTTCACAGAAGATGAGCTGTCTAAATATGTAGATTCCTACATTCAGGAAGGCTACTTTAACCAGGATGGATCCCTGTATCTTTTTCCTGTGGCCAAATCCACTGAGATCACTATGCTCAACAAGACCGACTGGGAGCCCTTTGCAGAGGCTGCTGGAACTACTGTAGATGAGCTTGCCACCACAGAGGGAATTGTCCAGGTGGCGCAGCGGTATTATGAGTGGACGGACGCGCAGACCCCGGATGTCCCGGCCGATGGAAAAGCCTTTACGGCAGAGACTCTATGTCAAATTATTTTCTTTTTTATCAGCATGAAGCAGATGGGTAAGGAACTGTTTGAAGTAAAAGACGGCAAAGTAACCCTTAACACAGACAAGGAATTGGTTCGTCGTATTGGGATAATTATTACGTGCCGTTTATGAAAGGCTATTTTGCTTCCTTTGGGAAAATTCCGTTCAGATGATGTGAAACAGGAGATGTTATCGCTTATACTGGTTCTACTTCATCTGCAGTGTACTTCCCGGATTCTGTAGAAACAGAAGACAGCAGCTATCCAATTTTTCCAGAAAACCTGTTTTTATACTCCTGGAAATTTTGCAAATGGTTACAGTACCTGTAAAATTCTGGATTATTCTCTGTCTGACAAAGCAAAAAGCTGATAAAGCAGTTCTGGAAGAAGCTGTTGCAGGCGGTCAGAGTAAAGAAGAGGCACTGGCGCAGTATCTCACCGATGAGAATTTCGAGAGCTGGTATGAGGAATTCTGCAATAGTTTAAATGCAGCAGCAAACTCATAACCATGAGATGTGATGGAAAGGCGGTGAGACGGACTGTGAAGCGGAACTGTACAAGCATGGAGGACACGGTGATTGGCCTGACAGCCACACTGTAGAGAACCGCAAGGTAGTCCTAAAAAATGACATGATCGAGCAGTGGAGCAGCGTAAATAAAGAAAGTGACGGGCTTTATGCTGCACTGGCCAGGCTCCTGGATGAACATGAGATGGATATTCAGGGATTTCTGGGTTCTGACGATGTGCAGGAGGAATATCTGAAGCTGTTTTCTATGATATGAGGGTTTTGCAGTACAATTCCACTTCAGGAATCTTCCTGGTGCTGGGAAATGATAAATCCACGGAGGAAGAATGCGAATACAATGGTTTCTGGGTGCGGATTCTGACCCAATGACCAAAACGGCTTTTACGCAGATCTGCAGATGGAGCGCGGAAGCAAGAAGCTTCCCAGAGTATGTCCATTTCACTGACACCCTGTGGCGTACAGATTTTCGGTTCCAGGGAAATGGAAACCGAAGTGCAGATGACTTTTTTCTATCAGCCGTACGTGACTGCAGGGGATTATGTGGATGCTAATATTAACATGGCAAATCTGGGATACTGGTCCAAGCCATTTATCCTGGAAGACGAACGCCTGAAAGAAATGACTCTTTCTTCCATTGCACTGAACCTGTTTGACAGGGAAGGAAATACTTCGGTAGTGCTGGATATCCTGGCGTTGAAACCGCAGCAGCTTCTTCTGACCGGGGAAACAATGGAAAACGAGCCGCTGATCCATCCTTTTGCCAATGGGAACCAGGATCTTGTATTCCATATGGCAGACAATGGACAGTACTCTGGAAGTATTGTATTTCGCCAGATTGACACGGCTGTCCTTGAGAAAAAGAGGAACGCAAGTGTCTGGAAGAGATCAGCGCCATTATCCAGAACCGCATAAATCTGGAGCGTCACGACCTTTCTGCAAAAGCCAAATTGATTTCCTTGCCCGTATGTCACACGAGATCCGAACGCCAATGAATGGAATCATCGGTATGACGGAGATTGCCCTGAAGGAAGGTCAGACTGAGGCACAGAGAATGGATTGCCTGAAAAAATCCAGCACCTTCCGCATATCTTCTTGGCCTAATCAACGACATTCTGGATATGTCCAAAATTGAAAGCGGAAAGATGCGTCTGGTGGAGGAAAAATGCAACCTTCTGAACTGGTTCAGGGGGGCAGCCGCTGCTGGAATCCAAGATCAAAGAGAAGCAGCTTCAGTTTTAACATCAGGCTGCGCCCGGTAAGCCCGGATGAGAGAAAGGAAGCTGTGCCGGAAAAGGCCCTTCTTTCCCGGGAAAACGGATTCTGGTAGCAGAGGACAATGATCTGAATATGGAGATCATCTGCACCATTCTGAAGAGTACCAGATTATCACCGAGCAGGCTGCCAACGGCAAGGAGGCTGTTCATTAAATGGAACATTCAGAATCTGGCGAGCTGTTGGGGCGTTTCCTGATATCCGTTGTAAGCCCAGGAGAAATAAACATTATACAGAGCACCTGCAAAGGCGGACAGCCGGTAATACTGGCTGGCATCCTGGCAGGTGCTTTTTCCATTTCCAGATAATGTATCTGGTAAGGTATTCCAGGAAAATATTGCCGAAGCCGCAGTGGATAAGACCGTCAAAAGTCCCGGTACTGGTACCAATATTCGAAGCAGTGGATCATGTGGGCGCGGTCATAGTAGATCCCCTGCAGATTCTGCTTGCGGTCCTCTTCCTGATATTTTGCAGAATGTCTTCAAATGGGAAGAAAACACTTCCCTTTGGTGGAGAAATTCCGGTAAAACGCCATTCGGGAAACGCCTGCCAGCTGGGTAAGCTCCGTTATGGTAATGGTGGACAGCGGCTTTTTTTTTAATCAGGGTGAGAAGGGCATTTACGATTTTCTCACGGGTCTGCTGGTTGGGTGTGTTTTTTGAAGATTTGTTTTTCCATGGTGAAGCCCTGGAGAAAATAACGACAGTACGGATGCAAAAGCAGCTTGTGTTACAAAAAAGAGTAACGTTTTTAATAAGGGTTAGTATAACGTGAATTTGCGGTGAGGCAAGGAGATTTTTGCGTGTTCTGGAGCAGTGGGAACTAAAAATGTACATCTTGCGCAATAAAATGACAGTTTATGATAACCCTGTTTTTTTCAGGCGGGTTGTGCTATAGTAAACTCAGAAAAAATGGAGTGAAACAGAAACAACAGAAAGGGAGATTTTACAGGAAATGAAGTATCAGAATATTATAGAGAACATGACCCTGAAAGAAAAGCCGCGTTCCTTAGCGGAAAAAAAGCGAGTGGCAGACAAGGGAATTTCCAAGACTGGACATTCCGGCAATCTTCTGTTCAGACGGACCAAACGGTGTGCGTAAGCAGGCTGGCGCAGGAGACCACCTTGGGAATCAACCCGTCCGTTCCGGCAACCTGTTTTCCAACAGCAGCAACCATGGCAAACAGCTGGGATGAAGAACTGGAGAAGAAGGTGGGAGTTGCACTTGGAGAAGAGTCCATGGAAGAGGAAGTAAACGTTCTTCTTGGACCGGGGACTGAACATTAAAAGAAATCCTCTTTGCGGACGTAATTTCGAGTATTTTTCCGAGGATCCTTATCTTTCCGGAAAAATGGCGGCTGCATTTATCCGCGGCGTACAGAGCAAAGGTGCAGCAGCATGTGCAAAGCATTTCGCAGTAAACAGCCAGGAGCTTCGCCGTATGGCTATGAATGCGGTTGTAGATGAAAGAACACTTCGTGAGATTTACCTTACCGGTTTTGAAATTGCCATCAAAGAGGGCAATGCCAAAAAACCGTAATGAGCAGCTACAACGAGGTAAATGGCGTTTATGCCAAATGAGAATGAGCATCTTTGAAGGACATCCTTCCGTGACGAGTGGGGTTTGACGGCTCTGTTATCACAGACTGGGGCGCGTCCAACGATCATTCCCTTTGGTGTAAAAAACGGTTCCACTCTGAAATGCCTACCCCAGGTCTTGACGCAGCAAGAGAGCTGATTAAAAGCGTAGAGAGCGGAAAGATCAGCGAGAAGGATATTGACGAGCGTGTAGATGAGCTTCTTGATCTGGTACTTACTACAACAGAGAATGCAAAGCATTACAAAAAAGCGGCAGACAAAAAGGCATTGCATGAAGAGCATCATAAACTGGCACGTCTTGCATGTGAGGAAAGTGCTGTTCTTCTGAAAAATGAAGATGGAATCCTTCCAATTGGGGGAGAAGGTTCAGGCAGCAATTATCGGTGATTTTCGCATTTGAACCAAGATACCAGGGTGCCGGTTCTTCCATGGTAAATTCAACAAAAAGTGGATTCTATCAAGGACATGCTTGAAGTCCAGTGGAATTTCCGTAACCGGAATCGTTCACGGATATCAGCGTGACGGCAAGGAAGACGAAGCCATGAAAAAAGAGGCTGTGGATCTTGCACGCCGTTCCGATGTAGTTCTGTTTTTCTTCGGACTGAACGAAAAAAGCGAGACAGAAGGTCTTGACCGTAAGCATCTCCGCATTCCCCAGAACCAGATCAACCTGATTCAGGAGCTGGCAAAAGCAAACGCCAACATGATCGGTATTATCAGTGCTGGCTCTGTCATTGAAATGCCATGGCACCACCATTTCAAAGCCCTGCTTCATACCGCCCTCATGGGACAGGCTGGTGCAGGCGCAGTTCTTGACATCCTTTCCGGAAAGGTTAATCCATCTGGAAAGCTTGCAGAAACCTATATCAAGAAATATGAAGATACTCCTTCCTACAATTACTATCCGTCACAGGAGCGTAATTCTGAGTACAGAGAGGGAATTTATGTAGGATACCGTTATTTTGACACAGCAGGAGTTCCGGTAAATTATCCATTTGGATATGGTCTTTCCTATACTACCTTCGAATATGAAAATCTGCAGGTAAAAACCGGATGGCGTTACCTTTACTATCCGCAACACCGGAAAATATGACGGTGCAGAAATCGCACAGCTTTATGTAGGACTTCCGGGAGCAAAGTTTTCCGTCCGGCAAAAAGAGCTGAAGGGCTTCACAAAAGTGTTCTTAAAGACTGGCGAAGAGAAGACCGTTACCATTAAATTCGATGACAAACATTCCGCTACTGGAATATGAAAACAAACAAATGGGAAGTGGAAGGCGGCGTTTACAGCATTATGATCGGTGCAAGCTGCGCAGATATCCGTCTTCAGGATACACTTGCTATTATCGGAACCACTGAGATAATGCCATATTATACCAATCGCGTTGTTTATATGGACGGAAAAATCCAGAAGGTTGGAAACGAAGAATTCCGAGACCATTCTGGGACATTCCATTCCAGACGGAAGCTGGAGCGGAGAGTTTGGCATGAACGATGCCCCCCTGCCAGCGGATGTATTATGCAAGAGCGGAATTGCCAACGTTTCCGTGCCATCTGCAAGAAGCGGAAATGGTGGGGCGAAAACTGAAGAAGAGCGAAGCTGCCGGAGTTCCGATCTGGGAAAATCAAAACAGAATCGCAGACCATCCGAATATCTGTCTCCAGTACAACATGCCTTTCCGTGCCACAACATTGAGTCCAACCTTGGATTATGCGGATTCTGCTTTTGGTTGACTGCAGCAGCACAGACCGTAAACTTTTTTCGTACAGAAGAATGGAATGACACTTCCGGCTTAGTAAACGGCCAACTCTGCAAAGCTGAACATTCTGGTTCAGAAGTTCTGAAACCATGTGATCATGCCAAACAAGTAAAAATTGGGCTATTTCTCCGCATTAAAGGGTTACACCTTTTTCTTTATTTTTCTGTTTTACTCTTTCCATTGTATCAATAAGCTGTTGCTCTGTCGGAATGTCAAATAATCCGGCTGCCGTAAAGTAAATATCCACTTTAACATTGTTGTGAGAATGCTTTTTCTCATTGTTGTGAATTTCTATACGCTCAATAAGTTTGTTTACAACGGTTGGAGTAAGATGTTTCATCTCTGTAAATTCCATAAGTCCCTGATAAAGCATCTTCATATCGACAGTTTGCTTTTGAAGTTCAATGAGAACTTTTTCATTTTCCTCAACCTCTGATATAAGTCGCTTTTGCTCAGCTTCGTATTCATTTGCCATACGGGAATAACGCTCATCGGATAACTTACCGAGAATATTATCCTCATAAATTCTTGAAAATAGTTTGTCCAAATCGGATATTCTTTGCTTTGCACTTTCGGTTTTGGCTCGCAAAGATTTTTCTCGACATACAGATTCTGCACCTTTCTTTTCGGAGATAAGATAAAGGAATGCACTGTTGTAACAACGGACAAAATCCGCAAGTTCGGATATAGCCTCTTTAACGATTGCCTCGAGTACAACATCTCGTATAAAATGGATTGTGCAAGTACCACGACCGTCTTTGTAGGAAGAACACCTCCAAAATTCCTGATTTTTCTTTAAACTTTTGGAAGCACAAAAGTGAAGTTTAGAACCACAATCGGCACAATATACTAAACCTGAGAACAAACTCCTTCTTCCTGTTGCAGTATTTCGCCTTTTGTTTCTCCTCAGTTCTTGCGCTCTCAGCCAAGTGTTTTCACTGATGATTGCATCCTGTGTATTGGAAATAATCTGATAATCCTCAACAGGTCGTTCAACCGTCTTGTGAACTTTGTAACTGACTGTTGTACTTTTACCATTTACGGTGCAGCCGGTATATTGTCTGTTTTCAAGAATGTGGACAATAGAATTTGAACGCCAAGCATAGATATTGGTAGGCATCAAATTACTTGTTTTCTTACCTACGGAATTGAAATATGCTGTCGGTGTAAGCACTTTTTCGGCTTCAAGTTGTCTTGCAATTTGCGACGGACCTTTACCCGAAATGCAAAGATTAAATATCTTTCTTACAATTTCAGCCGCAGGCTCGTCTATGTACCATTGCTCCTTATCGCCTTCAATTTTCTTGTAACCGTAAGGCACTGTTGAAGAAATCCTCATACCCTTTGACGCTTTCATTTCATTAACGGCACGGATTTTCTTGAGGTTTGTGCGGCATACCACTCGTTAAAAATATTATGAAACGGCATCATTTCCGTCCCTATACCTTTCGTGGTATCAACATTTTCTTGTATGGCTATGAAGTTGACGCCTAAAGTCGGATAAACAATTTCCGTATAGTGACCGCAAAGCAAATGCTCTCTGCCAAAGCGAGATAAGTCTTTTACAATTACGGTTGACACCTTACCTGCTTCAATAAGGCTTTCCATTTCCTGAAAGCCGGGACGGTTAAATGTTGTTCCGCTGATACCGTCATCGACAAAGAATTGCGGATGTAAATATCCGTTTTTCTTTGCATAGGTCATCAGAATTTTCTTTTTGATTTGATATTGAATTACTCTCACCCTCTAAATTGTCGTCTTGAGACAAACGGCAATACAGAGCGGTGATTTTTACTTCTTGCCCTTGTATATTTTTATTTGTTGCCATAAACTATTTGCTCCCTTCTGTGACAACAGGGCATTGCAATGTAATTGTATTTTACACTTGCAATGCCGCAGTGTCGATTGTGCAAACTTATGCTATCTTTAATTCTGTAAGCAAATCTTCAAATTGTTGAAGCACATTTTCTCTGCCATTGGGATTAAAATGTGTGCTGACTTCGTAAGTTGTATTACCTATTTTCATAAAGAACGGTTCATCGTTCTTTTCAAAATACGGTGCGTATATTGAAGTGTTTTTATCTGTCATCGCTCATCCCTCCTGTTTCTTTCTCTTTGCCTCTGCCATTTTTCAAGCAGTGAAATGATTGTCTTTTGCATATCGGATTTGGTGTAGCTTTTTCGGAAAATATTTGCGTATATCCTCTTCCATAAATCTAACTTGTTCTTTTTGATTTGGCTTTTCTTCGCACAAAACGGCAAATACAACATCGGTTGAGTATCTGCCTTGTTCGCTGAATTTTCTTAATCGCTGTGCCTGCGATAATGAAGGTGTAGCGTCGGTAAATTCGATTTGTTCAAGCAATATTTGCTGTTCATATTCCGACAGATATGAGATTTCAACCGCAGGAGTAAAGGCTATCCTTTCTTCGTCAACAAGTTTAAGTAATTCGGGTATTAAATATGTCAGGCGGATATATCGTTGTATTTGCCTTGCACTGTCATTGACGGTTTCTGCAATTTTTTCATCTGTTCTTAACTTTGTGTCAAGTTGGCACGAAGTTTTACCCTGATGTTTCAAAGCCTCAGATTTCATTGTGTATGCAAAAGCTTTTTCACTTGGCAAGATATGCTCACGGTGTATATTTGAGTCCACCATTTGTACAATCGCCTCGTCTTTTGTTAATTCTTTTATTGTCACGGGGATGCTTGTTATCCCCAATTCCTTGCACGCCTCAACTCGTCTGTGTCCGCTGATAATTTCATATTTACCGGCCGGAAAAGAACGAACTATTATCGGTTCAAGCAATCCGTTTTCTTTTATGCTTTCTGTTAATTCTTGTTGCTCAATCCCATTTCTTTTCTTAAACGGATGATTTTCAAAGGGAACAAGCAAATCTATATCTATTATCTGTATCATTTTATCTCCTATATATTTTCTTCTTCGGCAAGTAATGTCTTACTCTATAAGTCTTAATACCTTCTGTTATTCGGAAATCAAGAAAGCCGAAAATCAGAATTGTTTCAGATAGATAATGCTCGGCTTCCCTGACCTTGTCTTTTTGCGAATAATCAAATCCTGCGACTTCAAGTTCGAAGAATAACTTGCATATCTTTTCGTGACCGAAATGCAGTTTTTCCTGAGCGGATTTTATTGAAATATTGATATACTCTGCCTTGATTATCTATCCAGCCGTTTTTGACGGACAGATACATTCGGTCAAGTAAAAGTCCGTACAGCATTTTGGCGTCTGTTGAAACTGATTTGTACTTTTCTTCAAATAACGCTTTAGGTACTTTGTAGAATGCAAAGTTTTTGGCATCCGATGTTTTGAAATATCTGTTCACTGTGTTACCTCCGTTTCTGTATTGATTTGGTGCCGAAATCGGCAATTCTTTCGCTTATATGAGCTTGAAATTCTCTGTAAGTGTTATTTATCATCTTTTGTAATCACGCTCCTTTTTGCCTTGAATTTGCGGCAGTAAACAATAATGACACGATAACTTTGTTTGCAATCGCTATAACATTTTCTGCAAAGCTTGTTGTATGTTCTTCTACCTGTATTGGGGGTTATGAAAAATTTCCATTCTTGTTTTGCTTTCTTTGATAATCTCGGCATTATAAAAACTCCTTTCACTCATTTGGACAAAGGGTGCCAAAATGCACACCCAAATCGGATAATTAAAAAGAAAAATACTTTTCAGCGCATAAACCATCAGGGGGTTCCTTGAACTCTTATAAAATTTATTCCTTCACTTATTAGGAATTTCTTTGTGTTTTGCCCCCTTGTTTTGTAAAAATAAAGACCCATCTGTAAAAAGTACAGATGGGTAGAAATTCATATTATTTTCTGCTATAATAATGCTATATCATTGACATAGAATTATTAGGAGATAAAACATGAGTTATTCAGACGAAATAAAGAAAATTCGTAAAAATGTTTTCTGTCTCAAGAAGCTTTTGGGAGAGAAATTGGAGTTTCCTTTTCATCAATAAACCGTTGGGAAGGTGGCAAAAGCAAACCGAATATGGCTGCTATGAAAAAGCTTAAAGATTTTTGTGATATTCATGGTATTGACTTTACCGCCTTGGAAGAACAATGGAACAATTTGGGAAAGGACAACTAAAATTATGGCAAAGAAAAAGACAGAGGATACAATCAATCTCGATTCAATTCTTTTTAAATGTAGAGATATCTTACGTGCAGCACGTAATTCGGGTTCATTTTTTGAAAAACGTGATATGATGCTGACACTGGTATTTTTAAGATTTATCGGAGAAAAATATGAGGATGGTATCGAAAAAATTACGCCAAATCTTAATTGAACAAGGGCTTGATCCGGATGATGAAAACATTCGTGCGGCGTTCTTTGACGATGCCACCTTTGCGGATGGCACCTACAATCTGCCGCCGGAGGCAAGATGGTCTACCATCATCAATACGCCTGCACCCAAGCTGAATGTAGCACTGGACAATGCACTTCACAGCATTGCGGCAGGCTCTAAACAGCTGAAAGGATGCTTTGTGGAGGGCACCTTTACCACACGCAACCTTGCCGCAAACGACATCAAAAAGCTGATCGATGAAGTCAACAAGATCAGCCACAAGCAGTTTGGCGAGGAAAAAGACCTGATCGGTCGCGTATACGAATACTTTCTGAAAGAATTCGCGGTCAATGCCACCAAGGAGGAGGGCGAGTTCTATACGCCGCATGATGCCGTTCAGCTTATCGCAACGATGATTGAGCCGTATGACGGCACGCTTTATGACCCGTGCTGTGGTTCCGGCGGTATGTTTATCCAGAGTGCGGCACTCGTAAAATCCAAACAGGGTGATATTAACCGTATCAATGTGTATGGACAGGAAAAAAGAGCCTGCGACCTATCGCCTTGCCAAAATGAACCTTGCCCTGCGCGGCATCAGCCATAACCTTGGCGAAACCAGTGATTCCAGCTTTCTGAACGATCTGCACAAGGGATTGTACTTCGATTACATTATGGCAAATCCGCCGTTCAACCTCAAAAGCTGGTATGACAGTACCTTGGAGCATGACCCTCGCTGGGCGGATTACCAGACGCCGCCGGAGAGCAACGGCAACTATGCGTGGATTCTACATATCCTCTCGCACCTCAAAAAGCAGTCCGGCGTGGCTGGTTTCCTGCTTGCCAACGGCGCACTGAACGACAGCGATACATTGGAAATTCGCAAAAGCTGATCCAGAATGATAAGGTGGAAGCAATCATCGTCCTGCCGAGAGAACTGTTCATCACCACAGACATCAGCGTTACCCTTTGGATTTTGAACCAGAACAAAAAGGGCGGCAGCTACCACGGCAGAAATCTGCGTAACCGTGAACACGAGATTTTATTCATGGACCTGCGTACCTGGACGGAAAACCCGGTAAAGGGCGAGAACAAGAAGAAAGTCCTGCTGGACAGCACCCAAATCGGAAAAGCCGCCGACATCTACCACACCTGGCAGAGCGAGGGCACGGACGGCAGCTGCTATGAGGTGCCGGAGCTGTACCGCAGTGTGGGTATTGATGAGATTGAGCAGAACAACTGGGCACTGACCCCGAGCAAGTATATTGAGTTCATCGACCACGATTTGGAAATCGACTATGAAAAGGAAATGGCTCGTATCCAGTCGGAAATGCAGGAGGTCATGAAGCAGGAAAAGAAATCCCAGCAGATACTGGAAGATGCATTCAGGGGGGATTGGCTATGGGATTGAGTAAATATAAATTAGGTGATTTGATTCAAGAATCCCTCCGCAAGAATGATGATTTAATTTTCGATGTTTCATTTGTACGTGGAATCTCAAACAACAAACAAATTGTAGAAACAAAAGCAACTGTTGACGATAATGTTATCCGAAAGTTTTATATTGTGAATCCGGGTGAATTTGTTTATAATCCACGAACTACTCGGATGGGCGACAAACTAGGATTAGCATATAACGATACTGCCACCCCATTGCTCTTCTCATTTAATAATATTGCCTTTGGTATCCGTGCATCTGCCAAAGATACTATTCTCCCAGAATATCTTTATATGTTTTTCAACCGTACTGAGTTTGACCGATATGCGATGGCTCACGGTTGGGGAAGCGCAACAGAACTGTTTTCTTTTGACGAAATGTGTAATGTTAAAATTCAACTTCCGGATATTTCTGTTCAGCGGAAATATGTAGCTGTCTACAATGCCATGCTTGCCAACCAGCAAAGCTATGAGCGCGGGCTGGAGGATTTGAAGCTGACCATTGATGCTACTGTTGAGAAATACAAGAGAAAACTCACCGAAAAAAAATCAGCCTTGAACGGTTAATTACTGAATGTGATTTAAGAAATTCGGATAATAAATTTCATATCGTTTACGGTGTAAACAAGGACAAACAGTTTATGCCAACAGTCACGAGCGGTGAAGATTTAAGCAAATACAAGGTGGTACAAAACCAACAGTTTGCCTGCAATTTGATGCACGTTGGACGCGATGTTGCTATCCCAGTAGCCCTTAATAATATGGCTGAAGCGTTTATTATTTCTCCGGCATACCTTGTCTTTGAAATCAATACAGAGAAAATTATTCCTGAATTTTTTATGATTTGGTTTTTCCAGAGAAGAAACCGACAGAATGGCATGGTTCATGTGTGATTCCAATATTCGCGGGGGTATGGATAAAAGAAGATTTTATGACATGACAATCCCCGTGCCACCCAAGGAAGAACAACTTGTGTTGGTAGAAATGTATGAAGCACTAAGAATTCGCAAGGAAATCAACGAGAAACTAAAAACCCAGATCAAAGACCTGTGCCCGATACTGATCAAAGGCTCTATCGAAGAAGCACAGGACTGAAAGGAGGCGTGGGCGCATGGCAAAGCTGAAAAACTATAATGGTCGCTACTGTGAGTCGGAATACGAGAGTGCTTTCATTGCCTTTCTGGAATCGGTCGGCTGGCACTACCTCGCCGGGAACCAGATTCCGCGCAGTTACAGCGAAGTCCTGATTGCCGAGGATTTCAAAGCCTTTATCGCAAAGACCAGTCCCGGTTTGCTGCCGGAGGAAACTGAGCAGCTTTACGACACCGTTCGTCTTGCCGGTGCCGAGAGCGACTTTTTCCACCCTGCACAAAGGTGTATAAATGGATGGTAGACGGCGTTCAGTTTACACCGCAGAACGGTCTGTCCATCATGGTACCGCTGATTGATTTTGAAACGCCGGAAAACAATATTTTCCGTGTGGTCAATCAGTTTACTGTAGAATACATAAACAACGGTCAGCGCGAGACCCGCCGTCCGGATGTGCTGTTGTTCGTCAACGGTATGCCGCTGTGCGTTATAGAACTGAAGAACCCTGCCGATGCAAACGCCACCATTTATGATGCCTGGGAGCAGATCACGATCCGCTACTGGCGCGATATTCCGCAGCTATTGCACTATTGCCCACTGGCGTGTATTTCGGACGGTGTAAAAACCAGACTGGGAACCGTGCGTACTCCGTATGAGCATTTCTATGCATGGCGGCGTGTGAACGATGGGGACAAGCTGTCCACCATGCCTTTTGAGGAAACCGAAACCATGGTGCGCGGTGTCTATGCGCCGGAACGCTTTCTGGAAATCTTCCGCGACTATATCTATTTTCAGGATGAGATTTTCGACTGCGATGAACGGAAATCGTCTGCCGTTACCCTCAGTTCTTTGCAGCAAGACTGCTCAAACAGAGTATCGTAAAATCTGTCGTGGAGCAGACAGGCAAGGGCGGCACCTACTTCGGCGCAACCGGGTGCGGCAAGACCTATACGATGGCGTTCCTTGCCCGACAGCTTTCGCCCGCTGCGGTGACATTCCGCAGATCGGTTCGCCCACCATCGTCATGATCGTTGACCGTGAGGAACTGCAGGAGCAGGGTATCAAGCTGTTTGCCAAGAGCAAGGAGTTCCTGAATCTCGGTGATGTTTCTGTGGTGAAGGACAGAAAGCATCTGCGGCAGGACCTCGGTGCCAGAGAAAGTGGCGGGTTCTATATCTGCACGATTCAGAAATTCTGTGACCGCAAGGAAGATAAGATTGGTCTTATCAATGACCGCCACAATATTATCTGCTTCTCGGATGAGGCACACAGAACCCAGCTGGAGCATTCTCGAAAAATCCAGTTCAGTAAAGATACTGATGAGAATATGAAAGCTATGGTTTCCAAGCCGTATGCCAAAGTGCTGAAAGAGGCGTTCCCTCATGCTACCTTTTGTCGGTTTTACGGGTACTCCGATTGCGGAAACCTACCAGACCTTTGGCGATGAGATCGACCGCTATACCATGGATCGCCGTTGCCGATGGGCTGACGGTATCCATCAAGTATCATCCGAGAATAGCAAAGGTTCTGCTGGATACGAAAAGGTCAAGGAGATCGAACGCTACTACAAAACCTGTGCGGACGATGGTGCAACCGAGGAGGATATTGAAGCAAGTAAAAAGGCGATGAGTTCTATGGAGATCATTCTCGGAGAGCCGTCCCGCCTGGAACGCCTTGCCGTGGATATTCACGACCACTATACAGCCGCCTGCGAAAAAGAGCCGGACAGGATTCAAAAGGCGATGGTGGTCTGCTCCAACAGACAGATCGCCTATGACCTGCTGCTGAAATTCCAGGAGAAATACCGGAATGGTTTGTCGAAAAGAAGGTGCCGGACGGCACTGCTGCCACTAAGGAAGAACTGGATGCCATGAAGCCAATGCCGTTCATGGCTATGGTAGCCAGTGTCGGCAGCAACGATGAGCCGGGAATGTATAACTACCTCGGCGGCGTGAAAACGACAAACGCTCCAAGGAGTTGGATGCCGCATTTAAGCAGGAAAAATCCAACTTCCATATCGTCATTGTAGTCGATATGTGGATCACCGGGTTTGATGTCCCGTGCCTTACTTATCTGTATAACGACAAACCGCTGAAAAAGCATTTGCTGATCCAGACTATCAGCCGTGTCAATCGAGTCTATCCCGGCAAGGAATACGGTATGGTCATCGACTATATCGGTATCCGTGACAATATGCGTGAGGCCATGAAGATCTACGGCGGTGATACTTCGGTTGCTCCTACCTCAGACGATGTGGAACAGGCCACGGAAGTGTTCAGAGAAGAACTGGAAGTCCTCAAGACCATGTTTACCGGGTATGGCCTCAAGCCGTTCCTAAACCCTGAGAGCGACCCCGTAGAGCGTTACCGCCTACTCGCCAAAGCAGCTGAATATGTGTTTGCTTCGACAGAGAAACTGAACTCCGAGGGTAAAAGCGGCACGCAGAAGGTTTCTTTCAAGACCTATTTCTTGAAAACCGTCAAGCGGATGCGGCTCAGTTATGATATTTGTCAGCCCTCCGGGGAACTGTCGGAGAGCGAATCTGCGTTGGCACAGTGCTTCATGGCGATCGCAGGTTTTGTTCGCAAAATGAGTGGAACAACTGAGCTTGATACAGACAGTATGAATCGTGCTGTTTCTAAAATGGTTGACGAAGCATTGCGTTACAATCAAGTTGAGAGTGTTCTTGATGCCGGGGAGGAAGAGGATATCTTTAGCCCAGAGTATTTTGAAAAACTTTCTGATGTAAAAATGCCTGCCACAAAGCTAGAGCTACTTATAAAAATGATTCGCAAGCAGATTAAAGAATACAGTAAGATTAACAAGATTGCTGCAAAGACTTATCAGGAAATGCTTGAAGAAACGATTGCTATATACCATGAAAGACGAAAACATATTAGTGTGGAAGAAGCTGGAGCTACACAAGAACAAGCATCTGAAGATATTATTAAAAAATGCCACGGAACAAGCATTACAGATACTCCGTCAAATGAACGAAAGCCGTGAAAGTTTCCGTAAAATTGGTTTAACCTTTGAGGAAAAAAGCATTTTATGATATTTTAGTATCCTTACGAGACCAGTATAATTTTGAATATGGCAAGGATAAAGAAATTGGTGGTATGATTGTAAATGATAAATGTAAAATTCTTGCTAAAAAGTGAAAGAGATAATTGATACAAAATCTTCTTTTTTCTGATTGGCTTAACAACCAAAATGTACGCAATCAGCTCAAACTTGATATTAAAATTTGTCTCGTAAAGAACGGCTATCCACCCTCAATATAGTCCAGAGGTTTTTACAAAAGTTATGGAACAAGTAGAGAATTTTGAAGAAAATTCCGATATGCCTATGGCTACTACTTATACATTTCCACAATCTCGTACTGTATCTATGGTAGCGGAAGATATCATTCCATATGGAAATAAATCGGAGGATTGATGAGGAACGGAAATGAAAGCAAAAAAATGGCTAACTATTATTACATTGATTATTACAGCCTTGTCATTAGTTCTTTGCCTTTATCATTGGCAAGAATAGTAATTGTATAACTTATGACATATCTATGGCAATTTTCGGCGGAGCTGCTCTTGGCTTTATAATGTCATTAACAGAATATTATGTTGAAAGACGAAAAGCAATGGAAGAATTTTGGCTTCAGGCAACCAAGGTATTAAATGAATTAAAAAAAGATAAAATATCTTGATGTGGATGCGCCTATAAATTTAATTGTTGATGCAATACATGAAGACGATTCAAATGCATTGAAGGAAAAATTTCATCTTTTAAGTAATGATGAAAAAATATCAGTTAATGCAAAGGAAAATTTGATTTCTTGGTATAAAGAAAACATTCCCATTCTTTTGATGAAAATACTGATGATAACAAGGAATTAACTCATCTATATGATTCGAATATGGCTGGTTACAAAGAAGTTTTCCTTCAATGCATGGACAGTTATCGAGAGGCATCAATGGTTGAACTGGGAAATCTTGACAACGCATACGGGAACTTGGATTTTATTATAGCTAATAAGTGTATTCGACAAAAAGCATATGAGCAAATATATGATAAATTGAGAAAAATTGTTTATCAGTTTCGAAACGAAGTATACCATTTTAATCTATTAAAAGATGGAAATGGCAATTTTCCAGTATGTATTTTAAAAGTATCTGAACTTAATCAGGAATACTTTTTGTCAAAAGAGGAAAATCTCCAAGGGTATACTAATGTTTCAATATTTCAAAATGTTTTGATGATATTGATGCCTCACTAGAGAATTTTAGATGCAAAATATATAGAATCGAATATGTTGAACCAAAAGCAATACCTGTTTCTGGTAAAACATTTTTCAATAACAACGAAAAGTAGAATTCGTATTTTGAAATTTGGTAATGGAGTGTGCGTAACCGCTAAGCAAAAATTATTATCCGGGTCTTAGGGTGTCCCTAATGAGAAAATTACCGTTTGGATAACCAAATGGTCTGCTCGCTAAGTTTGTACATTCTAATTTCACAAATAAAATTAAGGCACAACCTACGGAAATTTTTCTCTGTAAGTTGTGCCTTTTTCTCATTTATAAATTACTTGTTCATTAACGATTTCTGTTGCTCTGTTGCGAATATTATTCATCTTTCGCACCCACAACATCATATTTTCGGCTTTGAGTTTTTCCGTAACTTGTTCCTTTTCAACGAGTGATTTTATTGTCTGTTCAAACAAATTTTTTGCTCTGCCTTCAACATCGGCAAGGTAATTGTCAAAGCTTGCCCGATGTAAGAAGATTGTAATAAAGCACTCGATGACTTGATTTCAAATAGCGTTTGTGTCTTATTCCCCACACACCAATTTGCTTTTCAATTCCATCGGATAATGTAAGAGTTGGCAAAAGATAATCGCCTTGTTGCGAATAACTACCGCCTATATTTTCAAAAATTTGTTTTCATATTGAAGCCTCCTTGGATTTGGTAACTTCATTATGCTGAATACAAAACGAAAAGACAAATGTGCGGGTTTCAGATATAGAAAAAGGCTCTGACCTTTTACAGTCAAAGCCTCATTCTGCCATTGCAATGCCTTAGTTTTATTAAGTTTTATCATACTGCCTTATAAAACCTCAGCATGCCAGTCCGTAACAACCGGAATATTGTGAAAGTTACTGAAAGCTAAAAACCGTCAGCTGAATTCTGATGATACGGTCGGTGATTATGACAGCGACAGCAATTCCGCTACGAATCTGATCAGAACAGATGCAGCTATTAACCCTGGTAACAGCGGTGGTGCGCTTCTGAACATGAATGGTGATTAGTTGTTGGTATTAACTCAAAGCTTGCCTCCACAGAGGTTGAGGGTATTGGTTATGCAATTGCAATTTCTGATGTAACAGATATTCTTGAGAGTCTGATGAACGAGGAAACCAGAGATAAAGTAGAAGATCATGGTGTTCTTGGAATCACAGTGCAGACTGTTGACAGTGATGGTAACGGAAGCTTGCAACGGTGTTCGGAAGGCGTGCTGGTAAGAGAGGTTACAGAGGGCGGTGCAGCAGATGATGCTGGTATCGAAGCAAGATCCATCGTATCAAGATTCGCAGGCAAGACCGTAACTACCAAAGAACAGCTGGTTGATTTCCTTTCCTACTACGAGCCAGGCGAGGATGTTGAGCTTTACCATTGAAGTTCCAGACGGAAAAGAATACAAAGAAGAGACTGTTACCGTAACTCTTGGCAAGAGCGAGGATACAGAATGCAGACCCAAGGATTCCCAGAATCAGGATGGTGCAACCGATGAGGACGGAAATCTCTTAGAAGAGCCTGGCAGAACAATGAAGGCGGTGCCGGACTTCAGTATGGCGAAGGCTGGAACTAAAGAACAAAAAATAAAAATACAGTTTGAATTTGGAATTCAAGACTGATTCGGGTTTGGATTTGAAACTGCAGAGACTCATCTATAACAGGTGGGTCTCTTTTTTGCGCCTTTGCGCTCAAAGAATCCATTGCACATCCTGACGTAAACGGTATAATTATTGAATCACGTAATGTAGAAAAGTGTAGAAAAGAGTCGATTTGATGAACAAAGAAATTTCTCTGGTTTTTGATATAGATGACACGCTGCCATTGTGATGGAACCGTTAGCACGGCGTGTGAATTTAGTTCGGAAGGCGCTGCCGGATCCGGAGCTGTTTTACCGGATTTTCGGGAAAAGAAGCGCTGAAATGTTTCTGTTCAGCGAGAGTGGACAGGTTTATCCACGAGTCCAGGCTGTACAGAATTGAGAACACCATGAAGGATATGGGTATCCCTTTACCTGGGAACAGGCGGAAGTTTTTCAGGCAAGATATAAAGAAAATCAGTCTCATCTTCATGTGTCCGATATCCTTGCGGGAATGTTAGATACATGCCAGGAAGCCGGAGTGAAAATGGGGTGATCACCAACGGACCTTTTTCCCATCAGGTTCAGAAGTTCCACACACTGGGACTTGATAAATGGTTTACAGAGGATCAGCTGATCGTATCCGCTGGCGTAGGCGTAGCCCTGATCAGATTTTCCGGATAGCAGAAGAGAAGTGGGGAATGAATCCTGCCAATACCTATATGGTGGGAGACTCTCTGGAGAATGATATTACGGGGGCCAAAATGCCGGCTGGAAAACCATCTGGATGAATCACCACAGATATACAGTATCACCTGGTATGGCAGAACCGGATTACATCGCATACAGAAGAAGAACTAAGAAAATTAGTAGAAAAATTAATCTGAATTCTATTTTTTGCGTGTATGTTAGGCGAACTAAAGATAGACAAATAACGTTTGGTTGATTATAATAAACATATTAGTAAATTAGATGATGCCATCTGATTTGCAGCTGGCGCTGACCGTATAGCCCAGTAGTGACTGTGGCTGTGCGGTCATTTTTTGCATCACAGGCTTCACGATGAAGGAAGATAAAATATGGATTCAGATTACAAAATTACAATGGAACAGGCAGAAACAGAAATGGCCTGTTATCGCAAGGTTTTCGATGATGTGTGGTTTTACGACGAAGCGGCCGTAGACGCATTGAAAAGAGGATGATTGTGGAGAGGAACAGCATCCCACGCACCAGTGCATGGGACATGGCCGTGGATGCTTTTTTACAAAAAAGAAGAGTTATCCAAGCTGGAGTTCATCGGTGATGATATTTACCAGATCATGGCGAAATATCTGGAGATTGACGGCAAGCCATATGTGATGGAACTGCTCAAATCCATGGATAAGAATTACCTGGTTGCACAGGGCGACCGTGACCGCCTGATCCGCAGTCTTTCCGGCTACAATGAACGGCTGTACAGTGATGTGCTGACCAAGGTTTATAACAGACGCTATTTCGAAGAAGAACTGAAGAAACTTAGAAGGGTCCTGCCAGGTGCAATGATCGATCTGGACGACTTCAAGCTGCATAATGATACATATGGACACAAGGCAGGCGATATGGCCCTTGCCACAGTAAACAGGTGATCTCCAGATACATTCGTAAGACCGATATTCTGGTTCGTTACGGCGGGGATGAATTTCTTCTGATGATCATTCCCAATGTGAAAAGAGGCAGAGTTTACCCACAGACTACAGGAGATTCTGGACAGGATCCATGCAGCTACCATACCAGGATATGCCAGAATCCAGCTCTCTGTAAGCATTGGAGGTACCATTGCCAGTGCGGATGAGACCATTGAAAGTGTTGTGGGAAGAGCGGACCGCTTTATGTATCAGGCGAAGACACATAAGAACCTGGTAGTGACAGAGACGAATGAAATAAGAAATCAGGATGAGGACGGTACAGAGGTTGACCGTAATGAGCTGAAGCAGCAGATTCTGATCGTAGATGATTCTGAATTGAACCGTGAAATACTAGCGGAAATCCTGCACCCTGATTTTAAGACTATGGAGGCCCGCAGCGGGGAGGAGTGTCTGTCAATGCTGCGGCAGTATGGCGCAGGAATCTCGCTATTTGTGCTGGACATTGTTATGCCTGGTATGGACAGTTTTCGCAGTTCTGGATGAAATGAACCGAAATCACTGGCTGGAAGATATTCCGGTCATTATGATCTCAGTGAAGAGACAGAATCATATATACGCCGTGCACGAAATAAGTCTCTGACTATATCAATGCCGTCCATTTGATTCCAAAGGTTGTTTATCGGCGTGTATATAATACCATTAAATTATACGTAAAACAAACCTAATCACACTTGCAACGAGATCAAATTCGGGAAAAAAGAAAAAATAGTCAGATTCTGGTAGATATTCTCAGCCATATCGTAGAATTTCGTAATGGAGAGAGCGGACTTCACGTTCAGCACATCAAGACGCTCACCGGACTTTTACTGGGAGAGACTTGTGCAGAAGACGGATAAATACCATCTGCAGTGGTCGGATCAGTACATGATCACAGTGGCATCTGCCCTTCATGATATCGGCAAGGTGGGGAATCGACGAGAAGATCCTGAACAAACCGGGCAGACTGACCAAAGAAAGAGTTTGAGGAGATGAAGAAGCATACTCTGATCGGAGCCTCCATGCTGAAGAGCCTTGGCGTATACCAGGACGAGGGAGCTTGTGAAGGTTGCTTATCAGATCTGCAGATGGCATCATGAGTGCTACGATGGAAAAAGGCTATCGGATGGACTGAAGGGGCGAAGAGATCCCCATTTCCGCCCAGGTAGTTTCTGTAGCGGACGTATATGACGCACTGACAAGCGAGCGTGTATGCAAAGAAAGCCTTTACCATGAGAATGCAATGGAGATGATCCTTGCCGGAGAATGCGGAACCTTCAACCCCGCTTCTTCTGGAGTGTCTGGAAGGATATTGCAGGAAATATTCCGGTAGAGATGGCGAAAGCCGCTGAGCAGCCCACCTATTCCCAGGGAAGCCATGCAGGAAGCTGCTTGAGAGCATATAAAAAATACAGGATTTTGAATAAAGGGAGGTACGCTCTGCTTTATGAAAAAGAAAATTTACATTAGCGGCAGTGGTAACACTGCCGTTTATTCTTCTGGTAATGTATCTGCTTGCTTCCCATGGCAAGCTACAGCAACACATATTGAGATTGTAAGCAACATGACAGTTGCCAACAATTATAACCTGAATTTCAAAGAGGAAATGGATGAAAGCCTTTATAAACTGGTAGTTGGCTATGTGACGCTGGATAACATTGAGTCGGACAAAAGCCTGAAGAATCCATATGTCCTGATCGAGGAACTGCGCAGTGAGTTTACCAGACTTACGGCAATCACTACAGAATCAGAAAGTAAGCTGTGGCTGGAGAGTCTTTTGCGAAACATCAATGCTCTGGAAAAAGAGTGGATGATATTGTGGACAGCATCGATGCCGGAGGCCGGTACAGTGAGAATATCGAGATGCTGGATAACAATATCTATATTCTTACAGAGCTGATCCAGGATGACATCCAGTATTACATTTACTATCAGACCCGGTACATGGAAAAGGTTACAGACACCCTGCAAAAACAGATTGACGCTTTATGGTGGTGTGCAGCATTCTGATCGCGGTGCTGATTGCAGTAGTGGCTGTCAGTGCGGTGATGATCGTTTCCGGAATCCTTCAGCCCATCCGGCAGTTGAATTCCGTGACGGAGAAAATTGCCCAGGGAGATTTCAATGCCAGGGCACAGGTGAATTCTGACGATGAAGTTGCGGAACTTGCGGTGAGCTTTAATAAGATGGCGGGAAATATGCAGTCCCTGATCGACAAGGTGAAGGGAAGATGAGCGCAAAATGCGAAAGGCAGATCTGCGCCTCCTCCAAGAGCAGATCCAGCCTCATTTTCTTTATAATACGCTGGACACCATTGTGTGGCTGATCGAGTCCAATGAGCCGGACGAAGCGGTGACCATGGTTGTTACCCTGTCAGATTTTTCCGTGAGATTTTAAGTAAAAAGGAAAAGAATTTATTTCCATCAGGGAAGAGAAAACACATCAGCAGCTATCTTCAGATCCAGGAAATGCGTTACCGGGATATTCTGGAATATGACATCCAGCTGGATCAGGTAATTTATAAATATCAGATTCTGAAGCTGACACTTCAGCCTGTTGTGGAGAATGCACTTTATCATGGAATCAAATATAAGCGTGCAAAAGGATGTATCCATATTCACGGAGAAAAAAGACGGGATATGATCCGCTTGACTGTAATGAGATGACGGTGGGAATGGATGAGGAACTGGAACAGCTTCGCCAGAGAGATCCAGCCCTTGTCAGAGACGGAGAAGGGCTTTGGGCTGGCAAATGTAAATGAGCGTATCCATATGTATTTTGGACCAATATGGAATGAAGATACAGTCACAGAAGGGAAAAAGGAACTACAGTGAAAACAGATCCCGGCAATTTGGAAGCTCCCGTGGCAGGAAAAAATAATGTGGCGCAAATGACGGGGCTAAAAATAGAAAACAGACAGAAACAATAACACACAGGGTGGACAGCCAAGGCAGGAGAGACAGGCGTGAGACAATTTATAAAAAAATATCTGGGCAGTGGTCCTGTATTGTTTGTACTGGTAGCCCTGGTTCTTCTTGGAAGCCCTTTTGGAAGCGGCAATGTGCAGGAAACTCCTGCAGAGGATGACAACAATCGTAGTGGGCGTTTCCCAGGTTGGGAGCGAATCGGTGAGGGCGACAGCACACACCCAGTCCATTCAGGATGCTTTTACCAGAGCCAACGGCTATCTGCTGATTTTTGACAATGCCAGACAGAAACAGGCCAACCAGATCAAGGCAATCCGAAGCTTTAGCTCCCAGCAGGTGGACTACATTGTTTTCTGCCCATTGAAGGAAACCGGTTGGGACACTGTGCTTCAGGAGGCGAAGGATGCAGGGATTCCGGTGATCCTTATGGACCGTACTGTGGAGGCAGCGGATGATTCCCCTCTATACCACATGGGTAGGCTCTGACTTTATCCGGGAAGGACAGGATGCGGGATACTGGCTGGAGGATTACCTGAAAGAACAGGGAAGAGATGAGGATGAAATAAACATTGTGGTACTGCAGGGAACAAAAGGGGCTACGGCTACCATTGGAAGAACCCGTGGATTTAATGAGGTGGCGAAGGTTCAGCACAACTGGAATATCCTGGAGCAGGTGGACGGAGAGTTTACCACAGCCAAAGGCAAAAGAAGAGATGGCAAGGCTTCTGGAGACGGTATGAGGATATTGATGTGGTGGTTTCCCAGAATGATGACTTTTTCGGAGCCTTGAGGCTATTCATGAGCAGGCAAAAACAACTGGCGTAAACGGCGATATAATTGTAATTTCCTTTTGATGCGGTGGATGCAGGCGTGGAACTGGTAAAAACGGGGAGATCAACATTGATGTCCAGTGTAATCCGGACCAGGGAAAATATGTGGAACAGGTTATAAAGGATATGGAAGCCGGCAAAGAAGTAGAAAAAGCGTATTATGTTCCGGAACGGGTATATACGCAGGAGAATGTTGGGAGGATGAAGATGCTGGAAGGTATTTCTGGTTGAAGATGAGACTGTGATCCGGGAAGGTCTGCGTGACAGGATTCCCTGGGATCAGTTTGGATATCGTCTTTGTGGGGGAAGCTGCAGACGGAGAAATGGCGCCCTCAATCCGAAAAACAAGGCCGGATGTGCTGATTACAGACATTAAGATGCCTTTTATGGATGGGATTTCTTTAAGCAAAATTGTAAGCAAAGGAATTTCCGCGGATGAAGATCATCATTGTCAGCGGATACGATGATTTCGAATACGCAAGACAGGCGATAGAGGTAGGAGGATCAGTATCATTGAAGCCGGTAACCAGGATGAAACTGAAAACCGTTCTTCTGGAGCTGAAGGATAAAATCGAGCAAGACCAGGAACAGGAGGATTACCGCACCCAGTTTCAGAATGAGATCCAGGAGTATGAGCAGTTTTCCAGACGGCGTTTTTATGGAAAAAAATTTTGAAGGGGAACGTTTCCGTTAAGGAGAGATTTACGACGAGGGCAGACCGCCAGTCCATTGAGATTACGGCAGCAGGGTATAATCTTCTTTTCCATATTTACAGGAGAAAAATAGACAAGATGGAAGGTTTCCCTGAAAAAACAGGATGAAGTGCTTCACTATTTTCTTGCGCTATCCGCAGTATCTGCTTTTCCGCTGGAATGTAAACAGCTATGGCGTTCTTGGTGAAAGGAGAAATGTCCCAACTGGAAGAGCTGACCGGGGAATTGTGTGGAATATATGGAAAGAACCTGCGGAGACCAGGATCAGCTGGAGTGGTATGTGGCTGTGGGAAAACCAGTCGAAAGGCTGAGTCTGCTTTTCCCAGTGCTATCAGAGTGTGAACCACTATTTGCATACCGCTTTATGGTGCCAGGGCTGCATGTTCTTACGGAGAAAGACTTTGGAGAATTATGTAAACTCACAGGGAGAGAACCGGCTGATGGAGTAGATTCTTCTCAGCTGAATCGGAAGTCATAAAGGATTTCCTTACCAAGGGAACCAGCTGCGAAACCAGGATTTTGTCCAGGGTATTTAAGCGGTATGAGTAAAGGCTCTGGAATCCAGAATGTTCCGGGATTACGTAGTGCTTCACATTCGTTTTACGACTATCATGTATCTGGAATCTCTTGGCGTTTCTCAAGGAAGAATATGTGGGCCGGATTGATGAGAAATATGAGGAAACATGCCTGAAAGCTTCCCAGGTGGCGGAGTATTGTACGGATATGCTTCAGGCAGCAGTGACATCCGGGATGAGAGAAGTGAATCCCAGGGGACCAGTGCCATGAGAAAGGTCCTGGATTACATTGATGAGAACTGCTGCAGGGAGAGCATTTCCGAACGAGGTTGCGTCAGCTGTAAATATGAGTGCCAATTATTTCAGTGCTATTTTCAGTCAGAAAGATGCAGAAGACGTTTGTGGAATATTGACTGGAAAAAGAATGGAGCGGGCGAAGAAGCTCCTGCGCGAAACGGACAAGTCGTCCGGGGAAATTGCGCAGGAGGTGGGCTATAAGGATCCTCATTATTTCAGTTATGTGTTTAAGAAAATCTTGGGTGCAGTCCAAGGGAATACAGAAGTAAAGGGCAGTATATTTCAAAATGTAATTTTATTTGGCGGCAGTGATATGCAATTGCGGACCTCCCCGCGAAGAGAAAGGGAGTATATTTTAATTTTTGTCTGCAATCATTTGGGCAGCCATTTATGACGGGCTCAGTGGGACTGGACTGGTCAGATGGCGGCGCGGAAAAGACCGGAAGCGGTGAGATAGGTACTGGTAAGGGCGGCTAAAGGCCGACAATGCCAGTTGGGAGAACTATGGAGGGCTGTGTTTGAATCCAAATGGAGCAGAGGAAGAGAGGGAAAAGCTTTTCTCCTGTCCACAACAGCCAGGCGATAAAGTCATCTCGCAGACGATTGCAGTACAGTCAGCAGTGAGTTTTTCCAGGAATTTCTGCAGAAAACGGATATCCCGATTCTGCCTGAAATCATCCAGATCTTCTGTGGTAAACCATCCAAGGTTTCGGTCCGGGAAACCAAGAGCCCCTGGATTTTCCATGGCGTTCAGAAAGCCCTGGCAGTGCTGATGTCCCCGCAGGTCATCCATCTGGAAAATGCCTGCAATGCAGGTATGGCCTTTGGCAGCCAGATCCTGTACCAGCAGGCTGGCTCCGTAATCCGGATTGCCGGAAAGAACCGGAACCTGTGAAAGGCCAGGGTAGGCACAGCCCAGGAAAAAAGACGGCAGTTCCCTTTGAAGAAGCATCTGATAAAGCTCGGTGTTGAGAGTGGGCAGCGCGCTTTTTACAGGTTCTGCAAGAATGGCACGAAGAGGATTTTTCAGGAGAAACTGGAGAATCTGCCGTTCCTGATCCTGATGACCGTAGGTGGGGAAAACTTTGCAGGTATAGCCGTAGGCCGCCAGGGCTGTGCGAAGGTTATTTACAAAAGCGGGTATTGGTACTGCTGTTCATCTGGGATTAGGACACCGATCACGTTGCGGATTCCTGGTCGGAAAGTCCGGTAATATAGGAGTTCCGCTGCCCTTTATCCGGCGGATTTCCTGAGATTCTTCAAGGAACAAATTCAGTGCAGCCCGCACGGTCTGGCGGCTGACCCGATAGCGGGCGCATAATTCCTGTTCTGCGGGCAGCCTGTTCTTCCATTTTGAATATATTCCTGAATCAAGTCCCGCAGCTGTTCGGTGAGCCATTTATATTTGATTGCCATAGGTTCCTCCTGAATAGATGTGCCGTTTTTCCGAAAAAGCGTTCTTATAAATGAAAAAATTATTTACTGTGTTAAAAAAATCTCATAATTTTTCCTACCGTAAAAAATTATAAATAGAAAATTTCCTGGTTTTTTACCAAAGAAAATCTTACTTTCTTTTTCGGGAAGTTAAACTTTTTATACGTTGTTGGACAGTTTGCCGCAGTGAAAAAAACGGGGAAAAAGAGGAATATTTCTGGGATATCTTAAGAAAACAAACGTTTTTCCTATATAATCCGTAAAAATTCCACCTTTTGCAGGTTAGGAATCATTATAATACAAATCTGTATTTGTTTTTCACTACTAAAATAACAAAATCTGTATTGGATGAACTGACGAAACTGCCAAAAACACGGAAAGTAATATTGAATTTTATGTTGATTTCAGCTAAATTATAGACATCAAGAAAACGTAAAACCTTTAAAAAGAAAGAGAGGAACAAACACTATGAAAAAAGAAATTAGCAGTTATGGCACTCGCAGCAGCAACACTCAGCATGATGGCTATGCCAGTATATGCAGATGATCTGGTAACAGTTGGATATGCACAGGTTGGACATGAGTCAGACTGGCGTACAGCAAACACCCAGAACTATCAGGATGTTTTCTCAGAAGATGCTGGATACAGCCTTGACCTTGTAGACTGCGACAATGACAATGCTGCACAGCTTGAAGCTGTTCGTACTTTCATCAGTAAAGATATGGATTACATCGTCATCGTCCCGATCCAGTCCGCTGGCTGGGACACCGTTCTTCAGGAAGCACAGGATGCCGGAATCCCGGTAATCATTGCAGACCGTGAAATCGAAGCAAGCGATGACTTATATGACGCATGGGTTGGAACAAACACCACAAACGAAGGTATCACAGCAGGAAACTGGCTGGCTGAGTATCTTGGCGATAAAGACGCTAACATCCTTGTAATCGAAGGTTCCGTAGGAGCTTCCGCAACACTTGGACGTACAGATGGATTCAATCAGGTAGCTGGTGAGCATGAGAACTGGAAGATCTTCTTTGATTCTCAGTCCGGTGACTTCACACAGGATGGTGGCCAGGGAAGTTATGGAGTCCTTCATCAAATCTTACGAGGGACAGTTCAACGTAGTTATCTGCCAGAATGATAACGAAGCATACGGCGCAATGGATGCAATGGATGCAGCAGGTATCACCTATGGTGTAGACGGCGATGTAACTCTTATTTCCTTCGATGCAACATGACGGACTTCAGTACACATTAGATGGAAAGATCAACTGTGATGTTGAGTGTAACCCGATCCAGGCTGAGGTTGTTAAGGGCGTAATCGAGAAAATGCAGGCAGGCGAATTATGAGAAGACAACACTTGTTGAGGATCAGGCATTCGTAGCACCTGGAATCATTCAAGCGAATATGCAACAACTATGACTGATGAAGTTCTGGACGGACATATTAAAATATTAATCGGAAGTTGGAAAACAACAGATGCTTGAAACAATACGGCGCAAAGAAAAGTGTGAAAAAGACAAAGGGGAGGAGGAAGGTCCCAGGGCGGATTTTTCCTCCCCATTAGGATTGAATAGACCCGGCGCAGTATTTGCTGGCAAATGAGGAGAATGAAAAAAATGGAAATTTTCGTAACGGGAAGACATGGAGGAATCGCGTTGGAAGCAGGAGTAGTATTGAAAATGCAGGAATCTGCATGACATTCCCAGGTGTAAAAGCACTGGAAGGCGTGGATTTTACATTGAAAAAAGGTGAGATCCGTGCGCTGATGGGGAGAGAATGGCGCGGGTAAATCCACACTGATCAAATGTCTGACCGGCGTAAATAAATTTGAGGCCGGAGAGATTCTACCTCGAAGGGTTCGATCATCCGATCGTAAACAAAGATACTATGGATGCCCAGAAAAAAGGTATTTCTACGGTATATCAGGAAGTCAACCTCTGTCCGAATCTTTCGGTCGCAGAGAATCTTTACATAGGGCCGTGAGCCGCTGACAAAGCTCGGCACGGTCAACCGAAAAAGGCCATGAACCGTCAGGCAGCAGCTTTGATGAAGCAGCTGGAGCTTGACATTGATGTAACAAGTAATCTTGAAAGAATATTCACTGGCATTGCAGCAGATGATCGCAATTGCCCGTGCTGTAGATATGGATTGTAAAGTGCTGATTCTGGATGAGCCAACTTCTTCACTGGATGACCGTGAGGTAGAAAAGCTTTTTACCATGATGCGCAGACTGAAAAGGAAAAGGTGTTGGAATCATATTCGTTACCCATTTCCTGGAGCAGGTATATGCGGTATGTGACGGAATCACAGTTCTTCGAAATGGTAAGCTGGTTGGCGAGTATGAGATCGCAGATCTTCCGAGAGTGAAGCTGGTAGCGGCTATGATGGGAAAAGATTTCGACGATCTTGCTTCCATTAAACCGGAGACCACGGAGATAAGCGAAAAGAGCCGATGGTCATTGAGGCCCGCGGCTTAAGCCACGCTGGTACCATCAAACCGTTTGATCTTGATATCCACAAAGGAGAGGTTATCGGACTTACCGGACTTCTTGGAAGCGGACGAAGCGAACTGGCACGTACCATTTACGGTGCTGACCGCGCCCAGACTGGAACTTTGAAGGTAAAAAGGCCAGGAAGTAAAAGTAAAAATCCAATTGATGCTATGCATCTTGGAATGGGACTTCTCCCTGATGACCGTAAAAGCAGAAGGCATTATTGCAGATCTTTCAATTAGAGAAAATATCATTCTTGCCATTCAGGCAAAAGTGGAATTCTTGAAAAAAGATTCCCTATGGCAAAGCAGTGTGAGATCGCTGATAAATATATCGATCTTCTCCAGATCAAATGTGCAAGCCGTGAGACTCTGATCAAACAGTTTTCCGGTGGAAACCAGCAGAAGGTTATCCTGGCAAGATGGCTGGCGACGAATCCGGATTTCCTCATTTTCGATGAGCCGACAAGAGGCATCGATATCGGTACGAAGACCGAAATCCAGAAGCTGGTGCTGCAACTGGCGGATGAGGGGAAGAGCCTGATCTTCATTTCTTCTGAAATTGAGGAAATGCTTCGTACCTGCAACCGTATGGCAGTTCTTCGAGACGTGCCAGAAGGTTGGAGAGATTGATGAGCAGGATATGAACCAGATGAACGTAATGAAAGCGATCGCAGGAGGTGACAAGTGATGAGCAGCATAAAAAACTGACACAGAAGCGCCTTTTCCTTCCAGTCTTCAGTATGATCCTTGTCATGCTGATCAATGTGGTTACGATATTGCAACAGGAAGTGCACCCTTGGATTCTTTATGATTTCCATAAAAAATGGCGTGCTATACGGACGTCTGATCGATATCCTGAACCGTGGAAGTGAGATCGCCATTCTGGCAATCGGTATGACTTTGGTTGTATCAGCTTCCGGCGGTACTGGATATTTCCGTTGGTTCTGTTATGAGTCTTTACGCAGGTGTCTGCTGTATGATCCTTGCAGGATATGGAAATGTAAATGTTCAGCAGTATGCACATCCGCTTCTGGTTGGTATCGGGGCAGGACTTCTGGCAGTCACTTTGATCTGCGGTATGTTCAATGGATTTCTGGTTGCATATATGAATATCCAGCCGATGGTCGCCACGTTGATCCTATGGTCGGCGGGACGTGCAATAGGACTTCTTCTTTGCAACAGCCAGATCGTATATGTACGTGTACAAATCTTTCCAGAAGCTCGGTGGTTACACAGGAATCATTCCGACACCGATCATTGTTGGCGGCAATCTGTGTGGCATTGCTTCTGCTCCTTCGCTTTACTGCACTTGGAACTTATATTCAAGTGTTGGTATCAATAAAAAGGCATCCAAGGATTGCAGGTTTTTTAACTCTGCAAAGATCATCCTGATGTGCTATGCGATCTGCGGTCTTTGTGCAGGCCTTGCAGGTATGGTTGCAACCTCCAGAATTTATTCCGCTGATACCAATAACATCGGTCTGAACATGGAGCTGGATGCTATCCTTTCCGTAGCACTTGGCGGAAACAGCCTTGGCGGCGGTAAATTTTCCCTGGCAGGTTCCATTATCGAGCATTTACACCATTCAGGCGATTACCACAACCCTTTATGCTCTGGGTGTTTCTTCTGCACAGGCTCCGGTATTTAAGGCAATCGTTGTTATTATCATCGTAGTTATTCAGGCAGAGCCAGCAAAAGCATTCTTTAAAAAGCTGACAAAAAATCCGGAAAGGAGGCAGCTCGGGCATGAAAAGAAAAAAATCAACAGCAACAACCTGTTGCTGCTGATTACGATTGTTTTATGTTTTGTAATGTACGCTGCCGGATATCGTATATGTACGGACAAAGGCTTTACCCGTCTTCCAGACATTTCTGAACATCCTGATCAATAACGCAGGTCTGATCTGTATCACAGCTGGCATGACATGCGTTATGCTTACTGGCGGAATTGATATTTCCGTAGGTTCCCTGGTTGCTATGGACTGTATGATCCCTGGCAGTGGGAATTGAGCAGTGGGGCTGGTCCAGCCCGGTGCTGATGCTTTTCATCCTTGCAATTGGTATCGTGTTCGGTATTGTCCAGGGCTTCTGTATTTCCTATCTGGAAATTCAGCCGTTTATTGTAACTATGGCTGGTATGTTCTTTGCCAGAGGTATGACAGCTGTGATCTGTAAAGAGCAGGTAAGTATTTTTTTCCGACAAGATTTTACCACACTTTCCAGTTACAAGATTTCCCTTTTTTGGGGGATACACGAACAAAAAAGGAATCATGCAGTATCCTTATCTTCGTGTAACGGTTGTGGTAGCGCTGATCGTGGTTCTTGCTATTTATCTGATGCTGAAATATACACGTTTCGGACGCAGCATTTACGCAGTGGGCGGAAACCAGCAGTCAGCAACTTTGATGGGACTTGATGTTAAGAAGACAAAATGGCGTACATTCTTTCGAGCTTCCTTACCTCGATCGGCGGTATCTGCTGTGCCTGGCTGATCAGTTCGTGGTCGAATATCGTGACAGCGATTCTGCTCTGCGCTTTATCGTGCTGCAGAGTGTGTTTGCGCTGGTGAAGGAGAGGAAGAAGTAAAAAGCGCTCTTTTAGGGCGGGCAGGGTTTAAGGAAAGTTCAGAATGATGCGGCTTAAAGAGTGCGAAGAATTTTAAGTCGTGGAGGAGCCCCCGGTCCCGTCTCCATTGTTCACCTGGTCTGGACTGACAGCTGTATGCTCCTGACGGATTGCATCCGCCCGGATCACACACCTGTCGCCAGACATATGTACAATCGGAGGCGGAACCGGGGGCTGTCTGCGCAGCGGAGCAGACGAAAAGCGCTCCTGAAAAATAAAGGAAAACCAAAAGGATAAAATATTGACAAATCTGCATCCATCCTGTTATCATATCAGATGGACAAGGGCGTTCTTTTTCGTATTTATGATGGGGATAGAACGCCTTTTTTGCAATTGTTCAGAGCCGGATAAAATTTCGGAAACAGGCATAAAAATTTGTTTTCAGGACTGTTTCTGAAATTTATGTGACGGATACGCCACAACGGAAAAATGTGCAGCATTTTTGGGGAATCTGAACAGCCAATTACATCGGATCAGCCGAAAAGAAATGGAGAGGTGGAACGGCAAATATACAAAAGAAGATATCTGGCATGATCGAGGAAGAGGATGTAGAATTCATCCGTCTTCAGTTTACGGATATGTTTGGTACCTTTTGAAAACGTAGCCGTCACGACGAGCCAGCTGGATCGTGTGCTGAATAATGAGATTATGTTCGACGGTGCGTCCATTGCCGGATTTGCGAAGGTGGAGCAGTCGGATCTGTTTCTGTACCCGGATATTGATACGTTTACGATTTTCCGTGGAGACCGCAGCAGGGAAAAAGGTAGCGCGGTTCCTCTGTGATATTTACTATTCAGATGGGACTCCGTTCAAAGGAGATCTGAGATATATGCTGAAACGTGTGCTCGCCGACGCAAAGAGATGGGCTACCGGTTTGATGTCGGTCCGGAGTGTGAATTTTTCCTGTTCCACACGGATGATGAGGGAAATCCGACGACGATCACGCATGAAAAAGGCAGGCTATTTTGATGTCGGGCCGCTGGATGGGCGAAAATGCGCGCCGCGATATGATCCTGACCCTGGAGGAGATGGGATTTAGTCGTGGAAGCTCGCACCATGAGGATGCGCCGGCACAGCATGAGATTGATTTTCATTATGACGAGGCGCTGAACATGGCAGATGCGATCATGACGTTTAAGATGGCAGTCAAAAACGATTGCAAAACGTCACGGACTGCATGCGACATTTATGCCGAAGCCGAAGACCGGTGTCAACGGAAACGGCATGCACATCGAAACATGTCCCTCTAAAAAGACGACGTAAATGCATTTTATGATGCGGATGATGCGGCACATATCAGCCAGGAAGGATACTGGTTCATCGGCGGAATCATGCAGCATATCCGTGCAATCACAGCGATCACGAATCCTCTGGTCAACTCTACAAGCGTCTGGTTCCGGGGCATGAGGCACCGGTATATCGCATGGTCGCTGAAAAACCGCAGCCCGCTGATCCGGGATTCCGGCACAGGCCAGTACCAGGCAGGTGACCAAAGCGCGTGGAGCTGCGCAGCCCGGATTCTGCGGCGAATCCATATCTCGCACTTGCGGTATGCCTCGCAGCAGGCCTGGATGGGATCCGAAATCATATCGATCCTCCGGCGAGTGTAGATGGAAATATCTTTGAGATGAGTGATGAAGAGCGCAGATCGCAGAAGATCGAGTGTCTTCCGGAGAACCTGATGGAGGTAGATCGAAGCGCTTGAGAAGGATCCGCTGATCTGCGGTGTGCTTGGATCGCATATCTGCAAGCGGTACATTGAGGCAAAGAAAAGCAAGAGTGGAAGGACTACTGCGCAGCTGTGCAGCAACTGGGAGATCGATCGCTATCTGGTAAATATCTGAATCTCGTTTTATGGAAGCCGAAGTGTGCAATCAGCGCTTTCGGAAACAAGATTTGGTATATCCGCTTGACGTACTTCTGCTCCTGCGTTTGGCAGGGACGGAAGTCTGTGAGAAAATTTACAGAAAAAACGGAGGATACAGATGGCAGGTGTAATAGTAGTATTTCCCAAAAGCGATGACGCGAAAGCATCCGAAATCTGCTGGTGCGAAATGGTTATGATGTCGCTGCCGTATGTACAAGCGGCGCACAGGCCTTAAAGGCGCGGCGGATCGAATCGGAAGCGGGTGGTGGTGTGCGGTTATAAATATCCGGAATGCTGCTGTACGAAGAACTAAAATGAAAATGTGATGCCTTCCTTTGCGATGCTGCTGCTTGCTTCGGCCGTGCGCAAAGCTTAGCGAAGGTGTCGCGGAAGGAGTAGTCAGCGCAATGCCGCTTCGGGTGCAGGAACTGTTAGTACCCTTGATATGGTGATGCATCAGCTGGACCGGCGGCGCAGGAAGCGCACGATGATGCCGCCGGCAAGAAGCGAAAAGAAAAAAGACGATCCAGGAGGCAAAAGCGCCTGATGGATCGCAATCATATGTCAGAGGAGGAGGCGCACCGCTACCTGCAGAAGACGAGCATGGACAGCGGGACGAATCTGGTGGAGACAGCAGAGATGCTGCTGGCCCTGATGGATCGGTAGAGTGGTGGATCCACGCTCGGGCAATCTTCCTGCTGACGAGGGCTGCTCGGCAAGGAATTTTCCCACTGATCGAGGGTTGCTCATAAGGGATTTTCCCACTGTAATGGCTGCTCCTTATGCCGTAAGTGTGTATGATAGAAAGGTAGTTTTTCTGATTATGAAATTTTACGAAGATGCATGGAATTGAAACGATTATGTCTATGTAAACTGCTTTAAGGAGCAGGTTAGCAAACCCGTCTGAGATTGCAAAAAGTGGTGAGTGACCGTCATTTTGGAATGGTTCGGACGGGTTGATTCTGATCGCCGTCCGATGTGGCTGATTTTGAGATGGGATACGTACAACGCACGGTTCGCAGGAGCCAGCGTGCGGAAATGGGATCCGTTGCGTGGCGTGAAATACGTGTATGACTATGGTTCGACGGACAAAAAACGCGATCCACGAAGCGACAAAGAGTGGAATCAAAGTATTGATCTGACCAAAAAGGATGGAAAGCGTACAGGAAGTGCGCGTTGATATGGGTGCGCCGATCTTTAAAGCCGGATGAGATTCCAGTCGATGCAGGCGGCAGAAGAAAGCCGGAGAAGAGCGGCTTGTAAACTGGCCGATTCAGGTAAATGGAGCGCCGCATCATATGACGTGTGTCTCAATGGGAAATCTGCACCGCATCGTGCCGGTGGGAAGATCCGGGCAGTTTGTTATCGAGGAGATCGACCGAAATTTGAGAAACCATCCGGCATTCCCCGATCGTAAATACGTGAGTTTATCCGTGTCCTGGACCGAAAACGGTGGAGATGCGTCTGGGGAGCGCGGATCAGAGAGACGCTGGCCTGCGGCACGGGTGCCTGTGCGGTGGCGGTTGCCTGCATTTTAAAATGGCTGGACCGCGATGAGGTGACGGTAAAGCCGTTTTTGGCGGCCGTCGATTTTCTGGGGATCGTTGCAAAAAAATACGGTGTTTATGACAGGACCGGCGACCGTAGTGTTTGACGGTGAGATCACGCTGTAAAGTGAAGTGCGTGAACTGCCCGCAGTTTTCCTTTCAATTCAATGTTTATTAATGCCGCAGGAGGTCTGACTGGCACAACTGACAAAAAAAAATCTTCTCACAAATCAAGCACAAAAAGATTCCGAGAGTATTAGCGGTGATAAAGGAGAATTCACATGTTCAAAATCAATGAAAATTATCTGAAACTTCCAGGAAGCTATTTGTTTTCCAACATTGCAAAGAAAGTGGCCGCATTCCAGTGAGGAAAAATCCGAGAACTATTATCCGTCTGGGGAATCGGCGATGTGACACAGCCGCTTGCTCCGGCGATTATCGATGCCGTAATAGCGCAGTTGATGAGATGGCGGATGCGGCGACGTTCCATGGCTATGCGCCGGATTCTGGCTATGAGTTCTTTGGAGAAAAAAATGCACGCAAAAATGATTTTACGGACCGTGGCTGTGAAATTTACCCGGACGAAATTTTCGTCTCAGACGAGCAAAGTGTGATTCTGGAAATATCCAGGAAATTGTGCCTGATAATAAAGTGGCGGTGTGCGATCCGGTTTACCCGGTTTGGCGTGGATTCAAACGATGGCGGACGCACCGGCTATGACCCGCCGACGGAGCGCTGGAGCGATGTGATCTACATGCCGTGTACGGAAGTTAAAATCAGTTTGCACCGATTCTAAAGGAAGAGCCGGATTCGATCTATCTTTGTTTCCCAAACAATCCGATTTGGTACGATAATCACGAAAAAGCGCAGTGCTGCAGGACTGGGTGGATTATAAATAAGATCGGAGCCGTGTCATTCTTTTGATGCCGCGTATGAAGCTTTATTTCGAAGAAGATGTGCCGTATCTGATCTATGAATGAACGCGAATCTGTGCGATTGAGCTTCGTTCCTTTTCCAAAAACGCCGGTTTTACCGGCACACGCCTGGTTATAATACCGTTAGTTCCAAAAGATCTGAAATCAGACGGCATCATGCGCTGCATTCTCTCTGGGCGAGACGGCACGGCACAAAGTTAGCCAACGGGGGCACCGTACATCGTGTTGCAAAGGCCGGTGAGGCGGTTTATTCTGAAGAGGGAAAGAAAGAGATCACCGAGCAGGTTGCTTACTATATGCGCAAATGCCAGCACGATTAAGCAGGCCTCGCCAGGACGCAGGCAGCAATACGTAACCGAACGCAGCTAGTTTGAG
>VOFG01002145.1_pt1 | contig 47524 bp, 63 predicted proteins | sample 5384171 | NCBI WGS metagenome assembly VOFG01 (sample SAMN12384726, study PRJNA508395) | human gut metagenome | isolation source: healthy gut F | host: Homo sapiens
CGCTGCTTGCTTCCCACAGAAAGCTTGCAGCAATGGTGCGCAGCCGTGTCTGACATTTATTTATACGAGGATGTTCCTGTCCTGAAAAACAAACTGGACATTCGGGATGAGAAAACGCTTGATCTGATCGAGGCGGAGCAGTCCCGCGCCAACATGATGATCTTGTATGAGCGCGGTTTTTCGGATTTTACACCGCCGGACTGCGCAAGCTTCATCAGTTCCTGTTTGGCGATATTTATGATTGGGCTGGGAAGTATCGGCTTATCAACATTGAAAAGCGGGAGCGTTTGCTGGGTGGGCGCAGCGTCTGGTACAGCAACGATGAAGCGATTCCAGATGATTTGGAGAAAGCATTCACCGCTATTTCAGAGAAACGGTGGGAGCGGTTCTCCAGAGAAGAATTTGTGCATACTCTTGCAAGGCTGTTTCCGCGTGTATGGCAGGTACACCCATTCCGTGAAGGAAATACGCGAACGGTGGTTATGATGATGACGCTGTTCGTTGAGCATTACGGCTATTACATGGATCACGAATTGATGGCCGCGAGCGCTGGATATGTGCGGGATTCCTTTGTTATGGCCTCATTGGATCAGATTTCTGAGTATGAGCATCTGGAGCACATTTTGATGGATGCGGTCTGCACCGAGCCGATCATCTATGACGAGCAGACTCTTGATTCTGGTGGACAATCGGAAAGAACGGGAAAATATCAGAAGTACCAAAAAGAAAAAGTATGTTCCGCAGCCACACCAGCAGCGCGAAAAATCATAATCTTTTGCAACAAAGCGGCAAGGCGTATAATGCGCTTTGCCGTTTATATATTTGCGTATTACCGCCCTACGATCTTCCCAAAGATCTGCTTCTTCCCCTCATCATACCGCTGGATCACGACCATGACGGTATCGCCGGTTTTGAAATCCGAGTCCTCGTAGTGGAACGAATACCGGCACATGACGACCGCGCCGTCGGAGAGGTTACAGAACACGCCGTCGGCGTATTTACCCGCAATGCTCGCCCAGCGGCGGCAGCCGACGGGGTGGCGCAGGCTGGCTTCGTCGAAGGGGTTCGGCACGGTTTCCTTGACGGAGATCTCAAAGGTGCCGGCCTTGCGGTCAAACTGCTTGACTACGCAGGTCAGCTCATCGCCCGGATGATACTGCTCCCGCAGGTCTGGGATGGCCGCATAGCTCATATCACGCTGCGAAAGATTCACATCGTAGCCATAGCATTCGACGAGGCATCGACGCGGGCCGACGGCCAGCACATGGCACGGCACACGGCTGCCAGGCTGGTGGAGTGGCTGCGTGGAGAAGAAATAGCGTCGAGAGGTCAACGCCAGACGACGGGAGCCAATGGCAAAACCTGCCTCACGATCCACATGAGTAATCACAAAGTCGATCTGAGCGCCCGGCATATTCCGTAAAACGAACGCTGGGCGTTCCTCAGTTTTCTGCCCACATTTCCGTCTCGGGGATCAGAATACGCGCGCGGAACGGAACGATGACCGCGCAGTACATCCGCTTCGTTTCCGTCTGACCGGTCTGCGCGCTGCGGACGGTCATGGAATGGGGATCGACACCAATGATCGTGCCGCTCATGACACTTCGGCTGCGGAAGGAGGCATAGATCGTGTTCCACTCCTGCCGCTGCTCCGGCGAGAGATCCTGATCGAGCGCACGGAAGTCCAGATCATAGAAGGATTTCTTCTCCGGTTCGCTTGGTTCTGGCAGTTCTTCCGCTGCGCTCGATTCTCCTTCGCCGTATGGCTGCACGGGTTCTTCGATTTGTGGCTCTAATGTAGGCTGTTCTGCGGGTAATTCCTCAATCGGTTTTCAATTCGGGATTTCAGACTGCAAGTTTCCTCCTTGCAGCACTTCGGGTTCAGCTTTCTTTCTGGGCATATGTAATTCCTCCTGTAAATATTATTTTCTGGCAAAGAATCGGTGCGTGCCGTTTTCTTGCCGGATCGCAAAAATGACGGGTCGGGTGTATGAAAATGTCTCTGGCCTGATGCTGTCAGGCAGCAAAACAATGATCTTTTCGTCCTGTCGGATTTCACGCTCCGGCAGCGGATCGCTGCCGGACACGATGACGAATTGCTTGAAGCTGGGTCCTCCAAGCGAAAAGCGGAGCAGGATATGTCTGTCTACGGCATAAAAACTCTCCGGCTGCGTCGCGGACAGCTCCAGCATCACGTCAATGGCTTCAATCCGCTGTGGAATTGCCCATTCTTCGCATTGACTGACGATGTTGTCGGAAATTTGCAGCAGTCCGCCCATCTGCATCTGCCGCACACAGGCATTGGTCACGCGCATAGCATCATCAAGTGAAGAGAAGGCGAACGCTTTTTGCAGCAGCGCGGCGAGCTGCCGCAGCTCTGCGCAGCCGAGCTGTTCCAACACTGCCAGCAGATATTTTTGTTGCTTTGTCAGCAGCATCAGCCTGCCCCTTTCCCGGCGGCGAACGCAGCGAATTGAGGTACGGATCGACCAGCAGGTCACTTTCCGTTTCCGTTATGCAGTTGTAGATAGTTGACATAACGTATTTCGTAGAATCCCTGACCGGCACATTCCGGTTCGCGTGCAGCTTGCTCTCCGCTTCCTGCAAGATGAAATAGTTCAGCCAGTGCAGGCGTGAGCGTACCCGGCTTCTGCGGCAGAACAGCTTGCCCGATGCGCAGGTTGTCCGAGTAAAAAAGCCGCTCAATGGCGTTTTCAAAAACACGCGCCACCTCCGGCTCGAAATACGAAAGCTCACAAGCATCCAGAATGCCCGTGAGCTCTTTTTCATCGTCCGCCGGTCCGTCCTCCGAAGGTACGGATGGACTGACATCTGAGAAAGCTGTATCAGGTTGACTAAAATCAGTATTACTTGCGCCCGGATTTTGCGGTTCTGGAACATCAGAATCTGCGGTTCTAAAGGCGGGGATTTCGGGGTTCTGGGGCGGCACATCCTGCGGTTCTTCCGCGTCAAGAAACGCAGAATCCGCGGTTCTGGAAACCGCAGGATTTCATACTCCCTTGATGAAAACGGTGCACATTCGTAGCCGGGATCGTCGATGGGCGTGACGCTGGCCAGGTAGATCTGGTTGGCGTCGCCGCGGCCGCAGCGCTTTTCCCAGATAAGCTGAAGCTCCGCAAGCTTGCGAAAGGCCGCCGTGACGCGCTGCTCACAGATACGAAGCTCCTTCGCCAGCGCCTTGCGCGGAAAGATCACAAACACCTCACCGGCGTCATTCACCCAGCCATTGCGCCGTGAAAGCTGAAAGCGGTTCAGAAGAAAGGTGTACGTCACCTTTGCGTCCAAACTCATATCCGCATATCGCGGGTCGGAGAATAACCATCGCGGCATCTGCATGTGCCAGACGTTCTGTACGTCCGTTTGCCGCATAAGGCGGAAACTTGGATGCTCGGTCAGCTTGGCTGCTTTCATGGGGATTCCCTCCAAATCAGATAGTTTCACTAAAACAGAAGTTTCGATTGACTTTTTTACAATCGTCTGTCATACTAATAGCATAATTCAAATTAGCATAATCGAAATTATATTAAGGGACGTGAGCCGAAATGAAATTTATTGGGCGGCAGAGTGAATTGCAGACGCTGGAACAGGAATATCGTCGTGACGGCGGCTTTGTTGTGATCTACGGTCGGCGGCGCGTCGGAAAGACCCGGCTGATCAAGGAATTTATCAAGGATAAGCCTGCCGTATATTTCCTCGCCACGGAGGAGGTTGAGGCGCAGAGCATGAAGCGAATGGCCGGTGTGATCGCAAGAGCTACGGGGAATGCGCTGCTTGGCAATGTGACGTTTTCTGATTGGGCTGACCTGTTTCGTGCGGTCGCCGCATACCAGCCGGACCAGAAAAAGGTGATCGTGCTGGATGAATTTCCATACATGGTCAAAACGAATCCGGCCTTCCCATCCATCCTGCAAAATATCTGGGATGAGTTCTTACAGGACAGCAATATCATGCTGATCCTCAGCGGTTCACTGATTGGAATGATGAAAAAGCACGCGCTTTCCTATGACAGTCCGCTCTACGGCAGAAGAACGGCGCAGATCCGCTTGATGCCGCTCCCGTTTACGGCGGTCTATGCCGCGCAGTCCTTGCCCTTCGATCAGGCTGTCCAGCAATATGCGCTGACCGGCGGCGTGCCGAAATATCTGGAGTTCTTTACCGAGCAGGAACCGCTGATCGATCAGATCCGCTCGATCGTGCTGTCCAAAAACGGCTTTCTATATGAGGAGCCAAACTTCCTGCTGCGCGATGAGGTGCAGACGCCGATCAATTATTTCTCCATCATCCGGGTCATTGCAGACGGCAATCACAAGCTGAGTAAGATCTGCGGCGTTCTTGAGCAGGAAAGCCCCTCAATCTCGCCGTATCTGGCAACACTGTCTGAGCTGGGCTTTGTTGTGAAGGACACGCCGATCACGGAAAAGAATCCGGAGCATTCCCGAAAAGGACTGTATTTTGTATCGGACAACTTTACCCGCTTCTGGTTCCGGTATGTCTATCCGTATAAGGGAGAACTGGAGCTGGACAATCAGCAGATCGTGTTGGACGAGCTGCAAAAGACCTTTATCAGCAGCTTTGTCGCGTTTGCGTATGAAGATGTCTGCAAGAACATCTTCGCGGAGCTTTGCCGGAACGGACAGCTCGCGTTCGTTCCCTCCAGAATCGGCTCGTATTGGCACAATGATTTGAACGCCGACACGGAGATCGACGTAGCGGCAGTTGACCGCCAGAACAAACGGCTGTTTATCGGAGAATGCAAGTACCATCAGAAGCCGGTCGATCTGCTCGTCCTTACGGCGCTGCAGCAAAAGGTTGCGGCTTCGGCTGATCTCCAGAACAGCTTTATCCGGCAAGGCTATCAGGTGCTCTATGGTCTGTTCTCCAAGAGCGGCTTTTCCGACCGGCTGATTGCATTTGCCAAGGAGTGTGACGATCTGCTGCTGATCAATGAGGACCAGATCATCCAATTATAAGCCGCGGATAGATTCCACCGTACACTCCACCATTCCAATCTCATCATCCTCAGCCAGATCGTAGGCGGGCGGCTGCTCGCTGCGGTCTGGCTGTTTTTCGTTGTCGGGCGGTTTGGGGATGTTTGACGGTTCTTTCTGAACAGATGCTTTCTTTTGCGGTGCTGCTTCGGCTTCTTTTCTTCGCCACTCCGGGATGTAATCAATGACACGGCAGGTGGTAAGTCCGGCGTAGTCCGGCAGCTCCTCCGGTGTCATTTTGTAGAGGTGGGCGGGCTTGTGACTCTTGAACAGCGCCAAGACACTTCCGGTTTTCCAAACGTAAAACTTCATCGGGGTTCATCAGGTCACGCTGCGTATTGCTTCGCGTTTGCGAGTACGGCCGCGTAGATGAATACACCGGCGAGAACAGCGGCATCATCGGCATCTGGTTATTGAGGACGGAGATCGTCACCTTGCCGCATTTCTCTGAAATGTACTTTGCCGACGTAAGGTCGTTGCAGCCCATGTAGAGCGTCTGGTCGAACGTCGCAAGCTGATTCTCCCATTCTTTGCCCGGATACTTTTCCTGCCACTGGGATAAGCTCTGCACGACGATCTGCGCGGACATATTGAAGCCGCGGATGCTGTTCAGACTGTCCGCCACGCCATCCAGATAGCCGATGTTGCAGTATTCGTCCAGACAGAAATTCGTCAGCACGGGCAGCCGACCGCCCGCGCATTGCAGACGCGCAAAGTTTGGACAGCTGCGGCAGGGCCAGCGAGAAGAACAGCGACGACAGGAATCGATAGGCACTGTCCTGCGCGGAGATGATGACGAAAAATACACACAAGGCCGCTTGCCGGGAAGCAAGAGATCAACATCATGGTTGCGCGTGATCTTATCCACCAGACGGCTTTGGAAGACCGCCAGCCGGTTGCCGAGACCAATGACGATGTTGCCCCAGAGGTTCTCCTTTGCCTTGAGGAACAGACCGTGCGGGTATTTGGCCGGATGCTCTGGCGGGAGGGCTTCGAGCTTGCGGTTGATCTCCTCAATGCTCTCCGTCGCGATCATGCGGTACACATCGCCGAGCCCGCGCTGTTCAATGGGAAGCAGATTCCCGATTGCATCGCGCAGATTGACGACATAGTGAATGAGCGCCATGAGCAGATTCAATTCCGCCCGGCTCCAGAAGTCGTTGGCCTCCTTCGGCCCCGACGTGTTCTGCACGATCGTGTTGGCCACCGTCTGCACGAGCTGCGGCTGGGTGTCCAGTCCATACAGACAGTTCCAGCCGTCCGAATGCTCCATGTCCAGAAAGTTTACCGCTTTCACATAGAAGCCGTGCTGCCGGAAATATGGAGAAAGACGTTCAAAAAGCTCGCCCTTTGCATCCGTGATAAACGCAGACTCACCACGCTTGGCACAGCCCATAAGGAATGGGATGATAAAGCCTCTGGATTTGCCGCTGCCCGGCGCGCCGATGCAGAGTAAATTGTTGTTATCCCCAGCGACCATCCGGTGTGCTGCGTAGAGCGCGTAAGCGTCTGGGTCGTCTTGATGCTTTTTTAACTTTGCCGAGGATCATACCCTCTGTCTTGCCCGCGGGCGATAACTCCAGAAATTCACGCATTTCTTTTCTCTGTCAGGAAACCGGACGTACCATGTGTGCCGTCCGGAAGAATATCAAAGCCGCGTGGGTCGTGCGTGTATTTGTAACCGGAGAACCAGATGTAGCCCTTTTTCGTGATAAGGCAGATGATCAGGATGATCACCAGCGTTGTTACAATTCCAAAGCCTGTGAATACTGCGCCCCAGTTTTTGAACGGGTTCAGCACCCAGATGCTTTTGATCTCATCCTCGCCGGTATGGAACGTGGAGCTGATTCCGAGCCGCAGAGAGTTGAGAAACATCCCATAAAAATACCAGCCGACGATCACGGCTGGTATGCGCATGGGCAGCTTGGCTTTGTTTCGGGCAAACCAGCTTTTGAATCTTGCTTCCGATTTGTCCTCCAGCTTTTCAAGGAGCTTTGAGAGGCGGAACATCCAGAACACCTCCTTCCGATGTGTAAAATGGCAGGTCAGGCGGCGTGTATGGCACGATGCTTCCGAGCAGCTCCCGCAGCGCCGCATCCTGTAATGGTAAAGACGCGCGCTTTTCCGGTTTCACGGTAGCGGCGGTTCAGAACGGCTTCCACCTGTTCCGGCAGCGCGGCCAGCGCGATTTGGAAAATGCCGTCCGCACGGGCGGCCTCCACTGCCGCGTCAATGCGCCGCAGATCCATATCCGCCGCCATGACGAATGGCACACCCTGATACAGCGCGTCATACATCGCTCGATTCGCAGGCGGCGGAACGTAGTGCGACTTCAGGATGATCTTCGCCAGAAGTTCGCGGTAATTGGGTATGCCCAGGATGCGGAGCTGCAAGCAGCCTGTGTCATTGCACGGCAGCAGAAACAGCGGCAGCTTCAAGCAGTCGTAGACCTCGCGGTAGGATTGCAGGCGCGTATTTTGCTTCTCTTGCACGGTATCCAGCTCGGAAAGGATCTCCTCATAGCTGGACGCGGCAAAGATTATGGCGCGCTGCTTTGCGGGAATTGATGCCGTGTGATTTTGAAAGGCTGTCAGCTCATCCGTGAGTGCGACGCAGCCGATACCGGGATTGACCCAATGGATCGCACACATGAGGTCGCCGGTATGGAGCAGCGCCGCCACGCGGGTGCTGCCCCACGGATTGGAGCCGCGATTGCGGGCGATCATGGGAAGAAACATCGCCTGTTCGCACAGCGCGGAAACGTCTGTCGTAAAAACGGAAACGCCGGCCTGATATACGGTGGTCATCAGCTTTGCTTGCCGGATGCGGCGTATGGTATCAGCGGCTTTGTAAGCCGGGGCGACCGCGGCAGGGAGTTTTGGAAAGGCGGCGTCAAGCAGCCGGTTCCCGGCGGCGGTCAGCGTATAGGCTTGCGCGGGGTAATAGAGCTTTATCAGGCGGAGGATTTCAAGGTTCTGAACCTCACCCTTGGAAAACACGCCGGTCAGATCTTTCGCCAGCACAAAGCGGCACCAGCGGAGAAAGCGCAGGATATCAAGGTCGCGGGTCGTAAAAATCATGGCAGTTTCCATTTTCCTGCGAGGCACCGAAACTGCGCTTGCGCCGGTTCCGGCGCAACCACAATTTCGGTGCTTCTGCGTGACTTTTGCCTGCTTGACCGATGGGTAGCCGTAGATGCCGGGTTTTGGGGCGTGAAGAACCTTGCAGAAAATAAGAATCTTATCGTGTTTTCAAGCGCCTTGACCCATCGGGTTTCTCCAAGGCTCAAACAAGTTGAAAAGCAGTCGATGGACACAGCGTAACCGATGGCTCCAAGGGACGATATGCAAGTCCCTTCTGGTGAAACCGGAAAAACTCTTCCGTCGATTCCGGCAGCACCAGACTGATGTGGCAGACATTCTCCGCGCTGCGGCTGGACATCATGTGAACGGACAGGTGATACTGGTCGTCATCATCAATGACAAGTCCTTTCAGCGCGTTGCTGATCGCTTTCCAGCCTTTGTTGTCCTGATCGAAAACGTGCCGCCCATCCACATCGCTGTGTTCGTCGATCACCAAAAGCATCTGCTTGAAATGCAGCCGGAAGTTTGTGCGCTGCATATAGGCCGTCAGAAGCTGCCGCACCGTGTCTGTCAGCCAAGTCGCGGGCATATACCGGCAGTGCGGCAGGAGCGTGTCGATTTGCATATGCACCCAGCCCGCGCCCGCGATCTCGATGTGCCCGGACGGGAGCTGGAACGCCAGCCCATCGCGCCGGCCCATACCCGCCGACGCCCGGCATCTGCGTTTCGCAGAGGGCGCGCAGATAGAGCGTCGCAGACTCAAAGAAATACGCGGTTTCTTCCAGCGTGAGCTGTAATTTCTCCCGGCTCATTGTACCGCCGTCAGAAAGTGCGGACAGAGCGCCTGCTTTCTGCGAGGCTTTGGCAATGACGGATTGAATCTTTTTTGCTTCTGCTGCAAATTTTTCCTCGTTCATGGTTCAAATTCCTTTCGGTTGTATTTTTTGAAAAAGGCTGTTATACTAGAATCAGAAAAGTACTGGGAGGTGACGCAAATGCCATACACGATTGAGGAGCTTCGGAAAATCATTACACCGATCGCGCAGGCGCATGGACTGCGCAGCGTCAGCCTGTTCGGTTCGTATTCCAAAGGCACGGCGCGCCGTGACAGCGACGTGGATTTAAAAATCGAAAAAGGTAGCGTCATGTCTTTGTTCCAGCTCAGCGGTCTGCGGCTGGATATTGAAGATGCCTTGAGAGTGCCGGTCGATCTTGTCACCAACGATTCTTCTGACCATGAATTTCTGGATATGATTGCGAAAGATGAGGTGCTGCTGTATCGAAAATCGTGACCGCCTGATCCTGAACAAAATCATCGGCTATTGCGACCGGGTGCGGGATAACCTGAACCGCTATCAAAGCTCCTATGAAGCATTTCAGCAAGATTACTTGTTTCAGGATGCCTGCTGTATGTGCGTGGTTCAGATTGGCGAACTGGTAGCACAGCTTTCTGAAGAAGCAAAGCAGCAAAACCGTGCTGTTCCGTGGCGCATGATAAAAGACACACGGAATTTCTACGTTCACTCCTACGGTGCCATTGATCTGCCCGCAGTCTGGAAAACGCTGTGTGAAGATCTTCCGGAATTAAAATTCGCGTGTGTGCAGATGATCGAATCAGCGAATTCTTAATCATTGATCCCGTCGGATTACTCCCGGCGGGATTCGTTTTTTGCATTTCTGTTCAACAAATCTGTTGGGGATGTTGTAATGGCATCGTATTCTTTCTGCGTCGCGTAGAACGCGATCGGCACATGGTTATAACCGATGCAAAGAAGTCCCTCGCCGCGGCGGAATCTTGTGATCTGACGGACTTCTTCCTCGGAGAGATTCAGAACATTTTGAATCAGCCGGGCTTCCTGTTCCTCCATCTGCATAACGATCTTGATGCGGCTGGAATCCAGAATACCTTTGCCATATTTGCCATTGTCCAGCGAAAACAGATCCTGCATACCCTGCGTGGACGTGATGGCAATACCGCCGAGGCCGCGGATGGTCTTGACCATTTCCTGAATATAGCCCGCCGCCAACGGATTGGAGTTTGCGCTGACCAGCGACCATAGCTCGTCTGAGATCAGCGCGGAGAGCTGCCCACCGGCACCGGAGATGATGTCATTTGCAATGTCCGTCGCCCAGAAGATACCGGGCAGGAGCAGATCGTCGGGCATACCGGATGTGTCAATGACGATGTATTTGTTATCAAGGTCGATCTCGTTCCGGCTGCCCATCGCGGAGGCCGAGCCGGTCACATACCGCGCCAGCACAACGGCAAGGTGCCGTGTCTGCGCTGCTTTGCAGCACATCGTACCAGTCGGCAAGCACGGGCATTTCACGGAAACTCCCATCTTCGTGCAAAACGGAAGTGTTGTCAAACGTGATGCCGTACCGCCGGTAACACTCGACCAGCGATGTGTCCAGATAGTTCCGATCCTCATCGCTGAGGTCACGTTTTTGCAGGCTGTACCAGATGATAAGCCGCGAAATTTTATCTGCCAGCACGGAATCATCCCGGGAAGCAAGCCCCTTGAGACCAGCGTAGGTGTCGAGTGATTTTCTGCGGATGGCCATAATATTGGGGCAGTCCGGCGAGGATGGTGACATTCGCAGATACAGGCCACCGAGCTGTTCGCAACGCGGTCGAAATTCGTGTCCTTTCTTCGGGATGATGTAAATGACACGTTTCCCTTGCTGTCGTAAACGCCCGCCAACACATTGGAGCGTGAACGTCTTTCCCGCGCCGGACGAGCCGCCAATCCAGATGTTGCCGTTCGTGTATTTGTAGTCGTCGTAGGGGTTCAGGAACACCGGCGAGCGGTTATACATATTAAGTCCGAGGAAAATGCCGTTCCGGTCGGACAGTTCATACGATGCAAACGGGAACGCCGCCGCCACACCGCTGGTAAGCGCATTGCGGCGCGACTTGCGTTCAATGTCCGGATCAAGATAGAGAATCGGCAACATGGACAAAAATGCCTGCTCCTGCTTGTACTCGCAGCGGCGGGCGATCATGTCCACGGAGACACACAGCTTTTCAACTGCCGTGACACGATGCTCCAGCGTCTCCGGATCACCGGCCGTAACCTCAATGAGCGTGTGCATATAATAAAAGTCCTCACCCTGCCGGTTCATCACGTCCTTGAGATACATCCCAGACGCGATGGCGCTGTCCAGCTCCTCGAAGTCCTGCCGGGTGTCTGCAACGTCACGCATTCGGCTGCGGTTCATCATGGTCTGCTGCGAAATCTTCGCCAGGATTTTTTCTTTGGATTGCTTGTCAAAGTGAAATGAAATGCTGACGCCCTCGCCGGCCTCGACCAGCGGTGCAAGCCAGCTTGCGCCGACGGTTGTAGAGTAGCCGTAGCCCGTAATATATAAATAGGCATGAAAAATGCCGTCCACTACAATGTAGTCCCGGCTTTTGGTGTCCACGCTTGTGGGCGAGAGAATGTCCAGAATTGTTGTAGAGCCTGCTTCTAACTCGCTCAGATCCGGCGTTTCCGCGCCGAACAGCAGACGTTTGAGAAACGGCTGCTTCTTCGGCTGTTCCCCAATGACTCTGCTCTGCTCCGGTGGCAAGTTGGGCGGCGGGGCAGTTTTGTTCTTGCGGTTCTTTTTCAAGTGGATCACACTCCTTGAAATTATTTGGGTTTTGGATATAATAGAATCAGAAAGGGGGCGTCTGTATGAGTACATTATCCTTCAAAGCCTTCTGCATTGAATACTATGCCGCACACATCGGGCGGCCCGGCAATGAGATCTATGCGCTGTTTGAGCGAACCGGCCTTCTGAACCTGCTCGATGAGGACTACGAGGATCTGCACGGTATGAGTATGGAATATCTGATGCAGTTTTTTGACCGGTATCTGGAGGGCGCAGCATGATTTTGTACCACGGAAGTACAGTGGAGGTGCAGCAGCCGCGCATTCTCAAATCTGAAATTGGCCGCGACTTTGGCTTTGCGTTCTATACCACCGATATTCGGACGCAGGCTGAGCGTTGGGCCAGACGCCGCGCTATGATCGAGAGCCGCCGCACAAAAATCGAAGTTCAGCCTGTCGTCAGCGTCTATGAATGGGACGAGGATGCCGCAAAGCAGCTTCGACTTTTGCGGTTCGACGGCGCGGGCATGGAATGGCTGGAGTTGGTCGTTGCCTGCCGCAGCCGGACAGATTATTCTCACGATTATGATATTGTCGAAGGCAAAATTGCAAACGACAACGTCGGCGAAACGGTATCCTATGTTATGCAGGGGATCATGCGTAGGGAAGACGCCATTGAGCGTCTGCGGTTTGAAGAAATCAATAATCAAATCGCGTTTTGCACGGAAGCGTCTCTGTACACACTTCACTTTCAGAACAGCTATATTTGCGGGAGTGTAAAACCATGAATCACAGCACAACACGCGCGACCATTTTGCCGGAGATCATCCGAAAAATCATGGCGCACGATCATCTGAGCGAAGATGAAGCCTTGAGGGCCTTTTATTCCTCCGCAACCGGCGCGTCCTTTGCTGACGATGAAACAGGCCTTTACGGACAATCGCCAAACTATGTCTTTGGATTGTATTAGAAGAAAAGGACGAGGAACGCAGCCATTAACAGAGTGGTGGAAGCAGCAAATTTCTTGAAATTATCAATAGTATGGGTATAATAGAAGTAAAATCGGGAAAGGAGTTTGTGCCATGCTGGATATTCAAAAAATCAAAGACGGTGTGCGGCTTGCCGCGCAGGAATACCCGATCAAAAAGCGGAGCTGTTCGGTTCCTATGCCAATGGCACGAACCGCCCGGACAGCGATGTGGATCTTCTGTTGGAGTTCCAATCGCCGCGCATTTCTCTGCTCACACTGAGCGCGATCAAGTATCGGCTGGAGGACATTCTGAAAACGGACGTCGATGTGATCCACGGCCCGTTGACCCCGGACAGCATGATCGTGATCGACAGAAAGGTACCGTTGTATGAATCGCAGTACCGAAATAGCGTTTATAATTGACACCATATATGACACCATGCTATAATAAGACTGAACAAAAAGGCAGAGGTGATGTGCCGTGTCAAAATGGGATAAACTATTGGCAAGAATCTGCGGATTATCGCGCGATCTTCGTTTTGATGAGCTGCGCAAGGTGCTGGAAAGCTGCGGCTATGAAATGCGCCAGCCAAACGGCGGCAGCAGTCATTGCACATTTCGCAAACCCGGCTGCACGCCAATTACGATCCCCATGCACGAACCGATCAAGAAAGGCCATGTTATGATGGTAAAAGAGGTTGTAGAAAGCGAGGTGTCAAATCGTGAAGACGATTGAGTATTATATGAATCTTCCGTATCGGCTGGAGCTTGTTCCGACACGGAGGAAGGCGGTTTTGTAGCCTCGTATCCGGAACTGCGCGGCTGCCTGACCAGCGGCGAAACGGCAGAATGGCGCTGAAAAACGCGCAGGACTGCAAACGCGAATGGCTGGCCGCCGCGCTGGAAGATGGCTATGAGATCCCGGAACCAGCGTCCGACGAGGAGTATTCCGGTCAGTTCAAGCTGCGGCTTCCGAAATGCTGCATCGCGCACTTGCGGAAAACTCTAAGCGCGAGGGTATCAGCATGAACCAGTATTGTCTGTACCTGCTGACAAAAAACAACGCCGAATTTCGCCACGGCGCGTAACACGCAAAGAGAACGGAAAAAAATGTGCATAATCAAGAGGAACGGATGCGTCCGTTCCTCGTTTTATTCTCCATACACCCCATGCGCCTCCGTTGTCATGTCAAACACACCCTCTGGCAGCTTGACGCGCAGGCTGGTGCCTTTGTTGATGAGTTCATACAAGAGCTTCAGCACAAAGTCGTCCGTATAGCGCGGCTCTAAGACCTCCAGCTCGCAGATGTCCAGATAGCGCCGCGGCTGTATCCGCTTCTTCGTTTAGGCGCTGAATAATGCCTTTGACGGTGTTGCGCTTGGCGCGCATCTTCGCTTCATACTGAAAAACGAGGAAGAACCGATGCCGGATAGACTCGCTGGCAATGCCAAGGCCAATCTTTTCAATATTGTCTTCGATCTCCGCGCAGCAGTTTTCGCTTTCTTCGGTTTTCTGATACTGCCGCATCTGCTCGACGTATTCGCTTGTATCCGGCGGGAGCGTGCGTACCTCGCAGCTCATGCTGTCCGGCGCGATCTTCAGGTACGCTGCGTAGGATGTAATGATATTCTGCTGGTCGGACGGGGATTTCAGATAGAAGTTGACCGGCAGCACCTCAAGGATTTTAATGAACCGATTGTCCTTCGTAATGACCACGCCGCCGATAATGTTCTTGACCGGCAGCCACGCCTGTATGCTGTCACGATAGGTTGCGCCGCCGTGACTGGATGGCGCGGCCGTACCGTAAATGGCGTCTTTCATGCTCATAGATGCACCTCCCCGCGGTAAAAGATCATGCGCCGGTGCTTGCGCCACTGCATCCACGCCTTGAGCCATCTCGTGAGGCTGTCACCTCCGATGCCGATGAGCGCGAAGCCGCCCACGGGAACGAGGATCGTCATTGTGACGATGATCTTCGGCATAAGCGTCAGCGGCAGAAGCGCCAGACAGAGAAAGAGGATGGGAATGCACAGCAGCACGGTTTCGACCGCATTGCGAATTTCAAACACGCCGAACAGCTTGCCCGCGTCCGTAAAATTTACGGGGATATGATAGGTTTCATAGCTCATATTCGTATTCTCCCACGCGCTCCATCAGCGAATTCTTGCAGGAATCATAGTCCTGCCGCAGCAAGCCCAATTTCTCTCCGCGCTGGGCTATGATAGTTTCAAAGCCGCTCTGGATTTTCTGCACAGTCTCCGCCGACGGCTTGTTTTCGCTCAGTTCCAGCTCGCTGATCCGCTGCGCGGATACGCCGCAGGCCCGGCCAAGCTCGACCATGCTGACATGGTGCCGCAGGCGGAGAATGCGGAATTTTCTGACCTTCATAGGTCGCCTCCTTTAGTCATCGTATTGTATGTACGGGATCTTGCACCAACCCTGCCAGCCGCGCCCCTCGACCTTTGTGCGCACCACGCCGTACTGCGTGCCCATCGCTTCAATGGCATAGCCGTTCCCGACGTAGACGCCCCAGTGTCCCTGCTTCCAAAGACCAAGACCGACAATATCGGGCATCGTGTCCATGCCGCCGTACTCGGTGCCGTTTTCCTTGGCAGACGCATACATCCGGTCGGCATTGTAGTCCGGCATCCCGTTTGTGTTGTAGTCAATGGTCAGCGTATCAGGGTTCAGCCATCCATAACCCTTCAGCAAGCCAACACAGTCTGTTGTACGCCTGCCGAGCCAGTGTTCGCGGATAAATGCCTCCGACGCGCCGATGTCCGGGTACTGCTCCAGCTTGTATTGGAGCATGGATTCCGTCAGGACGGTTCCAAACGTCCCCCACACATACCCCCAACCGTGTTCCCACGCCTGTATCGCATAGGCGGCGAGATCATGGTTGTTTTTTGTGCGCGGATTCGTGAACCGGAAATATCAATGGTGTTGTCGGCGCTTCCGCCGCTCTCCGCGCCACCACCTCCACCGCCGGGTGAGGCTCGGTCGGGCCGGTGTAGCCGGTATCGCCCGCGTAGCTTGGCTTGTATGGTTCAAATTTGTCTTTGTATTTACCCACTGCGTCGCTCTCGTAGATCGTCTCAAACAATGCGCCCGCCCACGTTTTGGCGTCCTCGTCGAACCCCAGATCATCCATGAGCTTGTCTTTATCGAGCGACTGGAAGATAATACGGAGGACAGTCTGGTCGCCGGAGGATTCCAGCCGTGTCGTGTGCTTGAGATTGGAGATCAGAAGTGACTGTACCTCCTCCGGCTTCATTTCAGATAATCCTGCTTGTGGGCAACAGAGTTGATAGCGATGTACCAGCAGAGATCTTCTTCATCAAACTTGCTGGACACCCGGATCTCATCGATCGTGACGCCCTGATTCTCATAAGCGGCTGCCTCGCCGGTGATGATGGCGTCCTGCTGCGTCTTTTCAAAGTCCTCCAAGGACAGATATGCGCCGCCGATGGAAAGTGCCTGCTCCCGCATGGTGATCTGCGAGTTCTTTTCGGACGTTTCGTAACCGAAAAACATATTCGGCATGGCGGAGATCACGAACATCGGGATCACAATGACGGCAATGACAACGCCAATGCAAAACTTCATGATCGTTGGCAAGAGCTCCTTCGCAGCGGCGGCAGCCGCGCCGTGAAGCCCTCCTGCGATTGCTGCCCGCACGATGTTGACAGCTGCCTTGACCACGCGCGCCGCATTCGCCATGACCTCCACAGCGGAGCGGTGGTTCTGGTCATTCATCCGATGCCACCTCCTGCTTCTCTTGCGGGCGCCTCGTCGTCTTCTGCGAGGCTTCATGCAAATCGAGATGCGACGGAATGGATTCCGGCGTTCGGCCGGTCAGTGGAACAAACGGCTTCTTTGCCGTCTTTTCCGAGGTGGGCTTCTGCGCCGCCGATGCTGCTTCCGTGTTGATGCCAACTGCTGAGGGCGCGATTCCTGCGGTACCGGGGCGATGGTAGAGCGTCTGCTCCTTCTTCTGCGGCTCCGACTGTGTACCAACCTTGCGTTCCTGCGGTGCCGGACGCTTGGCGGATGCTTCCGCTGCTGGGCTTCTTTGCGGCCCGCGCGATTCCTGCGATACCGGAGCCGGTGCGGTCATGCTGCCCATAGCAGACGGGGTCGCCGGTTTCCTGCTCTGCCGTTCGGAAGAAGCGGCGGAAACAGGAGAAGCTTGTGTGCCAGTCTGCGGTATCGGCTTTTCTGCGCTGCCGTTCTGTGCGAGGATTGGGCGCTGCGAAGCGTGCTGTCCTGCCGGACGTGCTGCATCAGGCCGCGTGGTCGAGCGCGGGGGCGCACTGGCTTCGCGCTTGGAAGTCGGCGCTGCCGGAGATGGCGTCGTGGGTGCGGGATGCTCCCGATTTGTAGAGCGGCCATCCATACGGACTCCACTGGACGGCTGCACCGTGCCGCCGGACTGCTGGGCAGAAACGTGGTTCGGCTGCGTGATCTGGGTATTCCCATTCGCGGAAACGTGTGTTGCCTGCTGCACGGGCTGGGTATAACGCCCGCCGATGGACGTGCGCTGCGTTCCTGCCGTACCGGGCGCTGGCGTATTCTGCGGACTGCTCGGTTGCTGCGGCCGCGTACCAGTTCCTGCGGTATCGCGGGCGGGTGCGGAATGAGAATCTGGTTGTTTTCCTGCTACACCGTTTTGTGCGGGAATTGGCGGTGTGCTGCTGTGTGGCACAGACGGATTTCCTGCCATACTGGATCGCGGGGAAGTCGGTGCAGACGGATGATCTGCTGCTGGCTGCGCGCCTGCCATGTTTGGAGCTTGCACAAAGGTACTGCGCTGCTGAACGGATTCTGCTTGCGTATTTCGTACCTGGCTACCGTTCGGATGGTTTGGCATTCCTGCGCTGCCGACGGGTTGTGCCGGGCTTCGGGAGTGGCAGACGGCAGAACAGAGTTGTTCGGCATTGCATTTGGCACGGCTAGTATTCGGGCGCGCCCGCTGTGTGTCATGCTGCTGCACAAAGGTGCTGCGCTGCTGTGCGGATTCGGCCTGTACCGTCTGCCCCTGTGCGTTGCTGCTGTGATATGACTTTCCTGCGGGACCGGTCGGCTGAACGGTAGTGCGCGATGGATTTTGGCCTGCCGCTTTTCCTGCCGTGCCGCGCAAAACAGTCCCGCCGCGATTCTGCACTGTCGTGCTGCTGCGCGGATGGGATTCTGATTGGGAATGTACGGATTGTTCCTGCTGCGCATTTCTGCATGACCGCGCCGCCCATGACAGGCTGCGAAGCTCCTGCGGGACGATACGGCGCGCCGGGCGAGGCTTTGCCTGCTGAGGACGCAGCTCTGTTCTCTGGCGCTGCCACATGACCCGGCGCACGTCTGGAGCCGGGCGGTACGGCTGTTTTCCGCGTGGAGTTCGGCTGCTTGCCGGTCCAGCAGGCGCAGCTTGTGGGAATGCACCCGCCATCTTTTCTGCGGCAGTCTGCACGGTATCCGTCTGTGCCGCAGAAGTCTGCGCGGAAATAGATTCCTGACTGGATGCAGGACTTGTGCTGCTTTGCTGCGCAGACGCGCTGCGATGATACCCGTTTGCATACGAGGGCGCATTGACATTGGACGTATTGCCGCCGCCAGTGCGCGGGCCGGTCGGCGTATTCGGCTTAGGATTCCCGCTGCCGCTGCGCGGCTGACCACCGTTCCTGCCGATGGTATGCGCCGCATTGGACACCAGTGAGCGCACGACCATCATCGTCATCGCGCCGGGGAAGCCGCGGCCTAATGGATCGCCTGTCATGGCCGGATTCAGGCCGATTCGCGCAAGGATGCTGTCTGCCTTTTTCGCCACCTTGACGATGGTAATGACCAGTACCATCCATGGCAGCACGTCAAGGCCGCTCGGATAGTAGGACAGCACGGATAAAAGCATCTTGACGAACATCACGTTCGTCGCCATCAGCAGGCACATGGAGCCGAACATCCGGCACCAGCCGGTAAAAATGTCCGACGTGTTCCGGCTGCCGCCCATGCCAAAGGCGAGCGGTGAGGTGATCGTCAGTACGGCGAGGATGAAATATCGCTCCGCCATTTCCATAATGAGCTTGAACGTCTGAAACATGACGATGATGCCGCAGATCACGACGAGCAGCCACGATCCGGTCAGACCGCCGAAGGAGCTTCATCTGCGAATGTAATATCCACAGCGTCCGGCATTTCCAGAAGTGCAATGACAGTCGAGGTCATGTTCAACCCCAGTTCACAGATCTGTGGGCTTGCTACCAGCAGAAACGAAAAGGCAAACGTCCTCGTGAACAGCAGCTTCGGATCCTCAGCATCAAAGCCAAGCCCCGCTGCCATGCCGCGCGTTGCCTGAAAGACGAGATTGCCGATGAGCAGCGCCCAACCGACGCCCAGCATGATCTGTCGGATGGTATCAATGACGGGAATATGCTCACGCAGATACGCGAAATCCAGACTCATCAGGTCAAACAGCACGGACGCGAAATACTCCCAGCATTCCAGGATCAGGCCGTAGATCCATTCGATAAAGCCCTGAAAGAGCAGTTCCAGCAAGCGGCCCGCACCTCCTTTTCCACCGGATGATTCTTTTAGCCTTGGATCGTTGCAAGACCCTGAAACAGCGGCGCAACGTAGGCGATGAACGCACCGATGCCGTTGATGACCGCCCACGCGATCCAGATGCGGCGCAGCCAGTCCCACGCCTGATCGACCTTGTGCTGGTTATTGGAGAGCTTCGCACCGACGACCGCGACAGCGGACATCAGACCGGCCAGCACCGTGCTGATGCCTGCAATCTTGCTGTAAACATCTATGATGATGCGGTTCGCCGCCGTCCACATATCCTCGACAGCAAGCGCCTGTACGCAAAACAGACTGGCACACAGCAAAAGCAGCAGACAGAGTGTATAAAAACGTGCTGAACATCATCTGCCTTCGTCCATGAACCGTAGGAATAACTGTGCGAGCCAGTCTCGGTTGTACTGTAACCGCAAACGCCGCACGACACGCTGCGGCTGTGCTGCGTCGAGGATGATCTGCTCCAAGACCCGTAGGACAGGCTGTGCGCGCCATACTCATAATCTGAGCTGCCGCAATTCATGCAGTACTTCGATCTCTGGTGCTGGCGTGGACGAGTATTGCATCCAATTTCCATAACTGTAATTATGGCCGCTCGCATAGATCATTTCGATTTCGTCTGTCCGCAAACGCACGAATAGTCGGCATAGCCGTTGGCTGTGCAGCTCGCGGGCTGCTGGACTTTGCAGGATCCAAGTTGCGTGCCGCAGGAGAGGGACAGGTCCAGCTGTCCTCTGTACCAGCTCCGTGGTTTTTGTAGACGTAAGTCCCAAGATACTGTGTGTAAGCGCACCGATAACATTTATTGTATTCGGCATGACCACGCGCTTCATGCGTTCTCCCAACGTAGACGCCTTGCAGTGAATTTTGCTTGCAGCTCGGGCAAGTGCCAACGACGGATGCGGCCAAACTGACGCCATAGACATCCTCGTAGTGGAGTGCGCTGCGGTTGGACGCGGCCCAATCGTACTCCCCGGAAGGCGTCGGCAGCCCGGGGTAGTCGTAGCGGATGCCAATGTAGAGCGTGCCCCCCGGTATCCGAATCGCGCCAAAAAGCGTCCGTTCCAACAGACGTTAGCTCCTGCTCACCGTAATAGGTCATGATCGTGTTCAGCTTCGAGCAGCCGTAAAAGGCACGCGTACCAATGACCGGGGCCAGCGGCAGTCCGGCGGTAGTCAGCGCCGTGCATCCCATCCTCGAACCAGTACGCAAGGTCGGGGATCGTCAGGGTGCCATATCGTCATACCAGACTTCCGTGATTTGTTCCGATATTCCCCCCACGGCTGACCATCTGCGCTTTGGAAGACGGGCGCTTCGCCGCTGCCAGAAATGGTCAGCCGGGATCGTGCCGCTGGCGATCGTATCACTGGCCGCAAACGCCGAAATGCTCACGGGGAGAGCATCATGCAGAGGGTGAGCATCAAAGCTGCAAATTTTCTCATTTTCATGTTTTACCCCTCCTCTGTAATCGCAGTAATGGTAAAGACGATTGTAGCGGCGTTGATGTTCGTCGCAGCTTCGCTGGCCGAAACTTTTGCTTTGTAGCGGATGGCGAGATTTTTCTCGGCGGCAATCGCCGGAAACGCGCCGTCCACAAGCGTCAGACTGCCTGCGCCTTTCGTGCTGCAACCATTGATGCTAAGTGCGATGCTGTTCTTGCTTGCCGTAAAATCGTCAAAATTGCCGATTTCAAACGTGCCCGCCTGAACATCCACCTTGGTCACGCGAATTGCGCCGTTTTACCGGTGTTGGTAATCATGGCATTATTGGCCGTCACGACGTAACCGTCGACCAGTGAAACCGGCAAACAAGCGGGAACCGTACACGAAATCGGCGTGACGGTATTGACTACCGTAAGGGTAATTGGCACTTTGCTTCGGTCGTTTCAGCCGCCGACACACCCACGGACAGTGATAGGATCATTGCCAGTGTCAGGAGTAAAGTGATAACTTTTTTTCTTACTCATCACCGCACCTCCTTGGACCAGAGATACGCGACATGGAGTGTCAATTCCGTGTTCAGTGTGCCGATTTCCTTGCCGTCACGGAACGCAGTCATCAATGACCGTACAATCCACATTGCCGAACTCTGGCGTTTCCAGAAGCGTCAGACTTGAAATGCTCTTGCCTGCGGCAAGCTCAAAAGTATCTGCAATCAGAGTATTGTCCTTGTTGCGGCGAATCTCGATTTTGTAGGTATCGCTCTTGCTATTGTTCGTGAACTCAGCCTTCACGTCGGTTGCCCCGACAATAGCATACAGATGAGCCGGAGCAACAACAGAAAGCTGACTTCCTTCGACGATAGCGTTGAGTTGCTTTTGGGCTTCGCGCAGTCCGCTGACATCGTAAAAGATGATCTCAGTCTCTTTGTTCTGCTTTGCGCGCTCGGTGATTCTGGTTTTGATCGTGTCAATCACGGCGAGGGTGGAATCTCTGTCATAAATGACTTTGACCGCATCGTCTACGCGGGCTACGACAACAGCGGGCATATTCGTCCCAGCGTTGCAGTACACGGCTTTTGTACCACCGCCCCAGACGAGCAGACGACCCTTGACGGTCACGTTGTCGAGCGTGATTTTACCGTCCGCCGCGCCGCAGCCGATAATGAGGTCGCCGTCCACGGTCAGGTTTTTCAATTCTACATCGTCAGTGCGAATCAGGACGCTGCCTTTGATATCCTTGTCGTAGGTTCCTTTGGATACGGTGATATAGCTACCGATGATATTATGGAAAATCTGTGCAAATTCTGCGCGCGTGATGTTATCCAGCGGCTCCAGACCTTTGGTTCTGCCGTGGATGTAATCTGCGCCGACCATTGCGCGGACGTAGGGCAGCGCCCAGTTGGAAATCTCGCTGCGGTCGGAGAATGAGGACAGGTCCGTTTTCGCGTATGCGTCATAGTCCAACTCTAACGCTCTTGCTACAACTGTCATTGCCTCCTGCCTGCTGATCGGTGCGTCCGGGGCCATAGACGAGCTGGAACGTCCGTTATACGTCCCCATTTGCACGGCGAGCGCAACATCTTTGTAGTACCACTTGGATTTTGCAACGTCCTTATACTGCGAAATGTCAGCCGTTTTGTAGCAACCGAACGAGCGGTTGATGATCGCCGCCATCTCCGCGCGCGTCATGTCGCCGTTGGGGTCGATAATGCTGCTGGATTTACCGTAAAGCAAGCCGTTATCCACAGCGGCGCTGACCGCTTCGGCGTACCATGCGGTACGGTCGAAATCGCGGAAGTCTGTGGCTTTGCGGTTGGGTGTGTTTGCCGCCGACGCGCTGACTGCCAGTGACAGACACGATACTGCCGCGAGGAATAATGCGAGGATTCTTTTTCGTTTCATTTTGAAGTCCTCCTTGTAGAATCAGGTAAGGGGAACGCTTTGGGCGTTCCCCTTGAATGAATTGCGATTAGACCGCATCCCAAGCGATGATGAACAGAACGCTTGCGATGGCGGTGTTGGTCACGGCTTCGCTGACGGGTGTAACGATGGCATCATAGGTGATGCCGATAGAGTTGGCAGAAGTGTCGCCCACGCCGCTCATGTAGTAGCCTTCAATGGCAGTATCAAGAAGCGTCTGCTTGCTGGCGTTCTTGTTATCAGTCGCCGCAGCAGCACCGCCGCCGATGGCGAGCTGGAAACCGAACTTGTTGCTGTTAACCTTTCTCATGGGCGAGCGTGGCCTTGTCGCCGAACGCAGCCAGCGACCAGCCCTGTGCAGCTTCGATGCTCACGGAATTGACCTTGACAGCGCCAAGCTGTTGTTAATGATCTTCGCGTCGGAAGCGGTCGCAACGGAACCGTCCGTACCAACGGCGATGGGCAACACAGTCGGCACGACTACGGACATTTTAGTAGCCGAGGGATCACCATCAAGGCTTCCGTCTGCGGTGCTGGACAGGGTAACAGACGAAGTGCCAGTGCCGCCGGATGCGTCAACGGTGTTTGCAGCAGAAGCAGAAATGGCGAGGGATGCGATCATGCAGATAGCGAGAATGAGAGATACGATTTTCTTAGTGTTCTTCATTGTAATGACTCCTTTGATTAAAATTAGTGTTGAATTGTGATTGTGATAATTGCCCCAGCCGTGCCGATGATTGCACCAGATTCCAGGTCAAGGTTATGAAAATAAGCGGTACATTCGTATGTACCCGCGGGAAGAACCACGTCCAGCCGCGCACGTTCAATCTTACTGCCAACGGCAATGGCGCCGGATTCATAAATCTGTTCGCCCGTATCATTACGGACGATCTGAACCATCTGCGGATAGTTATTGATGGACTCATTTACGAGCATCAGAGCCCTCGACGGCGCTGGAATCATAGACGATGCCGGTTTGGCCACGAGCGTCTTCTTTGGACAACGGTTTGCTGGCCAGACGGGTAATAAGAAAAATGCCCGCGCCAATGGCACAGACGAGAAATGCGACGGCAAGCACAACGCGGATATTGAGCCGTGCCTGTTTTGGATGATCCTGATATACTTCGTACATGGAAACAGCTCCTTTGTATTTTGTTTTGTATGCTAGGGCGGAATACGATAGCGACACAGCAGGCGATACAGGTCGTCCGCCGTGCATGGGATTTGATTTCCGGGCAATTCGATACCTCCACCGTCTGAATTTGAGTATAAAAAAACACGACCTTGTAAAAAGTCGTGTTTTTATAAAGTTAGCCGCGCTTCATCCGGCGCGCTGTCTGAGAAACTCCAGAAACAGGTCTTCGATTTCCTTGTCGCTTTTGAACTTGCTCAGGTACGGTGCAAAGCGTTTTCGGTCAAAGCTCAGCTTTTTCGGCGGTGCGGCTGCACGCTGCGCTTCTTTTGCCCGCACTTCCCGCCATGCGGCGTAAATTGCCTGTTGGTCCGCTGATGGCGGTGGGCATTGTGCCTGAATGGACGCCATTGCCTGCTTGTTCAGTGCATAACCCTCGATCTGACACATCTCGATGAACGCCGTCTGCGCAGTCTCATCATAATCTGCAATCAAGTCGGCACAGGTCAGATTCAGCTTTTTGGGCTCATTCTCCACGATCTCAGCGATGGACGGAATCAGCTGCGCCAGCTTGACAGCCTTGCGAATTTCATACTCTGTCACACCAAAGAACTCGGCCACGATTCCGCGGGCGGAATACTTCTGGCGAGATTCGCCAGAAGTTAAATCCGTGCGGAATCCGTGCCGGTTTCTTGCATCCAGCAACGCTTTATACGCTTTTCCACGCCCAATGATCGTCAGATCCTGCCGCCGCAAAGATTCGTCGCAATCGCGATGCTGATGGCACGCTGGTCGTTGACGGTCATGACCGTTGCGGGATATCCGTCCAGCCTGCCAACTTTGCCGCCTCCGTGCGGTTATGCCCGGCCAGAATTTCAAATTCATCCGTTCCTGCGATGGGACGAACCAGAATCCGCTCATACAAGCCGTTCTCCTTTAATTCATCCGCAAAGGCTTCCAGTTTGGCGCGAGGGTAGGGGTGAAAGCCGATGTCAGCGGTATAGAATGGGTGTAGCTTGCAGATCGGTACGTCACGGAATTGTGTTTCCGGCTGCGGTACCGGCATCTGAAAGATCTGCTCATACGCCGCGTCGCCGGTTTGCTGCTCGGACGCCTGTTGGGTCGCGCTCATACGCTTGCGCAGCATCTCGTTCATGTTCGCTCTAGCCAAGCCGCAGCACCTCCGAGGCAAGATTTCGGTAGGATTCTGCTGCTGGATTGCCCGGCTCGTAGTCCAAAATGCTCATGCCGGCCATGGGGCATTCCGCAATACGGACGGTGTACTCGATGGGGCGGTCAAAGACGTGCAAGTCGTCGCCGTAGACCTCCCGGACACTCTGCTGCACGCTTTTGCAGAGCTGCAGTCGCGACTGGTACATCGTCAGTAAAATACCGGCGATCTTCAAACCCAGATTGAAATGCTTCTGCACGGAACACACCATGTCCAGCACGTCCGGGATGCCCTCGGATGCGAGGAAGTGGGACTGCACTGGAATGATGCAGTAGGAAGTTTTTTTAAGCTTATTCTTTTCTGTTTCATACAATATCTCCTGTCGTGTTTTCCGCATGATTGACATATGCAGATTTGGATGCAATTCCATTTCGAGAGGTTTAATTGGATATAATTTGAGATTCCATATTTACATTATTAGAAGATGGAAATATTTTCTTCCAACAAATCTTCCAACAAACCAGAAAAACGGAGCAATACAGTGTAATACTAAATAATTCCAAAAATCGAAATAGGCATTGGTACTAAAGGGATTATTGGACATTTTATAACACGAACGGATACCATATAAAATTTAATTCTGAGTTTTGGTAATGACGAGGTCGGCAGTTCGAATCTGCCCAGCAGCTCCAGAAAAATCCTTGAAATCTCACTGTTTCGCCTAATAGGTACACAATGTGTCATAGGGGTACAGTCGGTATGGGTAAAAGCAAGCCGTAAACTCATTTGTTCGAGTTTATGGCTTGCTTTTTACATAAGGATAGAGTTTGCCAATAACTACATCGACTGTCTGGATTTCCAAGCAAAGACTATTAAAATTCTATATTTTCTAGGGCTGTATCCAGCATAAATCTCGGTCAAACTCCGGTTGTATCCGCAGCCGGGTTTTGTCGTTTTAAAGCTGCCGCCCGCCAACGAGGATAACTGTGCAGTCCCTTTTGCTTTCCGGGACGCAATCGTGTATGTATCCGCTAAAATAAGTCTATCACAACGACGCAGGAGGAATGCAGATGGGACGGGTTTATGGATATGTGCGCATATCGTCGAGAGATCAGAATGAGGCGCGGCAGATGGCGGCGATGCGGGAGGCCGGCGTTTCGGACAGGGATATTTATCTGGACAAGCGCTCCGGCGCGGATTTTTGAGCGGCAGGGCTACCGGCAGCTGCTCAGGCGGCTGCGAGCCGGGGATACACTTATCGTCAAGAGTATCGACCGGCTGGGGCGGAATTATGATGAAATACTGGAGCAGTGGCGGATCATTACGCGGGAAAAGTGCGCGTCCATCCTTGTGCTGGATATGCCGCTGCTGGATACCCGGCAGAACCGTGATCTGACAGGAACGCTGATCGCGGACATTGTTCTGCAGCTTCTGGAGCTATGTCGCGCAGACAGAACGTGAGTTCATCCGCCAGCGGCAGGCGGAGGGGATCGCGGCGGCGAAGGCGCGGGGTGTCCACTTCGGGCGACAGGCGCTGCCTGTGCCGGAAATTTTTCCAGAGATCGTGACGGCGTGGCTCGGTCGGCAGTTAAGCTCCCGCGCAGCTGGAAAAAGCTCGGCGTTTCGCAGACGACTTTCCTCAAATGGCGCAAGCAGTGGGAACAAACGAATGGAACAGAACCCATATGTTGTGAAACAGCCGATAAAAAGCACAGAAAAGCTGTAAACACTAGTAGACTTTTCTTTTCTTCTGAGATATAATGACGGCGGGGTAGGAACCGGCGCTTTTTTGCCTGATACCTGCCGATTTTCGGGCGAAAAGAAAAGTCTGCTTTTGCGCGCGATGCTTTTCGCCGGAAACACAAGTTCATACGCATCTGAAGACGTGTAATCTCCGGCCGCGGCGGCTGTTTCGGGCGCTGAGCCGGAGGTGAAAGAACAAAGGCTACTCAAGCCGCTCGCCCGGAGCTGTGCGCGAGGCCGCGACCGAAAACGGGATACCGTTTGCCCGAAAGGGCGCCATTGCAGTGCATCTGTGAGAAGGTAGGACGCGGACGTGGGAATTCATGCTGAAATCCCGGATCGCAAGTCAGAAGACTCGCTGTCTTCACGCCGAAGGATTTCGGCAGGAGCGCAATGTACCGATAGCACGATGAACCTATCGTACAGGACGGGCGCAGACTGTTCCATATGGGGACAGGCCGCGCCATTTTGCCCGTATGGGCAGAGTATATCCGCACGAGGAGGTTCCTTACATGGACGCGGTACTGCGGCGTGCAGAGCGCATGATCGCTTATCAGAATATTCAGTTCATTCTTGCACATCAGAACGACACGTTGGAGCAGCTTACGGCGTATTTATCCGCCTGCACGGACAAACTGGGACACGTCCCGGCGAAGTGCGAGGTGATCGGCGGGGACTACATTGAATATCGATTTGATTCCTGGGTCAACGCAGTGCGCAGTTTCTTCTCTGGCCGAATGGCCTCGGCGAAGACCCGCCTCCGTTTGCCGAGCGGCAGATCGTGAGGGATACGCTCGCCGCGCTGGAGGCGCAGCCATGAACCCGCGCCGCACATTGCAGGAGAACGAGTCGGCGCTGCGCAAGGTCCTGACGCAGCGGACGCTGGAGGCGCTTTCCAAGCAGAACGTGGCGTTTGTGCTGGAGCACCAGAACGATACGCTCGAGCAGCTCAGCGCCTATTTATCCGCCTGCATGGACACTCTGGGGCACGTCCCAGCGTGGACAGAGGTGCTCGGCGGGGACTTGATCGACCTGCGCTTCGGCGGCTGGGCACAGGCGCTGCACAGCATCGGTCAGACCGGGTACGATGACGCGCAGGAGCCGCCGCGGGTGCAGGACACACAGCTGTTCCGCAACGAATATGACCGCCAGCGGGTGCTGGACAAGCAGAAGAAGCTTGAGAAGAAAGCCCTCAGCCGCGAACGCACAAAGCAGGACAAGGCCGCGCGCAAAGCGAAAAAATAGCGAGATCCGATCGACAGATTGAAAAATAGATCAACAATACGCAGCTTTTTGTGGCAGATGCGCGACCCGGTTCAAATGCCGGACACGCATTCTCGTTCAGCTGAACAAAGGGAATCGGGTGAAAATCCCGGACATAGGCCGGACGGCGACGTTCCGGTCTGTAGCTGTGATTGCGGAGCGCTCCTTCGCGCGCGGAAACGCGGGTCATTGCGGCTGGTAAAGCAGCCGTGAGAAGGCCAGAAGGAGGGCGTTGGGGCGACCCTGAACGCATCAGTCAGAAGACCTACAGAGCTCGGAGCTCAGGGGAAGTATCCTCTGGGGGGCCGGTTTTGGCACAAAGGCAGCAGAGGTTCCGCTGTTTTTTTTTGTGTCATGGCCCGAACAGCTGCGATCACCCGTTTCCCGCCGGATTCCGGCGTTTGTATACTATTATATATAGCAAAGAAAGGACATGACGATGAAGAAACGAATTATAGCGCTTCTGCTGGCTCTGGTCATGGTCGTGGGTATGCTCCCCACGGTCGCACTGGCCGCAGATGCGCCGATTCAGGATGAGGACGGCTACTACCAGTTGACGAACGAAGCCGACCTCAAGTGGTTCCGTGACAAGGTCAACGCGGGCGAAGGCACGATCAATGCCAGGCTGATGGCGGATGTCACGCTGACGGAAAGCTGGGACGCCCATCGGCGTGGCAGCTGATTATGTGACCTCGTATGACAACAAGCCGTTCTCCGGCATTTTTGACGGCAACGAGAAAACCATTTCCGGCCTGAACGTTACAGAAACCGCGGGTAATCCGGCTGCACTGTTCGGCATGGCGAAGAACGCGACGATCAAAAAGCTGGTCGTCAAGGGCACGGTTTCCTCGACGGCTCCGTCGGGCGGCTATATGCCGGTTTATGCTGGCGGTGTCGTTGGACAGAGCGACGGCGGTGTGACGCTGGAAGAGGTTGCATCCTACGTCGATGTGACCATGACCAACAGCACGAGCAACACCGGCGCGATCGGCGGTCTGGCTGGCAACGGCTATGGCATTACGATCAAGAACTGCGCGAACTATGGCAAGCTGACTGCGGAGGGCAGCGCAAAGGCACATATCGGCGGCCTGAGCGCGATTTCTCCGTGGGGCGGCAAGGCTGCAATTGAAAACAGCGTAAACGTCGGCGAGATCGTCGGCGGCAACACGGTCGGCGGCCTGATCACCAAGGCGAACGACGGAACGACGGTCAAAAATTCCGCGACAGTCGGCGAACCGGCGGGCACGCTCGGCGGCACGTTTGAGAACTGCCTCGCAACCGCGAACACGGTTGGCGCAGACGGCGTAGAGATCGTTGCAGACATGAAGGATGCGAAGGTTCTCCGACCCTCGGCAGCGCTTTCAAGAAGGGCGAGAAATCCGGTTTTCCCATCCTGACATGGATGACCGATACAGAAGTGGAAGAACCGGAATGCAAGCACGAGCATACAGAACCCAAATACGAGAGCAAGAACGACGGCACGCACACCGTCACGACAATCTGCAAGGACTGCGGCCAGACGATTGGTGAGGCAAAGACTGAGGATTGCACCGACAAGGGCGACGGCACCTGCGTGTGCGGCTATAAGTTCCCAGTGGTAGACCCGAGCGTACCGGAGCAGGACACGGACGGCTGCTACCAGATCACGAACGAGACACAACTCAAGTGGTTCCGTGACAAGGTCAACGCGGGCGACGTCGCCATCAAGGGCAAGCTGATGAATGACATCACGCTGACGGATGCATGGGCACCGATCGGCACGAGTGAAAGTAAGTTCGCCGGTGAGTTCGATGGCAACGGCAAGACCATCTCCGGCTTGCACTTTGACGTGCAGGATATGCCGGAGGAGAGCCAGAGTCTTGGCCTGTTCGGCACGATCGGCGGCAAGGACAAGGACCACATTGCGATTGTTCGCAATCTGACGCTCGAAGGCGAGATCAAGGTTGAAGGTAAGACGGCACAGGGCTTCTGCGTTGGCGCGGCGGCAGCGTATCTGAGCAGTTTCAGCACGCTCAGCGGCATTACCACGAATGTGGCGATCGTCAACGCCCCAGCCAGCGGCGTAACCAGCGTCAGAACCGGCGGTCTTGTGGGTATGGTGCTGTCCAGCGGCCGGTACACCAACATTGAGTGCTGCCGGAACATTGGTTCTGTGACCGGCACGGGTGAAACCGGCGGTCTGATCGGCTATCACAGCGGCTCGGTATCGTACTACGGCGAATACTACGTCGCGGTCAGAAACAGCTGCAACGAAGGCACTGTCACCGGCACCGGTGCGTGCACCGGCGGTCTGATCGGCAATAGCTGGAGCGGCACGAAGGTGACGGACTGCTATAACGCAGGCAAGCTCAGCGGCACGGATTATGTCGGCGGTCTGGCCGGCGATGCGAATGAGACGCACTTCGACTACTGCTACAATACCGTCAGCGTCTCCGGCAGCAAAAACGTCGGCGGTCTGGCCGGGCGGATTCGCAGCGGCCATATCTATCACAGCTACAGCATCGGCGACGTGACCGGTACGGACAGTGAAACGACCGGTTCGCTTTGCGGTGAGCGCGGTGGCAGCGTTGTCGGCACCGTTCAGTACAGTTATGCGCTGAAAGCGCCGGTGCTCGGCTCGAAGAGCATTGGCTTGACTACGATGAGAAAAACCAGAATCAGAAGCACTTCTACTATGTCGTTTCGCTGGATGAACTGCGTGCGATTCCGGAGTATCTGAATCCCGCGGACGGCGACGCACACTACAAGATCAACCCCGGCAAGACTCCTGCACTCATGTGGCAGGAGATCGCAGAATGCACGCACGTGCATACCAAGAACAGCGGTATTCCGGGTGTGGATGAAAACGGCTTCTACCATACCAAGACTGTCCGCTGCGAGGACTGCTTTGCGGTGCTCTCGCAGGGAGAAGTTGAGCGCTGCACGCCCGAAGGCGAGCACAAGCTCTGCTCTGTCTGCGGCCAGATCTGCTGCAAGCACGAGAACGCTGAGACAACCTACACGACGAAGCCAGCAGAACTATGAGGATGGCAAGTGGGTAACATACCGCTGGCACACTGCTACCACCATCTGCCCGGACTGCAGCAACACCTTTGTCGGAGAGGAAACGGAGTGCGCCGAGGCCACGGAAGGCTATCGCGGCTTCTCAGCGGACTCCCCTAACGCGGGCAAACACCGCCACGACTGGTACTGCGTCTGCGGCACTTCGCTCAGATATGAAATTGTCCCCTGCGTTGACGAAAAGATCAATGCAACTGGTGCGGCAGGCGAAGATAACATCTGCGATCTCTGCGGCACGGCTATGGTTCTTGCCGCTCCGACGGCCCCAGAAGGCGACGGCTTCTATCCGTACACCGTCAAGGAAGGCTCGAAGGATGTGACGCACTACTATGTGACGCACTATGAGGTCGGCGAGAAGGCGGAAGAGCTGACCGTCATGGCGACCGGCAAGCAACTCACCTATCAGTGGTACTACCGTCTGTCTGAAGACGAAACCGAAGCGGGCACGGCAATTGAGGACGCAACCGAGGCGACCTACACGCCTGATACCAGCGCTGAGACCGGTATGCGCTTCTACTACTGCGTGGTCACCAACCCCGCGGGCAGCGCAAAGACCGGCGGCCAGCCCGTAATCGTCTGCAAGAACCCGACCGCGACCATCTACTTCTCGCTGACGGATGACGACAAGTATGTCGCCGCCGAAAGCAGCGGCAATATCATGGCCTATCAGAAGGTTACGGTTCCGTACTTCGATCTGAAGGCCTACCATCTCGAAAGGCAATTACTTCAAGTCCGAGACCTACGGCCCGGCTGATGCGGACGACCCGATGGGCGGCTCCCAGCTGGTCGCGGGCAGCAGCGCCGCAGCCTACGGCAAGATCACCGCGCTGCATCTGCTGATCTGGATGACCGAGCGTGAATACCTCGGCGTGAGCGCGGACAAGGCCGGTCAGGGCTATCTGTATGACGAGAACCTGATGGACTCCGATATTTTTGGCATTGCAGCTTCCAGCACAGTCGGTTCGGTCCTGATCCAGAACTTCTGGACACACGACATGAACTTCAACTACTACATGAACTATGTCTACCCGCTGGCGGCCGAAGGCTGGGGCGCGACCGCAGATCAGATCCTGATGCGCGACGGCGACATCTTCTCCATGATGATGTACTCCGACTGGTCCTTCTACAACGATGAGTGGGCAGGCTACCATCATCTGGGCAACGAACTGAACAAGACGATGGTTGAGACGCAGATGAAGGCGGACGCATCCATCGATCTGACGCTCTATCGTTCCTATGGCCATGACTCGTCCTCGTACGCAACGGATCATGTTGTTGTCGGCAGTCTGGACGTCTACTACATCGAAACCTCGAAGCTGACAAGCGGCGATGTGACCGACTGGACGAAGGCCGGTACCGTCGACGAGAACGGCAAGTTCACGCTCGATGCAAAGGCACTGAAGCTTGAGGCTGGTAAGCAATATCTGTTCAGCGTAGCTGGACAGAAGGGCAGGATGTGGACGCATTCGTTTCCTGCCCGGGCGGCGTTCTGGTCAATGTGCTGGACGCAGACGCGGCGCTGACATGGAACGTTCGATTCAAAAACGGCAAGGAAGACTACGCGGCGAAGCAGGTTGAAAACGGCAAGCTTGTTACCGTCGAGAACCCGACGCGCGAGGGCTACACCTTCACCGGCTGGTACACCGACGAATATTGCACCAACCGCTTCGACATCAAGACCACGCCTGTCACCTGCAACCTGATGCTCTACGCAGGCTGGAGAGAGGGCACGCAGCCCGTTACCTGGACGGTCACGTTCGTCAACGAATTCGCAGAAACAACAACGCAGACCGTTGAAGACGGCAAGACCGCCACTGAGCCGGAAATCCCGACGCACGACGGCTACACCTTCCTCGGCTGGTTCACGGACGAGGCCCACACGCAGAAGTACGAATTCACGACTGCTGTTACCGCTGATCTGACGCTCTACGCCGGCTGGCAGGTCAAGACCTGGACAGTCACGTTCAAGAATGAGTTCGCGGACACCGAGACACAGATCGTCGAAAACGGCAAGACTGCCACTGAGCCGGAAACCCCGACGCACGACGGCTACACGTTCCTCGGCTGGTTCACAGACGAAGCCTGCACGCAGAAGTACGCGTTCACGACTGCTGTTACCGCCGATCTGACGCTCTACGCCGGCTGGCAGGTCAAGACCTGGACAGTCACGTTCAAGAATGAGTTCGTGGACGACGAGACACAGATCGTCGAAAACGGCAAAACTGCCACTGAGCCGGAAACCCCGACGCATGACGGCTACACCTTCCTCGGCTGGTTCACGGACGAGGCCCACACGCAGAAGTACGCGTTCACGACTGCTGTTACCGCTGATCTGATGCTCTATGCCGGCTGGGAAAAGAACGTTGTCGTGAAGACATGGACAGTCACGTTTATGGATCGCGGCGCAACCTATGAGACGCAGCGCGTCAGAGACGGTGAAACCGCAAGCAGACCGGCAGATCCGGCCCGCACGGGTTATACGTTCACCGGCTGGTACACCGACGAGCGCTGCACGCACGCGTACCTCTTCAGTACACCTGTCGCCGCCGACCTGACGCTCTACGCAGGCTGGCAGCGCAAGCAGCCCACGCCCGTAACCCCGTCACACCGGTCACTCCGGCAAAGCCGTCCGCTCCTGCCGACGACGATCTCTCGTTCTCCGATGTGAGCAAGGACAGCTGGTATTATGATGGCGTGAAGTTCGTCTGCGGAAAGGGCCTTATGAATGGCACCGGCGCGAACCGCTTCAGCCCGAACGCCAACACCACGCGCGGCATGATCCTGACGATCCTCGCCAGAATCGAAGGCGTTGATACCTCCGGTACGCCGTGGTATGCAGCGGGCCAGAAATGGGCCATGGCAAACGGCATTTCCGACGGCACGAACATGGAAGGCGAAATCACCCGTGAGCAGCTTGCCGCCATGCTCTACCGCTATGCGAAGCTGAAGGCTATGATGTCAGCGCTTCTGCTGACCTCTCCGGTTGCTCCGACGCGGCAAAGGTCAACACATATGCGGTCGACGCGATGCGCTGGGCTGTCGCCGAGGGCCTGATCCAGGGTATGGGTGGCAAGCTCAACCCGCAGTCCACCGCGACCCGCGCGCAGGTTGCAACCATCCTGATGCGCTTCCTGGAGCTTTACTCCAAATAAACCAAATTCCAATACAGCACAGCCCGCACATCCGTGCGGGCTTGTGCGGTATTCAAACGCCAAAAAGAGTCAGAAGCATTTTTTGCCGCTTGAATGCCGCATAAATCGCTTTTTATCTGGGAGGACATATGAAAAAACTTTGGGCCAATCGTTGGTTCCGCACGCTGGCAGGCTTTTTGCTTGTCGCCGCGCTGCTTGCGCCGGTTCTGCTTCCAGCCGCGCAGCTGCAGCGGCAGGAGCCGGAAAACCCGATCCGAGAGGAGAATATCCAGCCGGTGAACGTTCTGAGCTTCGGAGACGACAGATGGCGGCACACGCGCCTCTGCGCCGCTCACCTTCACGCAGGACACGAACGCCGAGGGCGGCCAGACCGAGCAGGATAACGAGCAGCCGCCTGAGGAGGAAACGGATGATACGCCGCCTGAGCTGCCCACCGAGACGATTCCCCAGCCCGAGCCGGTAAATGATCCCACGCACACGGACACGCAGCCCGGGGAGAATGCAGAAGATGTGCCGGGCGACGCAGGCGAGCAGACGGAGCCTGCACAGGAGCCGGATCTGGGCCTCGTCTTGAACTGGTACCGCTATGGTTCAGAGCGCGTGCGCTCACTCTGCCCGTCAGACGAGACCGTGCGGCAGCCGGTGCGCACTGCACAGCTTCCGGACGGCTATCTCCGGTATGAACTGGACCTGCGTGGGCTTGACGCGGCGGATACGCAGATCACCGGCGTGCAGCTTTCGAAGAACAACGGCGGCATCTCACCGGCGGTCTTCGCGCGGCAGCATTGCCATGCAGGTCGGCCCGCAGGGCGAGGACAGCTACTATACGCTCCGCGTGCAGGCAGTCTGCACGCATGTGCTGGAGGACGGAGCACGGCAGGAGCAGGAAACCGAATTCTGCTTCGTGCTGGTCTATTCCGACGAGCTTGGATTTGGAAGCGCAGCTGCTATGGACGCTTGCAGGCGGCGGTACGGCCAGCCTGCGCTGCCAGCCCGGAAGCCGGGCCGCGTGCACGGTCAGAAACGACGAGCTGGAAGAAAATCTCCTGCGCTACAGCTTCCGTCTGGGGGGCAGAGCGCCGAGGATGCAAAGCTCCTTTCCATTGCATACAGCGCCGCAAACGGACAGAGCGGGGTGCTGGACGCAAATGGCGGCGCGCTCACGCTGCAAAGCGGCGCGGACGGGAAAAACGCCTATACCATTTCCATGCTTACCGAGGTAACGAGCGGCGGCCGGACCCGGCAGCTGACGTTCACCTTCCTTCTGGAGTGGCGGGAGGAGCAGGACCTCCGCCTGAACCTCGTCTGGATGAAAAACAGCACCGAGGCGCAGAGTATCGTCTGCGAGCCCGGTGACCGTGCCTCCGCCGAGATTCGCCGCACCGAGCTGAAGCTCGGCGAATTCAGCTACCAGCTCCAGCCGGATGGCCGGGATGCGGCGCAGATGACCATCACCTCCGCCAGCCTTGCCGCAGAGGGCGGCACGGCGCAGACGCTTGCCGTCCCGGACGGCAGCACCGTCCTACGCATCCCGGACGGCGCCGCGTCGATCAAATATACCCTGACCGTGCAGGCCCGCTATCAGAAAAGCGACGGAAGTCTGAAAAACCTGACATTTACTTATGTCCTCCGCTATTCCGGCGACGTGAGCCTTGAACTGCGCTATACGCTGCTGAACGGGACACAGACCGCGATCCGCTGTGCGAACGGGCAGAACAAAACGGCACAGACGGTCTACAGCGACGAGGTAACGGACGGCGTTCTTGCCTATACGCTGGCGCTGACCGGCGGCGACGCGGCCAGCGGCGTCGAGATCAGCGACGTTTCCTGTTATCAGTCCGGCAGCGGCAAGACAAAGGCGCTCGGCTCCGCCGAATCCGGCCAGATCGAACTTCTGGTCAACGAAGACGGCAGCGAGGGCGAGAATACCTTCACCGTAACGGCAAAATCTGCAGCAGGAGAACAGTATACCTTCAAAATCAACGTTCCCTATAAGCAGCGCGGCGACGGGACCGTCAAGATCGAGACGAATCTGACCGACGGCCAGAAGGTCATGAACGGAACGAACATCACCCTGACCGTGACCGCATGGAGCGAAAAGGAGGACGGCACTCTGATCGCGCAGATGACTGCCTCGGACGTCGTCGTGACGCTGGACGGCGAGGTGCAGCGCAGCTACGGCTCGTCGGGCGTCGGCTGCAATACAAGCTTGTACCGGAGAATCCGGCGGAGGGCGACGAAAACGAGCATACGCTGGTCATCACCTGCGAGGACACCTACGGCAACAAGGACGTGCTCACGCTGACGCTTCTGGGCGAACGCTCCCGCAAGGGCGAACCCATTGGCCACGCGACGATCTACATCGACATGACGGTGCTGGGCCTCGGCGTGACTGCTCCGCTCAGCTACGAGGTGCTTTCCGGCGAACCCGCGTCCTACAGCGTAGCAAAGGCCGTCTGGGGCTACGATGCGGGCGACCCATTTGGAACGTCAGCTAACACGTTCGGCTGGCCAAGTTCTCGAGGCCGCATATAACGGCAGTCTCGACGAGTCAATTCTATCTCAAACGCCTCGGCAACGGAGCAGCATGGGCACCAGCGCCAACGCGCGCTGCACGGCAGCTGGTCCAGCTACGGCTCGGACCGTGAATCCGTCCTTGCCGCCATTGACGGCGTCTTCGGCGAAAACTCAGCCTATGCCGCGCTCTGGCGCAGCATCTATCTGGCGGGCATCAGTCTGAACGGCTGTCATAACACCTCCGTCGGAGAGTTTGACTTCACAAACGGCTCCGGCTGGCTGTATACGATCGGCGGCGGTACATATTATCCGGGCACGACCCTCTCCAATTACGAATTGCAGGACGGCGACGTGCTGGTGCTGCGCTATACGCTGGCCTATCAGCCGCGACGTCAGCAGCGGCGACATTCAGGAAACGCGTTCTGCGTGTCCATGCTCAACGGTTCGATGAACATCTCGCACAAGTGGGTCCAGGACCGGTGCGGACGGCGCAGAGCAGACCGTCTGCACCAGCTGCGGCAAGCTCCGCGCGTGCGAGCACCCGCAGACGGAATACCGCGAGACAGAGGACGGCATGATGTGCTACGAATTCTGCCTCAAGTGCCAGAAGTCTGTCACAGAGCCGGAGGCGCACGACTGGCAGATCGACAGATCGAGCAGAATGACGAGCAGCACCGCAAGATCTGCTCCCGCTGCAAAAAAGAGGTCGAAGAAGGTCATCGCTTTGAATTTATAGAGGACACCGCCACCTGTGAGCAGGCGGGCGAGAAGCTCTCCCGGTGCCTGGACTGCGGCTATGAAAAGCACGAGCCGTCTGAGAAGCTCAACCATACGCCCGTGATCCAGCACAACGAACAGGAGCACTGGGAGGAATGCGAGATCTGTCACGCGGAGATTGAGGGCACGCGCGGCGAGCACCGCTACGAATGGGACGACGGCCTGCGGGATTGGGTCTGCACCTGCGGCTATACCCACACGGAGCTTTGCAATGGAACGCTGGAGGCGATTGAAGCCCTGTGCACGTGCAGCCATGAGACGGCCCGGTGCAGCCTGTGCGGCAAAACGTTTGAGCGCGACGCGCCCGGCGCGTTTGAGTACCCGCACAGCTATGAGATCGTCCTGGCCGAATGCACGTGCAGCCTTGAGGTAAAGCGCTGCGTGTACTGCGGCGACAAAACAGAGCAGCCGGGCACATACGAGAACTATCCGCACAGCTATGAAGACGGCTTCTGCCGCTTCTGCGGTATGCCGGAGCCCGTTGCTCCCGGCCCAGACCCGGACCCGGATCCAAATCCCGAACCCGGCCCGGAGCCCGATCCGGGCACGGAGGACGGCACAGAGGAATAAACAGGAGGAACACAGATGCAGGAAAAAATCAAGGAAATTTTAGACCAGATCGAAACCGTGATCGTTGGCAAGAACGAGGTCATGGAGCGTATCCTGATGGCGATTCTGGCGGGCGGCCATGTGCTGATGGAGGACGTGCCGGGTGTTGGAAAGACGACGACGGCCATGACGTTCGCGCGTGTGCTGGGCTGGAAACGCGCCGCGTGCAGTTCACCTCCGATACCATGCCGTCGGACATCATCGGCTTTTCTGTCTACGATAAGGACACCGGAAAGCTGGTCTATAAGCCCGGCGCAGTCATGACGAACCTGCTGCTGGCCGACGAGATCAACCGTACCTCCAGCAAAGACGCAGTCCGCACTTCTGGAGGCAATGGAGGAGGGCCATGTCAGCATCGACGGCAAAACGCATCCGTTGCCAGACCCGTTTATCGTCCTTGCAACGCAGAACCCCGCCGGCTCCGCCGGTACGCAGATGCTGCCGAACTCGCAGCTTGACCGTTTTCTGGTCAAGCTGACCATGGGCTACCCGGACTTCAAAAGCCAGGTCAGCATTCTCGAAGAGCGGCACACGGAAAACCCGCTTGACCGCGTCTACCCCGTCGTCGGCGCGGAGGAACTGAACGCGCTCAAGCAGCGTGCGGCAGCATTGGAAATGAAGACAAGCGTTTATGAATACGTCACGCGTCTGGCGGAGGCGACGCGCGTGCACCCGCTGGTGCAGCTGGGCCTCAGCCCGCGCGGCGCGCTGGCCGTTTGCCGGATGGCAAAAGCATACGCCTATGTGCAGGGCCGCGATTATGCGATGCCCGAGGACGTCGCGGCGATCTTCCCGGACGTCTGCTGCCACCGCCTGATGCTGAGTACGAAGGCCCGCATGATGGAGCGCAGCGCGGAGCAGATCGTGGACGAAATCCTGAAAAACGTGGAAATGCCGGTGATCCGGAAGAGCCGGGAGGGCGTATGACCGTACTTCGGATCGGATATGCGCTACTCCTGCTGACGGTTCTGGGGCTGGACGCGTTCTGCGGCAGCATCCTGAGCGCAGCGGCGACAGCCCTTCTCGTGCTGACGCCGCTGGTCTGCGCTTTGCTGCATCTGCGTGCGGCGAAAAAGCTGCGCGTGCGGCTGGACGCGCCGGTCAATCTGGAAAAGGGCGAAGAGGGTACGCTTCGCATCCGCGTGGAAAATACAAGTGCACTGCCTGTATGCCTGCTCGGTGTACGGCTGCGGCTGACAAATCTGCTGACCGGCCAAACCGCCGTCCGGCACTACCGGCTGACGGCCCGGCCCAAAAGAACCGGCGTGTCGGAATACCGCATTTCCAGCGCGCACTGCGGCAGGATTCAGCTGACGGCAGAGCGCTGCCGCCTGTATGACCCGTTCGGGCTCATCGGCATCCGGCTGGGTGAGCCTGCGGTCGCGGCCATGACCGTGCAGCCAAAGGGCTTCGTGCAGAGCGTCTATGTTTCACCGGACGCGAATTGTCCGGACGACAGCGAGAATTATGCACCCGACCGGACGGGATACGATCTGGCCGAGGTCTACGCCCTGCGCGAATACGCGCCCGGCGACAGCCTGCGGCAGATGCACTGGAAGCTGTCCAGCAAGCTTGACAAGCTGGTCGTCCGGGAGCCGTCGCTTCCCGTGCGCCGCTCCGTACTGGTCTTCTGGGAGCGGACGCAGACCGCTCGCCGGAGCAGTCCGACGCGCAGGCCGACGTTGTCGTCACAGCCTGCCGGTCGTTGCTGGAATCCGGCGTGCAGTTTACCGTCTGCTGGAACGATGCGCAGGAGCAGCAGTGCGTGAGCCAACCCGTGCGCAGTGTCGATGAATTGACGGGCCTTCTGCCGCGTCTGCTCTCCGCAGGCACGGCACAGGGCGAAAGCGGCGCGGCGCTGTTCTGCCGGAGCAGCGGCGAGGCCGTTCTGTCGCACATTCTGTACATTACGGGCCGTGTCCCGGAGGATGCGGCTGAGCTCGGGCGCTTCGGCCGCCTGACCATATTGAGCTGCGGGGCAGACGCGCCGGAGGCGATCGCCTTCGACGCAGAGCACTATGCCGAGCAGCTTTCCGAACTCGAAATTTAAGGGGGAACGGGCATGAAAAAACAGGATACTGCCGCGTTTTCCCTCATCCGCTGCGATACGGAGAAAAAAAATGCCCGCACTGGCGGTGCGTGCAATCCGTGCTGCGCTCTTTTTCGCCGGACTTCTGGCTGTGGCACAGGGAGCCGCCGGGATCTGGACAAACTACGGCTGGCTCTGGGCCGCCGCAGGCGCTGCGGCGCTGGTCTGGCAGAGCGTGGCGCTTGGACTTCCGCGCCGCTGGCTCCGCGCTGTGCTTCCGCTGCTCTGCCTGATCTGCGCGGCAGCCTTCTCCGGGCGCTTCCTCGCGGGAGCCATTACGGTCAGCAGCTCCGCGGGCGAGACGCTGACGAAGGCCACGGGACATATCCTCCTGCCGCTGGCCGGGAGTGGGAGCGGACGCGGCACTTTTTGTGGCTATTTCGGCAGCGCTGCTCGGCACGCTCTGTGCCTATGCTGTCCGCTGGTCGCCGACCGTCTGCGGCCTGCTGCTGACGGTGCTGTCTGCGGCGCTTCTGGCGCTGCTCAGGCCGGATTCAGCGCAGGTCTGGATGGCGGCGTGCCCGCTCTGCGCAGCTTTGCTGCCGGCAGGCGGCGCGGCAGACCGCAAAGAATCCGTTCCACTGCTTTTGAATTATGGCGCGCTGCTGGCAGCGGCAGGCGTGCTTGCAGCTGCACTGCTGGCCGTACCGGGCCTGCGAAGCGGCACATTGTTCTCCGAATGGAGCGCCGGCTTCCAACATGGCGCTGCACCGGCTCCGGTACGAATCCGGGCAGGCTGTGCTGCCGGAAGGGGAGTTTTCCAACTATTCCGCCGCACCGGAGCAGACGTCATGCCTGACCGTCACGATGGAGCAGCCGACGGCGCTCTATCTGCGCGGCTTCACCGGCGATACCTTCACCGGCACGGCATGGCAGGCGCTTGATGCGCAGACGCTTGCCGAACAGACCGATCTTCTGTACTGGCTGCATAAGGAGGGCTTCTACCCGCAGACGCAGCTTGCCGCCGCGTCGCGCGGCCTATACCGGCAGGAGCAGACGCAGACAGTCCTGATTGAAAATACCAGCGCTTGCAGCGCCTATGTATACGCGCCCTACGCGCTCTCCGCGCTCCCGCAGGAAGTGCACTGCGCACAGACAGTCTGGAAAGCACCAAACTCCCGGCAAGCGGCCTGCGTGGAGCGCGGCAGTACCGCTTCACCATGCCCCTTGCCCCGGAGCAGACCGCAGCGGAGTTATTGGACGCGCTGCGGGAGCAGCCGGAGAAGGCAGACGCCTACCTCAGCGCAGAGGGAAGCTACCGTGCGTTCGTGCAGGAGCAGGACGTGACGCTGCCTGCGCAGATACGCGCACAGCTTGCTCCGATTCTGGATGAACTCTGCTGGGAATACGGCTCCGCCGGTTCTCTGACACCGGAGCAGGCACAGCTCTGCACGGCGCGCTTTCTCGAACAGCTGGACGCGCTCCGCGAAGCCGGAACGCCGTTGCCGCTGGACGAGCTTGTAAAGGATACAACCTACCAGACCGCGACCCTGACCGTTCTGGCCCTTCGTTATTACGGCATCCCCGCGCGCTATGCCGAGGGCTTCGTCCTCACGCAGGAGACTGCCGCGCGTGCGCAGGCCGGTTCTGCAATCACCCTGACCGCGGCGGACGCACAGGGCTGGGCCGAGGTCTATCAGGACGGCACCGGCTGGATGCCGCTGGCTCTCACACCGGGCTACGGAGAGCTGACAGATATTCTTTCCCCGCATCAGTCCGAAACCGCCAGTCAGACCGGCGACGCACACACGGACGACGGTTCCATCGCGCAGGCGGAAACGATTGAGGACGAAGCGGACGAAACAGAGGATACACCGCAGGAGCAGCCGGAGGGCGGCGCACAGAGCGCGCCCACAGTCAAATGCGGATCTGGCTCTGGATCGTGCTGGTAGTCGGACTTCTGCTTTTCCTGCTGGCTGCCGCCGCGCTGCGCTATGCGCTCATTCGCCGCAGATGGCAGTACCGTTCGCGCATACCGCGCCTGCACAGTCCGTTGCCTGGGTGACGGGAGCGCTTGCGGCGCTCTGGCCCGCGATGGGGCTTGGCTACGACGGCGGCTCGGTCTTCGCGTTCGGCGAATCACTCCGGGAAACGGACGCCGAATACGCAGGCGCGGTTTGCGAGATTGCAGCGCTCAACGGCGAGGCCCGCTTCAGCAGCCACGCCATGACGCGCGAGCAGGCGAAGCGCGCCCGCCGGGTCTGGAAACAGACGATAGACCGCCTGCAAAAGACTGTACCGCTGCCGCGCCGCGCGTGGCTGAAATGGATTCGATGCCTGTACTGATAGGGGAGGACAGATATGAAACAAAAGAAGCTTCGGTTGCTCGGGCTGCTGCTTGCAGCCGTCATGCTGCTGGGCTGCCTGCCGATGCAGGCACTGGCAGCGGAGGGCGGCTGGTTTTACCTCGCCGCCGACTGGAACGGAACGCTGCTGATTGCGCCGGAGCGCGTCTCCTATACGGCGGATCAGACGATTTTTGAAGCGCTGAACGCCAGCGGTCACAGCTTTGGCCCGGATGCGGAGAGCGTGACGAAGATCGACGGCAAAACAGGAAATTTTATCCGCAGTGACGAAACCGGCAGCCACGTCCTGACGCGAAACGCTGCACAGGCCGGGATCCGATATCTCTGCTTCACAGACAGGCTGACGGCGCAGCCGTCGGATGCCAGAAAGAGCCTGATCGCGGCCATGGCCGATTACAGGCTGGAGGAGCCGGACATGCAGCTGGCCGCAAAGGAGGCTTATGAGGCCGCCTGCGCCGGATACGTCGCGGCGGACGATACTGCGGCGCTCAGCCTGTACACGACGCTTCATAACGCGGTCGAGCAGTACAAGCAGACACTGGACGGCCCAAAATATAACGTTACCTTCTCGGATCGGAACAGCGTCTGGCAGTCCGGCGATACGCTGTACGCCGAGAACCAGTATGGCCGCGTCTATCAGGACGAGGACGGCAGCGGCATGCTCTCGCTGCCCGCCGGAAGCTATACCTTTACCATGCAGGCGCAGTCCGGCGGCGTGACGGGCAGTATCACGGTTCCGGAGCAGACCTCCGTGACTGCCGTGCTTGACAGGGCCGACTGGCTCAAAGCGGACGGCTTCATGCTTTCATCCGCGTCCAAAACGGAGTTTGACGGCAGTAAGCTTCCCGTGGAGAAGAAGACGGCGCGTGAATTGACCGCCGTTCTGGACGACAGCTTTACCGGAACGCTCTACGCGTTCTGGCCGTATGACACGAGTGTGTTTCCGGATGCAAGCAAGCTGAAGCTGACCGCAATCTATACCCCGGCGGGCGGCACGGAGCCGCAGCAGGCCGAACAGGCGCTGAAATCCAGAACCAGCGGCGTGGACGGCGTGCTTGCCGTCGGTATGCAGGGCAATACCGTTGTGTACCGCGCCGGCACGCAGGACGCGCAGGGCATGACGCAGTATCAGGACTATACGCTCACCATCCGCCGTGCCCCGACGCTGAAGCAGCTGCGCGTGACGGAGGAATCCGGCGCGCCCGCCGCGCTGGAGTCGTTTGACGAGAGCACGCGGACATATACCTGGCAGGTGCTCAGCGAACAGGTCACGCTGGCCCTGACACCCACGGCAGAGGGCTATACGCTCTTTGCCGACGGTGAAGACGTCACGCAGACGGGCGGCTGCACGCTTTCCATCGATGAAACGGAGAAAAGCGTATCCATCGAGGTGCGGGCCGGAGGCGAAGCGACACAGTATACGTTGGTTCTGAAAAAAACAAACAGCTGTACCGTTCGCATTCCGGTCGAATCCGCAGATGTTGACCTGACGGTCTGCGATGCAAGCGGACAGATCTTCAAGGGTGTCTATGTCGCGGCTGCAAATCAGTACCGGTTCACGCTGGTTCCCGGTATGCAGTATACCTACACGGCGACAAAGGATACGTATTATCATACAACGGGCAGCTTTACGGCCAAGGACGGCCCGCTGTCAAAGGTCATTGTGCAGACAGACGACTGGCTGACAGAGCTGGCTCTGAGTAAGGACAACCTGACGTCCAGCAAGGGCAATATTCCGCTCGACCGGACCTTTGACCCGGCCAGCCATGCCTATACGGCGGCTGTGGCCGATACGCCCGCCGCAGTCTATCTCTGCATCAACGGCGATATCCAGACGGGTAGCACTGCCTTCCTCGCGCAGTACCGCACCATCACCAGCACCGCGCAGGACGACCAGCTGCTTGAGACGCAGATCACCTCCGCCCAGCTCGGAACGCCTGTGTTCCTGCGGAACCTGCTTCTGAACCAGAACGGACGCGGCAATACGCTCACGATCCGCTGCCAGCGCACCGCCGGGAGCGTCACCTACTATCAGGAGTATATCGTCACGCTCCGGCGCACGCTCTCGCTGCGCGATCTTTCACTTGCCTGCGCCGGGCAGGCGCAGACGCTCACGTACGGCGGCGGCACGGGCTATTCTGCTGCGGTGTGGGACTATACCGTCACCGTGCCCGCGGCTGCACAGACGCTTTCCGTCTGCGCAGAGGTCTATCCTGCGGATGCCGCCTGCTACCGCGATAACGGCAGCACCGGCTATCGCGTCTGGATGGACGGACAGGAGCTGACGCCCGGTGCGTCTGCTGATGTAAAGCTGAACGGCACGGCGGAGCCGGAGACTATCACGCTGACGCTGACGAATGACTTTGCGGGCGAAGAAACGGCTTCGGAGTACCGGATCCAGGTGCAAAAGGCGCAGCCGGTCCTCTTCACGCCGCAGCTGACACCCACGGACGCGCTGATGTTTGTCTGCGATACGCTCTCCAAAACACGCGTCTGGCCGGATGCAGACGGCGCGTATGAGCTGTTTGACGGCTATACCTACCGATATCTGCTGACCTGCCCCGGCTATGCGGGTCGGAGCGGAACCATTGATCCGGCACACAGCGCATCCGGCGCGCTGGTTCTGAAAATCGATGAGGACACTGTCGCCGTTACAGGCGGCGCGGCCCGCGCCGCAATGACCCTCAGCGCTGCGCAGAAGAACGAAACGCTGCGGCAGCTTCCCGCCGAATGGGCCGATTTCCGCGGAACGAGCTATGACACCAATGGCACGCCCGGCGGCACCGCAGGCAGCAACAACGCCGTCGTATCCATCCAGATGCCGGTAGATGCCGATGCGTCCACGCTTTACTGGTCGAATGCGCTTGGCAGCGGCACTGGCAGCCGTTCGACCGGCTGCCCGCTGCTGGTAGACGGTGTTCTGATCGTCTGCGCGGGGGATATGATCTGCCGTGTCGACCCGGTTTCCGGCGAGATCCTGATGAAGGCCAAAATGGATCGCGCGTCGAGCTTTTCCATCACGCCTCCGGCCTATGCCAATGGCATGGTGTTTGTCGGGCTTTCCGACGGTACGATCCAGGCGTTCAACGCCGAAACGCTGCAATCGCTCTGGATCTACCATGACCCGCTCGAGGGCCAGCCGAACAGCCCAATCACCATCTGCGGCGACTATCTCTACACCGGCTTCTGGCGCAGCGAGGAATCTCCCGCAAACTTTGTCTGCCTGTCCATCACGGACGAGGACCCGGCGCGCACGGATGAAGAAAAGACCGCCTGCTGGTATTGGACGACGCCAGGCGGCTATTACTGGGCAGGCGCGTATGCCTGCGAGGACTATGTTCTGGTCGGCACGGACGACGGCGCGGACGGAAGCAAGTCCATGACCGGGAGTCTTCTGATGCTCGACGCGAAGACCGGGACGACTGCTCGACAAATGGGACGGCCTCTGCGGTGACGTGCGCAGCACGATCTGCTATGATAAAGCGACCGATGCCTTCTGTTTTACCACGAAGGGCGGCTGGTTCTGCAGCGTAAAAACCGGGAAAACGTCCGACGGCTGGCAGCTGCGGACAGGCAGCAAGTGGACGCTGAAGCTGGAAAACGGCACGAGCACCGCGCAGGCCATGAGCACCTCAACGCCGGTGGTGTACAATGGCCGTGCCTACATCGGCGTCAGAGGTACGGCGCAGTTCAGCGAGTACGGCGGCCACAGTCTTACAGTTGTGGATCTTGCGTCGCACACAATCGCCTACCGCGTCCAGACGCAGGGCTATCCGCAGACCTCCGGCATTCTCACGACGGCCTATGAAAAGACGACCGGCTATGTCTATGTCTATTTCGTCGACAATTATACGCCCGGCAAGCTCCGCGTCCTGCAGGACAAGGCAGGGCAGACGCGTGCAGAGTATGTCACAGAGGAATCCGGCGTGGATACGCCCTATGTCCTCTTTACGCCCAGCGGAAAGGACGCGCAGTATGCAATCTGCTCGCCGGTCGTGGATTCCTATGGCGTGATGTATTTCAAGAACGACAGCGCGAAGCTCATGGCCTTCGGGCCGTCGGTCACGCTGGAAATTACCCGTCAGCCGGATAAAACGCAGTATCGGGCCGGTGAGGTCTTCGACCCTGCCGGTATGCAGGCCGATCTCGTCTATGCGAACGGCCTGCGGCGGGACGTGACAAAGTATGTCCAGTGGTCGGAGGACCCGCTTACGGAGGAGGATGCGGCAATCGACATCCGCTTCCCCTATGTCCGGTACCACGATCAGGACAGCGAGGAGTCCGGCCGTCTCACAAACGTCAAAACGCAGACGCCGACCGCGTCCGTCAGGCTGACGGTCGAACCCGGAACGGTGGAAAACGGCCGGATCGGCATGCTGACCTGGGCCTATGATATCAAAACCGGCTCGCTTACGATCAGCGGCGAATTTGAAAATGGCCAGAAGCTGGCCGTGGCCTATTATGATCAGAATGGACGCATGGTGCAGGTAAAGCTGCTGACGCAGGCACAGACGCTTGCGGCAGTTGAAAGCGGCGCGCGGATCCGCCTGTTCCTGCTGGATCAGGATAACCAGCCGGTCTGCCGGGCCATGACGGTAAAGAGGTAACAGCATGAAAAGAATACGAGCGGTTGCGCTGCTTCTGGCGCTGTGCCTGCTCCTGTCCGCCTGTGGCGGCACGCAGACGCCGCTGGAACGGACGGCAAAGTACCTGAAATCAGCGGTGCCGGAGCCGGGCTTCGGTTCGCTGGACGGCGACTGGATCGTGTTTGGTCTGGCGCGTGCCGGGGCAGATCTGTCGGACGGATATTTTGACCGGTATTATACGGCGGTCGAAGCCGCCGTGCAGGCGGCAGACGGAACCCTCGACGAGAACCGGTATACCGAGTATTCCCGCCTGATCCTTGCCCTCACGGCGATCGGGCGCGACCCGCAAAACGTCGGCGGCTATAATCTGCTCCTGCCGCTGGCAGACCTCGAAAAGACGACGGCACAGGGCGTCAACGGCGCGGCGTTTGCGCTGCTGGCGCTGGACTGCGGCGGCTATGAGCTCCCGCAGAATTCCTGCAGCCGCCGTGCAGGCGACGCGCGACGGCTATGTCGACGCAATTCTGAC